>Ga0335082_10003170_pt1 | contig 17858 bp, 12 predicted proteins | sample Lox_Sample_41_FD_206718 | JGI IMG/M metagenome (GOLD analysis project Ga0335082, IMG submission 206718) | Soil microbial communities from Loxahatchee National Wildlife Refuge, Florida, United States - Lox_Sample_4.1 | ecosystem: Environmental > Terrestrial > Soil > Wetlands | place: USA... | reverse complement strand
CCCGTCGTGGCCGCAGTCACCGCCGCAGGTTGTCGTTGTTGGTGTCGGCGTGGGTGTACCGATCGCGGTCGGTGTGACCGTGACGGTCGACGTCGATGACGGGATCGGCGTGGGCGGTGGGGTTCCCGATGCCGTGGGACTCGCGGCCTCAGTCGGTGTAGCGGTTCCCGTCAGCGGCGGCGTGAGACTGGGAGTTGCTGTCGGCGTCCCGGTCGCCGAGGCGGTGAGCGTCGGAGACTCGGTGGCCGTGGGCAACGGTGTGGGCGTTGTCGTGGGTGGCGTGGTTCCCGACGCTGTGGGAGTTGTGCTCTGAGTTGGTGTGGCAGTCGGCGTCACCGTGTCGCTCGCCGTAACCGTCGGCGTCCGCGTGCTCGTCGAAGTTGCCGACAGCGTCTGCGTTGGTGTTGGTGCCGCCGTCGTCGGAGTCGCAGTTGCGGACGCCGTTGCAGTCGTGGTCGGTGTCGCGGTCGCAGTACGCGTGCGCGTTGCGGTCTCTGTGGCGGGGACCCCCGGCGTTGGCGTGCGCGTCGCGGTCGCCGTGCGCGTTCGCGTTGCAGTCGGCGTGGCCGCGACTTCGACCGAGCCAACGTCGTATGCCGCTCCTTGCGGACGGGTAACCCCGCGCTGGTCAGTAGGGGGCGCACCAACGCCCGTACCGTTGTCGATCGCGGCGCTGCCGGCCTGGGGCAGATGCGTTTGAGTCGGTCCGCCGTTGTTGGCAAGTGGACCGAGCTTGACGTTGGCGTTGTCGCGTCCCGCGCCAAAGCCGCAGGTATCGTCCGACGAGAGATTGAACAGCACACTGTCAGGTGCCTTGAAGAACCTGCAGTTGCCGCCCGTGGGACTGTCGGCGACGATGACGTTCTTCAAGTAGAGGTGTGTGTTATCGCCACTATTCCAAAGGCTGCCATATTGGGTCGCAGCCGAGTTGCCCGAGAAGGTGACGTTGGTCAACGACGCGGTGCCGTCTTCGTTCTTGAGACCGCCGCCATAGGTGCCGTCATTCCCCGAGAGGGTGACGTTGGTCAGCACCAGCGCACCGAAGTTGTCGATGCCACCGCCATGAGATGCGTCGTTGCCTGATATCGTGACATTGTTCAAATTCACTGCGCCACGGTTGTGGATGCCCCCGCCGTTGGTTGCCAGGCTGTCACGCAGCGTACTGTCCGACACCAGCACTTGACCACTTGGTAAGACCGCGATGGCCGCGCCCGACTGCCCGCTGTTGTCTCGGAAAAGACTGCCGTCAACGGTCACGGGGACATTGTCCACGAGCAGCGCGGCGCCATTGGCGTTGGGGTAGCTGCCGGTGGTGTGGTTGTTGTGGAAGGTGGTGCCCGCGATGCTTGAGGTCGTCGTCGACACCGTTCGACGCGCATAGATGGCCCCGCCACTGCCCGCTTCATTTGCCGCGAACTCGCTGTTCGTAACGCTCAGCGGTCCTGAGATGTAGATCGCGCCGCCGAAGTCGGTCTTGCCTGCAGTGTTGCTGTCGAACGTGCTGCCGGTGATGGTGACCTGTCTATCCGCATAGATCGCGCCGCCGCTGGACGCGATGTTATTGGCCAAGGTGCTGTTGGTAATATCGAGCCGGCCGTGGCTGAAGACGGCGCCGCCGTGCTGAGAGGTATAGGAATTCTGAATCGTCGTGTTGTCGAGAATGAGGTGCCCGTCATTGAAGATCGCGCCGCCATCGCTGCTGCCGCCATAGCCCCTTTCCAGCACGATCTTCTTCAGCGTCAACACGCCGAGAGTGGCGACCCTGAAGAAGCGTGCAGCGCTGAGTGCACTCAAGGTAATCTTGCCGCCGCCGTCGATCGTCGTATTGCTGGTGATGTCCGGCAGTTGAGTCACGAACGAGATGGTGGCCGTGCCGCAGTTGAACGTGAGCGTGCCGCCGCCGCTTTGCAGGGTCGTTAGATCGGCGCGCAGCTCGGTGTCATTGCTGCAATCGTTGACCACCTGATTTGCCGCGGAGGCGATACGAGGCGTCGTTCCGAGTCTCAGCGCCGTGAACACAAGAGTCACGAGAACGATGAAAACCAATCTGTGGATCATGCTCTGCGTTTCCCCCCACTGTTGCGCCTGCGGGCCACGTGGAGGAGGCAGCGGTAAGGAGCACCTCGGCCGGCAAATGGCGCGCAACGCCGGAACTCAATGAACGGAGTACGGCTGCCTACTACAGCCCCTTCGACCGCGTCAAGCGAGAGCGGTCGTGTGCCTATTCCCCTTTTTTCTGCCGTTGCACGGTGGTGAGGAGTTGGTGACAATCCCGGGAAAGCGTCTGCAGCCGATGGCTGATCGCTTCGCGCACTCTACGAGGCAGATCAATGGGGCGGAGGACGCGCGTGCCCTCGTCGCTTCCTCGCGATGGCTAGGCAGCATTACGCCCCATACTGGTGACGGGCTCACCCTGTTCTCGGCTTCATGGTAATCGTACTTCTTTTACTTGAGGCGACCGGCGCAGTTCAAGGCCGATCCGTTGATTCAGTTCATTCACAGCCGTTTCGGAACTCGCGCGATGTAGTGAGCAACCCTTCTTCGCTCACTCGGAACAGGCCTCACGTTTGCCGGGGCCGGATCGCCCGCGAGTCGCAAGGCGCGCCGTGATTTGTTCTGATCGCAGGACTCATCGACTGCAAGCTTCCTCCGCGTTGCGCAGGACCACGCAACTGTTCGAACCGCCGAAGCCGAACGAGTTCGAGATAACCACCCTTACACGTTGCCGGCGCGCCGCGCCCAGCACGAAGGTCAGATCACACTCCGGATCCGGCTCGGCGAAGTTCGCGTTCACCGGCAGCAGGCCGTGACGCACCGCAAGCGCACAGATGGCTGCTTCGACGGCGCCGGCGCCGGCGATCAGATGGCCCATGAGACTCTTGGTCGAACTGACGGCAATCCGCTCGGCGTGGGCGCCGAACACGGCGCGCACCGCCGCGCACTCGCTGCGGTCGTTCATCGGTGTCGACGTGCCGTGGGCGTTCAAGTAGTCCACCTCTTCCGGCGCGGCGCCGGCATCCGCAAGGGCCTGGCGCATCGCCTGGATCGGTCCGTCGCCGGAGGGATGCGAGTCGGTGATGCGGTAACTGCTCAGCGAGTTGCCGTCGCCGGCGAGCTCGGCATAGATGCGTGCCCCACGTCCGCGCGCCGTGTCCCACTCTTCGAGGACCAGAAAGCCCGCACCCTCGCCGAGAACGAAGCCGTTGCGCGTGGCGTCGAAGGGACGACTGGCCCGTTGCGGCGCGTCGTTGTCGGATGACAGGGCGCCGAGCAAACAGAAGCCAGACAGACCGATCGGATTGATCATCGAATCACAGCCGCCGGCGAGCACGCACTCGGCGCTGCCGCGCCGGATCAACTTCATCGCCAACCCCACCGCCTGGCCTCCGGATGCGCAGGCGGTATGCACCGTGCTGGCGTAACCGCGAATGCCGAAGCGCCGCAGTAATACACCCAACCCCGCACTCGTTTGGCTGCGGCAGAAGCCCATAGGATCCGCAGCCGCGTCGTCGGCGAAGAGACGTTGCACACTGAGCTGGCCATCGGCTGCGCAACTGCGATGCAGGGCCGCGAGCTCCTGAAACTCGCTGCCCATGATGCCGCTGCCCACGACGCAACCCCAGCGCTCCGCGTTGCTCTCGACCGGGCGGATGCCAGCGTCGCGCAGCGCTTCGTCGGCAGCGGCCAGCGCGAAGCCATGAAAGCGGCTGGCAAACTTGAGCAGCCTGCGGTCGCCGATGAGTCGAACGGGGTCGAATCCCTTCACCTCAGCCGCGATGCGCACCGGGAAACCGCTCGCATCAAAGCTCGTAATGCGGTCGACGCCGCTGCGGCCCGCCAGTAGCGCCTCCCACGTCGACGCAACGTCGTTGCCCAGCGGCGTGACAAGACCCAGTCCGGTAATTGCAACTCGGCGGCGTGCGCCTGTCATGGCTGAGCCTGCGCCGCGATGTTCACGCCCGCGGTTGCAACCCGCTTCTCACCCACCTTTGCGGCCAGAACGACGGCGATGGAATCTCCGGCGGCGGCGACTTCCTCTGCGACTATCTCCACCGCCTGGCCCGGCAGAATGAACGATCGGAGCTTGACGTCCGCCACCCGCACCGGCCGCAAACGCACGCCGGCGGGGCAGGGGAGGACGTCGCGCGCCAGCTCGAGCGCCAGGCGGATCTGCGCGTCGAGGAGCAGCGTCGCCGGAAATACGGCGCGCCGCGGAAAGTGATCGGCAAAGAATGGGGCCGCCTCGGGCACTCGCAGCAACGCTCGTACACGACGGCCTGGTTCACGTTCGAGCACGATGGCCTCAGCGTCGGCGACACCCGCAAAGCGACCGGGCTGGCTCCCCGTCTCACAGAGCAGCGCGAACCGCTGGCGCGCCACTTCGGGGTCGTCAAAGTCCTCCAGTGGTAACAGCGCTCCGACACAATAACTCAATTCGATCACCGGTCTATCGTCGCAGCGCGCCCAGCCGGCGTACGCGACGGCGTCATGGTCCCACTCCTCGATGTCGACACCGAGCTGGAGCGTCCGGCCCGGCGTTGCGTCGCCAACGATGCGTGCCTCGCCGGCCAGCGCTGCGAGCGGACGCCGCCGGAAGTCGTCACGCGCCATCGCCACCCATGCGGCGAGTTGCCCCACCGCTTCCGCGACCAGACAGGGGGAGAAGTCCGCCAGCGCCGCCGGCACGGCGAAGGAGCCACGCGCACGAGTGCCGGCGTCGATGTCGATGATGCGGTCGACGAATGAGAAGGTGCCGAGCTGCTCAGACATCGCAACGCCATATCGTGCTCGTGCTCGTAATCGTAATCGGAAGCTCTACGACTGAACGATTACGAGTACCGCTTCGCTGAGCACGAGCACGGAGAAACCTCATCGTATTCCCGACGAGCAGTACTTAGAAGACGGCCAGTCCGGCGGCGCGCCGGGCGCGCACGACGAGCCGGCAAAAGGTCTCGACCGTGAACAGCCGCGGCACGTCGGCCACCTTCATGGGCGAGTGAAAACGCTCGGCCGGCACCTCGCTCAAGTACGCGCGCAGCCGCGCCAGACCCGCTTCGGTCAGCACGCCTTTGCGCTCGAACTCCGCTTCCGACAGCTCGCCGCGCGCATCCTCCACGATCTTGCCACGCGGGATCTTCACCTTGAAGGCACGTTCCAGGCGGAACACCATGTCGAGGAAGTCGATCGACTCCGCATTGAGCCCGTCGATCAGGGGCACGTCGAGCCCCAGCTGCTCGACGTCGCACGCCAGCGCGTCGGCCATCACCTCGGCAACCTTCGGATGCACCGCCAGGACCTCTTCCCTGCTGATTTCCATGGGCATCACTTCGCTTCACTCCAGCTTGAATCCGCCGTCGACGTGCAGCACTTGCCCCGTGATGTATGCCGCATAGCGCGAGGCGAGGAAGCAGACGGCGTAGGCAACTTCCAGCGGCGTGCCCGGCCGGCGCAGCAAAATGCGCGACTGCACTTCCGCGCTCGCCCGCTCACGCAGCTCCTGCGACATCTCCGTTTCGATTACGCCAGGGGCGACCGCGTTCACCGTGATCCGGCGCGGCGCCAGCTCCACCGCAAGCGCACGGGTGAAGGCGTTGATCGCACCCTTGCTGGCGGCGTAGTTGGTTTGCCCGCGCCCACCTTTTTCACCGGCGACGGAGCTGACGTTGATGATCGTGCCGGCGCGGCGGGCGATCATGTGCGGCACGACCGCGCGGGTGACGTTGAAGACTCCACCGACGTTCGTATCGAGGACCGCTCGGATGTCCTCGGTTTCAAGAAACCCGAGCAGGTTGTCGCGCACGATGCCGGCGTTGTTGACCAACACGTCGATGCAGCCGCAGCGCTCCGCAACCCGCTCCACCAGCGCCGCACACGCGTCGGCGTCGCACACATCAACCTGCTGCGCCGCGATCAGCTGCCCGGCGGCACGTCCCGCATCGACGACCTGCGCAGCGGCCGCGGTGTTATCGCGAAAGAGGAACGTGACGTCGGCGCCCTCTGCGCCAAACAGCTCGACGATGGCCCGCCCGATGCCGCGGCTGCCACCGGTGACGATGACGCTCTTGCCGGCAAGACCAGAGTCGTGGAGGAAGCGCTCAGCCATCAGCTCACGATCGAGAATCCGCCGTCGACCACCAGGGTGTGGCCCGACACCATGCTCGCTTCAGGTAGACAGAGGAGATAGACCGCACCGGCAACGTCCTGTGCGCTGAGGACCGGTCCAGCCGGCGCGCGCCGCGCGAAGTCGGCAAGCAGCTGCTCGCGCTCCGGGAAGTAGCGGAGCGCGTCGGTATCGACCGGTCCGGCGCTGACCGCATTGACGCGAATGCCGCGCGGTCCGAGTTCCTGCGCCAGCGTACGCACCAAGGATTCCAAGGCGGCCTTCGATGCACCGACGAAGCCGTAGCTGGGCATCGCATAGTGCGCGCCGAGGCTGGAGAGCGCAACGATGCAGCTGCCCGCCGGCATCAGCGGCACCGCTCCCTGTGCGAGCAGGTTCAGCGCCAACGCGTTGGTTTCCAGACACCACCGCCAATGCTTGAGGGTCATCTCGAGCGCTGGCTTGAGCACGCCGCTGGCAGCGTTGCTCACGAGAAAGTCGAGGTGGTCGAAGTGCGTACGGAACGCCGCGATGATCTCGTCGACGCTTTCCGGGCTCGCGACGTTGCCCTGGATCGCGTACGCCCGTCGGCCCAGTGCCCGGATCTCCGCGCACAACGCCGCAGCCTCGTCGTGGCTGTTGTAGTAGTTGGCGGCAACGTCGCAGCCGGCCGCGGCGAGCTTGTGAGCTATGGCGCGACCGATCCCTCTGGAGGCGCCGGTTACCAGTGCAACCTTGCCGGCAAGCGTACCTGACATCGTTCCGTCCTGCTGTGCGAGCGAGTCGCTTCAGGGCCCGCAAGCGCTCGCGCAAGGTTGCCGAGACCGGCATGCGGTGTCAATCTGCGGCGTCGATGCCACCCCCGTCGTTCGTGCGCTCCGCCCGCCTGCGTCAAAACGGGCTGGCGTACGTGCTGCTCACCCTGTTGTGTCTGGCTCTCTATCTTCCGGGGCTCACCACCATCCCGCCGGTCGATCGGGACGAGCCGCGTTTTGCGCAAGCAACGAAGCAGATGCTGGACAGTGGCGACTTCATCCGGCCACGTTTCCAGACCGAGGAGCGCTTCAACAAGCCGATCGGCATCTACTGGCTGCAGGCGGCTGCGGTCTCCATCACGCAACAGCAGGGCCGTCCGGCGATCTGGGCGTACCGGCTGCCCTCGCTACTCGGAGCCTGTGCGGCGGTGCTGTTGACGTATTGCATCGGAGCTCGGCTATTCGATCGGCGTGTTGCACTACTCGGCGCAGCCTTTCTGGCGTCGTCTGCCCTGCTGGTCGTCGAGGCGCATCTCGCAACGACGGACGCAGTGCTGCTGGCGTGCGTGCTTGCGGCACAGGGCTGTCTCGGGTCGCTGTATCTTGCCGCGCATCGTACCGGCCTCGCCAGCAGGCGTTATGCGGTGGGGTTCTGGCTCGCGCAGGCCCTGGGGATTCTGGTCAAGGGACCGATAGTGCCGCTGGTCAGCAGCCTCACGGTCGGCACGCTTGTGCTCTTCGACCGTCGCGTCGTGACTCGAACGCTGGCGGGGCTGCGCCCGCACTGGGGGTTCCCTCTCATGGCGGTTCTCATTCTGCCGTGGATGATTGAAGCTGGCGTGTCGACAGATTGGAGGTTCTATCGCGAGTGGATCGGCGGCGATCTCCTGCCCAAAATTGTCGGCGGTCACGAATCGCACGGCGCCCCGCCCGGTCTCTACCTGCTGCTGCTCACCGCCACGTTCTGGCCGGGGTCGTTCGCCGCCGGGCTCGGGATTGCTCGCGGCGTCACCCGTCGGCAGCAGTGTGCCGAGCGCTTCTGTCTCGCATGGCTGCTTCCGACGTGGCTCTTCTTCGAAGTCATGCCCACGAAGCTGCCGCATTACGTGTTGCCGGCCTACCCTGCGGTGGCGCTGTTGGTGGCGGCCGCTGTGTTCGACCCGCCGGCGGATCTCTCGCGCGCGGCGCGTCGTCTGCTCCGCGGCGGTTTCGTGCTCTGGAGTCTGGTGACCCTCGCCGCTGGTGTTGCGATCATCACAAGCGCCATGCGCCTCGGTGACGGCGTCGATGTTGCCGTGCTTAGTGCGACCGTTGCGGCATGCTCGATCTGCCTCATCTGCCTCCGCTTGTGTTGGACGGGTCAGCTGATAGGTGCATCATGGGTCGCCGTGATTGGGAGCGTGGTGTTTTTTGCCCCGGTACTGCAGTGGATCCTACCGGACTTGCGGCCGCTCTGGCTGAGCAACGCCGCAGCGGCGGCGGCCGTGCGCGGGCCGGGTCGCGGCAACGGCTCCCGACCGCTTGCCGCCGTGGGCTATCACGAACCGAGCCTCGTTTTCCTTGCCGGAACCAGCACGGCGCTGATCGAGGCGCAACCAGCGGTCGCCTTCCTCAAGCAGCGCAGCGGCGGTCTTGTGCTGGTGAGTGACGATCAGCTAGCCGCATTCGAGCGTGCGGCGAGCGAGTTGGGCGTACGCATTCACGCGGTGGGGTCGCTGGACGGTTTCAACTACTCGAAGGGGCAGTGGACTCGGCTCCTCCTGTTCGAGCAGCGTCCGTCCGAACGGACAGACTCACCAGAGTGAACAGCATGGACTTCCGTGTGGATCCCTCCCAGCTCAGGCGCCTGCTGATTGTGAAGCTGTCATCGATTGGCGACGTCGTGCACGCCCTCCCGGTGGCGGTTGCGCTGCGGCGGCGCTACCCGCAGGCGCACATCAGCTGGGCTGCGGAAGACTGGACGGCACCGCTGCTGCGCGGTCATCCAGCGATCGACCGCATCGTCGCGTTTCCGACGATGCGCTGGCGCTGCTTCGGGCCCAGGTGGGTGCAGTCGTACTGGCAGACGGTGCACGACTTGCGGAGCGCATCCTACGACGTCAGCATCGATCTCCAAGGACTTTTGAAGAGCGCCGCGGTGGCGCTGCTCTCGAGAGCGCCGCTGCGCATCGGACTGCACGAGCAACGCGAAGGCGCACACCTGGTCTCGCGTGCCGTGCCGCGCCACCCCGGACGTCTCCACGTCGTGGAGGACTACCTGCGCTGTGCAGAGTTCCTCGGAGCGTCACCGACACCGGTCTCGTTTGCGCTTCCTGTCCAGCCGGACGCCAGGGCGACGATCAACAAGAGATTGTCCGAGATGGATGTCGCCGGCGGGGCACCACTGATTGTCATCAATCCATCCGCGTCGGCAGCGTGGAAGACGTGGCCGGTAGAGCACTGGGCGCGTGTGGCAAACGTACTGAGCACCACTGGCGTGATCATCCTCGTTGGCGGAGCCGCGCAGAAGGCGGTTCACGCAGAGGTCGCGCGCCGCGCCGGGCGGCCGGTGCACGATCTCACGGGCCGCACGACGCTGACCGAGTTGGTGGCCTTGCTCGATCGCTGCACGATTCATATCGCGCCGGACACTGGATCGGCACACATTGCGGCGGCGTTGGGCCGTCCCGTGGTCGGCCTCTACGGTCCGACACCGATCTGGCGCAAGGCCCCGTACGGCTACGAGGATCTGGCGGTCTGCGGTGACGGGCAGTGCGCCATCGGCTGCCCGCGAATGTGCCGGCGTGGCAGGCCGTGTCTGCCGGCGGCAGCGGACGCGATCATTGCCCGTGCACAGCACGCACTGGCTCGCGCGGCACCGGCACAGTCCGGCCGTGCGCTACGCTCGCAGCACGGCCGCTAGATGAGACGGCCAACCGAGAGTTGGCGAGCGCGGCTTGTGGGAGCAGATCGAGCACCGCCTCTGCTGCGCGTGGCACCACCCCGGGTGGCCCGAGGAGATCACGCAGCGTCGCCAGACGTGACTGGATGGCGCCCCGCCGGCGCGGATCGGTGAGTAACGACCAGGCTTCCGCAGCCAAATGCTCGGCATCGACGTTCTTGTGGAAGAATTCCGGCTGCACCATTTCGCCGAGCAAGATGTTGGGCATCCCGATGTACGGAACAGCGAGCAGCAGGTGACGCGCCACGACGTACTCGACAGGGTGGCATCGGTAGACGATCACCGCTGGAAGGCCGAGCAGCGCCGCTTCGAGCGTCGCGGTCCCGGAGCACTGCAGGACGAGCCGCGCCTGACTCAAGACGGCGTAGGACTCCGGATGATGGTAGATTGCCACGTCTTGCACGCCACTCTCGCGCACCGTGCGCTCCACCTCGTCCCGCAGCGCCTCGCTTGCCAGCGGTAAGGCGAACTGCAGTGTCGGATCGCGCTGCTGGAGCAGTCGTGCCGCTCCGAGCATAGGCGACGCCAGGGCGCGAATCTCGTTGCACCGGCTCCCGGGCATCAGGGCAATCAGGGGCCGCGACGGATCCAGCCCGATCGATCGCAGCGCGGCCTTGGGATCTTCGGTGACGTGGGTGACGTCGCGCAGCGGGTGCCCGACCCACACTGTGTCCGCGCCGGCGGCAGAGAACAGCTCGGCTTCGTCGCGAAAGGCAGAGAGCACGCGGCGGGCGAGCGGAACGATCGTTGGCAGGCGCCAGCGGCCCCAGAACCAGACTTGTGGGGGGAAGAAGAACACCACCGGCACGCGCTTGCGCCGAAACCACATGGCCGCTGGCAGATTGACCGTTTCGGCATCGACCAGCACGACGAGATCCGGGTGCGCCGCGGCGATGATGCGTTGCGCACGGCGAAAGCGGCCGACGAGTTGGCGCACCAAGCGCAACGAACCCAACACGCCGATGAACGAGAGATCAGTCGTCTCCACAACGACCTCGACTCCGGCTTCGCGCATGGCGGCACCGCCGGCACCGAGCAGGCGCACATCGGGCACGCGCTCGCGGATCGCAACAGCCAATCGGGCGGCATTCTGGTCGCCGGACACGTCGGCGGCCACGAAACAAATGGTCGGGCGTCTGCCGTTCGACGTCACGCACATCCTCCAAGCCACGGCGACAGCGCGGTGACGTATCGTCGCGCAATCGCGGCCCCGTCCGGAAGGCACCGCCGCTGCAGCTCGACGATGCGCTCGCGCTCCGCCGCCGCGTTCAACCACTCGGCCACGCGCTGCCCCAGGAGCGCGCCGGTGACGCGGGCCTCCGGCGCCACCGCGTGCAGCGCCAGCGCCTCCTGCTCAAAATGATCGAAGTGTTCTCCGAAAATAACGGGCGTCCCAACCATGACCGGCTCTAGCGGGTTATGACCACCATGCTTCCCAAAGCCACCTCCGACGACGGCCACGGATGCCATAGCATATGCGGCGGCTAATTCACCCATCCGGTCGAGTACCAGAAGGCGCCACCCCGGTGGCGGAGGGCCCGTTGTTCGCCGATGCGCCTGCCAGTTCCGGCGGCGCGCCGCTCGCATGATTGCACCGGTAGCTGATTCGTGGCGCGGAGCGACAATCACACGCACGGCCTCCATCGGAAGCTGTTCCAGCGCGGCAAAGATGAGAGGGACTTCGTCGGCATGGATGCTCCCGAACACCACCACCGGCTCAGCGGCGCGCAATCCGAGCTCGCCCCACCAGGACCTGTCACGGGTGCGCGGGGTTTCGGTGACGACGTATTTCAAGTTGCCCGCAACGCTGCAGCGTTCCGGATCGGCACCGAGCGCGATGAGGCGGGCGCGCTCGCTGTCGTTCTGGGCCAGGATTGCGGTGACACGGCGGAGCATGGGCGCAGTCAAGCTGCGGATCAGACGGTAGCGGGTGAAGTCACGCGGATAGATGCGGGCGCTGACACAGAAGATTGGAACGTTGCGGCGGCGAGCTTCGAGAATCAACGCCGGCCACAGCTCCGTCTCCACCAGAAAGAGCGCACGCGGCTGCCACTGTTCGAGGGCACGCGCCACCCAGCGCGGATGGTCCCACGGTGCAAGAGCGACGACCGTGTCAGGAGCACCAGCATGGGTGGCGAATTCTACCCCCTGCTGGTTGGTTGCCGTGTACGCCGGCGTGAAGCGATAGCCGCGTTGCGCCAGCAGGGCGGCGAGGGCACAGGCGGCGCCCATTTCACCGGCTGAGGCGCCGTGGAACCACAACAGCGGACGGTTCACCAACGGCAGAGTCCCGCGGCGACAACGGAGGCTCTCTGTGGAAACGCCGACCGCGCGCGCCGTGATCCACAGCAGCTCAAACGCTGCCGTCGCCGCGGAGCGGTATAGCCGGTCGGCGCCGGTCAACTCAACCGGGGACCCTTCGCCGGAACGCATGCCGCCACTTATGGCGAAAGTGGCTCATTCCTCAAGCCCCGGCATGCTCCAAATCAATCGGACGTGAGTGAAGAATCCCTGTGTTGAGTGTTCGGTTGACTCGCTGCCCACTTCTCCTCCAAGCGCCGGCCGACGCTGACGCTAGCGTTCTACCAGAGAAGTCGGATACTCGGGGGACTGGCGATATGTCGTCAGAGTCGTCACGGCCTCGCCGCGACAGCGGGGGCCTTAAAGCCGCATCCGAATGGCTGAGATGGCGCAGTCGCTGCTGAAATCCAGCCAGTCCATCCGTGCCCCGTGTGCATGAATTGCCTTAGCGGCTCGCGCCGGCTCAAACCGGCTTCCAGATTATCATCAGGCGCGACGTGGCCGCGGGATTGCATGGAGCACGTGGGTAGCCCCGTTGAGGTGATGGCAATGGATCTTGAATGCGGACACAAAGGGCCGACCGATCTCCGAGCGAACTATCTGTGGTGCGACACCTGTCGTCGTTGGGTGCGTGTCGATAAGCGGGAGAAGGAGTGATCAGGAACGGCGATCATACATCGCGCGTGTCGTCCGGCTCATCAACTCGACAAGCATGCGGCGCGGCAGCAGACGATGCAGCAGGAAGGCAGCGAGCCGATTGCTCCGACCGGCGATGCGAGTCGGTCCGCGCCCGAGGGCCGCAAGTGCTTCGGCAACCGTTTCATCCGCCTCCATGAGCGGTGCTGACAAACCGCGCGTCATCCGCGGGTTGCTGCCGAGAAACCCGGGAGTACGAGTGGCACCCGGGCAGAAGGCCAACACATCGACGCCGTGCTCGCGCAGCTCCGCCCACAAGGCCTCACCCAGCACCAGGTCGAAGGCTTTCGTGGCCGCGTAGGTGCCGACCATCGCGTGTCCCTGAAAACCAGAGAGGGAAGACATCAGGATGATGCCGCCGCGGCGGCGCTCGGCCATGCGTGCGCCGTAGTGATGACTGAGGAGCAACGCTCCGCGACAGTTCACGTCGAGCATGCGCACCTTGTCGTCGAGCGTGACGTCAAGGAAGCGACCGACAACGGAGTGCGCGGCGTTGTACACGAGCAGACCGATTTCGAGGTGGCGCGTCGCTGCCTCCAACTGTGCAAGCATGTCGGGCGCCGCAAGGTCGATCACCAGGGCACGAGTCTCGACGCGGCACTCGGCAGCCAGCGAGCGGGTCAGCGATTCGAGCGGCTCAGCGGCCTCGGCGACAAGCACGACGTTCAGCCCGCGCTGCGCGAGCTGACGCGAATAGGACGCGCCCATGCCGAGAGAGCCACCCGCAACCAGCGCCCACGGACCGTAGCGAGCACAGAATGAGCTGACCATTTTCCCTCCCCGCGCCGCTCGCTAGCACGGCGCGGCAGGCGGGGAAAGGCGGCTTTGCATCTAGAGTCCTGTACCTCAGACCTCAGACTTCGGACCTCAGGAAACCCTTCCGTAGCCGAAGCCTGAGGCCTGGAGTCCGAAGCCCTGTCAAGCCTGTTGACGATTTCGTTGGCTGCTGGCGCCAGCGAACGCCTATTCGATCATACTGCCGGAACGGCCATGCCGCGCTGCACAGCCGGCCGCGCGCCTACAGTATCGAGCCAACGCTTGACGTGGCCGAACTCGGCGACCTTCTCGGGCATCATCGACTGGAACGGTCCCCACGCGGCGACGATCCACGGATAGGTCGCCATGTCGGCAATCGAGTACTCACCAGCGAGGAACTCCTTGCCAGCGAGGCCGACGTTCAGCACGCCGACGATGCGCAGCGACTCGTTGACAAAGCGCTGAATGGCGTACGGGATCTTCTCCGGTGCTTGATTGGTGAAGTGACCGGCCTGCCCGATGATCGGACCGACGTGGCTCATCTGATACATGAGCCACTGCATCACCTGACTGCGGGGACGCCGGTTGTGTGGCAGGAAGCGTCCTGTCTCCTCGGCGAGATGGAAGAGGATCGCGCCCGACTCGAAGATCGCCAGCGGGCCGCCGGTGGCGTCGCGGTCGACAATCGCCGGAATCTTCTGGTTCGGATTGATCGCGGTAAACTCGGCGCTGAACTGTTCCTCCTTGCCGAGGTTCACCGGAATCACGCGGTAGGGCAGCCCGGTCTCTTCGAGCATGATGGAGATCTTGCGCCCATTGGGCGTCGTCCACGTGTAGAGATCGATCATGATGCACCTCGCGTGCGGAGATGGATCAGCTGTACTCCATTGCGTCCCTCATGCAACCGACCCTGCACTCAACTCGACGGGGTTGACCGCTGCTACCAACGCGCCGTATAGCCTCGTGCAGAAACGGAGGGAAATCGATGGCCATCATCGACTCCGATCAGCATCTCTACGAATCGCGGACGCTGTGGCTGGAGCACATCGATCCGGCCATGCGCGACGAGGCGCTACGCATCGAAGACGACGCCACCGGCACGCCGCGGTTGCGCTGGCGCAACCAGCAGATCGGCATCGCCGAGGTGCAGGTGCCCGGCCAGAGCGCAGAGGTCGGCGAACGACACCGCCGCGCGCGCGCTGGCCTGCCGCCGCCGGAGCCGTACGACGAGCGGCTGCCGCGCGACTACTGGGAGCCGCGCGCCCGTCTCGCCAAGCTGAACGAGCTTGGCGTCGACGAAGGCGTGCTCTTCCCGAACTACGGCTTGCTCTGGGAGCGCACGCTGCACCGCGCGCTGCCGGCGCTGCTCGCCAACATGGCCGCGTGGAATCGCTGGTGCGTAACTGTAGCGCAGGAGGGCGGCGGCCGGCTCCATCCGGTTGCGCACCTCAGTCTGCGCGATCCAGCATGGTTGGAGGGGCAGCTGCGCGATCTCAGCCGGGCCGGTGTGCGGCTGGCGATGATCGCACCTGCCCTGGTCGACGGCCGGCCGATGTCGCATCGCGACCACGACCGGATGTGGGCGGCGTTCTGTGACAGCGGCATCTCGCCCGTCTTTCACGTCGCCGAGCAACCGCGTCCGTTCGCGGACGCGTGGTATACCGACGACCACGACGCCTTCGTGTCCGTGGTGGAGACCGTGTTCCTCTATGTGCCGGCGGCGCTGGCGTGTACCGACCTCATTCTGAACGGCACGCTGGAGCGCTTTCCCGATCTGCGCATCGGCATCGTCGAGCTGTCGGCGATTTGGGTGCCGCTCTATCTGATGATGCTCGACGGTGCAACAGCGTTCACGCGGCAGATCAACGGTGGCAGCCCCCTGCCGACATTGCCGCTGCAGCCGAGCGATTACTTTCGCCGTCAGGTGCGCGTCTCGTCATTCGCATACGAGGCACCGGCCAACATCATGCAGCAACTCGGCGGGACGGATCTGTTGATGTGCTGCAGCGACTACCCGCACTCCGAGGGTACGACAACGCCGATCATCGACTACGCCGCCGGAGGCCTCGACGCCCACGCCGGCAACGCCCCAGGCCTCTTCAATGACAACATCGCCTTCTTGCTACGCAAGCAGTAGTGAAAAGATCGACCTCGGGCTTCGGGCTTCAGGCCTCAGGGGCAGGAATCCCTTAGGGTTTTCCTGAAGCCAGAGGCCCGATGCCTGAGGCCCGGAGGAAGAGCGGCCTACCCTGCACCGCAACCGTGCAGAGCGTTGTTCACGCCCTTGATCAGTTCCGTGATGATGACGCTTCCGTTGCGGTCGGCATCGAATTGCGCACAGGCATCGAGCGTCGCTGTCCCTAGCGCGATGTCCACGCCGGTGACGATCTCCCCGACCGTCACCCCGCCCAGGCCGTCACAGTCTCCCAGGCAACTGTGATTGTCCATCAGCGCCATCTGTACCCCGGGGTCGCTGGCCGCGGTCGTCTCCGCCATATCGGCGGCCTGCTCCGGCGTGAGATCTTCGAAGTTGGCGGCGGCGTTGGCCGTCTCGACCGCTTGCACCACCGCCGCGACACCGTCGGTCGTGTAGTTTTCTACGCCCTGCTCTTCCAACAGGCGTACCGCCGCTTCGGATATGGCGTCCACCACCGTCTCCACGGCGTCGCCAACCTGGCGTGGAACCGCTGCGGCGGCGGCGTTGCCCACGGGAATCACGAGCACGGGCGCACGCAAGACGAACGTCGGAGAGACTCTCGCGAGCACGACAGGTAACGTTCCTTGCAAGAGACTTGCGGAAATTATGATTCTGAAGCGCCCATCAGGGTTCGTAAAGATGCTGGCAATCGGCTCGCCCATCGCCAGGCACGGCTTGCGTAACGCGCAGAGGAATAGGTCCACCTCCTTGTTGGCGAGCCCGACCTGTCCATGATCACCCAGGCGGCCACCCTGCCCCGGCGCGAGGACCCGACCAGCCAGCGCGACCATCCCTCCGCCGAGTGTTGGCGTGGCCGTCGGCGAGGGCGTCATCGTCGGGGTCGCTGTGTCCGTCGGGATGGCGGTAGGTGTTTGCGTTGCGATCGGGGTTGGTGTGGTCGTGAGGATCGGGGTTGCGGTGACGGTCGGCATTGGCGTTGCCGTCTCGGTCACAGTCCGCGTTTCCGTGGCGGTGCCGGTGGGCCCCGCGGGCATGGTGCCAGTGGGGGTCTGAGTCGCCGTCAGCGCGGTCGTCCCAGTGGGCGTCGGGGTTACGGTATCGGTGGGCGCGCCGGTGCTCGTTGACGTAGCGGTCGCGCCGGATGTCGCCGTGAGGGTCGGCGTGCGACTTGGGGAGGCGGTCGGTGTCGGTGACGCGGTGGTGGTGGAAACTCCTGTCTGTGTGGGAGTCGCGGTCAGAGTCGGAGCGAGCGTCGAGGTGGGTGTGGGAGTGAGAGTCGGTGGTACGGTGGGCGTCTCAGTTGCCGTCGGCGTGCTGGTTACGACGGCCCCGCCCATGAAGGTCAAGACCACATCATTGCCGCTGCCGCCGACATAGCTGATCTGGAACTGGGAGCCATTTGCCATGAATGTGGCTCCCTGGGCGAGTCCGGCAAAGGTCCCGGTGACCGCATCGCTGGCGTCGTTGTCGATGATCGTGAAGGTACTTCCCATCGTCGGAGTGAAGCCGAGCGATACATTCAGGGTGCCCGCAAGCATGGCCGTACCGGTGAGACTGATTTGATCGTACTGCGTCCCCGCAGTCAGTCCGTTGAGTTCGATGCTCAGCACTCCCTGGGCGGTCTGCGTGTACTTCTTGTTGCTGCCATTTATCGTGATGATCCCCGGTGACGTGCCGGGTTTGAGCTGGCCACCGTTGGACACATTGCCGGTGATGGTACCGTTGCCCTCGAGGATTCCCCCTTGGATGTCGATCGTCGTGTTCGTCATCAGGGTTGCACCCGCGGCGAGGCGAGTAGCGCCCGCGGTCTGCGTGAAGGTTGTATTGTAGGTCAAGGTGCCGGTGGTCACAGTGAGCAGGCCGGCAGTGCTGAACGGCACAGTGGAGAAGGTCGTCGTTCCGCTCGTGGTGTCCTTGGTCACCGCGCCGCCGCTCTGGTTGACGAACTGTGCTTGGTTGCCCGTGGAATTGTAGAACCAGGTCGCATCGCTCTGGATGGCGACACGGCCGTCCTTCTGGTTGCTGAACACCGAGCCGTTGCCCTGGCTGACGTTGCCGCTCGACCACGTCGTCGTCCCGGCGTTGTTGATCGAGCGGTTCATGAACACCCCGCCGCTGAGGGTGAGCATCGCCCCCATCGGGATGGTGGTT
>Ga0335082_10003169_pt1 | contig 17859 bp, 14 predicted proteins | sample Lox_Sample_41_FD_206718 | JGI IMG/M metagenome (GOLD analysis project Ga0335082, IMG submission 206718) | Soil microbial communities from Loxahatchee National Wildlife Refuge, Florida, United States - Lox_Sample_4.1 | ecosystem: Environmental > Terrestrial > Soil > Wetlands | place: USA... | reverse complement strand
CGGGCGGACCCGGGACTCCGGTGGGCGGGTCGAGCGCGCCGACGGCGCTCCGCCAGCCCGCCCAGGCGCCATAAGCGATGACCACGACGCCCAGGACGTAGAGCACCGCCTGGGCCACCGGGGTGTCGAAGCGGAACTCGTAGAGGACGGGAAGCATGTGGGGGCGCTTCCTAGCACGAGGCGCGGGGCGCCGCCCTGCCCTGCCTGCTCAGCCGCCGGGAGTGACCGGCACCTTGCGCTCCCGGCGCACCAGTCCGTCGAGCAGGAGGAGCCCCACCCCGACCACGATGCAGGTATCGGCCACGTTGAACGACGGCCAGGCCACCCGGTCGTGCCAGTGGGCCTCGACGAAGTCGATGACGAAGCCCCGAGCCAGCCGGTCCACGTAGTTGCCCAGCGCTCCTCCGAGCACGAGCGGGAGCCCGAGCCGGACGAAGCGCTCCTGGTGGGAGTCTCCGGGCAGGCGGAAGAAGTAGACGGTGATCAGGATCACCGCGCCGATGGAGACGAGGTGGAAGAGCGGGCCCCGCACCGGCGGCGGCAGGTTGCGGAACAGCCCGAAGGCCGCGCCGGTGTTCTCCGCGTAGCGGATGCGCAGGTAGCCGGGGCTGATGGTGAAGGACCGCTTGGGCCGGAAGTGCAGGCCGTCGAAGCCCTCCGGGGGAGCCTGCCCGTAGAGCGCGGTCAGGCGCTCGCCCACGGTGCGCAGGCCGTCGAAGCGGGTGGTGAGCTCGTCCACCATCCAGTACTTGACCGCCTGGTCGACCAGGACCACGGCCAGGGCGATGCCGAAAAGGGTGAAGATCTTTCGTCGCACGGGGGAGGGCCCCATACCACGCCCGGTGCGAATCTCCATCAGAGCGCGCGGCGGCACTTGTCGCAGACCGGCTCGCCCCGCGCCACCTCGACGGCGTAGGTCCAGCAGCGCGGGCACTTGGCGCCCTCCGCGGGGAGCACCTCCACCCGCAGCGTCTCCAGCCCGGGGATTCCGGCGGTGGGCTGCATTCCCGGAGTCGCCGTGTCGGACAGCTGGACCTGGCTGACGATGAACAGGCCGGGCAGCTCGTCCCGGTGACGCGCCAGGAGCTCCCCGGTCCCGCCCTCGGCATGGAGCACCACCTTCGCCTCCAGGGACGCGCCGATCAGCTTGTCGCGCCGGGCCGCCTCGAGCTGCCGCTGCACCGCCGAGCGGACGGCGAAGAGCCGGTCGAACCGCTCGCCGAGCTCGGCGGGCATCCGCCGGCCGACCTCGGGAAGGCCGGCCAGGAACACGCTCGGGGTGGGCGCCGACGGCAGGAAGGCCCACGCCTCCTCGGCGGTGAAGGACATCACCGGGGCGAGGAGCCGGAGCAGATCCCGCGCCACCCGGTGGAGGACGGTCTGCGCGCTCCGCCTCGGGAGCCCGTCCGCCTTCCAGGTGTAGAGCCGGTCCTTGGAGATGTCGAAGTAGAGCGCGCTCAGGTCGTTCCCGCAGAAGTCGACCATGGCGTGGAAGACGAGGTGGAACTCCCAGGCCTGGTAGGCGCGACGCACCCGGGCCGACAGCTCGTCGAGCCGCCCCTGCGCCCAGGCGTCGAGCGGCAGGAGATCCGCGTCGGTCACCGCGTCCTTCCCGGGGTCGAAGTCGGCCAGGTTGCTCAGGGCGTAGCGCAGGGTGTTGCGGATCTTGCGGTACCCCTCGGCCAGGCTCTTGAGGATGGGCTCGCTGAGGCGGATGTCGTCCCGGTAGTCGCTCGAGGCCACCCAGAGCCGAACCACCTCGGCGCCGTACTGGGAGACCATCTTCTCCAGGGACACGACGTTCCCCAGGCTCTTGGACATCTTCCGCCCCTCGCCGTCGACGACGAAGCCGTGGGTGAGCACGCGGCGGTAGGGGGCCCGGTCCCGGGTGGCCACCGAGACGAGGAGCGAGCTGTGGAACCAGCCCCGGTGCTGGTCCGAGCCCTCCAGGTAGAGGTCCACCGGTGACGGCCCGGTGAGCGGCTCCATCACCGCGGCGAAGGAGCAGGCGGAGTCGAACCACACGTCGAGGATGTCGGTGCCCTTCACCCAGGCCGCCTTGCCACAGGAGGGGCAGGGAGGGGCCGAGGGGAGGAACTGCTCGAGGGGCAGCCGGTACCAGGCACCCGCCCCCTCCCGGGCCACCGCGTCGGCCACCCGGTCCATCAGCTCGGGACTGACCAGCCCCTCGTCGCAGGCCGAGCAGATGAAGACCGGAAGTGGCACTCCCCAGGTCCGCTGCCGGCTGAGGGTCCAGTCCGGGCGGTTCTCCAGCATCCCGCGGATGCGCTGCTTGCCCCAGTCGGGGATCCACTCCACCGCCTGGTCGATCTCCCGGAGCGCCGCAGCGCGGAGGGACGGTCCGCTGCCGCCGTCCATCGGCCGGTCCAGCGCCACGAACCACTGCGGAGTGGCCCGGAAGATGACCGGGTTCTTGCACCGGTCGCAGTGCGGATAGCTGTGGGTGACCGACTCGCCGGCGCGATTGAGCAGCACGCCCCGGTCCGCCAGGAGCTGGACGATGCGCGGGTTGGCCTCGAAGACGCCCACCCCCTTGAGCTCCGGCGGCTGGACGGTGTCGTCGAAGCGGCCGTCGGCGAGCACCGGGCTGTAGGGCTCGAGCCCGTAGGCCTGGCCGATGGCGTAGTCCTCGGCGCCGTGCCCCGGTGCGGTGTGCACCAGCCCGGTGCCCTGCTCCAGCGTCACGTGCTCGCCGAGGACCACCGTTCCCTGGCGAGGGGCGAAGGGATGGCGGTAGGCGAAGCCCTCCAGCTCGCGGCCTCCGGCATATCCGAGGATGCGCTTCGGATCGACCAGCGCGGCGGCTCCCACCGCGCCGGCGTCGGTCTTCACCGTGCGGACCTCCATCTCCTCGGGGGCGAGCTCACCCAGCACGCGGGGGAGGAGGTCCTTGGCCACGGCGATCACCCGGGAGCCGAGGTCGTAGAAGGCGTATTCCAGGTCGGGGTGGACGGCGATGGCCAGGTTGGCGGGCAGCGTCCAGGGCGTGGTGGTCCAGGCCACCAGATCCACCGGGCTTCCCCGGAGGAATGGGAAGGCATCGGCCAGCGCCTCGCCCCGGGCGTGCTTCCCCGGCGGCCCGGCTGGCGCCTCGGTCCGGAAGGCGACGTAGATGGAGGGGCTCTTCCGATCCTCGTACTCGATGTCCGCCTCGGCGAGCGCGGTCTGGTCGGTCACGCACCAGTAGACGGCCTTCCGCCGCCGGTAGAGCAGGCCCCGGCGGGCCACCTTGGCCAGCTCGCGGATCTCCTGGGCCTCGTAGGGGAAGGCCAGCGTGGTGTAGGGCGTGTCCCAGTCCGCGAAGAGGCCGAGCCGCTTGAACTCCTCGCGCTGGATGTCGATGAACTCCTGCGCGTAGGCCCGGCAGCGGGCGAGGAACTCCTCGCGGGAGAGCGAGCGGCGGGGAATCTTCTCGTCGCGGAGCCGCTTCTCCACCGCGCGCTCGATGGGGAGGCCGTGGCAGTCCCAGCCGGGGACGAAGTCGCACCGCCGCCCGGCCATGTTCTGGAACTTGACCACGACGTCCTTCAGGATCTTGTTCAGCGCCGTGCCGGCGTGCAGGTGCCCGTTGGCGTAGGGGGGGCCGTCGTGGAAGACGAAGGGGGGCTTGCGGGCGTTGGCGGCAAGCAGCGCCTTCCACGTCCCCTCCGCCTGCCACCGGGCGAGCATCCGCGGCTCGAGGGCGAGGAGGTTGCCCTTCATCGGGAAGTCCGTCCGCGGAAGGTTGAGGGTGTCCTTCCAGTCGCGCGGAGTGTCGCCCATGGCCGTGTCTGCGAGCGGCTAGCATGGCCCGGCGGGCGCGGGCAATCCGGGACATCGCCGTGATACGGTCGCCGCCCCGTCACCGGCCGGGGACGGGCCGATCCCCATGACCTCACCCAAGCGAGGGAGGAAGGTGGCCTCCGCGCCGCCGGCGAAGCTGCGCCGCCGCGCCTCCCTTGGCCAGGGCGGGAAGGTGGTGGCCATCCTCAGCCGGAAGCGCTCACTCTACTCCACCCGCCGCCTGGTGGAGGCGGTCAAGGTCCGCGGGCACCGGGCCCTGGTCCTGGACACCCTGCGCTGCAACCTCGTCCTCGCCCGCGGACAGCCGCAGATCACCTTCCGCGGGGTGACCCTGGACGGCGTGGACGTGGTCATCCCCCGCATCGGGGCGTCGATCACCGCCTACGGGCTGGCGGTGGTGAACCAGTTCGACATGATGGGCGTCACCGTCCTCAACGACTCGGTGTCCATCGCCAGGAGCCGGGACAAGCTCCGCTGCCTGCAGCTCCTGGCCCGGGCCGGGCTGGACATCCCGCGGACGGTGATGGCCCGCGACCGCACCAACGTCGCCCGCCTGCTCCGGGACGTGGGCGGCCTGCCGGCCATCGTCAAGCTGATCCGAGGGACGCAAGGGGTGGGGGTGATGCTGGCCTCGACACTTGAGGAGCTGGAGGGAATCTTCGCCACCTTCTCCGACCTGGGAGAGGAGGTCGTCCTCCAGGAGTTCATCGCCGAATCCCGGGGGCGCGACATCCGGGCCCTGGTGGTGGGGGACCGGGTGGTGTCCGCGATGCGGCGGCGCGCCAAGCGAGGCGAGTTCCGGAGCAACCTCCACCGCGGCGGTCGGGGCAAGGCGCTGACCCTTCCCCGCGCCCACGCCGAGGTGGCGGTGAAGGCGGCCCAGGTGGTCGGGCTTCGCATGGCCGGGGTGGACCTCCTGGAGACGCGCCGCGGACCGAAGGTCATGGAGGTCAACTCCTCGCCCGGCTTCGAGGGGCTGGAGGAGGCCACCGGCCTGGACATCGCCGGAGCCATCGTCGAGCACGCCCTGGCGCTGGCGCAGGTGCCGCACGCCGGAGCGCGCCGCCGGCACTTCGTCTAGGCGGGGCGGGACGCACGGGGGCTCGGTCGGGGGAAGGGACGAGTTGACGGCCGGCGCAGCATGGCTGGTCCGGAAGCCCTCAGCGGCTACAGTGCCCGGCGCGATGCGCCTCTTCGCCCTCGGCGACCTCCACCTTCCCTCGGCGCGCAACAAGGACATGGACCGCTTCGGCTGGGCGGGCCATCCGGCGCCGCTCGCCGCCGCCTGGGACGCAGCGGTGGCGCCGGAGGACCTGGTCGTGCTGGTGGGCGACCTGTCCTGGGCGACCAAGCCCCACGAGGCCAGCGAGGACCTGCGCTGGATCGACGCGCGCCCCGGAAAGAAGATTCTCCTCAAGGGGAACCACGACTACTGGTGGGGCGACTCGGCCAGCAAGCTTCGCCGGCTGCTCGCGCCCACGCCGAGCATCGTCGGCTTCCTGCACAACGGCTCGGCGCTGGCGGTGGGACCCTACCTCCTGGCCGGCTCGCGCCTGTGGACCACGCCCGAGGCGCCGCCGATGCCGGGCGGCGAGATGGGCGACGAGCCGGCCTCCGCCGAATACGTCCAGCGCGAGACCGTCCGGCTCGAGCGATCCCTCGACGAGGCCCGCGTCCTCCTGCGACGCAGCCCGGGGCTCACCCCGGTGGTGGCCACCCACTTCCCGCCGCTCTACACCGGAGTTCGGCCCACGGCGTTCTCGCCGCTGATCGAGGCCTTCCGGCCGGCGGTGTGCGTCTACGGGCACCTGCACGGCCCGGGCATCTCCGCCGGGTTCGTCGGCGAGCACGGGGGCGTGCGCTACGTGCTCGCCTCGTGCGATGCCGCCGGCTTCCGCCCGGTGCAGCTCCTTCCCGCGCCCGCGCCGTCGCTCTAACCTCCCGCCGCCCATGAACCCCGCCGCCGCCGCCCTGCTCGTCTTCGCCGGCCTGGCCGTCTTCGCCCACACCGTCTACGGGCGCACGGCGGTCCTCCTCGCCATGCGGCCGGCGGCGCGGCTCGACCAGCCGGGAGCCCGCCTGGGTGCGCTGCTCCGCTTCGGCTTCGGACAGCGGCGGATGGTCGACCCGGAGGAGCGAAGCCCGGGGGTGATGCACGTCTTCATCTTCGTGGCCTTCGTGGTGCTCGCCCTGCGCACGCTGATGCTCTTCGCCATGGGCTTCTCCGAGACGGCGCTGGAGGTGCTCACGCGCCCCAGCGACCCGTTCTGGGCCGACCACCGGGTGCTGGCCGCGCTCTACGGCGTCTACCTCCTGGTCAAGGACGTGGTGGCGCTGCTGGCGCTCCTCGGCGTGGGCTACTTCACCTGGTTCCGGCTGGTGGTGAAGCCGGACCGCCTCACCCGCTCCTGGGAGGCATTCCTCATCCTCGGGTTCATCGCCGGCCTGATGGTGAGCGAGTACATCTTCGCCGGCTCGCGCCTGCTCGCCGGCGGCGAGGGCTTTCGCGCCGAGGAGCCGGTGACCTCCGCGGTGGCCGCGGCGCTCTCCCCCCTGCCGCCCACCGCCCTCTGGCTCCTCGGTGGAGCGATGTTCTGGAGCCACCTGATCATCATCCTCGCCTTCCTCAACTTCCTTCCCCTGGGCAAGCACTTCCACGTCATCACCGCGCTGCCCAACGTCTATCTCCAGCGCCTCTCCCCGAGCGGCAAGCTTTCCACCCCCAACCTCGAGGCCGAGGAGTTCGGCGCCCGGACCCTGCGCGACCTCTCCTGGAAGCAGGGGCTGGACCTGTACTCCTGCACCGAGTGCGGCCGCTGCCAGACCCACTGCCCCACCTACCTCACCGGCAAGCCGCTCACCCACAAGGGCGTGAACCAGACGCTCAAGCACTGGGCATGGGAGCACGAGGAGCTGGTGGCCCACGGACGCCAGCCGGGGACGGACGGCGAGCTGCCTCCGCTGGTGGGTGGGATCCTCCAGCCAGAGACGGTGTGGGCCTGCACCTCGTGCGGCTGGTGCGAGACGGCCTGCCCGGTGTTCATCGAGAACGTGCCCCGGCTGATCGACATGCGCCGGTACAAGGTCCAGGCCGAGGCGGACTTCCCGCCGGAGATCCAGCGTGTCTTCGAGGGCATGGAGCGCCAGGGGAACCCGTGGGGCGTGGCCCAGGACGCCCGGGCCGCCTGGGCGGAGGACCTCCACCTCCCGACCTGGGGGGACGGCGGCTCCTACGAGTACCTCTTCTTCGTGGGCTGCGCCGGGAGCTACGACGACCGGCAGAAGAAGGTCTCCCGGGCGATGGTGAGGATCCTCCGCGAGGCGGCCGTCTCCTTCGCCACGCTGGGGAAGGCGGAGATGTGCAACGGGGACAGCGCCCGGAGGCTGGGCAACGAGTACCTCTACCAGACGCTGGCCAAGGGAAACGTCGAGGCCTGGAACGCGGCCGGGGTGAAGGCGGTGATCACCCAGTGCCCGCACTGCTTCAACACCCTGAAGAACGAGTACCCCGACTTCGGCGGCCGCTACCGGGTGATCAGCCACACCCAGCTGATCAGCGAGCTCCTCCGGGACAAGCGCATCCAGCTGGCCAGGGTGATGGACGAGACCCTCACCTACCACGACCCGTGCTACCTGGGCCGTCACAATGGCGTCTACGAGGCGCCCCGCCAGGCGCTGGCCGCCATCCCCGGGCTCAAGGTGGTGGAGATGCAGCGCAGCCGCCGCCAGTCCTTCTGCTGCGGCGCGGGCGGCGGGCGGATGTGGATGGAGGAGCGGCTCGGGACGCGCATCAACCACAACCGGATGAACGAGGCGGCGCTCACCCTGGCCCACGCGGCCAATCCCTCGCTCCCCTTCCCCTCCGCCACCGACTGGCACAAGCCCGGACAGGTGGGCACCTACCAGGGCCCGGCGAGGGGCACCGTGGCGGTGGCCTGCCCCTTCTGCGCCACCATGCTCCGCGACGCGGCCAACGACACCTCCCGCGAGGAGATCAAGGTGCGTGACGTGGCCGAGCTGGTGGCCGAGTCGATGGACAGCGGTGCCGCCGCCCGGTGAGCGTCACGAGCCTTCGTACTTGAAGGAGACCTTGAGCTTTGCCCGGTAGGCGGTGACCTTTCCCTTCTCGACTACCAGGTCGAGCTCCTTCACCTCGGCCACCCGCAGCTCGCGCAGGCTCTTCGATGCGCGGGCGACCGCAGCGGTGGCCGCCTTCTCCCAGGACTCGGTGCTGGTCCCGATCAGCTCGATGACCTTGTAGACGCTCTCTGGCATGGGCCTCGCCCTCCTCTGCTGGTGGGCCGGGGACCCTAGCAGCCTCAGGACCGGCCCACCGCACTCCGCTCCAGCGCCGACAGCTTTCCGATGGCCTGCTCGTAGAGCCGGTCCAGCTTGGTGTGGAGCTGGGTCACCTCCAGGCTGGCCTTGATGTTGGCCGCGAACTCCACCTCGCTGCGGATGCGGTCCTTGGCCGCCTGGCGCTCCTGGCTGATGAGCACGAAGCAGCTCAGGAAGATGGCCTCCAGCGAGGTGACCAGGGTGAGGAGCCCGAAGGGAAAGGGGTCGAAGGCCCGCAGGAAGGGAATGGCGTTCAGGTTCCACGCCACCCAGACGGCGAAGGCGACCGCGTGGAGGACGAGGAAGGAGATCGATCCGCTGAACTCGGCCAGCCCGTCGGCCACGCGCTGCACCGGGGTGGACCGGTCCTCCACCTCCTGGTTGGGGCTGGTGCCGGTGCTGGAGACGAGGGCGAGGTTGGTCTCCCGGAGCCTCTTTCCGGTGACGGCCAGGACGTCCAGCGCCGCGGTGGGGTGGAGCCGGAACAGCTCGGCCAGGTCGGCCCGGTCGATCTCCACCGCCCGGGTCGCCTCGGCGGCAACGGCATCCGCGCTGCGTGCACCGCCGTCGAGCAGGGACAGCTCTCCGAAGAACTCGCCCGGCCCGGCCGTCCCGAGCAGCCGCCGCTCGCCGGTGGTGCTGTCGATGGAGAGCTCCACCCTCCCCTCGCTGACGACGTAGAACGAGTCCCCCGGGTCGCCCCGGTGGAAGATGCGCGTCCCCGCCGGCCAGGTGCGTTCCGAGGCCTGCGCCGCCAGCACGGCGCGCTCGGCAGCGTCGAGGGTCCGGAGCAGCGGCACGTCGGTGAGGAGCTCGGGCGTAGCAGGCATGCGAGGGGCCTCCCAGGGTTCACCGGCAGGATTGACCAGCCGTGCACCCCCGTCGAGAGCGCCGGACGGCCCGCCGCTCAGCGGCGCCGGCGGAGCGCGAGGAGGAGCAGCCCGAAGAGACCGGTCAGCCCCGGACCGCTGCCGGCGGCGGAGCACGACCCGGTCACGCCCTGCAGCGCGCTGGACGGTCCACCGCCTCCGCCCCCGCCCGCATCGGGGGAGCCCGAGCCGGCGTCGCCGGCACCTGCGTCCAGGGGAGGGGTTCCCGAGCCGGCCACGACCCACAGGGTGATGGAGCTGGCCGGGTAGGTGGCGGAGATCGATCCGCCGCCGACCGGAACGTCGGCCAGCGCGTCGATGCCGGTGAGGTTGGACCCGCTGTACTGGTACCGCTTCGCCGCCGAGCCGGCGCTGAAGTTGGCCAGGGTGAGCGTGCTGGCCAGGTCCCCGGTGGTCTTGTTGATCACCACCACCGTCAGCGCGCCATCCGAGGAGCGAAGGGCGGCGTAGACGGACAGCTGGCCCTGGTCACTGCTCGTGGCGCGGACCCAGGTGTCGCCGTAGCGGCCCCCCGCGCCGTCGTAGTTGCGGTAGATGCGGAAGGCGTAGGCCCCAGGCTGGGAGGTGCTCGGAGGGCCCCAGATCGTCGCCAGGTCGACCTGCTCGCGGCCGAAGACCCCGAGCACGTCGGCCTGGGTGAGCGCGCCGTTGATCGAGTCCAGCCCGCCGAAGTTGTACTCGGAGATGGAGATCTTCGTCCCCGGGTAGTCGCTGGCCACCCACTGCCGGAACATGGGGATGAGCTGCACCTCCGCCGGGTAGGGCGGGCCGACGGAGGGGATCCAGCTCTCATCGGTGTAGGTCGGGTCCCAGAGCGAGCGCACCGAGCGGAGCCGGAGCGCCTGGGTGCCCGGATCGCCGTCATCGTCGTGCAGGGCGATCTGCGCGCCGTTGGCGCCGGTGGCCTGCGGGTAATAGTGCTCGTCGAAGTAGTCGAGGATGCGGATCCCGTTGGCCTGCTCGTAGGCCTTCATCTGCTGGAGGTACCACTCGGCGAAGAACACGTTGCCGTTCGCCGCGTAGCCGCCTCCGTTCCCGGCGAAGGCGGACGGTGAATCGAAGTAGGCCATGTATCCCCAGTCGGAGGGCCCCATCACCTGGGCGGTCGAGTCCGCGTTCTTGACCGCCCGCGCGTACTGGTAGGTTAGATCGCGGAGCGCAGCGTAGCTGAGCGCGCCCACGGCGTAGACATCCTGGTGGGTGCTCTCCCAGAGGCTCGGCTCGTTGTCCATCATGTAGAAGCGCACCCCGCCGCTGGCGGCCGAGCCGTACCTTCCCACCAGATGGGCGAGCCAGCCCGATGCGTTGGCGGTGGTGTTGGCCACGTTCACCGCGGAGAGCTGGGCGCTGGGGACGGCGACCCAGGCGCTCCCGCTCCATCCGTTTCCACACGTTCCGCCGCCGTAGGAGATGGTCGGGGCGAATCCGTTGTGCGTGGCGAACTGTCCGGCGGTGAAGGGGGGGATGGCGTAGGTGCACACCGGCGAGCGCCCCTTGGCGATCCAGGGGATGAGGGGAATGGTGAGGATGGAGCGCGTCCCCGTCCGGCGGTCCTGGTCCACGAAGCCGTCGGCATCGGCGCCGGGCATGGTCGAGCTGCTCAGGTTCTGGACGATGAAGTAGTAGTCGGCGCCGGCGTTGCCGACGTTGACCTGCCAGTTGTACCGGCTGGTGGCGTTGCCGCCCCAGCGGTCGACGCTCAGATGGAGCTCCTGGGCCAGCGCCTCGTCGGCGAAGTTCATCCCGTAGATGTCGGCGCTGATCGGATGGCGGTCGACGGCCACGTCCACGCTCAGGGTGGGGGCGGCGGCGGCGAGCGCCGGAGCGAGCGCGAGGACGACGAGGACGGGCCGGATCACGAGGCCGGACTAGAACGCCCGCCGCGCGCGACCGGAAGGTGGGCAACGAGCGCACCCGGGGCGACGATTCCGCTCCGCCGGGAAGGTTGCAACCGAGCGCAGACCCACCGGTCAGCGGCTGAGCTTCACCAGCTCGTTGCGACAGATGTGACAGAGCGTGGTCTGCTTCCGGTCCACGTCCGGCAGCGTGGTGGCCAGGAACATCGCGCAGCGCGCGTCCTCGCAGTAGGAGAGCCCGACCAGGTGGCCGGCCTGGTGGACGCCCTCCACCTGCACCCGGCGCCGCAGCAGCGCCTCGTCCGCGCCCTGGCGCAGCCGGGCGGTGGAGAGGACGGCCGCCCGGGACTCGCGGTCCGCCTCACCGAAGACGAAGCCGCTGTCGGGCACGAAGAGGTCCACGTCCACCAGTCCGAGCACCATCTGGCCCGGCTCGAGGAGCGGCACCAGCCGCCGCATGATGGCGTTGGAGTGGTACTGGTTCCGGTCCTTGTTGAAGGCGTAGGTCGGCGCGGTGAGCGAGACGCGCGCATAGACCGGCGTCACCCCGAGCTGGAGGGTGAGGGGAACCTCCAGGTCACGGAGCAGCGACGGCGGCGCCGAACCGATGGACACCAGCTGGAGCACGCGCGGCGACATCCGTCAGGACGCGTCCTTTCGGGAGCGGACTGGCTGGGGCGCAAGGATTCGAACCTTGATGATCAGATCCAAAGTCTGACGTCCTGCCGTTAGACGACGCCCCAGGACAGTGCCGGTCCCGCTCTTCCGTCACCAGGAGGAAGAAGCATAGGGCTTCGGGGGGGAGGGCGAAACGGCGGAATGCAGCCGGCCCGGACCACCCCTCCCGGGTCCGGTCAGATGTCCAGGTTCTGGACGTCGAGCGCGTTCTTCTCGATGAATTCCCGCCGAGGCTCCACCGCCTCCCCCATGAGCAGGGCGAAGATCTCGTTGGATTCCACGTCGTCCTCGACCCTGACTTGAAGCAGCGTCCGGGTCTCCGGGTTCATCGTCGTCTCCCAGAGCTGCTCCGGGTTCATCTCCCCCAGGCCCTTGAAGCGCTGGATGGACAGGCCACGGGAGGCGTCCGCCCGGACCGCGGCCAGGACCTCCTGCACGCTCCCGGCCACGGTCTCGGTCTCCTCGAACCGCACCCGGTAGGGAGGCGCGCCGGCCTGGGCGAAGACCTCGCGGAGCGAGACCAGCTCCGCGTACTCCGGGCTGGAGAGGAAGGCGTGGTCCACCACCGTCTCCCGGGGGCTCCCGTTCATCTCCGTCCGGAAGACAAGCTTCTTCGCCTGGTGCTCGGGGTCGTCCTTGCGGAAGGTCTTGAGGTGGGCGAGCACGTCCGGCGTCCGCTCGCGCAGCCAGCTGTGCATCGCCTCCACCTGGGTGGCCAGCCGGTCCATGTCCAGGAGCGTCGAGCTGTCCACCCGGGCCGCCTGCACCAGGGCATCGAGCACGCGCGGGTCCCGGCGGCGGCTGAGCTTGGCCAGGCGCTCCTGGTACTGAGCCACCCGGTCGAGCAGCGCCCGGAGCGCCGGGCCCTTGAGCTGGCCGGCCGGCGTCTCCACCACGGTGTGATCCATGGCGATGCGGAGCAGGTACTCGTCCAGCGCGCGCTCGTCCTTGAGAAAGAGCTCCTTCTTGCCCCGGGTCACCTTGTAGAGCGGCGGCTGGGCCACGTAGAGGTAGCCGTTCTCGATGAGCTTCGGCATCTGGCGGTAGAAGAAGGTGAGGAGCAGGGTGCGGATGTGGCTTCCGTCCACATCGGCATCGGTCATGAGGATGATGCGGTGATAGCGGACCTTGGACGGATCGTAGTCCTCGTCCTCGCCCTCGCGCCCGATGCCCGTTCCGAGCGCGGTGATCAGGGCCACGATCTCCCCGCTGGTGAGCATCTTCTCGAAGCGGGCCTTCTCCACGTTGAGGATCTTCCCCTTCAGGGGAAGGATGGCCTGGTTCTTCCGGTCGCGGCCCTGCTTGGCCGATCCGCCGGCCGAGTCACCCTCGACGATGTACAGCTCCGACTCGGACGGGTCCTTGCTCTGGCAGTCGGCCAGCTTGCCGGGCAGAGAGAGACCATCGAGGGCGCCCTTGCGCCGAACCGTCTCGCGCGCTTTTCGGGCGGCGATGCGTGCCCGCATCGCGTCGCCGATCTTGGCGACGATCTTCTTGGCCGCCCCGGGGTTCTCCTCGAGGAAGTTGCCCAGGCTCTCGTTGACCATCTGCTCGACCAGGCCCTTGAGCTCGGAGTTGCCGAGCTTGGTCTTGGTCTGGCCCTCGAACTGAGGATTGGGCAGCTTGACGCTGATCACCGCCGCCAGGCCCTCGCGGGCGTCCTCGCCGGTGGGCGCCTCCTTGAGGTCCTTCCACACCTCGAAGCGGTCCGCATACCCGCTGATCGAGCGGGTGAGCGCGCTCTTGAAGCCCACCAGGTGGCTCCCGCCCTCCTGGGTGTTGATGTTGTTGGCGAAGGTATAGATCCGCTCGTCGTAGCCGTCGTTCCACTGCATGGCGATCTCGAGCGAGACGCCCTCCTTCTCCGCCGTGAAGAAGATGGGCGGGTGGAGGACCTCCTTCGACTTGTTCAGGTACTCCACGAAGGAGACGATCCCACCGTCGAACTGGAAGGTGTGGCTCTTGCTCGTCCGCTCGTCGGTGATGGAGATGGACAGCCCGGCGTTGAGGAAGGCCAGCTCGCGCAGCCTCTGGCTCAAGGTGTCGAAGCTGACGTCGGTGGTCTCGAAGACCGTGGGATCCGGCTTGAACCACACCGTGGTCCCGCGCCCGTCGGTGACCCCCACCTCGGCCACTTGCTGCTGAGGGATGCCCCGCGCGTACTTCTGCTCGTAGACCTTCCCGTTGCGGTGGATCTCCAGCCGCAGCCACTCGGAGAGGGCGTTGACGCAGGACACGCCCACGCCGTGCAGGCCTCCGGAGACCTTGTAGGCCGTGTTCTCGAACTTCCCGCCGGCGTGGAGCTTGGTCATCACCACGTCCACGGTGTCCATGCCCCGCACCGTGGGGTGCGGGCCCACCGGGATGCCGCGTCCGTTGTCCTTGACGCTCACGCTGCCATCGACGTGGATGGTCACCGCCAGATTGGTGCAGTAGCCGGCCAGCGCCTCGTCCACGGCGTTGTCCACCACCTCGTAGACCAGGTGGTGCAGCCCGTAGACGGACGTGTCGCCGATGTACATGCCCGGGCGCTTGCGGACCGCCTCCAGGCCTTCCAGCACCGTGATGGACGCCGTGCCGTACTCCGCCTGACCGGGGGGCGTCGGGGCCCCGGCGGCGGGTTTCGAGATGCCGTTCAAGGAACTCTTTTCCTAACACGCGATGGGGGGTGCTACAAGCGCGTGACTTGGTCGTAAGTTAATGGAATTACTGTAGAATTTGGCGGTGGGCGGATGTGCTTTTCAGGCGTCTCCGGGGGACTTGGAGCTCCTGTCCTGAAGGGCTCGGAGCAGGTCGCCGAAGGCCATCCGGGAGCCCAGGAGCGGCTCGGCGATGAAGAGCTGGCCCTCCGGCCGGAGCTCGATGACCAGCCGGTTCCAGGCGCGACGCTCGGTCCGGGTGGACGCCACCCGGGTCCAGGGGACGTGCAGGGGGCGGGAGCCCCAGACGCGCGAGACGTCGATGCCGGCCACGTCGAGCCGGACCCCGAAATCCGCGCGGGGGCGGAGCCGCACCCACCCCACGCCGAAGGCCGCCGCCAGGACGCCGAGGACGACGGCCCGTACCGTCCCGAGGCGCTCCGCGCCGCGGCGGCTGGCGGAGAGCGCCCAGGCGGAGAGCACCACCGCCAGCACCGCCGCCGCGAGGAGCGCGCGCCGCAGGCCACGTGGTCGGAAGGCGAAGAAGCGAACGCTCACCGTGCCGGGGTCCTCGGAAAAGGGGGCCGACTCTAACCCGCCGCCCTCGACGCCGGTGTGACGTCACCGGACTCCACACCGAGCCACAGCGTGTCCGGCCCGGCCGCCCCCCGCACCAGGGCCGGCTCGGTGGTGGTGAGCAGGACCTGCGCGCCCGACCCGGCCAGGTACTGCATCAGGAAGGCGTTGCGTTCCGGGTCCAGCTCGCTCGAGACGTCGTCGAGGAGCAGCAGCGGGAAGCGACCCAGGGCCGCCCGGAGGTTCTCGATCTCGGCGATCTTCCAGGCCAGCACCAGCGCCCGGGCCTGGCCCTGCGAGGCGAAGGCGCGCGCCGGGCGGCCCCCGAGGGTGATCTCCACATCGTCGGCATGGGGTCCCACCGAGGTGAAGCCCCGCTCCTGGTCCCTGGGCAACCGCCGGCGAAGCGCCGCCTGCAGCTCGAAGGAGAGCGTGGTGGCCGAGGCGCCGGACAGCGGGCAGTCGAGGTGAGCGGGCGCGTACCGGTACTCCACCCCTCCCAGCCGGGCGATGGAGGCCACCACCGCTGCGGCGCGCGGGGCGAGCTCGTCGAGCAGATCGCGGCGGAGGACGAGGATGCGCCCGCCCGCCGCCGCCAGGGCGTCGTCGTAGGCGCGGAGGTACTCCAGGGGGGCTCCCTCGCGGAGCAGGCGGTTGCGGCTCCGCAGCGCGCGCAGGTAGGCACGCGAGGCGGCGAGGAAGCCGGGCAGGCGGTTGAAGACCGCGCGATCGAGGAAAGCCCTCCGCTGCTCCGGCGCGCCCTTGACCACCGCCAGGTCGTCGGGCGTGAAGGCCACCACCGAGACGCCGCCGAAGTAGTCCTCCAGCGACTCGGCTCGCTTGCCGTCGACGGAGGCCAGGCGGCTCCCGGGGCGGATCTCCACCGCGATGTCGCGGAGCGCTCCTCCCAGGGAGAAGCGGCCGCTCAGCCGGGCCGCATCGCGGTCGAAGCGGATCAGCTCGGCCAGGCGGCTGGCGCGCAGCGCCTTGAGCGTGCAGAGGAAGTAGACCGCCTCGAGGATGTTCGTCTTGCCCTGACCGTTCCGGCCGACGATGACCGTCGCGCGCGGGGAGGGGAAGAACTCGACGTGGGCCAGGTTCCGGAAGTCGTCAGCTGAGAAGCGCTGGAGGAGCATCCGGCCCTTCGAGGGGTCAGACGCGCATGGGCATGACCACCGCGGTGTAGCTGCGGTCGTCCGGAGCGTGCAGGACACCCGGGCTGTGCTCGTCACCGAGCTCGAAGGCCACCTCGGCGTCGTCCAGGGCGGCGAGCACGTCGGACAGGTAGCGGGCGTTGAAGCCGATGGTGATGTCCGACCCGGTGAAGCTCACCTCCAGGTCGTCCTTGGCCTCCCCGAGGTCGGGATTCTGCGAGGTGAGGCGAAGCTGGTTCTCCGAGAGGGAGAGCTTGACCGCATTGGACTTGTCCACCGAGAGCAGGGCGGTGCGCCGCAGGGCCTCCAGGAAGCGGACCCGGTTGAGCAGGACCTTGCGCTCCCCTTCCTTGGGGATGACCCGCTGGTACTCGGGGAACTGTCCGTCGATGAGGCGCATGACCATGGTCAGCCCGGTCTTGCGGAAGAGGGCGGAGTTCACCGCGAAGCCGAGGTGACACTCGGCGTCGGGAGCCTCCTCGAGGAGGCGCTTCAGCTCGAGCAGACCCTTGCGCGGGATGATCACCCCGCCCTTGAGCCGGAAATCCCCGGCCATCTCCCGCTCCACCAGCGCCAGGCGATGACCGTCGGTGGCCACCATCCGGACGCGATCGTTGGGCTGGGGCTCGAAGTAGACCCCGTTGAGGATGTAGCGCGTCTCGTCGTTGGAGATGGCGAACGCCGTCTTGCGGATCATCTCCAAGAGGACGGCGCCCGGGATGGCCACCTGGGGCACGTCGTCCTCCTTGGGGAGCTTGGGGTACTCCTCGGGCGACATGCCCACGATCTTGAACTGCGAGGAGCCGCTGACGATTTCCGCGTGATGGTTGGGAAGCTTTCGTACCGTGAGGTGCGCCTCGGGCACGTTCTGGACGATGTCGAACAGGGTGCGGGCGGAGACGGCGATCGACCCCTGCTTGGTCACCTCGGCCTGGTGCTCACTGACCAGCCCCACGTCGAGATCGAAGGCAGTGACCTGCACGCCGGTCTTGGTGGCGGTGACGAGGACGTTGGAGAGGATGGGCATCGTCGTCTTGCGCTCGACGATGCCCTGTGCGCGGTACAGCGCTCGCTTGAGCTCGTCCGCCGGGATGCGAAATTCCATGTGGACGTCCTCACTCCTTGCCCGGCGTCGTGTAGCGCTGGCCTCCTGGACCAGTCAATGAAGCAGGTGAGCCCCGGGAACCTCCGCGACCATGCCGCGGATCTCCGACAGTCGGCCTCCGAGGATGCAGGCCCGGGCTCGTCACCGGAACCGAGGGCCGGCGAGGAGGAATCCCCGGGCTTGACAGGTGCCTCTCTCAATAACGATAATGATTCGCAATCTCGGGACAGGAGCGCATGGCCCCCTTCCGGACCTTCCTCGCTGGCGGTGCAGTCGTCCTCGCGCTGAGCGGGTGCTCGTCATTGCCCCAGCCGACCCCCGCGGACGTCACCCGAGCCCAGGTGAAGTATCCGCAGATGACGCTGGAGAAGCTGGCTCAGAACCGGAAGGCCTACGTCGGGACGTGCAGCGGCTGCCACGCGCTCCATCTTCCCTCGGAGTTCCCGGCCCAGCGCTGGCCGGGCCTGCTCGACGAGATGCAGGTGGTTCACAAGGTGAAGCTCAGCACCGAGCAACGGAAGCAGATCGAGGAGTTCCTCATCGCCATGGCTAACTAGGCCCGAGCGGCTCGAGGGCGGCTGTTCTGAATAGATCAGGATCAGATCTCTCGAAGAGGAAGTAGGCCCTGTGGAGATGTGGAAAAGGGTCTCAAGCCACCGGGATTCAAGCCGGATCGGGGCCTCGCCTCTGTGGAGAGGGTTGAGGGTTTCCGGCTTCCGTGCTTCTCACGAGGGCACCAAGCCGGGAGTGCTGGCGGTTCCCGACAGCTCACCGGGTGACGGCCCACAGGGAACAACCCAGTGTCAGCTCGGCTACAGA
>Ga0335082_10003168_pt1 | contig 17861 bp, 16 predicted proteins | sample Lox_Sample_41_FD_206718 | JGI IMG/M metagenome (GOLD analysis project Ga0335082, IMG submission 206718) | Soil microbial communities from Loxahatchee National Wildlife Refuge, Florida, United States - Lox_Sample_4.1 | ecosystem: Environmental > Terrestrial > Soil > Wetlands | place: USA... | reverse complement strand
CGATCTCGGGTACGTCGATGGGCGAGATCGTGAGGCGCTTTGACGCCGGTGCCGTCGTCGACGACGCGAGGGTCGAGAGCTTGTGGGAAGCGTGCCGTACCATCATCGCCGACTACGCGCGCTACCAGGAGCGCGCACGGCACGCGGGCGCGATCCTCCGCGATGAGAACAGCTGGGCGCCGCTCATCGAGCGGCTGCGAGCGCCCTCGAGATAGTCATCGCAGTAATGTAGCCGGGATAGAGCGCAGCGAATCCAGGGATGAGTTCCGGGTTGCGGTGCGCTTCACCCGGGCTACTCGCTCCACCGGGCTCGTCACCACCGGGGACTTGCGCCGATTAGGTCAGCCGCCTTCTCGGCGACCGCGATCACTGCCGCGTTGATGTTGCCCGAGGGGACGGCAGGCATGACTGAAGCATCGACGACCCGAAGGTGCTCGACGCCGTGCACCCGCAGCTGGGGATCGACAACGGCGCGTGCGTCCGTTCCCATGCGGCAGGTAGAGGTCGGGTGGAATACCGTGTCTCCGGCCTCGCGGCAGAACGCGAGCCAGTCCTCGTCGCTGCGCACGCGCGGTCCGGGAAACTCTTCCGCGGCGACATATTCGCGCAGCGGCTTGGTAGCGGCAATGTGCCGGATGAGCTTCAATCCTTCGACCATCACGCGCCGATCCTTCGCTGTCGAAAGATAGTTGTAGCGGATCGCGGGTGCAGCGCGTGCGTCGGGCGAAGCGATATGCACAGAGCCGCGCGACTCGACCTGAGTCTGCGACACGGACAGCGTGAAGCCGGAGAACGGGTGCAGCACGCCGCCGCGCTTCGCCGTGGAGAAGTTGATGAAATAGATCTGCGCGTCGGGGCGCGGTATCTCGGGCCGCGTGCGCACGAACGCCGCAGCGTAGCCGGCGCTCACGGCGAGCGGGCCGTGGCGAAACAGCAGGTACTGCAGCCCGATCTTCGCCTGGCGCCACAGGCTCAGCATGTCGTCGTTCAGCGTGATCGGCCGGGTGCAGCGCCAGAAAGTGCGGCAATAGAAATGATCCTGCAGGTCTTCGCCCACGCCGGGCGCATCGTGCACGACGGGGATCGCGTGGCGCTCGAGCAGTGCGCGTGGCCCTACACCCGAGAGCTGCAGAAGCTGCGGCGAGTTGATGGTACCGGCCGCGAGGATCATCTCGCGCGCTGCGCGCGCTTCGTGCTTTGCACCGTGCGCTTCATAGGCAACGCCGATCGCGCGCCTCCCTTCGAAGAGCACCCTGGTTGCGAGCGCCTCGACCTCGACGCGCAGGTTCGGACGCCTTTGCGCCGGACGCAGGTAACCCACCGCCGTGCTGCAGCGCCGGCCGTTTCTCGCCGTCGCCTGGTAGTAGCCCGTGCCTTCCTGGGTTGCGCCGTTGAAATCGTCGTTGCGGGGAATGCCGAGCGCCATCGCGGAAGCGATGAAAGCGTCGCAGAGCTCGTGCCGATCCGGGAGACTCGATACGGCGATCGGGCCGCCGGCGCCGTGCCACTCGCTCGCCCCGCGCTCATGGTCCTCAGATTTCTTGAAATACGGCAGCAGATCGTCGAACGCCCAGCCGGGCACGCCCCAGCCGTCGTAGTCCTCGCGCTGGCCGCGGATGTGCACCAGGCCGTTGATCGACGAGGAGCCGCCCAGCACCTTGCCGCGCGGCGTGAACACGCGCCGCCCGTTCAGCGCCGGCTCGGGCTCCGACTGATAGGCCCAGTTGACGTCGGTCCGAGCGAACAGTTTCCCGTAGCCGAGCGGCACGTGGATCCAGAAGGCCTTGTCGCGCGGCCCCGCCTCGAGCAGCAGCACCGTGCTGCGGCCGTCGGCGGTGAGGCGGTTGGCGAGCACGCAGCCCGCCGAACCTGCCCCTACGATGACATAGTCGAACCTGGTCAAAGCGAGCTAGGAGAGAGGTCTTCTTTGCGCAGCGAGCAGAACAGGCGGTATACGCCGATGTACGGACCGGCACGCAGCGCGCTGCGCAAGGCCGTCGCGACAGCTCGCGCTTCGTCCTCGGTCGTGGTCTCGACCAGTGCGGCAGCTGTCACGCTCTTGTCAGGTCCCCTGAGCTGCTGCTCAGCCGACAATACGGCAGGCGCGTTGGGTCGGGTCACCGTCCACAGCTCCGTGCTGAGCGCGTCATCGCGCGATGCGATCGTGCGCAGCTGCGGCTCCAGCGAGCTGTCCGGCTTTGAGTCGAAACGAACGCTGACTGCGTATGCTCCGCGCAGCATTCCCCAACGGACCGCTTGAGTGAGAAGCGCGCGTGTGGCATTGGTGAAGGTCCCGGACATGATGCGCCGGGTGAGCTCGGTGGGGTTTTCCACCCGCTCGATGTAGGCTTTGGAAAACAAGACCTCGGGAGTGTCGGTCTCGTAGAAAGTGAAGTACTCCGGCTCCCCCTCGATCGCTCGGTAGCGCCAGGCTGCGCGGAAGCCCGGTATGGAGAGCCGCTCTGGCAGGTGCTCGCCGCGATACCAGGCTTCGTACTCGGTCTCTGTCCCGGCGCGGCGGTCGTTCCAGATCGCCAGGATGCCGCGCGTGGTGCGTTTCGTCGGTTCCATAACACGTCCTCGGTTGGGGCGGCGCGCTCGCAACCGCCGGCCGCCCGACCGAATGATACCGACGCACGCCTGCGCGCGCACTCTCGTGGTCTACCGGGACTGAGCGGACTCGTCCAGTCTATGCTTCAAGGGAAGAGATGCGTGCCGGCTACGAGCATACGCTGGAAGCGCACGCCCCGGCTAAGTTTGGCGAAGCTCAGCAGCGCGCCGACGCCATTCGCGTCTTCCAGGCCGAGCTGGAGCGCCTGGATCGGGACGGCGTGCTTGCTCTCGGGGAGGATCAGCGTCGCGCGATCATGGAGCATCACGCCGCGCTGCTCGCCCAGTATGCGCGAGCATTCGACATCGACCGCGACGTGCAGGCCAAGCAGCTGTCGCTGGGGATGCGAATCGCTTCGTTCCTGGGCGCGCTGGCCCTGGCGGCGAGCGTCTTCTTCCTCTTCTATCAGTTCTGGGGCCTGTTCTCAACTGCAGCGCAGGTTGCGATCCTGCTCATGGCGGCGCTCGGTACGCTGGCGGGGACGGTCTGGATCCAGGGGCGGGATGCGACAGGCTACTTCACCAAGCTTGCCGCCACGGTCGCGTTTGCGTGCTTCGTGCTCAATATCGTCATGCTGGGGCAGATTTTCAATATCACGCCGTCCGACAAGGCACTCGTGCCGTGGGCCGCCTTCGCTTTGCTGTTGGCGTATGCATGCGATCTTCGGCTGCTCCTGGCTGCGGGGATTCTCTGCTTCATCGCCTTCGTTTCCGCACGCACCGGAACCTGGAGTGGGATGTACTGGCTGCACTTCGGCGAGCGGCCCGAGAATTTCTTCCCGGCCGCCCTCCTGCTGTTCCTCGTGCCGCAGGTCCTGCGACACGATCGCTATGGAGGCTTCGGTGCGATCTACCGCGTATTCGCGCTGTTGACGCTGTTCTTGCCGATGCTGGTGCTTGCCAATTGGGGGCAGGCGAGCTATCTGGACCTGGATCCGAGCCTGGTCGAGGGTTCGTATCAGGTACTCGGTTTTGTAGTCAGCGCGGCTGCGGTATGGCTCGGTGTCCGGCGCCACTGGCCCGAAGTGGTGAACACGGGAGTGACGTTCTTCGTGATCTTTCTGTACACCAAGTTCTTCGATTGGTGGTGGGAGACGATGCCGAAATATCTTTTTTTCTTCATCCTGGGCCTCACCGCCATACTCTTCCTCCTCGTGCTCAGGCGCCTGCGAGGCGTCGGCCGGAAGGCATCATGAGGCTGCGAGCGATGCGCTGGTCGCGCGCTCACACCCTCATCGCGGGTGCAGCGCTGATCGTGCTCAGCAACGCCGTTGCCCTGATCGGCGTCGCCTACAACCGCAGCGACGACCCGGACAGTGCTCTAGCGTTGACGCAGCGCGAGCTGCAGATACCCTACAGGTCGTGGAGACTGCGCGAGAACAGCGGTATCGATCTCAGGCTTCTGTGGCGCATGCACGAAGAGGAGATCGGTGACGAGATCGATGCGGGAAACTGGTATACCGGCGGCGGTGGCGCAGCCGCTTGGCTCAACAAGGCCAAGCTCGCCGAGCTCGGGTTCGACGTCTCGCAGACAGAGGACTCGCAGCAGGCGCGCAGGCGCTACGAGAAGCAGCTCCCGAAGGAGGTCCTGGTCGTCTTGGAGCTGAATGGCGCCGCTTACAGAGACGCGGTGGAGCGAGCCAGGCGTCACGCCGAGCGGGAAGCCGCGTTGCGTGCCGCCAACCCGGACAAGAAGGAGTTCGAGCAGCGCTCGAAGGACGCTCGCAACCGGTTGGACAGGGAGCAGCGCCAGTACAGCCGCCTGTTCGCGGTCGATGCCAGTCTGAATGCAAGCGCGTTGCGTTCGAAGTACCCCGACCGCTCCCACTACGCGATCGCGCGCGGCCAGATACGGCCGATCGTCAGCAGCTCCGGACGCTCGTTAAGACTTTCGGGTTACATAAGCGGACTCAGCGTCGACGAGATCAACGTGCCGCTCGAGTTTCGGAGCGTGTTCGAGCGCGGGCTGCCCGATTCTGCAACCGGTGTTGCTAATCCCGTACGCTTCGATGCCACGGTCGCCTTTGGCAAGCGCTTCGAGCCGTGGATCACCGCGGCTGCTCGGAGCGGCTCGAACTGAATTCAGGGGCAGCGGTGAAAACGCACATCGCCACCATCCGCTCCGAGCTGGGACAAGTGTCCAAGGACCTCGCGTCCACCGCGCCCAGCACCCGGTAATGATCACGGCTGGACGGCCGCCGCATCGCCTCCGAGCAACTTGACGTTGAGCCGGCCGCCGCGGAACACCATCTCATGCAGCGCGCGGTCGACCAGGTCGGCAGCCACCGTTGCGGTCGATCCTGACTCGGCGTACAGCTGTGCGGCGCGGCGCATCAGCTCCTTGATGAAGGCCGGGCTCACCGCGCCGGTCTTGGCCGCCACGGCGTCCAACAGCCCCGGTGTGACCGGCAGGCCGCGACTGTAGAGCGCCGCGAGCTGGCGTCGACCATTGCTATCGGGGAGCGGAAACTCGATCGCCTGGTCGATGCGCCCGGGTCGGTTGGCGATCGAGTCTTCCAGCGCTTCGGGGCGGTTGGTGGTGAGAATGAACAGGACCTGGGCATCCTCCTGCAACCCGTCCATCTCGTTCAGGAGGCGGTTGAGCAAGACCTCCGTGCATGGACCCATCTCCTCGCGAGCACGAGCGATGAGATCGGCATCCTCGATGACGACGATGGACGGCTGCAGGAAGCGCGCGAGCGCCATGTACTCCTTCAGCAAAGCCACCTCTTCCGCGGTGATGATGAGCGTCGTGTGGCCGGGTAGGACCGAGGCGAGGTAACGCACCGAATACGTTTTGCCGGTTCCGGGCGGACCGTAGAACAGCAAGCCCTTCTTCACCTGCATGCCGAGGCGCGCAAGTACATCCCGGCTGCGGGCGAAGTGGACCACGTTGCGCTCGAGCAATTCCAGCGTGGCGGCCGGCAGGACGATGTCGTCGCGCGAAACGGGGTCGAGGCGATGCACGGTCACACCAAGAACCTGGCCTGAACGCGGTTCGCTTTCGAGCGAGAGCACCTTTCCGCGGTACGCGCGTGCCTCCTGCAGAGCGGCGTCGAGGCGCAGTAAGAGGTCGCGGGTAACGCGTTCGCCCCGCTCGCCTGCGGGCACTGCGACTTCGAGCTGCATGCCGGTCTTGCGGGCATACTCCTGCCGCGATGTCAGGTGCAGCGCGAGCTTTACGCCATCGCGCTCCAGCAACCACAGCGCGTTCTCCAGGCAGCGTACGGGTTCGTCTTCCCCGACGTCGATCTCTTCGTAGTTCGCCGGCGCCAGCGAGACCGGGTCGTTGCCGCTCTGCAACAGCGCGGAGAACGCGACGGTTTCGAAGGTGTAGCGATAGTGCAACCCGTGGAAGCTCTGAGTGTCCTGTCCGTCGAGGTGCCGATCGAGCGCGCGCTGCAGATCGGGGCGCGCACGCGCTGGAAAAACCCGTGTGGCAGTGACCAGCGCATCGGAGGTGAGAGGGGCGAAATGCACCCGCAACACTTCATATGCGTAACGGCGCCCGGGAGGCGCGAAGCGCCGAATCACACGCTCGTGATTCTCGCCGCTCCCGGCCGCGCCGCTTCGCTCCTCGAGCAGGCTGGTGGACATGGCTACGCACTCGTTGCAGATGAACGCGAAGGGGCCTTCGATCAAGTACTTGACCTGCAGTTCGGGCTTCTCGCAGAAGGCGCAGCTGCGGTTCACGCGGATCGCTTCGAGCATGGGGGCCTCCGGTCGGCGGATTGATGGAGGAGCCTTCAACGCCCTGCGCTGCGGCAGGATGACAGCAAATACCGGGTTTTCGGCGGGAAAGAAATGTGCCCACGGATCTCCCGCCCGATCCGCTGCCCGGAACCGCCGCTACGCGGTCTTCTTTGCTCGACTGGCTTTGGTTTGCCGCGGAGTAGCGGCTGCCTCTACGCGGTTTCGGCCCTTGGACTTCGCCTGATAGAGCGCTTTGTCGGCCTGTTCGATGAGATCGGCCAGCACGCCGTCGCCATCGGGCAAGGTCGCGACACCGATGCTTACTGTCACGCGCAGCGTCGTGATGTCGCTGAACGCGGCGCTGCACCGCTCGTCGATCGAGCTGCGGAGCTTATCCGCGATGGCGAGACCCCGCTCGATGTCGCACCCTGGCATGCCGACAAAGAACTCGTCGCCGCCATAGCGCCCCACGATATCCGCGCCGCGCAGCGACGAAAACAGCAGCCCGCCGACTTCCTGAAGAACTCGGTCGCCGACGGCGTGCCCGAAGCGGTCGTTGACCGATTTGAAATGATCGATGTCCAATGCCAGGCAGCTCAGGGGTTTGCCGCTGCGGCGCGCGTCTTCCCGCGCCTGACTCATGCGCTCGAAGAATGCCCTGCGGGTGAGGCATCCAGTCAACGAGTCGTGCGAGGCTAGACGTTCGAGCGCAACGTTCTTTTCGGCGATCTCGTCCCGCGAGGCGTGAAGCTCGGCCAGGGCGCGGGAGAGCCGCTCGTTCGCCAGATGAACGGCCGTGAGGTCGTCGAATGTCGCCACGCAGCCGCGAGCAACTGCTCGCGGATCCGTGATTGGCGCGCAATTGACCACGAGTTTCTTCCCGCTCCCCGACGACGAGGTGACCTCGATCGCGTAGCCCATGACGGGCTTGCCGCCTTGCATGGCGCGCGTCCAGGGGTATCCGGCTGGATCGGAAGGAAGGCCTGCGGCGAGCCAGGGCAGGTTGGACAGTTGCTTGCCCAGTATGTCCGAGGAGCCTTCGCCGGACAGGGCGCGAAAAGCCCGATTGGCGAGCAGCACCCGGCCGCGCTTGTCCAGCACGACCACCCCTTCCGTCATGATGTCGAAGGCCAGCGTCACGCGTTCGGGGATCACGGCCTTCGGATCCAGATGCACCAGTGCGCGGCGAATGTACTGCCAATAGACGAGCGTTCCCAGCAGCGCAATGCCGGCCAGGGTAATCCAGAGCGGGTGGGCGATGGCTCGTTGGAGCGCGCTACGCTGATCCGGCGAATAGACGATCTCGAAGCTGCCCCAGCGCTGGCTTCCGGTGGACAAAGCGACCAGCAGCTCGGTTGGGGTCGACTGCTCCGCGTCCGGGTTACTCCATGCCTTGCTGTGGTCCCCCGACTGCGTGAGCAGGGTCCGATCCGCTTTGCGCACCGCGAGCGAGCGGATGTTCGAGTCATGCTCCCGCATGCGGTCGAGTGCGAGCGCGAGCGTCTTGTGGTCGCCCCGCTCCACGAGCAGAGCCACCTGGGTTGCCGCGGTCTCGGCGAACGCCTTGCGCTGGTCCATGGCCTGGACATCCGGGTCCGGAAAGACGCCGAACAACAAATCGACCACGAGCACAATCGTGCTGGTCAGCACGACCAGCCCAAAGGTGATCTGGACCGTGGGCCGGATGCGCATCAGCCTGGCTCTTCGCGGTTCCCACCTTGGGAATCTCGCGTGTCGAGGACACGGTTGACGGCCCGTTCTACGTCTGAATCCGGCGCTGGGCCGCCCGTCGCGCCGTCATCGTCGGCAGCCCTGTCCACGATCGGCAGCAGGTCGACGTGCTGCCACAGAGGCAGACCGAGGATCAGCAGATAGGTCCAGAGGCTCGAATGCAGCAGGAACATTGCAGTGCCGCCCCCTACTAAGGCCGCACTCAGCCGTTCAGGGCTAACACGCGGCGCAAGCGTAGTGCTCGGGCCGCGATCTCGAGGCACCTGCGCAGAACCCGCGGTTATCGGGGGTTGCTCCAGACTCGGGGCGGCGGGCTCAGGCTGTTCTTTGACCGGGACTGGTTTCGGCCGTGCGTTGTCTGCGACGGGTCTGGGCTGTGCATTGTCCGCAGGGCAAGCTTTGGTTATCGCTGCCCCCGCTTCGCCCCCTCGCCCCCCGTACACTTTTTGACCGCGGCCATCGAGCAGACGGTTGCAGGCCTGGTCCACCCGAACGCCGAGCGCGGTGCTGCCACCCTGCCGGGCACCGGCTTGGGGGCCCCGATCCGGCGCATGGGGTGCAGTCTGGGCCGGTGCAGTCGGGCATACAGCGCCCAAGCAGGCAATCAGGCTCACTGCCATGAGCCGGCTTGCGGTCATCGAGGAGGCGGTCATCATTTTGAGGGTGGATCGCGCGGGCAAGACGCCTCCTCCCCAATTCCTCGTCAAACGAGTTGACCAACTGGCGTCATGGACCGACACCTGTAGGGGGATTCGAGGTCAGTGGCTGGATCCGCCAGCAAGAGTGGTGCCACTGGTACCTGGGGTAGGGGCGATGCGGCTGTCCGTCCGTGCCTACCTCGCACGGGATGTTTACTGCGCACGGGCAGCCCCGCGGGCCGAGGCGACAGCGCGAACCGCTCAAAATAGCGCCAGCCGCGCCGGCTGGTGCACCGCGGCGCCAGCCCGGGCATCATTGCGGGTCTTGATCCAGCGCAAAGTGGCCGCCGCGCCCGCCATGAAAATGGGCGCCTCCCAGCCGGCAGCAGCGAACACAAACCTTAAGAACGCATGCCCCGCCTCCCTCGCTACGCGTTGCTCGCGGTCCTGGTCGCGGCCATCCTCGGCGCCGGCTGGTACTTCACTCGCCTCAAGCCGATCGCGGTCGCGCTCGCCACGGTCGACCGCGGACTGGTCGAGCGTACCGTCTCCAATACGCGTGCCGCTACGATCACCGCCTGCCGGCGCAGCCGGCTGGCGCCGAAGTCGGGCGGGCAGATTGCTCGGCTGCTGGTGCACGAGGGCGACCGCGTCAAGGCCGGCCAGGTGCTGCTCGAGCTGTGGAATAAGGATCTGGTCGCCAACGAGGCGTTGGCGAAGGAGCAGCTCAACGCGGCTCGGCTGCGCGCGCAGGAGGCATGTCTGGCCGCAGACCTGGCCGCGCGCGACGCCGAGCGCTCGCGCCAGCTGAAAGAGAAGGGCTTCATCAGCGACGATCGGCTCGATCGCGCAGTGTCCGACGCGCAGACCAAGCGTGCCGGTTGCGACGCCGCCCGGGCCGAAGCGGAGCAGGCGCAGGCGCGAATCTCCGCGGCGCGGGCTGATCTTTCGCGCACTGTGCTGCGCGCCCCGTTCGACGGCGTCGTGGCGAAGATTACGGGCGAGCTCGGCGAGTTCACGACACCGTCACCGCCGGGGATCCCGACGCCGCCGGCCGTCGATCTCATCGATGACAGCTGCCTCTACGTGACTGCGCCGATCGACGAGGTGGACGCACCCGCCATACGCCTCAAGATGCCTGCGCGCATCAGCGTCGATGCGTTCCCCGGCCGCAAGTTCAAGGGACACGTGCGGCGGATCGCGCCCTATGTCTTGGAGGTCGAGAAACAAGCGCGCACGGTGGACGTGGAGGTGGAGTTCAGCGATTCGGCCGAGACGCAGGTTCTGCTGGTCGGCTACAGCGCGGACGTGGAGATCCTCCTCGACGCGCGCGACAACGTGCTGCGCGTGCCCACCCCCGCGATCCAGGACGGCAATCGCGTGCTGGTCTATGTGCCGGGCACAGGTCTGGCGGAAGAACGCAGGATCACCACCGGATTGTCGAACTGGCAATACACCGAAGTCGCTTCAGGGCTGCCGCAAGGCGAACAGGTTGTGCTCTCTCTGGAGAAGCCCGGCGTGAAGGCTGGCGCCAAGCTCGTGCCCGAGCCGGCGGAAAGCCGCCCGCCGCGCAAATGATCGGCCTCGAGCGGATCAGCCGCGTCTTTCAGGTCGGCGGTCAGCCCGTGCACGCGCTGCGCGAGGTTACGCTGGCGGTCGACGCGGGGGAGTATGTCAGCCTCATGGGCCCGTCGGGCTCGGGCAAGTCTACGCTGCTCAACATCGTTGGCCTGCTCGACCGCGCCAGCAGCGGCATCTACCGTCTGGACGGCAAGGATGTGACGTCGCTGTCGGACGAGGAGCAGGCGCACGTGCGCAGAGAGAAGATCGGGTTCGTGTTCCAGTTCTTCCACCTCGTGCCTCGCTTGAGCGCCGCGGAAAACATCGAGCTGCCCATGGCCCTGGCCGGGATCTCGGCCTCGGAGCGCCAGGCGCGAGCGCGCGAGCTGCTGGATGCTTACGGTCTGGGCGAGCGCGCCGATCATCGCCCCGACCAGCTTTCGGGCGGACAACGCCAGCGCGTTGCGATCGCGCGCGCGACCGTGATGCGCCCAGGCATTCTCCTGGCCGACGAGCCGACCGGTAACCTCGATCGCGCATCCGGAAAGGAGGTGGTGCAGATCCTGGAGAACCTGCACGAGAGCGGTGTCACCTTGCTGCTCGTGACCCACGATCCCGAGCTCGGCCGGCGCGCACATCGCCAGCTGCGCATGGTGGACGGCGCCATCGCCCAGGATCGAAAAGGGGGCCAGGCATGAAGCCGCTCGACGTGCTGCTGTTCGCCGGGACCAGCCTGCGCGGCTACCCCAGCCGGACCCTGCTCATGACGATCGCGATGGCCATCGGCGTGGCCGCGGTCGTGATCTTCACCGCGCTGGGCGAGGGCGCGCGGCGTTACGTGGTAGACCAGTTCGCCTCGCTCGGCACCAATCTGGTGATCGTGTTCCCCGGGCGCAGCGAGACGGCCGGGACCGGCCCGGGCATGTTCCTCGGGCAGACCCCGCGCGACCTCACGCTGGACGACGCGCTCGCGCTGACGCGCAGCCGCGCCGTGCTGCGCGTGGCGCCGCTCGCCGTGGGCTCGGCGCTCATTGCCTTCGGCGGCCGCAGCCGCGAGGCACCGGTCATCGGCACCACCGCCGACTGGCAGACCATCCGCAACATGCAGATGGCGCAGGGCACGTTTCTGCCCGGCGGCGACCCGCACGCTCCCAGCCCGGTATGCGTGATCGGCGCAACGGTGCGCGACGAACTGTTCGGCGCTGCGCCGGCGCTCGGTCAGTTCGTGCGCATCGGCGACCGCCGTTTCCGCGTGATCGGGGTGCTCGCCACGCAGGGTCAGCATATGGGTTTCAACACCGACGAGATGGTGATCGTGCCCGTTGCTTCGGCCCAGGCGCTGTACAACATCAACACGCTGCTGCGCATCCTGGCCGAGGCGCGCAGCCGCGAGGAGCTGGACGCCGCCAAACGCGACATGATTCGGATCATCCAGGACCGGCACCAGGGCGAGCTGGACGTCACGGTGGTCACGCAGGACGCGGTGCTCGCCACTTTCGACCGCGTGCTCACCGCGCTGACTTTCGCGGTCGGCGGCATCGCCGCCGTCAGCCTGAGCGTGGCCGGGATCCTGATCATGAACGTGATGCTGATCGCGGTGTCGCAGCGCACGCGCGAGATCGGCCTGCTCAAGGCGGTCGGCGCGGCGCCGCGACAGATCCGGCTGCTGTTCTTCGGCGAGGCGGTGCTCCTGTCTTCGATCGGCGCCGCAGCTGGAGTGGTGCTGGGGCTGGTGGGCAACGCGGCCATCGTGCGCGTGTATCCGGCGATCCCGGTGACGACGCCGGCGTGGGCGATGGCTGCGGCTGTGGTCACGGCAGTTGCCACCGGCATCGTGTTCAGCATCATGCCGGCACGCCGCGCCGCGCGGCTCGATGCGGTGAGTGCGCTCTCTGGCCGCTAGGGAATGCCCGCCGCCGACTTTCTGCGCTTCGTGTTCGGCTCCGTCGCCGCGCACCGGCTGCGCAGCTTCCTCACCGCTCTGGGTATCTGCGTGGGCATCGCGGCGGTCATCCTGCTGACCTCCATCGGCGCCGGTCTGCAGCAGTTCGTGACTTCGGAGTTCACCCAGTTCGGGACCAACTTCATCAACATCAACCCGGGCAAGGTAACCACGCAAGGAATGTCCGTCGGAGTGTTCGGATCGGTGCGGCCGCTCAGCTTGGAAGACGCGGAAGCGCTGCGCCGGGTGCCGCAAGTCCTGCTCACCAATGCCGGGGTCGTCGGCAACGCCGAGGTCAGCGTCCAGGGCCGCGCGCGGCGCGTCACGGTGTTCGGTTCCGGTCCCGATTTCCCAGCCGCCTTCAAGATGGAGCTCGCGCTCGGGCAGTGGCTTCCGCACGAGGAGCTCAGCCAGGCTCGGGCCTTCGCGGTCCTGGGACCCACCGTGCGCCAAGAGCTGTTCGGAACCGGCAACCCGCTCGGCAGCCGCATCGAGATCGGCGGCTACCGCTACCGGGTGATCGGGGTGATCAAGTCCAAGGGCAACGTGCTGGGATGGGACTTCGACGACTGCGTGTACATTCCCTCGGGCCGCGCGCTGGAGCTGTTCAATCGGGAGGGTCTGATGGAGATTCACGTCGTGCACGATCCGCAAGCGGACGTGAATCAGCTGGTCGAGCGGGTCCGCCAGGTCCTGATCGCCCGCCACGGGCGGGAGGACTTCACGATCACCCCGCAGCAGAAGATGCTGGACACGCTGAACTCCGTGCTGCAGGTCCTGACCTTTGCGGTGGGCGCGCTGGGTGGGATCTCGCTGGTGGTGGGCGGCGTGGGGATCTTGACCATCATGACCATCGCCGTGGCCGAGCGCACGGTCGAGATCGGGCTGCTGCGTGCGCTGGGCGCGCCCCGCAAGCAGGTGCTGAGGCTGTTCCTGGCAGAAGCGACGCTGCTCGCCGCCGTCGGCGGATTGTCGGGCCTGGCGCTGGGGTTCGCGCTGGCGCAGCTGCTGCACGCGCTGTTCCCGGCATTGCCGGTCAACACGCCCTGGCTGTATGCGCTGCTGGCCGAGCTGACCGCGGTGTCTGTCGGCTTGGCGGCCGGTGTTGCGCCGGCGGGACGCGCCTCACGCCTCGATCCGGTGGAGGCGCTGCGGGCGGAGTAAGGGGCCCGCGTTGGCCCTACCAATCGGGATATTGATCATCATCAAACGAGACTCGACAGATCTTCCTAGACTTCACTAGCGAGGTGTTGGCGTCATGGGCCAGGAAATCAGCCACATCGGGTTCGAGCCGAGGGATTTCGAGCAGTTTTCCGTGCGCCTTGTGCTCGAGACCGATCTGCTCGAGCGCTGGCTGCGTGAAGGGCGGTTCGACCAGACGTCTTACGTCGCCGGATTCGAGCTGGAGGCTTGGCTGCTCGACCGGAATTTTTTTCCGTTCCCGATCAACGAACCCTATTTGAAGCGTTTGGACGATCCCCTGGTGGTGCCGGAGCTGTCCAAGTTCAACGTCGAGCTCAATGGCACGCCGCAGGCGCTGACCGGGCGTGCGCTCAGCAAGCTGGAGACCGAACTGACCGCGACCTGGCGCCGCTGCCTCGCCGTGGCGCACGAGCTGGAGGGCACGTTGGTGATGATCGGCATCCTGCCCACGATCCGCGAGCGGGACCTGACGCTGGCGAACATTTCTCCGCTCAACCGCTTTTATGCGTTGAACCAGGAGGTGCTCAAACTGCGCGGCGGGCGCCCAATCCGGCTGGACATCGCCGGGCGCGAGCGGCTGCAGCTGACTCACCGCGACGTGATGCTCGAGGCGGCCACCACGTCGTTCCAGGTGCATCTGCAGGCTCCGGCCGAGGAGGCTGCGCGCTACTACAACGCGTCGGTGCTTCTGTCCGCGCCCTTGGTGGCCGTGTCGGCCAATTCGCCGTGCCTGTTCCAGAAACAGCTCTGGGACGAGACGCGCATACCGCTGTTCGAGCAAGCCGTGGATACCGGCGATACGGGACACCCCGAGTGTCGGCGCGTGACGTTCGGGTCGGGATATCTGCACGACAGCGCCGCCGAGTGCTTCCGCGAGAACGTGGAGCGCTACCCAGTGCTGCTGCCGATCCAGTTCGGCGATGGGCCGGAGCGCCTGCGCCACCTGCGCCTGCACAACGGCACCATCTGGCGCTGGAACAGGCTGCTGGTCGGGTTCGACGGCCAGGCCACGGCGCACGTCCGCATCGAGCACAGGGTGATGCCTGCCGGGCCCAGCATTGTGGACATGATCGCCAACGCCGCCCTCTATCTTGGAGCAGCGCGCTTCCTCGCGGGGCTCAGGGCGGCGCCCGAGGCCGACCTGCCCTTCGCCGAGGCGCGCGACAATTTCTACCGCGCCGCGCGTCACGGGCTGGCGGCAAGTGTGATCTGGCTGGACGGCAGCCGCGTCGACGTGCGCACCTTGCTGCTCGACGAAATCGTTCCCATGGCGCGAGAGGGCCTGAAGATCCTTGGCGTGGAGGAAGAAGAGAGCGAGCATTACCTTGATATCATCATCGCCCGGCTGCGCACCGGCCAGAACGGCGCCGCCTGGCAGCGTGCACACCTTGAGAAGCACGGGCGGGACGCCTTCCGGCTCACGGCCGATTACCTCGAGCACCAGCGTACGGCGATGCCCGTGCACGAGTGGGTCGTGTAGATGCTTAATGTTTTGCAGGCATTGCCGACTGGATTTCTCGATGCGCCGGCGCGAGAGCTGTACAGAGTCCTCGCGGGTCCCAGCCTGATCCATCTGCCCGGTCGCCGCAATGAACCGCTGTTCGTCTGTGTCCTGCTCCACGGCAACGAAGACACGGGGTTCAAAGCAATGCAGACCGTTCTGCGCAAGTATCGGGGCCAGCCGCTGCCCCGGGCGCTGTCCCTGTTCGTGGGCAACGTTGCGGCGGCGCGTGAGGGATTGCGTAGGCTGGAGCAGCAGCCTGACTACAACCGCGTCTGGCCCGGGGCCGACAATGCGGGGCAGCCCGAGCATGCGATGATGGATGCGGTGGTGGAGCAGATGCGCAGCCGCGGCGTGTTCGCCAGCATCGACCTCCACAACAACACCGGGTTCAATCCGCACTACGGCTGCGTCAACCGGCTCGATCCACCGTTCCTGCAGCTCGCCACACTGTTCTCGCGCACTGTGGTCTACTTCAAGCGTCCCCTTGGCGTGCAGTCCGCTGCCTTTGCCTCGCTGTGCCCGGCGGTGACGCTGGAGTGCGGAAAGCCAGGCAACCAGAGCGGCGAGGCGCACGCTGCGGCGTTCGTCGAGGCTGCGTTGCATCTGGCGGAATTCTCGCAGCGCGCCGTGCCTGCGCATGACTTGGACTTGTTGCATACGGTGGGTGTGGTCAAGATTGCGTCCGAGGTGACGTTCGGCTTCGGGCGCCACGACGTAGAGCTGCGGCTGGATCCCGATCTGGATCACATGAACTTTCGCGAGCTGCCTCCGGGGACCCGCTTCGGCTTTTCGACGAACAGCTGCGCTGCTCCCCTGCAGGTGATCGATGAGCATGGCCGCCGGGTGGAGGACCAGTTCTTCGAGATGAGGAAGGGCGAGGTGCTGCTGAAACGCCGAATAATGCCTGCCATGCTGACGACCGATGCGCGGATCGTGCGTCAGGATTGCCTGTGTTATCTCATGGAGCGTTTGTCGTTAAACGACGAGTGATGCCGAATGCCTCAGGAGGCCGTCGACGGGGAAACGGTGCCGGCGTCGTGAGCCTGTCGGCGGGACAGCTGCATAGCGAGAGCGCTAAATTTTCCCCGTGTCCTGGACCGCGACCGAGTCGTCCGGGGCGTGGTCCTTAGAACGTTTACAAACAAGGAGCCTGTCGATGCATTTCGCCGTTGCCGCCACGTGGGGGCCGACTGACCCGACCCGCGCCGCGTTGCCGTTTGTCTTTGCCGCTTCGGCGCTGCAAGCCGGCGACACGGTCACACTGATGCTGTTTCATGATGCTGTACACATCGCAACCGAGGGCACGGCGGCGAAGCTGGTGCCGTTCGGCCCGCCGCCGAAGTTCGAGGAGGTCTTATCGCACCCTAAAGCCGAAGTGCTGGTGTGCAAGCCGTGCGCGCAAGTGCGCCACATCGCCGATGGAGACCTCGACCAACGGGCAAAGATGGCCGGCATGAACGAGTTTCATGCCAGCGCCTCGCGCGAGAACGCGAGGGTGGTGTGCTTCTAGTCGGGCAAGATTCGGCGCAGGGCGACTTTCCGCCATGGGACGCGCCTCCCGCCTCGCTCCGGTGGAGGCGCTGCGCGCGAGGAGTGAGCGAGAGTCGGCGTCGCGCTACCGGATCACGCCGCGCCGGTTCAGATGCAGCTCGCACCAATGGGCGTAGCTATCCTCCAGCGTTACCGCCACCGCACCGGTGGATTCGGACCATCCGCGTCCGACCTCGTTCTGCGTGTACTCGAACCCGTTCGGCAACACGATGCCGACGCGATGCTCCTTGCCAGTCACTGGGTTGAGGATCGGCTGGCCGCGGCCGGAAGCCACGCCGGCGGCCTTGCACGTTGCTGTCCGGGCGATCATATCCGCGTCGATGCTGATCTGCGAATAGACCGGATCGTAGATCTTCTCGCACATCGCCGAGTAGACCGCAAAGAAGGTCGCCATCGGCTCGGTCTCTTTCCCGGTCAGGATGCTGAGCAGCGCCTGCCGTTGCTCCGCATCCGCCTCGGCGGCGATGATGGGCTGCATGTGCCCTCGTCCTTCGTGGACAGCACCGGGCCATTTGGCGGCGAGCGCCATGTTCAGCCCGTCGAGGCGGGTCTTGCCGAAATGGCCCTCATCGACTTGGAAGAAGGCGACGGCGCGGCAATGACCGTGCGTTGGCAACGCGTTGAACTGGCAGCCGCAGCCGTACGCGCAATTGCAGTTGCCGAACTCCAGCCCGTGAATTTCCCATTCGATCACAATGCTTCCTCCAATGTGTAGCGACCGCACCCCTTGTTATCAGGGCTTATGAACCACACCGGTACCGGAGTGGCGCAGCACGTTGAACTGACCGTAGCTGTCTTTGAGCTGCAGCGGGATCGCGCCGCTCGCTTTGGTGCTGGCGCTGCCGATCTCCGCCAATTCGAATTCGATCCCGTTCGGGATGTCGATGCGCACCCGATGCTCGGCTCCTGTCGCCGGGCTCTTGATCGGGCGTCCGGTTGCCTCCAGGATGCCGGGGATCTTCACTGTCGCGCGGCGCGCCTCGACGTCTACCTCGAACGCGATCGGTCGGAACAGCGGCTCGTGAACGGTGCTCGACATGGCGTGGAAAACCCACCAGTGTGTGGCAGCCTCTTGCGTCTCCCCGCCATGGAGAATGGTGGCCAGCGCTTTGCGCTGTCGTTCATCGGCGCGCTCGTCGATGATCGCCTGCATCGCACCCTTGCCTTCGAATATCGGTCCCGGCCAGGCATAGATCAGCGCGGCGCACAGACCGCTCAGCTGGACATCGCCGAAGTGCCCCCGGTCGATCCTCACCACCTCGAACCCGCGGCAGTCGCCATGCGTCGGCAACTCCTCGAATTGGCATGGACAACCGAAAGTGCAGTTGCAATTGCCGAACTCGACGCCCTCCACATACCAATCGATCATGGCGGCGCTATGTGTTCCGCACTGCGTTGGTCAGGATGCTCACACCCCAGGCGAGCAGCA
>Ga0335082_10003167_pt1 | contig 17865 bp, 14 predicted proteins | sample Lox_Sample_41_FD_206718 | JGI IMG/M metagenome (GOLD analysis project Ga0335082, IMG submission 206718) | Soil microbial communities from Loxahatchee National Wildlife Refuge, Florida, United States - Lox_Sample_4.1 | ecosystem: Environmental > Terrestrial > Soil > Wetlands | place: USA... | reverse complement strand
GCGATAGCAGAGACAGCATGACGGGGACCACCGCCGTGCAGGCACAGGTGCTGGCCGGGCACGGCCGGTTCCTGATCGCCGCGGCGGCCCGCGCCCCGTCGGTCCACAACACCCAGCCGTGGCGGTTCCGGGTCAGCCCGGATGTGGTCGAGCTGTGGAGCGACCCGCAGCGCAAGCTGCGGGCTGACCCGTCCGGCCGGGAAATGCTGATCAGCTGCGGCGCCGCCCTGTTCGGGCTGCGCCTGGCGATCCGGTCACTGGGCTACCTGCCGGTGACAGAGCTATTGCCAGATCCGGCGCAGCTGCGGCTGCTGGCCCGGGTTCGCACCGGCGCGGCAGCGCCGGCAAACGGCCTGGAACGCTGGATGCTAGACGCGGTCCCCCACCGGCACACGCACCGCGGCCCGTTCGCGCCCGGCCCGCTGCCTCACGGGCTGCTGGCCGGCTTGCAGCACGACGCGCTGGCCGAGGGAGCCACGCTCGCCCTCGTCACCGGCGGCCTGGCCTACGACCGGCTGGAGCGGATCACAGCCGCTGCGGCCCGCCGCGGCGATCTCAACCCGCGCGCCCGGGCCGAGATACGGCGCTGGACCAGGACCGCGGCCAGCATGGCAAGGGACGGCATCCCCGCCACCGCGCTCGCCAGCCGCACCGGCCGACCTCCCGGGAGGCTGCCGCAGCGCGACTTCGATCTCGACCGCGGCATCGCCCGCCTGCCCTCCGGCGGGGCACCCCCGCCCGCCACGGCCGTGCTGTTGACCCCTGGCGACCGCCGCGCGGACTGGCTGCGCGCCGGGCAGGCCCTGTACCGGCTGCTGCTGCACGCCGCCAGCCAGCGGCTATTCGCGTCCCTGCACACCCAGCCGCTGGAGGACACTGCAACCCGCGGGCTCATCAGCAGCCAGCTCGCCCTGCCGGGCCATCCCCAGATGCTGCTCCAGCTCGGCCCAGCAACCACCGCCTCCGCGACCGGCCGGCGGCTGCCCGGCGAACCAGACAGTCCCTGACCGATTCGCAGATCCGGATTTGAGCCCCGGCCCTGTACCGGTCGGGCAACGTGGATCAGGCCCGGGCTGTCGTGGCTGCTGTCAGCGTGCCAAGCTGCTGTCATGGTGGACGGCAAGGAACCGGTGGCATGGGCGGGCGAGCGGGCGGTGGTGGCATTTCCTGAGCATGTCGACGTGTCCAACGCCTCGCAGATCCGTGAGCAGCTGCTGGCGGTATTCGATCGCGGCGCGGCGGTGGTGATCGCGGACATGTCGGCGACGGCGTGGTGCGACTACGCCGGTGTCGACGCGGTGGCCCGGGCCTGCCAGCAGGCGGCGGTCTGCCGGGCCGAGCTGCGGCTGGTAGCCACCGCACCGGCGGTCCGGCGGCTGCTGACCGCCGAAGGCCTGGACCGCCTGGTCCCGGTGTACTCCTCGGTGGAGGCGGCCATCACCGCCGGGGAGCCGGACGAACCGGATCCCTACGGCCATCCCGTGCCGCCGATCGTAGCCCCGCGATGGCCGGCGCAGTCGCGGGACAGGCAGGACAACGGACCGGGACCGGCGCCCTTGAACGAGACGGTGCTGCGGCAGCTGATCGACGCGCTGGCAGACGGGATCGTGCTGGCCGGCGAGGACGGACGGATGGTGCTGGCGAACCGGAGGGCGGCGGCGATGTTCGGCTATCGGCCCGCCGAGCTGGCCGGCCAGCTGGTGGAGTCGCTGATGCCGACCGGGCTGCGGGACGCGCACCGCCTGGACCGGGCTTCCTATGCGCTCAAGCCGGTGGCCCGGCCGATGGCCGACCGGGCCCGGCTGGTCGGACTGCGCAAGAACGGCAGCACCATCCCGGTGACGGTCACGCTGAGCCCGGTCCCGACCGCCAGCGGCCATTTCGTCCTGGCCGTGGTTAGGGATGCGACGCACGAGCGGGCCCAAGACGACCTCGCCGGCCTGGTCCGCGGCGTGCTCGCGGAGCAGGCGCAGCACGCCGAAGACCTGCTGGACCGGGTCGTCGGCAGCTTGTTCCACGTCGGGCTCAGCATGAACACGGCCGCAAGCCAGCCCACTGAGCTGGCTCGGGAGCGGATCAGCGATGCGCTCCAGCGGCTGGACGACACCATCCACGAGATCCGTGATCATGTCTTCCGGTCCCAGCGCCCGGGTAGCGGCCACGGGGCGACCTGGTGATATGCGACCCTCAGGTGCCCGACAGCTTCGGCCCAGCGGCCAGCAACGTGTCGATGAACGGGCACAGGTGCATTCGGTGGCCGCTGATCCTCCCCGGTCCGATCTCCACGACCTGAGCAGAGGCGGCGGGCCAGCCGCAATCGGTATCGATCCGCAGCCCGCGCGGGATCACCGACTGGCCCTGGACCTGGACCGACCAGCCCGACCTGGTCACCGGGTCGATCGAATCAGCGGCGAACGCGATGATCGTCCCGTCTAGCGCCTGCTCGGGCAGCGCGTGGTGCCCCAGGCACACGGCCAGCCTGCGCCCGTCCAGGTAGTACTGGACGGGCAGGATCACCGGCAGCGCGCGGACCGACAGCGCCAGCCGACCCACCGAAACCGTCGCGAGCAGTTCCCAGCACTCCCGCTCGGAGAGCACATCATCATGCGCGGTCATGGCTGAAGAATTTACGAGCCAGGCAGATCACGTCCCAGGGACTCAAGTCCCAGCCGGAACAGACCAACGGCCCGGCGCCAGGCTCTTGGCGGGCTAGGTACCTGCCTACGAGGCCTTGGGAAGGTCTCGGTGTGATGGACGCTAAACAGTCCGCTTGTCCGACCTGCGCCGCTGAGATCACCTCATTGAGTCTCGGGACCCTGGCGGGACAGGAGATAGCGGCGGGCGCGGGCGGGCACCTCGCCCTGGTCCAGCACGGTGAAACCCGGTGGCAGGAGCGACGCGGGCTCGCCGGGGCCGAGGCAGTATTCCGGCGGGAGGCCGGGATGTCCCTGGCGAGCCTCGGCGGTGAGGGCCTCCCAGGCCAGCAGGCCGCCGTCCGCCACCGCGGCGGCCGCGGCGGCGAACACGGCGGCGTCCCAGAAGCCGGTGGCCAGGACCAGCGCGTATGACCGCGGCTCCGGGGCCCAGCCGGACAGGTCCGCGTGGACCAGCGTGATCAGGTGGCCGAGTCCGCGCCGCCCGGCCTCGGCGCCGAGCAGCCCGAGCGCGACCTCGGAGACGTCCACCGCGGTGACCCGGCGCCCCTGCTCCGCGGCCAGCAGTGCCGCGCCCGAGGGACCGCAGGCCAGGTCGGCCACTGGGCCGTCCGGCAGGACCAGGGCAAGCGCCCGCGCGGCCAGCGGATTGGGGCGGAAGGACGGCACGAAGCCGGCTCCGTACTTCGCGTTCCATTTGACCCGGTCGGGATGGTGGCCGGGCACGAGCCCGCTGGCCTCGGCAGACATGAACCTGGATACTACGGGGTATCCCTACTAGATACTTACGGCACCGGGTGTCAAAATAGACGGCCAGGCTTGGGTTCAGCGCGCGAGGAGACCGAATGGCTAGCACACGCGAGTGGTTCGAGACGGTCGAGGAGGCGCGCAGGAGGGCGAGGCGGCGGCTACCGAGACCGGTGTACATGGCGCTGGTCGCCGGGGCCGAGAAGGGCGTCACGCTGCAGGACAACCTGGCGGCGTTCAGCGAGCTGCGGTTCGCCCCGCCGCGGATCGCGAACCTGCCCGCCGCGCGGGACCTGGCCACCTCGGTGCTCGGGCAGGACATCGCGCTGCCGGTGATCGCGTCCCCGACCGGCGTGCAGGCCGTGCACCCCGACGGCGAGGTGGGGGTCGCCCGCGGCACGGCCGAGGCCGGGACGGCGATGGGCCTGAGCTCGTTCGGCAGTATGCCCGTAGAACAGGTGGCCGAGGTCAACCCCAAAGTGTTCTACCAGACCTACTGGTCAGGCACCAGGGACCAGATGATCCAGCGGAACGAGCGGGCCCGCCAGGCCGGGGCCAAGGGCCTGATCGTGACCCTGGACTGGTCGTTCTCCAACGGCCGGGACTGGGGCAGCCCGGCGATCCCGGAGAAGATGGATCTGCGGACCCTGGTGCGCCTGGCCCCCGAGGGCCTCCTCAAGCTCGGCTACGTCCGCGAGTGGCTCTTCCATGGCGGCCTGCCCGACCTCAGCGTGCCCAACATGGCCGCCCCCGGTGAGCCGGCGCCCACGTTCTTCGGCGTGTACGGCGAATGGATGCAGACCTCCCCGCCGACCTGGGACGACATCGCCTGGCTGCGCGAGCAGTGGGGTGCCCCGTTCATGGTCAAGGGCGTCATGCGACCCGACGACGCGCGTCGCGCCGTCGACATCGGGGCCACCGCGATCTCGGTGTCCAACCACGGCGGCAACAACCTGGACGGCACCCCGGCCTCGATCCGGGCCCTGCCCGGCGTGGCCGACGCCGTGGGCGGGCAGATCGAGGTGCTGCTCGACGGCGGGATCCGGCGTGGCAGCGACGTGGTCAAGGCGCTCGCGCTGGGCGCGCGGGCGGTCATGATCGGCCGCGCCTACCTGTGGGGGCTGGCCGCGAACGGCTCGGCCGGCGTCAAGAACGTTTTCGACGTGCTCCGCGGCGGCATCGACTCGACGCTGCTCGCGCTCGGCCGGTCCTCCATCGGCGAACTGTCCCCGGACGACGTCATCGTGCCCGCCGAGTTCAGCCGGGGCCTGCATAAATGACGGAGCATAAGTGACCGCGGCCGCGCAGCGCCGGCAATAGGGGCCGAACGGTCCGGCGCTCCACGCACCCCTGCCACACCCCCGCGCTGTACCCGGCGTCGTCGAGCAACCGCGCGGCCATGTACCGCGCCGGGTCGAGCGGCGGCCTGCGGTCCAGCCAGTCCAGCAGCGGCGGCGCCAATACCAGCGCGGCCAGCGGCAGCCGCAGCCGACGGGCCGCGATCGCCGCCGGTACCGCCACCGGCCACCAGGTCCGGCAGATCGCGCTGCCCAGCGGGCGGGCCGCGGCGAGCGTCCCGCCGGCGGCCTGGACGGCGGCCAGCCGCCACGCGGCCGATCCGGCCGGGATGGGCCAGGCCTCGCCGGTGACCCGGGCCAGCCGCCGGGCCAGCAGGGCGGTGCCGGTGCCGGTGACCACCGCGCCGGCCTCCGGGTGGCCGAACGCCGCCGCCAGCCAGGCCGCCGCGGTCCACGCCGACGCGTAGAGCGGCCGGACCGCGCCCGGGTGCCGCTGCTCCAGCGTGGCCGCTGAGGTCCCGTAGTCCTTCCGCCGGGAGAGCCACTCGCGCAGCCGCACCCGGTGCTGGTGGCCCATGGTCGCCGCGGGCTCGTAGCGCACCCGCCAGCCCGACGCGGCCAGCCGCCAGACGAAGTCGACATCCTCCCCCACCTGCATGTCCTCGGCAAAGCCGATCCCGGCGGCCTGTTTGCGGACGATCAGGGCGGCGCCGGGGACGTACGGCACCCGTGATCCCGGCCGGACGATGCTGGGCCGCCGCCCCATGTCCAGGGTGGAGCTTGCCCCCTCGTACCGCGCCAGCCAGGTGTGCCCGGCCTCGGCCGGCACGATGCGCGGGGCGACCGCGCCCACCGCAGGATCGGCGAAGTGCGGCAGCAGCGCGTTCAGCCAGTTCGCGGGTCCGGCGCCGGGCACGCAGTCGGAATCGAGGAAGGCCACCAGCGGTGTCTGCGCCGCCGCCAGGCCGGTGTTCCTGGCCGCCGCGGGCCCGCCGTTGACCGGCCGCCGTACCACGCTGGCCCCGGCCGCGGCCGCTGCGCTCCGGATCGCAGCCGGGTCGGCCGAGCCGTCGTCCACCACGATCACCCGTGGCGTGCCGGCCAGCCCGGCCAGGCAGCGGGCTAGTTCGGCGTGCCGGTCGCGGACCGGGATGACCACCGTCACGTCCGGCCGTTCGGCCTGGTCCCTTTCCAGCATGGGGTGCGCGATCCCGATGTCGAGCAGGCGGCGGGCCAGCGCACGGGCCTTCGCGTTGCCCGGCACCGGGCTGCCGTCCCACCAGCCGGCTACGTGCCGGGCCCCGGCCGGGCTGAGCCGCAGCACCCGGATGGGGCAACCGCCCGTGATCACCGTCCCGCCGGCCAGCGTGCGCGCCCCCGGGTCGGGACGCAACCGGAATCCCGCCGGGACCAGCTCGTCGTCCGGTCCCTGGCCTTGGGGAACCGCCGCATCTCCGGCCCTGGTCGAGCTGATTCCCTCCGCCACTTGCCCAGGGTATTACGTCTGCCTCCACCCCAGCCGCCACTGTCCGTTACCGCCCGATACGCCCTTCACATCGGACAGGGACGAGCGTGCCGGTTCCCGGGAAAGAGCGCTAGTTTGTGGCAGTCGTTACTGTGCTGGTCACGGCGGGCCCGCGGCCAGCTGACGATTGGGGAGCTGATGGACCGGTCCAGGCTCGAGGCGTTCAGCGACGGCGTCTTCGCCGTCGCGATCACGCTGCTCGCGCTCGATCTCACTGTGGCCGGACCTGCCGGGCAGGGCTCCCTGGCCGATCAGCTCCACGACAAGTGGCCGGCCTTCCTGGCCTACCTGATCAGCTTCTTCATGATCGGCATCGTATGGGTCAACCACCACGCGCTGGTCGGGGCCATCATCAAGGTGGACCGGTTGCTGCTGTTCCTGAACCTGGTGCTGCTGCTGTTCGTCGTGCTGATCCCGTTCGCCACCGCCACCGAGGCCGACTACTTCCCGCACAACAGCGATGACGCCCGGCTGGCGATGGCGTTGTACGCCGGGGTGTTCCTCGGCATGTCCGCGGGCTTCGGCGGGATCTTCGAGTGGACGCTGCACGGCAAGCGGGTGTCCCAGCCGCTGCCGCCCGAGCGGCACTGGCCGGCCCGGCGGCGATTCGTCGGCGGCGCCCTGTTCTACGTGCTCGCCCTGGTAATCGCGGCCTTCAACGCCGTGGCCTCGTTCGTGCTGATCGCGCTGATAGCCGTGTACTACGTCCTGGAGAACACCCCGGTCTACCCCGCCCCCGACCGCTCCGGCGACGAGACCGTGGCCTGAAAGCCACCGAGATTAATAGTTGCTATTAAGCAAGTGTCTAGGGCTAGACTGGGTTAACGTGCGGCAAAGCGTTGACGCGGGACACGTGAACGGCTCAGCCATGGCTACCGGCGGGCGGCCGGACCGATACAAGTGGATCGCCCTGTCCAACACCACGCTGAGCATGACGATGGCCACGATCGACGCCTCGATCGTGATCATCGCGATGCCGGCCATCTTCCGCGGCATCCACCTGAACCCGCTCGACCCGGGCAACATCAGCTACCTGCTCTGGATGATCATCGGCTACCTGCTGGTCCAGTCGGTGCTGGTGGTGACGCTGGGCCGGCTCGGCGATATGTACGGCCGGGTGAAGATCTACAACCTGGGCTTCGTCGTCTTCACGCTGGCCTCGATCGCGCTCTCGCTCGACCCGCTGACCGGCGCCGACGGGGCGATGTGGCTGATCGGCTGGCGCTTCGTGCAGGCGTTCGGCGGGGCGATGCTGATGGCGAACTCGGCCGCGATCTTGACCGACGCGTTCCCGGCCAATAAGCGCGGCATGGCGCTGGGCGTCAACCAGATCGCCGGGATCTCCGGGCAGTTCGTCGGGCTGCTGCTCGGCGGCGTGCTGGCCGCCTGGGACTGGCGCCTGGTGTTCTGGGTGAACGTGCCGTTCGGGCTGTTCGGCACGGTGTGGGCGTACAAGTCCCTGCGGGAGATCGCCACCACCAGGCGAGCCAGGATCGACTGGATCGGGAACGTCTTGTTCGTGGTCGGGCTGGGCGCGCTTCTCGTCTCCATCACCTACGGCATCCAGCCGTACGGCGGGCACCCGACCGGGTGGACCAACCCGTGGATCATCGCCGGGCTGATCGGCGGCGCCTCGGTGCTCGTCGTGTTCTGCGTCGTCGAGACCAAGATCGCCGAGCCGATGTTCCAGATGAGCCTGTTCAAGATCCGCGCGTTCGCGGCCGGCAACCTGGCCAGCCTGCTCGGCTCGATCGCGCGTGGCGGGCTGCAGTTCATGCTGGTCATCTGGCTGGCCGGGATCTGGCTGCCGCTGCACGGCTACGACTTCGCGGTCACCCCGCTGTGGGCCGGGATCTACATGCTGCCGCTGACCGCGGGGTTCCTCATCGCCGGCCCGATCTCGGGCACCCTGTCCGACCGCTACGGTCCGCGGCCGTTCGCCACCGCCGGGCTGGTGCTGGCCGCGCTGTGCTTCGGCGGGCTGATGCTGCTGCCGGTGAACTTCTCCTACTGGCTGTTCGCCCTGCTGATCCTCGGCAACGGGATCGGCTCGGGCCTGTTCGCCGCGCCCAACACCGCGGCGATCATGAGCGCGGTGCCGGTCAGGCACCGCGGCTCGGCCTCCGGCATGCGGTCGACCTTCCAGAACTCGGGCATGTCGCTGTCCATCGGCATCTTCTTCTCGCTGATGATCGCCGGCCTGGCCTCCACCTTGCCCACGACGCTGACCAGCGGGCTGACCGCCCAGGGCGTGCCGGCCGCGGTGGCCACGCACGTCAGCCACCTGCCCCCGGTGAGCACGATGTTCGCCGCGCTGCTCGGCTACAACCCGATCCAGAACCTGCTGGCGCCGTCGCACGTGCTGGCGCACCTGCCAGCGCATAACGTGGCGGTGCTCACCGGCAGGCAGTTCTTCCCGCACCTGATCTCGGCGCCGTTCCACCACGGCCTGGTCATCGTGTTCACCGCGGCCGCGATCATGTCGGTGACCGGCGCCCTGGTCTCGCTGCTGCGCGGCAAGCGGTTCTACTACGACGACAAGGTGCCGTCCGTAGCCGGCCCGGCCGCCATGGTCCCGAACGGACTGGGCCTTTCCTCCCCCGCGCCGGGCATGAGCAGCGACACGCCAACCGCCCCGGCCAGGAGGGATACCGAGACCGCGCCCGGCGGGTAAAGTGGACGTGTGCCCCGCTACGAGTACCGCTGCCGCGCCTGCGGTGACACGTTCGAGCTGAACCGGCCGATGGCCGAGTCCTCGGCTCCGTGCACCTGCCCCCAGGGCCACGACGACACGGTGAAGCTCCTGTCGACGGTCGCGGTAGGCGGGCTCGCGTCCGGCCGTGCCGTCGGTCCTTCTGGCGGTCCTTCCGGCGGCGGGGGCTGCTGCGGCGGGGCTTGCGGCTGCCGCTGATCCCCGGGTGCGTCAGATGAGACAGCCTGGCTGTCTCGTGTGGCGCAGCGCTCCGGCGGTCTCGCCTGATTCCCTTATCACGAAGGTGAATCGCACGTACGGAGGCGAGGACTATGGCCGTGACCGTGGCTGTACCGGCGAAAGCAATGAGAGGGCGACACAGCTTCGGTGACGATCATCTCGGTGCCGACCGTGAGACGCCAGAGCGGGGGCCCGCCCAGAACCAGATCGCGGAGATGGCCGTGCTGCTGAGCAACACGCGCGGCAGCGTGATCCTGGGCGGAAGCGTTCTGAGCGCGCTCACCATCGGCATCGCCCTGGAGGCCGCGTTCTCGCCCTCCGTACTGCGCCCCGGGCTCGTGGGCGTGGTGGCCGCCAGCCTGCTCGGCTGCGTGATCGTGTGCTGGCTCCGGGCCGCCGGGCTGCTGCTGCTGGCCAGCCGGCCGGTTCTCGACCAGCTCAACGACCATCGCTGGCGGACCGGCTCCCCGCTCGATCCCCGGGTGCGGTGGCTGAGCACGCCGTCCGCCGAGGACAGCGAGGCGGCCTGGTCATGGGCGCAGGTGAACATGATGCTCGGCGCGGCCCGGGTCCGGCGGGAGCGGATCCAGTCGGCGGAAACCTGGACCTTCATTACCGTCGCGTGCTTCCTGCTCTGGACCGCGGCGGTCCTTCTGGGGGCCTAGCCCCCGCCTCCCCGGCTCTTCCCGGCCCGCCGAGCAGCGTTCCCCCAATGGCTCAGCGGGCCGGGAAGACGCGCGTTTTACCTCGGAGTTTGTCAACTGTCCCGGAATGGCTCATGGTAGTAGCAGGGGCCGGCTCCAACCCGCTGGCCGGTTGCTGAACTGCCACGGTGATATGAACCTGCACGGGACGGGACCTGCCAAGGGCTTCTGGCCCCTGCTCAGCGACGACGAGCGCACCGTCCTGGCCGGCCTCGGCCGCACCACCGTCTACCCGCCCGGCGCGGTCATGTGCGTCGAGGGTGACCCGAATACCCATGTGTTCGTCCTGGTGGACGGCTGGGTCAAGATCGTCGGGGTGACCAGCGACGGGCACGAGCTGACCCTGGCCCTGCGCGGTCGCGGGGACACCGTCGGCGAGGTGGCCGGCGAGACCACCGGCTACCGGAACGCCACCGTGCAGGCCGTCGGCACGGTGCGCGCGCTGATCGTGCCGTACGAGAGGTTCAGGTCGTTCCTGGACTCGCACGACGGCGCGGATCGCGCCTACCGGCGGATGGTCACCCGGCGATGGAATGACGCGGAGTCGATGCTCCGCGCCCGCTCGGTGACCAGCGGCGCGCAGCGACTGGCCGGGCTCCTGCTCGAACTGGCGGACAGCGAACTCCAGACGGCGATGACGCTGACCCAGGAGGAACTGGCCAGCCTGACCGGCGCGTCGCGGGCGACCGTGACCCGCGCCCTGTCCAACTGGCGGCGGCGGGGCATCATCCGCACCGGCCAGCGGGACATCACCATCACCGACCTAGGGGCCTTGCGGAAGATCGCGGGGCAGCAGCCGTAGCGGCCCGGGGGCTCGCGGCTCGCCAGTGACGGGATCGCCCGTGTCGAACGTGGCGGCAGTGCGGGCCGCCGTGCCCAGCGCCCACTGGCTGGTCGTGACCAGGGCGAGCACGAAGACCACCCCGCCCATCGCGGCCAGCAGCAGCCAGTCGGCGTGGCTGGCCGCGACGAACCCGGACCGGAGCGGCCGGCCGCCCAGGTTCCCGGCCAGGATCGAGCCGGTGACGGCGATGCCGAGGCACTGCCCGATCTGCCGGCTGGTGGAAGCGGTGCCCGAGGCCACGCCCGCCTGGGAGACCGGCATGCCGGACACCGCCGTGTACGTGATCGGCGCGTTCACCAGGCCGCCGCCGATGCCGAACACGACGAACGCGACGGCCACCGGCGCCGGGCCTGAGGTCGCGGTCAGCTGGGACAGCAGCACGCCGCCGGTGGCCAGCCCCAGGCCTGCCGCGAGCATGGGCAGCCGGGCGCCGCGGCGGGCCAGGACCCGGCTGGACACCACCGCGCCGAGCGCCACCATGGTCGCCATCGGCAGTAGGTGCAAGCCCGCGCTCACCGCGGACAGGGCGCGCACATCCTGCAGGTACAGCGTGGCCAGGAAGAGGAAGCCGCCGATGGCGGCGGTGGCGCTGATCGCGGTCAGCACCGACCCGGCGAACGGCGCGCTGCGGAAGAACCTCGGGTCGAGCACCGGCTCGGTGCGGTGCGCCTCGTAGGCGACGAACACCGCGAGCGCCGCGGCCGACACCGCGAACAGCGTCACGATGACCGGCGCGCGCCAGCCGAGCGCCGGGCCTTCGATGATCGCGTAGGTGAGCGAGCCGAGCATGGCGACGATGAGCGCTTGCCCCACCGGGTCGGGCCGCCGCGGCCGCCGGGCCCGCGACTCCGGCACGAACCTGGCGGTCAGCGCGATCGCGGCCAGGCCGATCGGGATGTTCACGTAGAACGTGCCCCGCCAGCCGATGGAGTCGACGAGCAGACCGCCGACAACCGGCCCGAGCGCCATGGACAGGCCGTACGCGCCGCCCCAGACGCCGATGGCCCGGGCCCGTTCGGTCTTGTCGGTGAATGTGTTCGTGATGATCGACATCGCCACCGGGTTGAGCATGGACCCGCCGATGGCCTGCAGCATGCGGAACGCGACCAGCCAGCCCAGCCCGGGCGCCAGGCTGCACAGCGCGGAGCCGGCGGTGAAGGTGGCCAGGCCGACCTGGAAGACCCGGCGGCGGCCGATCCTGTCGGCGGTCGCGCCGGAGAGCATCAGCAGGCTGGCGAGCACGAGCGCGTAGCCGTCGACGGTCCACTGCAGCCCGGCCACCGAAGCGTGCAGGTCACGCCCGATGGCCGGCAGTGCGATGTTCACGATCGTGCCGTCCAGGCCGACGATGAACAGGCTGGATGAGCAGATCACGAGCACCAGCAGGCGGCGCCGGCGACTGAGCTCTGGCAGCGGTATCACCCGGCCTGACTGGACCGAACGTAATTGCCTCTCGACAACTAACTATTGGCGGCGGCCGATACGAAGCAAGGCCGGGCGGCTGAGATTTTCGTCACCGTCGGTAAGCGGTCCGGGGCCCGGGTGGCGCCCTCCGGTGGGGTGCGCGGCCTTCCTCGCAGCATCCTCTGGAGGCGTGCGCGGCCTCCCCCGCGACGCCCCCGCCGAGGGCCCCGATCCGCGTTTTAATCATTCGGCCTTACCGCCGGCTCGGTCAAATAGGTCGGGAGACGGGATCAGGCAGGCAGCTTGGCCGCGGTGGCCCTAGCCCACCGCGTGGTGCAGACCAGGCCGAGCAGGAGCACGATGTAGCCGCAGCCCGCGAGGATCCACCAGCCCCCGTGCGCGGCCCGGACGAAGCCGGCCTGCATCGACCCGCGCATGCTGGCCGCCAGCACCGAGCCGACGATGGCCACGCCCAGCGACTGGCCGAGCTGGCGGCTGGAGGAGTTCATGCCGGAGGCCATGCCCGCCTGTGTCTTCGGCACCCCGGACATGACCCCGTTGGTGATCGGCGAGCTCACCATGCCGGCCCCGATCCCGAACAGGGCGTAGGTGACGATCAGGTAGGTGTGCCCGGTGCTGCCGGTGAGCCGGGACAGCGCGGCACTGCTGATGGTCAGCGCGGCGCCCGCGATGACCAGCGGAATCCGCGGGCCGCGTTTGGCCACCATCCGCCCGGCCAGCGGGGCGCACAGTGCCATGACCACGGGCATCGGCAGGATAGTCAGGCCGGCCTGCAGCGCGGACAGGCCCCGGACGTCCTGCAGGTACAGGGTGGACAGGAATAGGAAGCCGGCCATGGCGGCGATCGCGCAGACCGCGCTGAGGTTGGCCCCGGCGAACGGGACGCTGCGGAAGAACCTGAAGTCGACGATGGGCTCGGCCCGGCGGGGCTCATAGGCGAGCAGTACCGCGAGCGCGGCTACCGACAGCGCGAAGAAGCCGAAGATTTCCGGCGAGCGCCAGCCCAGCCCGGGTCCCTCGATGATCGCGTAGGCGAGCGAGCCGAGCATGACGATGATGAGGAACTGACCCACCGGGTCGGCGCGGCGCGACCGGGGTGCCCTGGAGTCCGGCACGAACAGCGCGGTCAGCGAGACCGCGGCCAGCCCGACCGGGATGTTCGCCCAGAAGATGCCGCGCCAGCCGACCGTCCCGACCAGGACGCCGCCCAGCACCGGGCCGAGCGCCATGGACAGGCCGAACACGCCATCCCACACGCCGATGGCGCGGGCGCGTTCGGCCGGGCGGGTGAAGGTGTTGGTGATGATGCCGAGCGCCGCGGGGTTGAGCATCGAGCCGCCGGCACCCTGCAGGATCCGGAAGCCGATCAGCCAGCCCAGGCTCGGCGCCAGGCTGCACAGCCAGGAGCCGAGAGTGAACAGCGAGAGTCCGACCTGGAAGATGGTACGTCGCCCGATCCGGTCGGCGACCGCGCCGGAGAACATCAGCAGCGCGGCCAGCGCGATCGTGTAGGCGGCGACCGTCCACTGCAGGCCAGAGACGCCGGCGTGCAGGTCCCGGCCGATGTCCGGCAGCCCCACGTTCACGATCGTGTTGTCCAGGCCCACCATGAACAGGCTCATGCAGCAGACGGCGAGCATCAGGCCGCGGCGACCGCGGCCCGCGGCGGGCAGGGACACCGGAGCAGCGGCCTGGGGTCCCGGCAGGGCGGGCTGGGATCCGGGAAGGGCGGGCTGGGGTCTCGGAGCGGCGGGCTGGCGCGGGTGCGGACGCGCGCCCGCAGCGAGGCCCGGGTAGGGATCCGACCCTGGATGCGGTCCCCGGGCCGGGTATGTACCCGGAGCGGGGTGACCCGCGGCGAGCTCGAGCCCCAGGACGGGCACAGGCATCCGTTCTGGTAGTCGAGCGGGCACGTTACGTGACCTCCGGTGAGTGGACTTCGCTGGTGCCTGCATCGTGCGAACCCCTCAGGTCGTACTCGCCGCGGACGAGTACCGCCTACTTATGACACGTCCGGCGCCGGACCGTGGTTCGGGCTCATCGGGGATGAATCCGACCAGGTGATCGGGAGCTTGTCGACCCCGTAGACGCCCTCGATCCCGCCCAGCTGCGGCGGCCCGTCCAGGGCCAGTCCCGGGGCGCGCGGCGCGAGGAACGCCAGCGCCTCCTCGAGCTCGGCCCGGGCCAGGTTCGCGCCCAGGCAGTAGTGGATGCCCGCGCCGAAGGTGAGCAGCCGGCTCTCGCGCGGCGCGGTGATGTCGAAGTTCTCGCCGCCCTCGCCCTGGCGGTTGGCCCGCTCCGCGCAGACCGCCACGATCGTGCCCGCCGGGAAGACAACGTCGCGGTGCTCGACCTGTTCCAGGCAGATCCGGGCGGTGAACGGCGTGACGGGCTCGAACCGCAGCACCTCCTCGACGGCGCGCGGGACCAGCGACGGCTCGGTCGCCAGCAGGGCCCACTGCCCGGGCCGCGCGGCGAACAGCCGGATCGCGTGCGCGAGCTGGCCCGTAGTGGTGTCGATGCCGCCGGCCAGCAGGTTCGTCACCAGCTGGACGCACTCTTCGGCGGACAGCCGGTCCCCCTCGTCGCGAGCCGCCAGCAACTCGCTGATCAGGTCGTCGCCCGGTGCCGCGCGCTTGGCTTCGAGCAGGCCGGTGACGTAATCCCGGACTTCGGTGACCGCCCGCTCGATGTCGTCCCGGTTCGTCTCGAGCGCCCGGATGTCGAACTGCCGCTGCACCCAGCTGGACCAGGTGTGCAGCTGCTCCGCGTGCTGGTGCGGGGCCCCGAGCACGGTCGCGATCGTCAGCGACGGATAGGGCCGCGCGACCGCGGCCACGAAGTCGCACCCTCCATGGGCGACTGGCTGTGCCCACAGCTGCTCCAGGAAGCCCCGCATCACCGGCCGCCAGCGATCCGCGGCGCGGGGCGTGAGCGCCGGGCCGACCAGGGCCCGCAGCCGCCGGTGCTGCTCCCCGCCGAGGTTCAGGATGTTGGCGTCGATGTGCTCGGCCAGCGGGCCGCTGGTCACGCCGAAGAACTCGGCGAGCTGGCGGCCGGGGAACGCGGTCTTCCGCGACCGCAGGAAGAACTCCCCGGCGTCGTGGTCGAGGACGATATAGGCCAGTGGCGACTTGGCCAGCCAGCCGCGCTGACTGATCTCGGCGAGCTGCTGGTGGTAGCGATCGGCCGAGAAATCAGCTGCTGAGTAATCGAACACAGGCAGGTCAAGTTCGGACACAAGGTTCATAACAGATATGACGGTACACCGTTGCAGCATGTAGTCAAGTGGTTACGATTAGCATTTCCGCGTCGTTTCGCCCTGCATGACCGGCGTCCGCGGTCTAGATTTGCTAGCTAGCGGGCTGTTGTACAAGGTAGCTACGTGCCAAGGGGGGAGGGGTAAGCCATGAGCCGCAGGCTTCTACAGCTGGTTATACCGGTGACTCCGGAGCGTAGGATGTTCCGGATTCACGACCCGTCTATCGACCCGGACGCCCCGGGCGGTCCACTGCCCCCGGTAGGCGCGCTCATCAGCACCAACCGCGAGCAGCTCTGGGTCGGCAGCCTGCAGGAGGACATCGACGTCCGGCTGGTGCTCGAAGAGTGGGACGAGGCACCGCCGCCGTGCGGCGACGCGTGGGACGAAGAGGCCAAGGGCAGCATCTACCTGCGCGGGCAGCTGAGCATCAGCATGGGCCTCGCCGGCACCGCGGTCCGCGGGCTGCGGCTCGCGGGCGGGGTCGGGGACTACTCGGTCCGTGTCTACGCCGGCAACCGCGATCAGGTGACGCGCCGTTACGCGCAGCTTTTCGACCGGCACCGCAATCCGCTCAGCGACGAGTTCCAGCAGGAGAAGAAGACCCTCGAGGGTCTCGAACGCTACCTCGTCCAGCTGTGGCGGGAGTCTTTAGCGAGTAACGATCCCCAGCCCGCGGCTCCCCGTCGCCCTGACGGGGGTTACGGGCCGGCGGCTGGCGACACGGCCTGGCCGGCCGCCTGACTCTCGGCCGAATTGGGCTGGCCTGCACCGGTGCTCACCGAGGCCGAGGGCGGCGCGGACGAGACGGCACCGGTCGCGCTGGCGCTGGTACTCGCCGACGCGAGCGGGGAGTGTTGCGCCGGCCCGCCGGTCCCGGCGGCCGTGCTCGACACATTGCTCGAGGTGCCCGCGGTCGGCGGGCTGGGAGCACGCGCGTGCGTGCGGAACGGGATCATCGCGTAGACCATGAGCGAGACCATCGCGACGAGCAGGACCGTGAACAGCGAGCCGATGATGCGCGCCCGGGGCGAGCGCAGGACGCGACCCGGCCCGGGGCGCCGGAATGCCGTCAGGCAGGTGGCCAGCCCAGGATCGTCAGTCGCGAGCCGCCGCTCGATCTCGGCCAGCGCACGCTGCTCGTCCGCCGACAGCGCCATTCAGCAACCTCCACGTCGTGTACCGGGTGGGTACCCTCTCACTATCTCTCAGGAGCCAGTCTTTATCCAATCGTTCTGGCTTTGTACTTCGCCCGTTCTCATATCGACGGCCCCGGCCGCCCCGCGCCGGGCGAGGTTGAATACTTCCGGCGAGCCGGAGGACGGCACCCTTGCGATCATCGAACATCCATTCTATAGTGTTCGATATGCGCTGGGACAATCTGCGGCTCGACGAGCCGCCGGAGGCCGCAGAGGGCGGGGACCTTTTCGCCGCACCGCGGGACCGGGCGCTCCCGCTGATCGAGCGCGGCGCGGTCGCCCGCACCTTCGACACGCCGGGTTTCCGTGGCATGACCTTCTTCGAGGTGCAGGCCAAGTCCGTGGTGAACCGGGTGCCGGAGGCGTCCCGGATGCCGTTCAAGTGGACGATCAACCCCTACCGCGGCTGTCAGCACGCCTGCGTTTACTGCCTCGAAGGCGAGACGCCGATCCTGATGGCGGACGGCAGGACCAGGCCGCTGGCTCGGCTGCGGGCCGGGGACGGGATCTACGGAACGGTCCGGCGGGGCGACGGCCGCGAGTACGTCCGTACCACGGTGCTGGCGCACTGGTCCACGGTCAAGCCCGCCTACCGGGTCGTGCTCGAGGACGGCACTCAGCTCGTCTGCAGCGGCGATCACCGCTTCCTGACCGAGCGCGGATGGAGGTACGTCACCGGGGGCGGGTTCGGCGGGCTGCGGCGGCGTCCGCACCTGTCGGCCGGCCAGGTCCTGATAGGCACCGGCGGCTTTGCCGAGCCTCCCAAGCAGACCGCGGCCTACCGGCGCGGGTACCTGTGCGGCCTGATCCGCGGCGATGGGAGCGACGGCCACTACGCTTATCCCCAGCTCGACCGGCCCGCCGACCGCACCTTCCTGTTCCGGCTCCCGCTGGGGGGTCGGGAGAACCGGGAAGGGCTGGCCAGGACGGCCGGCTATCTGGGCCGGGCGGGGATCGGGTGCGTCGGCTTCAGCCTGACCGACGAAACCGGCACGGCGGGGCATGCCGGGCGCCGGGAGCTCACGGCGGTCCGCACCGTCAGCGCCGAGCAGGTGCGGACGCTCAGCTGGCTACTGGACTGGCCAGACCATCCGGCCCCGGACTGGCACAAGGGCTTCCTGGCGGGTGTCTTCGACGCGCACGGGAGCTACCGGGACGGGGTCCTGCGGCTGGCTCCGGCCGATCCGGCGATCAACGGCTGGCTGGTGTACTCGCTGGAATCCCTTGGCTTCGCCTACGCGGTGGAACGGCGCGCCGGACGCGCGTGCGTCCGGGTGC
>Ga0335082_10003166_pt1 | contig 17866 bp, 11 predicted proteins | sample Lox_Sample_41_FD_206718 | JGI IMG/M metagenome (GOLD analysis project Ga0335082, IMG submission 206718) | Soil microbial communities from Loxahatchee National Wildlife Refuge, Florida, United States - Lox_Sample_4.1 | ecosystem: Environmental > Terrestrial > Soil > Wetlands | place: USA... | reverse complement strand
TTCACCGTCAACCGCCAGCTGAACCCGACCAACGTCTGCGTGCTTGCGTGCAAGTTCTGCGACTACGCGAAGAAGCCGGGCGCTCCCGACGCCTACACCATGACGCGCGAGCAGATCGAGGCGCACGTCGATCCCGAGATCACCGAGATCCACATCGTCGGCGGACTCCACAACAAGTGGCGCTTCGACGACTACCTGAACGTGATCCGCTGGGTGAAGGAGAAGAAGCCGGACTTGAGCGTCAAGGCCTACACCGCGGTCGAGATCGACTTCTTTTGCCGGTTGACCAAGATGCCGGCCGAGTGGGTGCTCGACCAGCTGCGCAAGGTCGGGCTCGACGCGCTGCCCGGCGGCGGCGCTGAAGTGTTCAGCGAGCGCGTGCGCCGCGAGATTTTCCATCAGAAGATCGGCGCCAAGCGCTGGCTCGAAATCCACGAAGTCGCGCATCGCATGGGCATTCCCTCCAACGCCACGCTGCTCTACGGCCACATCGAGACGCGCGCCGAGCGCGTGCAGCACCTGATCGACCTGCGCGAGCTGGAGGATCGCGCGCCGGGATTCTTCGCCTTCATCCCGCTCGCGTTCCAGCCCGGCAACACCGGCCTCGTCCGCCGCCAGGCCTCGGCGATCGAGGACCTGAAGACCATCGCGATCTCGCGCATGGTGTTCGACAACGTGCCGCACGTGAAGAGCTACTGGGTGATGCTCGGCCAGGACACCGCCGGGCTCGGCCTCAACTTCGGCGCCAGCGACATGGATGGCACGATCGGCGTCGAGAAGATCGCGCACGCCGCCCAGGCCAAGAGCCCGGTCGGGCTGGCCGAAGAGGCGATGGTGCACTCGATCCGCGAGGCCGGGAAGATTCCGGTGCAGCGCGACGCGCTCTACCGCGTGGTGCGCGAGTACTCGGAGAGCGCGCTCGCCGCCACCTGAGCACGACGGCACGTGCGCTGAGCGTTCTCCCTGCGTGCGTCATGCTCAGCAGGTAGGGCCCCGGCGAGAGCGGCTTCCCCGCGCTCACGTCCACGCGATGGCGTCCCGCCTCGAGGCCCGAGAACTCCGCCGAGCGCACCCGCCGCCCGTTCCCGCCCCGCTATCTCGCGGCCACCGGCTCCTGTAGATCGTAACCGGTCAGGATTTCGCGGTAGTCGCTGGTCAGCCAGCCCGCGAAATTCCCGCTCTCATCGACGAAGTAGCCTTCGGCGTGCGAGATGATCCCGATGAAGCCGACCTTGCCGTACCAGACGGTAACGTAGTCGCGGGCGCCGAACAGATCGCTCGTGATTTTGATCTTGTAGGCGTCCACCTTGCCGGCGGGGGTCCGAATCTGCTGGTGGTTGGTGACGCGCGAGATGAACTGTGGCTCGGCGCGAATGATCCAGCGCGTCCCGCCGCGCAACGGATAGCGCAGCCGCTGGATCTCGGGCACTACCGCCTCGGCCGACGGCGCCGAGCGCGCGACGTTTTCGACTCCCTCGATCGCGGCGCGCATCACGCGCTGCTGGCGGTTCCACTCGGCCAGCGCATTTGGATTCACACGCGGCGAGCGCGAATCGGGCGCGGCGCTCCAGACGCGACCGAGGAAGTCGGGTGCGTGGGACGGCGAAAGGCTCGCGGGCGTCGCGCGCGCGCCGCCTGCGGTCGCCGCGGGCACGCACGGGGCGCCATGGGTGAACACGTAATCGGCTTCGAACAGTCCGCCCTGATCCTGGCGATAGAGGATCCAGGAGTCGTAGTCGGCATCGGACTCGTGCTCCAACGTGTGCTCGGAGACGTAGGCGTCGGACCCGACCGGGATGCTGCACTCGAGCTGGCGCGTCACCACCGCGTGGATGGTCGATTCGGCGAGCGGGTCGCGGCCGAGCCCGAGCTGGCTCACAAAATTGCGGTCGTAGGTCCACCGATCGCCGATCGCGAGCGGATAGAACGGCGGATCCTGGTGAGCCGGCGGGCCGATGTCCTCGCCGATGACGAGCGCGCTGGGGTCGAGCTCCTGACCGAAGACCGGAGCGGGCGCGGAGTTGGCCGGCCCGGTCACCGAACGCGAGCAGCCCAATGCGGCGGCGAGCGGCAGGAGCAGGATCAGCAGGGCGGGCAGCGGACGTAATTGCGAACGATGCATCGGGTACTCCCCAGAAGTGCGCCATAGAGGGTGACACACCGCGCGCCCTCGCGCGAGCCGAAATGGGCCGTCGTGGACCCTTGGCATTCGCGGGCGATCCGGGTATTCCTGCCTCATGCTCCGGAGCTTCGTCCCCACCGCGCACGACGTGCGCGCGCTGGTTCGCCTCGGCCTGCCGATTGTCGCGGCTCAGGTCGGGCTCCAGCTGATGGCGATGGTGTGCGTGGTCATGGTCGGGCACATCTCGGCCGCCGATCTCTCGGCGGTGGCGCTCGGCAACACCTACGTGTTCTGCCTGCTCATCTTCGCGATGGGCGCGCTCTACGCGCTGGACCCGATCCTCGCGCAGGCCGCCGGCGCCCGCGACGATCACGCGATCACGCTCGGGCTCCAGCGCGGCCTCGCGCTCGCGGTGCTGCTCGGCGCGGCGATCTCGATCCTGTGCCTGCCGGCGCAGTCCGCGTTCCGACTGGCGCGCGAGCCAGCCGAGGTCGTGCCCCGCGCCACGTCGTTCGTGCGGATGGTGATACCCGGCCTGATCCCGCTGCTGCTGTGGGCGACGCTCCGTCAGGCGCTGCAGGCGATGCATCAGACGCGAGCGGTGGTGATCTCGTCGATCGGCGGCAACCTCGCGAATCTCGCGCTCAACTGGATCTTCACGCTCGGACACTTCGGCTCGCCGGTGCTCGGCGCCGCCGGCGCCGCGCTCTCGATGACCATCAGCCGATGGCTCATGCTGGCGCTGATCTTCGGCTTCGCGCGCGCCGAGCTGCTGCCGCGCCTTCGCCCCTGGCATCCCGGCGTGTTCGCGCGCGGGCCGCTCGGCCGCACCGCTCGAATCGGCCTGCCGATCGGGATCCAGTCGAGCATCGAGTACCTGACCTTCGCGACCATCACCGTGCTGGCCGGCTGGTTCGGCGCCGATTCACTCGGTGGGCATCAGGTGGCGATCAACATCGCGTCGGTCACCTTCATGGTGCCGATGGGATTCGGCAGCGCCGCCGCAGTGCTGGTGGGACGCGCGATCGGCTCCGGCGACATGCCGCACGCGCGCCGGGTCGCGACCAGCGCGCTCATCTGTGGCGCCGGCTTCATGGCGCTCTGTGGCGCGTTGATGCTGATCGCGCCGGCAGCGCTGGCGCGCTTCTACACCTCGGTGCCGTCGGTGATGACGGTCGCGATCGCGCTGATTCCGATCGCCGGTGCGTTCCAGATCTTCGACGGATTGCAGGTGGTGTCGGCCGGCGTGCTGCGCGGCGCGGGCGATACGCGCACGCCGATGCTGGTCAACTTGCTCGGCTTCTGGGTGCTGGGAATACCGGTGAGCCTGACCCTCGGCTTCGGGCTCAAGCTCGGAGTGGTCGGCCTGTGGTGGGGATCCGCGGTCGCGCTCGCCGCCATCGCCACCATGCTGGTGACGCTGGTGCGGGTGCGCCTCGGCGGCGCGATCGAGCGCGTGCGCGTGGAAGAGGGCGCTGCGGCGAGGAGCGGGTGAAACGCAGTTCTTCATTGCAGCTGCCCACCCCAGCGCCATAGGCTAATAGTTGGTCCGCTCGCCCGCCCCGCACCCCTCGGGTGCCCCGCGAACTCCCCTTCCTCAATCCACGCGCAGTGGCTCGGCGGACGACGGCCTCGCGCGATAGGGAGGCCTCATGCGCTCCAGAGCGCTCCTCTTCGTGACGCTGTTCGCTCTCATCTCGGGTAACGCCGCGGCCGGTCGTGCGCCGAGCTTCCAGCAGGGGGCGAAGCTGGTCGGCACGGGTGCGGTGGGAGCTGCATACCAGGGAATGTCGGTCGCACTGTCGGCGGACGGCAACACCGCGCTCGTGGGCGCGGAGGCCGACAACTCCCTCGTCGGGGCGGCGTGGGTGTATACGCGCAGCGGTGGCGGGTGGATCCAGCAGGGAGCGAAGCTGGTGGGCACCGGTGCGGTGGGATCCTCATTCCAGGGATTCTCAGTCGCGCTCTCGGCGGACGGGAACACTGCGATCGTCGGCGGGTTCGCCGACAATTCGAATGCCGGTGCGGCGTGGGTCTACACGCGCAACAGCGGCGGAGTGTGGAGCCAGCAAGGAGTGAAGCTGGTGGGAAGCGGTGCGGTGGGAACTGCCAACCAGGGATACTCGGTCGCCCTGTCGGCGGACGGGAACACCGCGATTGTCGGTGGGTACAACGACAACGCTTCCGCCGGCGCGGTGTGGGTCTATACGCGCAGCGGCAGCGTGTGGAGCCAGCAGGGCGCGAAGCTCGTGGGCACCGGGGCGTTGGGACCTGTATACCAGGGAGTCTCGGTCGCGCTCTCGGCGAACGGGAACACCGCGATCGTGGGCGGGGACGGCGACAATTCGAATGCCGGAGCGGCTTGGGTCTGGACCCGCAGCGGCGCAGTGTGGACCCAGCAGGGCACGAAGCTGGTGGGCACCGGCGCGGCGGGAGCTGCCTTACAGGGACGCTCAGTCGCACTCTCGGCGGATGGGAACACCGCGATCGTGGGCGGGTTTAACGACAATTCGAATGCCGGGGCGGCGTGGGTCTGGACCCGTAGCGGCAGCGTGTGGAGCCAGCAGGGCGCGAAGCTGGTGGGCACCGGGGCGTTGGGATCTGCCTACCAGGGAGTCTCGGTAGGGCTCTCGGCGGACGGGAATACCGCGATCGTGGGCGGGTGCTTCGACAACTCATCTGCCGGCGCCGCGTGGGTCTACACGCGCAGCGCCAGCGTGTGGAGCCAGCCGATCCCGAAGCTGGTGGGCACCGGCGCGGCGGGAACTGCGGAGCAGGGATTTTCGGTGGCCCTTTCCGGCGACGGCAACACGGCGATCGTGGGCGGGTACGTCGACAACTCATTTGCCGGCGCCGCGTGGGTGTACGTGGATCCATCCCCCGTGATCGCCACCGTCGCGGACATTCCCGACGATCAGGGCGGCAGAGTGACGCTGCGCTGGAGCGCGAGTCTGCTCGACAACGGATTCTCGGATCCGGTCACCGAGTACTGGATCTGGCGCCAGGCGCCGACCGGAACGGGCGTCGCAGCTGGGGCTGGTAGCTCCTCCCTCACCGAAGCGAGTGAGCCCCAGCGCGGAGAGATCCGCACGTCAGTTGAGAGCGGGCAGATCTACTACTGGGAGTACATCGGCAACCAGATTGCCGATGCGCTCCCCGGCTACAGTTACACCGCGCCCACGACAGCGGACTCGGTCGCGGGATTCAATCCCTACACCCTATATATGGTGGAGACTCGGGGTCCCGCGGGTGCTCACTGGCCATCCGATCCCGACAGTGGCTACTCGGTGGACAATCTTCCGCCCGGCGCTCCTGCACCGGTCTACGCCGCCTATCAAACCGGCGCGACGCATCTTCACTGGGGTGTGAATCCCGCGCCGGACTTCTCGCTCTACCGGATCTACAAGGGATCTTCCGCTTCATTCATTCCCAGCCCGGGGAATCGAATCTCATCCCAGCCGGATACGGGTTTCGCGGACGTCGGTGCGGCGGGCTCCTACTACAAGCTCTCGGCGGTAGACATCCACGGCAACGAGAGCGGGTTCACGCTGGTGACGCCGAGCGGGACGTCGGGAGTCAGTGGCGGCGGGTCACTCGCCTTCGCGCTCGATCCACCGGCCAGCCCGTCGCGTGGCGGGCGCATCGCGATCTCGTTCTCACTTCCCGACGGCGAGCCCGCGCGGCTCGAGCTGGTGGATGTGGCGGGCCGGGACGAAGCGATGGACGAAGTCGGATCGCTCGGAGCGGGACGACACACCGTTGATCTGGCAGCGGAACGCCGCGTGTCGCCGGGGCTCTATTTCGTGCGGCTGAGCCAGGGATCGCGCGTCGCACTCGCGCGTGTGGCGGTGCTGAACTGATCTGGAACGACTCTAGGTCAAGGCACTTCGTTCTCTTGGTGCGAGGGAACATCGATGTCCCTGTCGCATAGTTCAGTCGCGGGTTCTCAGGATCGTGCCTGCGTTCATCCGTCGCCTCGGTGACGCTGGTGCGGGTGCGCCTCGGCGGCGCGATCGAGCGCGTGCGCGTGGAAGAGGGCGCTGCGCCGGTCTAGGCGGCGCGGCTCTGTTCGTCGCCGGACGACTTCGCCGCCCGCGCCGTCTCGATCGGAATCACCTGCGGCACTTCGCCCACCGCTCTGCGGATCGGACGGCGCGCCGTCATGACCGGCCACAGCATCAGGGCCTGAACCGCGAGGCCGCTGGCCGCGATCTCGAGCCAGCCGAAGCCCTGTGCGGGATCGAACGGCAGGCCGAACGCGAGCGCCGCGACCGCGGCCAGCATCGTATCGAGCATCGCGAGCCGTACGAACAGCGCCGGCCGCACGATCTGGCGCGGCGCGATGCTGGTGACCTCGCCGCTCGGCGGGACCGATTCGCGCGGCGCGATCCGCGCGGCGAGCGCGTCCTCGCTCAACCGCCAGCGCTCGATCTCGGCCACCAGCGCGCGGGCGCGGCCGCCGATCTCGCCGACGCTCGCGCTCTCGAGCGGCGTCAACCGCAGCAGTCCTTCGCGGCCGCCGCCGACGTTCCAGGCGATGCGCACCACGCGCGTTCGCAGCCACGAGGGCGGTCCGTCGACCAGCGCCACCGACACCAGCTGCTCGCGTCGCAGCGCGAAGCGCGTCTCTTCGCCGAGGAATTCCAGCACCGGCCCGCTCACGCGCACGAAGCCCAGATCCCAGGTCGAGAATCCCTCGTAGACGCGCGGATCGGCGTGCGGCGAGAGCCCCACGAAGCGCCAGCCGGGGCTCGCGCTGGCCGGCCCGAGATGAAGCCGCGCCGCGAGCTTGCCGCGCAGCGCGCGCAGCGGCGCGAGCGCGATCATCGACTGCGCCATGAGGCAGGCCGCGAACGTCGCGAGAATCGCCGCCGGCCACAGCCACGGGCGCGTGCCGTGGTGAAGGCCCATCTCGAGCGCGAGCCGCGCGAACACCGCCGGCGCACCGACCGCGAGCAGCAGCATGACCATCGAGCTGCGCGCGAGCGCGGTGGCCTTGTAGGGCGTCGAGAACAGCCGCTCGGTCGCCGCCTGGGCGGGCGTGTACTCGTAGTGCTCGCCCTTCATCTCCTCGCCGGCGAGCAGTGCGCGCACGCGTGACTCGGGCAGGTGGGCGTCGCGGCCGATCGCGAGCGCGCGCGCTTCGACCGACGGATGCGACAGGTACCAGCCGCTCCACTTGTTCCAGGTGATCGGCACGAAGCTCAGGCGCGCGATGCGCACCAATCCGGAGATCAGCGCTTCGCCGCTGGCGCCGAGCCGCAGCGCCTCGCGGTCGGTGGCGCGCTCGATCTGGCGCGACCAGGCCGTGGCGGCGATGCCGCCGGCGAGGAAACCAAGAAATGAATAGGCGTAGCCGAGCGGCTGGAGCGCGAGCCCGGCGCCGAGCGGGAAGAACAGCCGGCTGAACGCGAGCTTCATGGGATCGCTCCGCCGCAGGTGGCCGATCTCGTGAGCCATCACCGCGTCCACCTGCTCGCGCGTCAGTTGCTGGAGCAGGAGATCGGTGAGCATCACGCGTCCGCCGTTGACCGCGAACGCGTTGGCCATGCGCGTGCGCTTCATGGGCAGAACGTAGAGCTGGCTGAGCCGGACTCCGGCGCGCTCGGCGAGCGCGAACAGATGATCGCGCAGCTCGCCCTGGGTGATGGCGTGCGGCAGCAACCCCAAGCCGCGTCGGAACTGCGAGGCGCACACCGCGCCGATCAGGAGCCCCGGCAGCGCCCAGGCGGCGAACTTGATCACGTGTCCACCCGGCAGCGAGCCGATGCCGATCGCGAGCGCGGTCAGCGGCACCACGGTGGCGCCGAACGTCCAGAAGAGCTGCCGCAGCGCTTCGGGCCAGCCCAGCTCGGTGGTGCCGAGCCGGCGCGCGACGTCGTGGCGCAGGAGGTTGAGCGGAAGATTGGCGACGAACGGCAGCACCAGGACTCCGACCAGCATGCCGACCAGCCCATTCGCCGGAAGCCGCGGCACGTACGAGGGCCAGGTCGGAAGATTGCGAACCATCCAGGTGATGGTGAGATACCAGAGCAGCGGGTGCAGCGAACCGATCAGCTGAAGCCGGCGCGAGAACGAAAACCAGGCGGGAGCGGGGTCGGTGTCCTTCGATTGCAGGGCGTTGGCGCGCGCCCACAGCCCGAGCGCCAGCGGCAGAACGAGGAACGAAGCAATGGTCACGATCAACGGGTCGAAGTGCATGCATCCGTTATCGGCGGGAGGGGGGAGCGGCTTGGGCGCCTATCTATATGTAGCGGGATCTACTGCACACTTGTGCCGTGGGCGGCTCGGCGCGATAATCCCGGCCGTGATCCAGATCGCGAGCGCGATTCCCAGGGAAGAGCTGAGCGGATCGAGCGCGGCATCAGCCGGCCGCCTCTCGGCGCGCATCGAGTACCGCGAAGAGCCGTGCCGCGCGGCGCTCAATCGCGTGAGCGGAATGGATTTCGAATGGTCGCTCAACCCCTACATGGGCTGCGCGCATCGCTGCACGTTCTGCTACGTGCGCGGGTTCGAGAAGCGCGCCGACCGGGCGAGCGACGACGCCTACGGCCGCAGCATTCGGGTCAAGATCAACGTCGCCGAGGTGCTCGAGGCGGAACTGCGGCGCCCGAGCTGGAAGCGCGACTTCGTACTGATCGGCGCCGCGACCGATCCCTACCAGCCGGCCGAGGGCCGCTACCGCCTGACGCGCGCCTGCCTCGAGAAGCTCGGGCAATCGCGCACACCGTTCAGCATCATCACGCGCGGCCCGATGATCGCGCGCGACGTCGACGTGCTGCAGGCGGCGGCGAAGCGCTGCGCGGTGTCGGTGAGCTTCTCGATTCCGACGCTCGACGAACGCGTGTGGAGCCGCACCGAGCCCGGCACCGCGCATCCGCGCCAGCGGCTGCGCGCGTTGACGGCGCTGGTCGAGGGCGGCGTGCGCGCCGGCGTGGCGATCGCGCCGGTGCTGCCGGGCCTCAGCGACTCGGCCGATTCGATCGAGCGCGTGGTGCGCGAAGCGCGCGACGCCGGCGCGTGCAGCGTGTGGATCGCGCCGGTCAATCTGCGCGCCGGAACGCGCGAGCATTTTCTCGCGGCGCTCGGCCGCGACTGGCCCGAACTGCTGCCGCTCTACGGCGAGCTGTTCGCGGGGCGCGACTACCTGCCGGCCAGGTTCGGCGCCGACCTCAACTCACGGCTCGAGGCGCTGCGGCGGCATTACGGCATCGCCGATCGCCGGAGCCTGCGGCTCGGGCCCCCGGCCGAGCCCGCCCAGATGGAGCTGGGGGTTTAGCCACGAGGGAAGCGCTTGGCGCAAGCGCTACATTGGCTAAAGTGGTATGAGCCCTTAAGCGGCGGCCGCGGCGCCAGGCGCCGAGCGTAGAATTCGAAAATGACTTGCATTTCTGATACCCGCGCCCACGAGCAAGCCCCCAATTCAGACCATGGCCCTCAAGACCACCTTACCTCCCGCCGCGCTGAGAAAGCATCCTGCCCTTCGCGTAGCCGCGTGGCAGTGGGTCGCGCCCGAATTTCAGCGCCAGATCCGTGACGCAATCATCGGCCCGGCGCTCCAAACTCTGCCGTTTCAGCCGGTGCGAGTAGAGCTGGTGGGTTCGATGGTCCGCGGTTGCGGGCATCTCGGCTCGGATCTCGACCTGAACCTTGCGGCGCGCAATTGGAGCGAGCAGGTTGAATGGCGGCGGATCTGGGCAGAGCCGCAGCATCGGCAGCGTTTCCTCGACGCCATCGCCGAGGTGGTCGTGCCGCTCGGTCTCTTGGTCGACGTTGCGCCCAACAATCCCGACCAGTATGAGTACGACCTCTGTCTAGACCTGATCACCGGCGCGTGCCCCCAGACGGCGCGGCTATTTCCAGATCGAAGTTCGCGCGTGTGGGACGGGTATCAACTGCGCTGGGTCCCAGTGCCGCTCAGCCAGAAGCGATCCGACTTCGTGCACGACGCCTGGGCCGAAGACGCGCCCCTCTGGCGCTCGCGCTACGGAGAGAGATTCCTGAAGATGTAGCCGCCGATCGCGAGGCGCGTTTCGCGGTGGCGTATCACCGTGCCGCCACTCCGCCGTGTTGCCGGAATCCTCGCCATTGTGAAATCAGCCTGAACTTGACGCTGTCCGGCAGGCGTATACTAGTGCTGGTGTCGCCGCCCGCGCATCCTCGCTCTTCGGCCCCGAGAATGGAGTTCAGGAATGACCCGCGCCCGCTTCCCTCGCGCTTTCGTTGCTGTGGCGCTCACCATCGCTCTTCTGCCCTGGTCTCTGCCAGCGCTCGCGGCGCCCGTGGTGCTCGACTCATCGTGGGTGGTTGCTCCGTTCGCGACGATCCCGGCCTCGAGCCCAGAGGGCGTTTCCGTGGACGGCATGGGCCGCGTGTACGTGTGCGCTGGAACCGCCGGAATCTTCCGATTCGATACCAGTGGCACCGGTGCGCCTTGGTCGAGCGCTCCCGGCAATGGTCAGGCAACGACGCCGGACGGCCGGACCTACGTCCCAAGCCGTGACGCCCTATTTCCGAACCACTACATCTGGGATGTGGCGCCGGACGGTTCTTACTCGGCACTCGTCTCGACAAGTCCGGAGGATGGCTGGGTGTGGGCAGCCGTCTCGCCGAGCGGCAAGCTCTACAGCATTCTCCCGGGCGGCATCGGGGAGGGGATCTACTCGGTGGATGTTATGTCCGGTGCTACCACGCCGCTTTTCACAGGCGGCCCCGGGGCCGGGGGGGCCGGGAACTATCGGGCTATCGCAACGAGTGGGGAAGCCGTGGTCGTGTCAGGAAATGACGAGGTTGGCTTTGGGATATTCCAGCTCGCGAACAGCACGATGGCGCTCGTGGCGAGGACTCCTCAAGGAATGCTTGGCATCTGTGCCGGCCCCGACGCGATCTACGCGGCGAGCAGCAACGTCGCTGAAGGCCAGGTCTGGAAGATCACCCCGGGCAGCGCGACGCTTTTCGCACACGGTTTCGGCAACACGGTCAGCGTCGCATACGACGCTGCGCGGAATCGCATCTACGTGCAGGACACGTCACCCCCGAAGCTCTGGGTGATCTCGAGGAATCCCACGGCGACTCGCGCCGTGACCATCGGCAGGATTCATCAGCTCTACCGGTGAGCGGGCGAGTCCCCACTCTCGCCAATAGGTAGCCGACCCCCGCGGCGCAGCACGACGGTCGTCGTGGAAAGGGCGTGGCCATGCTTCAGTTCGAGATGCGCCAGGTCAACCTGCTGCTCACGCCGAGCAACCTCGTGCATCCTGAGCAGACGTACACCGTCTACCGCCAGGGCGCCACCGCCAGCGCCGACGCGATCCTCAACTACTCCTCCACGGTGCGGGTCTACGTCTACGACGCGGGCCGGATCGTCGCCGGCAACACCCTGCTCTGGAACCACACGCCGCAGACCCTCTTCTACGTCATCGCGGTCGACCCCAACCGCAGGTGGCTCGACCTTCAGCCCTCCGACTGGCCCATCACCATCCACGCCGGCGACCGGCTGTTCCCGAGCCAGGCCCCGACTCTCTATTCCGATCCACTCGGGGTGAACGCTCTGGGCTCGAATGTCCTGACCCTGGACTCGCAGGGGCGCGGTTTCTTCTACTGCCCCGCGTCGGTCTACGACGCGGTGCTGTCGCGGCATGACGACACGCTCTACTTCTTCGACCAGCCGGCGGGAGTCAACCTGCGGTCCGTGGGGGAGGTCAACGTCCTCGACTACCCGGACTTCCAGAGCGCGCATGACGCGCTGCCCCCGACCGGCGGCAGGATCTGGGTTCCGCCGGGGACCTACACCAAGGACACCGTTCCCGCGTTCAAGGGACTCGTGGTCACGAAGCCGCTCGCCCTTCTCGGAGTGGCAAACGGGCAGGCGAGTGCCCTCTCCATTCTGCTTCACGACGACCCCGATGGAGGGAATACGGACTCGATCTTCCTCAACATCGCGGGCGACTGTCTGATCAAAGACCTGTTCGTCATGCGCCCCGAGGGGACGACGGGGACCGGGCGCGGGGTGCGTTGGTACAAGAGCGGGGACGCGGGGCGCATGGCTGGCGTCACGCTCGACAACGTGACGGTGTGGCGGTCGCCGAGCTGGGCGTTCGAGTTCCTCTGCGACGGCTTCGACGCGAACTATGTCTCCAAGCTGGTGATGGTGGACTGCACGGCCTACGAATCCGCCAGCGGCGGGAGCCTTCGCCTGGGTGGTGCGGGATCGAACAACAATTACTTCAACCGATGCGAGTTCGATGGGCCGGGTGAGGGGTATTACTTCGATGTGAACGGCTGCCAGGTAACCGTTACCCAGAGATCGGTGCTCCCACCCTCCGGCGGCAGCTTCACGGGAATCGCGGCGGGCGACGAGGTCTTCGGCCTCGGGATCGCCGTCGGCACCACCGTCGACTCCGCGACTTCATCACAGATCATGCTTAGCACCCCCGCCATCGAGACGCCGCTCAGCGACGGCGTTACAACTCTCACTTTCTGGAGGCATGACAAACCCGACGACTCGCTCCATCCGCTTCCTCGTGGACACGTTCATCTCGTGCGGACGAGCGCCAGCCGGTTTCAGCAGTGCACTTTCCAGGGGCCAGGAACCGAGCCGGCGCTCAGCACGGACCTGGTCTCGAACTACCTCGTTCTGCGCGACAGCTACCGCGAGGCGGGGGGCACGGGCGGCACGGCCGCTCACTCGTTCGTCATCAACGGGATGACGAATCTGCTGATCGACGGCCTTTACCACCAGTTCCACGCCTATCCGTCGTTGTTACTGAGGACTGGGCCTCTGGGCCTGGTGATGGGGCGGGTCGCGAACTGCCAGCTCTTGTGCACCGATCTGACGAACGGCAACGTGATCAGCCTCGCGAACGGCACGGATCAGGTCATCGTCGACAACGTGTTCGAGTTCCATTTCGTCACCGGGGCGAGGCGCGACGTCTCGACGCTCTCCGCAGACGTCACGCGGCCGGCGATCGTGACACGAACCGGCGGCCGGGTCAGCCTGCCGCAGTTGCAGGCCGAAATCAGCCCGGGCACTCCGGGTCCCATCGACGCGACCGGATGCACTCATACCGGCACGGGAACGGTGTCGCGACCGGTCACGAGCCTGGCGTCCTATCTCGACGGCTGCGAGCGGATCCGCGTGACGAGCGCCGCCGGGATCTTTGCCTCGGCCTCGCTGGCGTCGGGCGAACGACTGGTCTATATCGGCAGCGCCGCTGGGCGCGGGGGATTCTACTTCTGCGCCCGTTTCTCGGCGGATCCGGGGGGCGCCCGGAACAACGCGTTCATCGGGCTGGCCAATTCCCTCTCCAACCTCCTCGCCTCGGTGTACCCGGACGCGCTCATCAACGTCATCGGCATGGCGTGCGAATCCGCGGTTGGGAGCTACTGGAAGATCATCTGGAACGATGCGTTCAGTTCTGTTTCCTCGTACGAGCTCGGCAGCGGCTTCCCGTTTGGAGGGGGCACCTACCAGCTGGAGCTGTGGGCCGATCCGAACGGTGCGGCCGTGAACTACCGTGTGACGCGCCTGGACAACGAGAGCATCGAGCCGGTGAGCGGAATCGCGGACTCGAACCTTCCGGCGGGAGACACCGCGCTCGCGATGAGGGCGGAAGTCAACACGGGAGACACCGTGGCCACCCCCACGTCGGTGGACGTGCTGCGGCTGTACGCTGAGCTGGACTTGGGGTGAGCGAGGGCTGACGGCTACGCTTGTATAGCGTCTCCGGGGTTGGCGGCCCCAATGAGGGGGCGGGCCCCGGGCGTCCCCCGGGCGCCCCAATCCCATTTTCGGACGCTCGCTCTGACCAGTCGGGACCACCATTCGCCGGGTCCGGAGCCGCGCCGGGTGGGAAAACAGGCCGCCCCTCGATCTTTTCCGACACTCGTCAAACCCCTGCCGCATCGAAGGCACAACCATGAGACTCGACGCTCCCACGCTCGAGGCGGGCTCGGTTGCTGGAGTGCTGTCCGAGATCGCCGAAACCGCTTCCGAAACGCTCGAGCTCCAGGACGTGTTCGGCCGCATCGCCACCGCCGTCCGCCGGGTGATCCCGATCGAGGGCCTGGGCGTCATCCGGATCCTCGATGGCCCGGGGGTGGGCAACGAGCGATCCTTTGGCGTGTGGGCGATGTGGAAGGACGGCCAGCTCGACTCCGGTCCGACCGGCCCCGACGACTCCGACGAGTGCGGCAAGCCCTGCACCCTCGACATGTGGTCGCCGCGGCTGCGGCCCCGGCCCGGCCCGATCCAGCGGGTGAACGACGCGCGCGTCGAACTGGATGCGACGTTTCCCGGCGATGCGCACATTCTGGAACAGGGCGTGCGCTCGGCCATGTGGGAGCCGTTCCGCACCCGCGATTCTTTCGTGGGCGGCGTGTGGGCCAGCGCTTCGAACGCGCGCGCGTTCACCGACGAGCACCAGGAAATTCTGCGACCCATCGCCGCGCTGCTGGGTGCGGCGGTCGAACACTGGCGGCTGTGGGACACCGAGCGCCGCCGCCAGCAGCGTCTCGACCGCGTCGAGGAGCTGCTCGGCACGCTGGCCAAATCGCTCGACGTTCGCGACGTGTTCCAGCGGCTGTCCGACGAGGCCAAGTCCATTCTTCCGCACGACATGATGGTCCTGACCGAGCTCGACCAGCAGGCACGTACCATTCGTGTACTTGCCTACGCCGGCAGCTGCGACAGCGAGATTCCGAAGGGCCCGGTGCCGATGACGCACATGGAGTTCAGCGACCGGCGCGACTTCGAGATCATCCACGACATTCCATCGGAATTCAGGCCCGATACCGACCGCAAGCGTTTCATCCTCGAGTCGGGGCTCCGTTCGTGGCTGCGCGTCCCGGTGATCAGCGCGGGGGAGACGCGCGGCAGCCTGAGCTTCTTCCACCGCGAGCCGTCGCGCTACACGCGCGAAGACGCCGGCGTCGCGCGGCGCCTCGCCGATCGCATCGCGCTCTCGCTCTCGTTCGGCGCGCTCGCCGAAGAGGCGCGCGTCGCCGCCCAGGTGCGCGAGCACGCCAGGCGGCTCGAAGCCATGGTCGAGCGCCTGGCGCGCGAGCTGGAAGCGCGCGGCCGCACGCGCGTGGTCGGCGTCTCGCCGTCGTGGAAGGAGACCTTGCGCGCGGTCGGCCGGGTGGCGCCGTCCGACACCACCGTCTTCATCACCGGCGAATCGGGAACCGGCAAGGAAGTGATCTCGAACCTGATCCACCAGGGTTCCTCGCGCGCCGAGAAGCCGTTCGTCGCTATCAACTGCGCGGCGCTGCCGGAACAATTGCTGGAGTCGGAGCTGTTCGGCCACGAAAAGGGCGCGTTCACCGGTGCCAGCGCGGTCAAGATCGGGCGCGTCGAGCAGGCCGACGGCGGCACGCTGTTCCTCGACGAAGTGGCCGAGATGAGCCCGGTGGTGCAGGCCAAGCTGCTGCGCGTGCTCGAACAGCGCGAATTCCAGCGCCTGGGCGGAACGCGCACCATCAAGGCCGACGTCCGCGTGATCGCCGCCACCAATCGCGACCTGCGCGAGGCGATCTCGCGGCAGACGTTCCGCGAGGATCTCTATTATCGGCTCAACGTGTTCCAGATCCACATCGCGGCACTCCGCGACCGCCCGCAGGACATCGTGCCGCTGGCCGAGGCGTTCCTCGAGGATCTGGGCAAGAGCATGGGCCGGCCCTCCTCGGGCATCTCACGCGATGCCAAGGAGTGGCTGCTCTCGTACCACTGGCCGGGCAACGTGCGCGAGCTGCGCAACGCCATCGAGCGGGCGATTCTCCTGTGCGATGGCGGGCTGATCACGCACGACCATCTGCCGGCGCCGATGACGTTTCCGTCGGAGCCCGTCGCCCGCGTGGCCAATGGAACCAACGGCGCCTCGATGAATGGTGACGTCGTCGATCTCGAGTCGATGGAGCGTTCGCTGGTCGAACGCGCCCTCGGGCAATCCAAGGGCAACAAGACGCGCGCCGCGCGTCTGCTCGGCGTCACGCGCGCCCAGCTCTATTCCCGCCTCGACAAGTACGGCCTGCGATAGTCGTCGACTGTAGCTGAGTCGACGGACTGTCGATCCATCGACAGTCGCCGATTCGCGCGCATCTTCCGCGCGCCACTTCCCTCGCACTCTCAAACGCATGCGGCGCGCGCTCCTGCGCGCGATTTCGCCGCCACGCCCGTGGCTGGCATGCGTCTTGAGATAGGGCTCTACCACTGGAAGACACGCGACCGATTCGCAATCGCAGAGAAGGAGCCCCGTCATGGACAACAACCTGATTCAACCCGCGCTGATCGTCGCCGCCGCGCTGGTGCTTTCGACCGCCGTCGTACACCGGCACGGCGCGGCAATGACAGCGTTTCGTCAACCGGGACGCGCGGAGCAGGTCGCGCCGTTCGCGGCCGAGGCGCACGCGGAGGGCGCCATCCATTTCGGCGCCGGCGCCTCGATTGGACTCGCGACCGAGCGGACGAAAGGCTCCGGCCTCGATCTGTCGAATTTGACGGCCCCCGATCGTCTATTGGGAGCGGCCCGGTGAGCCAGGTGTGCGTGGAGCGCGTCATCGGCGCACTCGCGACCGACGAGGGGCTGCGGCTCCGCTTCCACCGCGATCCGCGCGCGGTGCTGATGGAGCTGATCGACCAGAAGGGTTGGCGGCTGACGCACTGCGAGCAGTGGGCGCTGGCCAAGCTCGATCCCGAAGCGCTGGAACGATTCGCGAACGAAATCGATGGCCGTCTGCAGAAGGCCAGTCTTGGTGGAGGTGAAACGTGAGAACCTGGATTCCCGCCGGCCTGGCGAGCGCGGTGCTGTTCGCGGGCCTGATCTCTTCCGCCCGCGTCGCCCGCGCGGCCGAACACTCGCTTACCCTGCGCGACGCGCTGCGCATGGCGCTTCACGGCAACGAGACGCTGCTGATCGGGCGCGCGAACGTGTCGGCGGCCGAGGGCAACGAGTCGAGCGCGACGGGCGCCTACGACCCGACGCTGGAACTGATCGGCGACGCGGCGCACTCGACGCAGCCGTCGAACTCCACGACGCCGTCCACGCTGTCGTATCCGATCGCGCCCGACACGCGCTCGAGCCAGGTGGGCGCCAATCTGCGGCAGTACATCGGCACCGGCGGCGCGCTGACGGTGCGGGCCAACGGCCTGCGCCAGACGTCCGAGGGCGCAATCGCGCTGATCAATCCCGCCTACGGCGCGCAGGTGGGCGCCGAGTTCCGCCAGCCGCTGCTGCGCGGACGCGCCACCGATCCTGCGCGGCTGGCGATGAACGTGGCCACCGCCGATCGCGAGCGCGCCGAGTCGTCGCTCGAAGGCGACTTGAACGCAACGCTGGCGGGCGTCGAGCGCGCCTACTGGGTGCTGGTCGCGGCCCGGCAGGTGGTGAGCGTGCGCGAAGAAGCGGTCGCGCTTGCTCAGGAGCAGCTCGACGAGACGCGGACGCGGATCGAGGGCGGTGCTGCGCCCGCGACCGAGCTGGCGCAGCCACGCGCCGAGCTCGAGCGCCGGCGCGCCGACCTGCTCGCCGCGCGCGAAAACCTGTCGCGCGCCGACAATCAGCTCAAGCTCCTCATCTTCCGCGACGACGATTCGCAGCCGTGGGGCGATACGATCGCGCCCGCCGACACCGGCGTGGTGGACTCGGTGACGCTCGATCGCGACGCGCTGATGAAGCAGGCGCTGGCGGCGCGGCCGGAGTTGGGCGCCTTCTCGGCCCTGGTGACGCGGCGCGAGGCCGAGAGCCT
>Ga0335082_10003165_pt1 | contig 17867 bp, 19 predicted proteins | sample Lox_Sample_41_FD_206718 | JGI IMG/M metagenome (GOLD analysis project Ga0335082, IMG submission 206718) | Soil microbial communities from Loxahatchee National Wildlife Refuge, Florida, United States - Lox_Sample_4.1 | ecosystem: Environmental > Terrestrial > Soil > Wetlands | place: USA... | reverse complement strand
CCGGCATCCTTCGTGTCGAGCGCGCAGAAGATCGACAATGCGGGGGTCGCGTGCTCGCGTGCGAGTTCTCGAATGAGTGTCTGGTCCATGTCAGTCTCGCTCCTCGTGCCATTCGCGAACGTGGTTGGTGAACACGGGTAAGAGATCGCGCGCCGAGACGATCCCGACGATCGTGCCGCCCGCGACGACTGCCACGTGACGGATCCCGTGTTCCTCCATGCGGCGCGCGACGTCGATGATCGGCTCGTCGTCCGGCGCGTACACCACGGTGTCGGAGGCCACGTCGGCGCTCCAGATCTCGTCGGGATCGGCGTCGGCGGCCAACGCGCCGATGATGTCGCGCTCGGAAACGACGGCCCGGGATCCATCGGAACTCTCGACGAGGGCCACGCCGATGCCCTGCGCATGGAGCACGGCCGCGAGCTCGCGGAGGGTCAGCTTCTCGTCCACGGTGATCGCGCCCCACGAGGCGATCTCGCGTACCGGAGTTGTCGGCTGCGTCATCGCGCTGCTCCTTGTCGGGTGGTGATTCGATCTTCGTAATTGTCGAGAGTCTTTGCCTCGACGGCAACGCCGGTCTCGATCCGAACGATCCGGTCGGCGGCCGCGGTGAGGCGCGCGTCGTGGCTCACGGCCACCACGGTGCCGCCGTGCGCGCAATGCTCACGCAGCAGCTCCACGACCCGAGCTGCGGCCTCGTCGTCGAGGCTGCCCGTCGGTTCGTCCGCAAGGATCACTCCGGGATGGTTGGCGAACGCGCGCGCCACTGCCACCCGCTGCCGCTCACCGCCCGAGAGCTGAGGCGGCATCGAGTGACGATGCGCGGAGAGGTCGAGTCGCTCGAGAAGGTCCTCGATCCGTTCTTGACGTTCGGCGTGATGGGCGTGCGTGCCCATCATGACGATGTCGATGTTCTGGCTGACGTCGAGGTGCGGCAGCAGGTTGTGGAGCTGAAACACGATCCCGACGTCGATGCGCCGGTAGCGGTCGAGATGATGACCCCGCGTCACGTCGGTGCCGAGCACCGAGATGTTGCCCGAGTCGGGCTGCATGAGCGCCGCCAGCAGGTGGAGCGTGGTCGACTTGCCGCTGCCCGACGGACCCACGAGCACCACGAGGTCGCCCGCGCCGACCCGGAGGTTGACATCGGCGAGCACGCTCACCCGGCCGCCCGCGAAGGTCTTGGCGAGATGCTCGACTTCGATCGCGTAGGTCGGGTCACTCATGTTGCAGGGCCTTCAAGGGCGAGAGACGGGCCGCGCGAACCACGGGATACAGCGCACCGAGCAGCGCCATCCCGAACGCGAACGCGAGCGCGCGCACGAAGATGTGCGTGGAGTAATAGGGCTGGAAGACGCCGACGAGCGATCCGACGCGCGTCAACCCTTCGACCGCGATCACGCCGACCACCACGCCCAGCGCGGCGCCGACGAGCGAGACGACGAGCGCTTCGCCGAAGACGAGGCTGATAAGGCGGCGGCGGCTCCAACCCAACGCGCGCAACACGCCGAACTCGCGGATCCGCTCGAAGAAGGAAAGCAGCGACGTGTTCATCACGCCCGTGGCGCCGATGAACAGCGCGAGGATCGAGCCACCGACGTTCGCGGCGCTGACGAGCACGAGATTCCGGTCGACCTGGCCGTAGTCCTTCTCGCTCGCGGCGGTCGCGAGCTGCGGGTTGTCGGCCTCGATGCGCTTGCGCAACGCGCTGATGCTCGTGTTCGGCTTCGCCTGCACGAATACGAGCGTGTATACCCCCGGCTGGCGTTGCCACGTCTGAAGCTCCGTGATCGGGAACATGCCGGACGCGTCGCCGAACACGTTGCCGGTCGACATGATGCCGACCACCTTGAAGACGCGCTCCTCGATCTTCACCTTGGAGCCGACCGGCGCGTGCAGGTCTTTCGCGGCGCGCCAGCCGAGCATGATCTCGTCGGTCGCGTCCGCGCTCGGCGAGCGGCCTTCCAGCACCTTGATGCCGTACGCGGCCTCGTCGTTGGGATCGACCCCGAACTCGACGAAGAACGGATGGCTCCGGCTGATGTGTGCCGTCTTGACGAAGACGCCGACTGCGCTGTCGACGCCCGGCGTCTTGGCCACCGCATCGACCTGATCCCGGTCGAGCGCGCTGTAGAGGATGTCGGACGCGCCGCGCTGCGACACGCTGAAGTCGGCGTTGCCCGTTCGCAGCACTGCGACCGCGGTGCGGCGCAGCGACGACGTCAGCACTCCCAGCGCGAGCACCGCGGTCACCCCGAGCATCACGGCGATCGCCGTCACAACCGATCGCAGCCGGCGGCGATTGAGGTTGTGGAGCACGAGCCCGGCGAATGTCATCACATCGAGTCTGCGCCGCCGGCACCGCAGCGGGGAGGGCCGTTGGCGGCCTGCGATGAGGACCTTGGCCCCTGCAGTCTCCGGGTCGTCCCGAGAAGAATGGCGCCATGACGACGATCCAGCCCTCCGCCGAGACCACCGCCTTCCTCGAGTACCTGCGCGAGTCGCGCTCCGCTCGCGGTCTGGCCGAGGCGATCGTCGACCTGATGACTCGCCGGGGTCACCCCGTGCTCGTACCCGTGCGCGTCGACCGCGCGACGCGGCGCGCTAGCTGATCTGCCCGTTCCGCGGTCGCTTCAAGAGCACCACATAGGCGCTCGTTTCGACGCGTAGTCCGTGGCTCGCCGCCTTCGACGGCGCGAACCCCACGACTTCCCAGCCTTGCGCGCCGAGCGCGTCGAGCACGCCGACCGCGGGGATTCCGTTCCCCGCGGCGAGGTCGATCACCTCCAGGCGATATTGCCACTGCGCCTCCGAGCGCGGCTCCCAGCGCGTCATCGCGACTATCCCCGCTTCACCGCGATCTTGCTCTCTTGTGCATCCTTGCTGTCGAGCGGCACGCGAACCTCGAGGATGCCGTCTTTGTACGTCGCCTGCACTTCGTTTTCCTTCGCTCCGGCCGGCAGTGAGATCGCGCGGTAGAAGCTGCCGTAGCGGAATTCGCTGCGGGTCATGCCCTTTTCCTCGTGCGTCTCCTCGGCCTTGCGTTCGGCTCGGATCTCCAGCACGTGCTCACGTACGTGCACGTCGACGTCGGCCTCCGGGTCGATGCCGGGCATCTCGGCCCGAACGACGAGGTCGTCACCTTCGGTGAATTCCTCGACCCGCAACAGCCGGTCGGCGTCCTTGAACGCGGGGAACGGCAGGTCGGTCCAGTCGAACCAACGTGAGAGGAACGGCTCATTCCAGTCGTTCCACCTGTCGGCGATGCTCCGGCGGCTGCGTTCGATGCTCTTTTCCGCCATGTGGGCTCCTTTCGTCTCAGGGGACTGTGTGCCCGCCGCGAACCGATTCGAGCAGCACGCGCCGCTCGGCCGACGCGATGACCGCGCGGGCGCGGGCTGCGGCATCGGGGTTGACGGAGATCGAGGTGATGCCGAACCGCACGAGATGGTCCGCGAACTCGGGCTTGTTCGACGGCGCCTGCCCGCAGAGCGACGACGTGATGCCCGCGGCGCGCGCCGCGCCGATGATGCGACCGATCGCGTCGAGCACCGCGCCGTCGGACTCGTCGAAGAGCTCGGCGCAGATCTCGGAGTCGCGATCGACACCGAGCATCAGCTGGGTCAAGTCGTTCGAGCCGATCGACACGCCGTCGATGCCCAGCGCCGCGTACTCGGGGATGCGATAGACGACGGACGGCACCTCGGCCATCACCCACCGGTGCAGGCCGCGGTGACGGCCGAGTGGGCTCGCGTCGAGCAGCTCCAGGCACGCTTCGAGCTCCCATTTCGTGCGGACGAAGGGGATCATCACATGCAGGTTCGGGGTCTGATCGCGCACGCGTGCGAGCAGCTCGCACTCGAGCGTGAAGAGATCGGGTTCGCGCACGTAGCGGTAGCAGCCGCGGTAGCCGATCATGGGGTTGGCCTCGACCGGCTCGAACTCGGCGCCGCCCTCCAGATTGCGGAACTCGTTGGTGCGGAAGTCGATGGTCCGGTACACCACCGGCCGCGGCGCGAACGCGGTGGTGACGCGCAGCAGCGACGCGGCCATGCGATCGAGGAACTCATCGCGACCGCCGCGCGCGAGCAACGCGCGTGGGTGCACGCCGCCGAGCGCGTCGGTGATCATGAACTCGGCCCGCAGCAAGCCGACCCCGTCGACGGGGAGGGCTGCGACACGTTCGGCCTGATCTGCGATCGCGAGGTTCACGTAGAGGCGAGTGGCCAGCGGCTCCACGACCGCCGGCTCTTCGGGCGAGCGCGCCGACGCGACGACGGGTGCGCGCTCGGGCATCGTCGCGCCGGCCACGACTTCGCCCTTGGCGCCGTCGACGGTGACGACGGTGCCGGTGCGCAGCACGGTCGTGGCGTTGCGCGTCCCGACGACGCAGGGCACGCCGAGCTCGCGCGTCACGATTGCGGCATGGCATGTCATTCCGCCGCCGTCGGTCACGAGCGCGCCGGCCCGCCGCAGCACGGGAACCCAGTCGGGGTTCGTCATCGTCGCGACGAGGACTTCGCCGGGCAGGAGTGCGGCGCCCTCGTCGGGTGACTGCAAGACCCGTACGGCCCCGCTCGCCACGCCGGGCGACGCGCCGAGCCCGCGCACGAGCACGTCACCCTGCGGGGTGGATCCCCCGACCGGGCCCGCGCCGAGCGTCGTGATCGGTCGCGACTGCACGAGCACGAGACGGTCGGCCGCCCACGCCCACTCGACGTCCTGCGGCGCCCCGTAGTGCGCCTCGACCTGCGCGCCCAGCCGCGCGATCGCGAGCACCTCTTCGTCGGTCAGCACGCGCCGCCCGCCTTCAGCCTCCGACAATGCGACACGCTTGTCGCCGTCGGGTCCGCGCACGATCTTGTGGGTCTGCATGCCGACGCGCACGTCGATGACGCGCGCCCCGTCTTTCGCTACCACGTAGGTATCCGGCTCGACCTGCCCGCTCACGACGACCTCACCGAGTCCCCACGCGGCTTCGACGACGAGATGGTCGCGCTCGCCGGTGGCCGGGTCGGCGGTGAACATCACGCCGCTGCGCTCCGAATCGACCATCTCCTGCACGACGACCGCGATCGCGGCTTCGTCGCGCAGCCCGGTGCTCGCGCGGTACGCGACGGCGCGTGCGCCGAACAGCGACGCCCAGCAGTCGACCACGCGCTGCAAGACCACGCCGACGCCGTCGACGTTCGTGAACGTACGGTTCATCCCCGCGAACGACGCACCCGGGCTGTCCTCGGCCGTGGCCGACGATCGCACCGCGACGATGCGCGCGCCCAGCTGCTCGTACGCCTGCGCGATCTCGGCCCGCAGCTCCTCGGGGAGGCCGGCCTTCTCCACGAGCTCCTGCAAGTGCTCGGCCGCAGCTTCCAGCGCGGCCGGATCGTCGACGTCGGTTTCTTGTTCGAGCACGCGCAGATCGCGACGAACGCCGCCGCGTTCCATCGCGTCGAGGTAGGCCGGCGCGCCGACGACGAAGCCGCGCGGAACCGGCAAACCGGCCCGAGTCAGCTCACCGAGGTTCGCGCCCTTTCCACCGGCGATCGAGACGTCGGCGAGCGAAAGGTCATCGAACCACCGGATGGCACGCATGGGCGCCTCCTCTCCACCTTTGCCCTGATCATCCGCGTCGCGTCGACCAGCCGACACCGGCGAAAGCCCTCTGCGGACCGACGTTGGTCCCGCCCCGGTCAGTGGGCGCGGAACCAGTCGCGGGCCAGCTCGGCGGCGCGGGCCAGCGTGCCGGGTTCCTCGAAGAGATGCGACGCGCCGGGCACGATCTCGAGCCGTCGCTCGCATCTGAGCGCGGCGTACGCCTTGCGGTTCAGCTCGAGCACCGCGGTGTCGTCGCCGCCGACGATCAACAGTGTGGGCGCCCGCACGGTGCCCAGCACGGGCATCGCGAGGTCGGGGCGCCCGCCGCGCGACACGACGGCCGCGATGTCGTTCCCGGAGGCCGCGGCCGCACCGAGCGCGGCGGCCGCGCCGGTGCTCGCGCCGAAGTATCCGATGGCCAGGCCCGCAGTCGCCTCGTGCGAACGCAACCAATCGGTCGTCTCGCGCAAACGATCGGCGAGCAGCTGGATGTCGAACACGTTCGCGCGATCGCGCTCCTCGGCGACCGTGAGCAGATCGAAGAGCAGCGTGCCCAGCCCGGCGGCTTGCAGCACCTCCGCGACGTACTGGTTGCGCGGACTGTGCCGGCTGCTCCCGCTGCCGTGCGCGAAGGTCACGATCTCACGTGCACCGGCCGGGAGGGTCAGCCGGCCCGACAACACAACGGGTCCGGCCTTGATCGTGACTTCGGCGTCGTACGCGGCCGGGCCCGCGCCTTGCGCGCCGGCTTCTGCGTGGTGCGCGCGGTCGAGCATCTCGACCACCTCCTCGTCGGATACCTGCGTGAAGTCGTCGTAGAACTGCCCGATCGCGAAGAACCGCACCGGAGTGTCGAGCACGACGACGACGTCGGCGACGTCCGCCATCGCTTCTTCGACGCCGATCGGACCGACCGGCGCGGCGAAGATGATGCGACGGGCGCCGTGCGCCCGGGCCACTGCGCAGGCGGCGCGCGCCGTCGAACCGGTTGCGATCCCGTCATCGACGACGATCGCGGTGCGGCCGGCCAACGGGACCCAGTCGCGCGGGCCGCGGAACCGGCGGGCGCGCCGTTCCAGCTCGACGCGTTCGCGAGCTTCGACAGCTGCGATGTCGGCCTCGGAGACGTGCAGCGACGCGACGACGCGGTCGGCGAGCACACGCACGCCGCCTTCGCCGATGGCACCCATCGCCAGCTCCGGTTGCGTCGGCGCGCCGAGCTTGCGTACGAGGATCACGTCGAGCGGGGCGTGAAGCGCACGCGCGACTTCGAGGGCGACGGGAACTCCCCCGCGCGGGAGTGCGACGACGACGGGATCGTCGATGTGACGATCGGTGAGCGCGCGGGCGAGGCGCTTGCCGGCATCGGTGCGGTCGCGGAACGTCATGTCGGATCCAGCGCGCGGCAGGCGGCGCCCCCTCTGCAACCGCGTTGATCGCGATGCGTGAGGGCGAGCCGAACGAGACCCGACTCGAGATCACGGACGTCGACATGCGCGCGAGCGGCGATCGCGTGGAGCGCGGCGATCTGTGCCAAGTGTCCACGCGGCAGCGTGAGGCCAAGGTGGCGCGCGGCACGCGCGGCGCGGTCGTCGATGGGGGGTTGCGCGCCCGGCCAGAGGCCGCGGAGCTCCCGCAGGAAGATGCGCACCGTTGTCGGTCCCCAACCGGGGAAGCGGTCGAGCTCCGCCTCGAGCCGGCGCGGGTCGTCGACGCTTGCGAGCGTGGTGACCGTTCCGGCGAGGCGATCGTGCATGTCGCACGCGAGCTGCTGCAGGCGCGTCGCAGTGCGGAAGTCGTACCGCGCGTAGCCACCGGCATCGAGGAGGGCGACGAGCTCGTCCCAGGTTCGCGTGCGGGTGTCGGCGACGGTGCGCACTCCCGCGTGCGCGAGCTCGCGGTAGGTACGCATCGCGAGCTCGGCACTGATGCGCGTGCCGAACAGGGTCGAAGCGAGGAACCACTCGTCGACCGCAGCCGCGTCCGCCTCCAAACGGATGCCGAGCTCCTGCGAGTAGCGCCCGCCGAGCGACGCAATGAGCCGTCGCGCCCTCGCCGCCGCGGTTGCGGTGCCGGCCGAGCGTACGCGCCTCGGAGACGACCTCACGACGGGAGCCACGAACCCAGCGTCGCGCGATGCGCGGGTCGAGTGCAGGGCCGACGGTCCCAATTTCTCCGTCCGCGGGCCGGGGCACGTGTCAGGTCGTCGGGAACACCGCCGTCCGGATCGCGGCGATCGCGGCGTCGAGCTCGTCGATGACCGACCAGAGCCGCCCGGCGAGATCGGGTGCCAGGTCGCTTTGGAGCAAACCGTGCAACGTCAGCGCGGCGCCGGAGATGCGGTTGATCGCATCGTCGTGCAGCGACGCGGCGACCCGATCGCGGTCTTCGTACACCCTCGTTCGTTGCCGCTCGACCTGCGCGCGACCGTCGGTGACCGCGATCGCGGCGTGCGCGGCGAACGCTTTCATGAGGGTGACGTCGGATGCTGCGAACATCGGCTTCGCGCGGCGACTGGCGACGATGAGACTTCCGATCGTCTCGCCTCGCGCCTGTAGCGGCACGAACAGCGCGGGACCGAGATCGTCAGGCCACGATGGTGGCATGAAGACCCGATCGTCCTTGCTCGCGTGGGCGACGAGGATCGGTTCACCTTCGCGCATCACCATGCCCGAGAGCGACCGCTCGACGGGCAGGACCGCGAACTCGAGATCGTGCGCGGCGTAGCCGTCGGCGACGCGGATGACGAGCGACTCACCGTCGCGCTCGGGAAGCACCAAGAGCGCGAGATCGGCGTCGAGCAGTGCCCGCGCGTGGCCCGTCACGGCGCGCAGCGTCTCGTCGACGGCGCCGCCGCCGAGCAGTGCGCCGGTCACGTCGTTCATCGCGGTGAGGAAGGCCCGCTCGCGTTCGGCCACGAGCTCGGAACGCCGGCGGGCGCTTGCATCGCGCACTGTCGCGATCACCACGTGATCGTCGGCGTAGGGAATTGTGCACAGCGCGATGTCGACCGGCTGCTCGGTGCCGTCGGCACGGCGCAGCGCGATGTCGGGCCGGTCCGACATCGCGCGCACGCCCCCGTCCGTGTCGGCGTATGCGGTGCGCAGGGCGACGTGCTCGGCGCGGGACCGGATCGGAACGAGCGACTCGATGGGTTGCTCCCGCAATTCGGCCTCGTCGTAGCCCGCGAGCGCGCACAACTGCGCGTTCACCGCGATGATTCGGCCCGCCGTCGTCGCGACAAGGACGCCGTCGGGGATCGATTGCAGGAGCTCCGAGAAGCCCGGCGGCAGCGCGCCGATCTGCTCCACGTGCCGTATCGTACCGTGGCGCTCGGCACGAGCGCCTCCCCCCACGGTAGGTTCGCCGCCCATGACGCGCCCCGCGGTCGTGGGCATCGGCCAGACGCATTACGCCAAGGACATGCACCGCACCGAGCGGGATCTCGCGCTGGAAGCGATCACGCGCGCGTGCGATGACGCGGGCGTGCCGGCGGCCGCGGTCGACGGCTTCGTGAGCTACCACATCGAGCAGGTTGCCGAGGTCGACCTCATGACCGCGCTCGGGCTGCGCGAGCTGCGGTTCATGGCGCGCACGCCGTCGGGGGGTGGAGGCGCGGCGTCGATCCTCGGCCTGGCGGCGCTCGCGGTCGCGTCGGGCACCGCGGAGTGCGTGGTGGCATTTCGCGCGCGCAACCGTTCGAAGGCCGCCGCCTACGGACGCGATCCCAACCAAGGCGGACGGCCGTGGGCGAAGGCCGGTACGCGCCTGCACGACTTTCGCCAGTGGCACTATCCGTTCGGCGTCGCCGCGCCCGCGCACGAGTTCGCACTGATCGCGCGGCGACACATGCACGCGTACGGGACGCGCGCCGAGCACTTCGGCATGCAGGCCGTGGCGCAACGATTCCATGCGAGCCGAAATCCCGATGCAATCATGCGGGACGCGATCACGCTCGACGACTGGGCGGCGTCGCGTCCGATCGCCGAGCCCATCCGCCTGTTCGACTGCTCGCTCGAGAACGACGGCGCGGCGGCCGTGCTCGTCACGTCGCTCGAACGGGCGCGCGACCTGCGGCAACGTCCCGTGTCCGTGCTCGGCCAGGTGCAGTACGGCGCGCCGATACACACCCAGTTGTGTGAGTTCTTCGCGACCACCGCCGCGTTCGGCGAGCGCGACGGCGGCGCGGTCGCTGCCGGTCGCCGCCTCTTCGGCGATGCCGGCCTCTCACCGGCTGACGTCGACGTCGCGCTGATCGTGGAGCCCTTCACCGTTGCCGTGCCGCTGGCTCTCGAGCAGTACGGCTTCTGCGCGCGCGGCGAAGGCGGTCCGTTCATCGCGAGCGGTGCGACGCGCTGGCCCGACGGTTCGCTGCCCGTCAACACGCACGGCGGCTCGAACGGCGAGGCGTTCATCCACGGTGTCAACCACCTTCCCGAAGCCGTCCGCCAGCTGCGCGGCGCGGCGTGCAATCAAGTCGCGGGCGCGGAGATCGCGTTCGTCTGTGGCGCGATCAGCGACCCCGCGGGCGCGGTGCTGTTGGGAGCCGACCGGTGACGGCCGCGTATCCCCGTCCCGAACCGGTCGCGGCCGCCGACGCCGAATTCTGGAGCTCCTTGCGTGCCGGTGAGCTCCGGCTTCAGCACTGCCTCGTGTGTGACACACCGCGCCATCCGCCCGCTCCGATCTGCGCGCGTTGCGGCGCGACGGAGGCGCACTGGCTGGCGTCGGCGGGCACCGGTGAGGTGTGGTCGTTCACCGTGATCCATCCGCCGACGTTGCCGGCGTTCTCGGCGAGCACGCCGTACGGCGCGGTCGTCGTGCGACTCGACGAAGGTGTCTTCATGGTGAGCAATGTCGTCGACTGTCCCGTCGAGGAACTCGCGGTCGGCCAGCGCGTCGCGCTCGCGATCACCGTCGTAGACGACGATCTCGCGTTGCCACTGTTCCGGCGCGCCTGAGCGTTACCCCGACGAAGGGCCATGCCCGGCCGCAGCCGGCAGCGTGACCTCGGCGGCCAGGCCGCCTTCGGTGCGCGCGTCGAGACGCGAGGAACCTCCCGAGGCCTCCGCAAGCTGGCGCACGATCGCGAGGCCGAGTCCGGTGCCGCCGGCCGGTGCGTTCGGTGCGCGCCAGAACCGGTCGAACGCCCGCGCCCGTGCCTCGGCGTCGAGCCCCGGGCCTTGATCGAGGACACAGATGTCGATGTGCGTCCCGCGCTTGCGCACGACGACGGTGATCGTGCCGTTCGGCGGCGACACGTTGAGTGCGTTGTCGATGAGGTTGTCGAGCAACTGTTCCGGTGCGCCGGGCAGCGCGAGTGCCCACGCACTCTCCGGGGCGTCGAGTGTCATCTCGACATCGCGCTCGCGTGCGACGTCGTGCCAGCCGGCGACGCGATCGTGCGCGATCGCGGCGACGTCGACCGGTTGAACGTGCGCGCGGTCGCCCGAATCGCGGGCGAGGAGCAGGAGTCCGTCGACCAACTGGCTCATGCGCGCCACCTCGGCACCCGCGGCGCTGATCGGCTCGCGGTCGTCGGGCGCGGCTCCGGCTTCGAGATTTTCGAGCCGGAGGCGGAGCGCGGTCAGCGGCGTACGGAGTTGGTGCGACGCGTTGGCAACGAACTGGGTTTGCGACTCGAGCAGGTCATCCAGCTGCGACGCCATGCGGTTGAAGGTGTTCGCGAGCTGGCGGATCTCTTGGGGGCCGTCGTCGTCGTCTACGCGCGCGGTCAGATCACCTTGGGCGATCTGGTCCGTGGCGTGCTCGAGCTTGCGCAGCGGACGGGTTACGCCGCGGGCGAGGATGTAGCCGACGAGCGCCACTGCGGTGAGGACCGCGAGGCACAGCAGAACCAGCTGCTCCCACATGTCGCGAACGCGCTCGTCGAGAGTCGTGGTGGGATACGTGATCCGTACCGCGCCGCTCACGACGCCTTCGGTGGTGGTAGGGATCGTCGCGTAGATCACCGCCGAATCGGTCCCGGAAAGCTCGCCGCGCCCGAACACGTGCGTGCCGTGGAGCGCGGACGCGATGTCGGTCGCGTTCGCCAAACTCTGGCCGACGCGACTTGGATTCGCGGTGTCGACGATCTCGACGCCGTGAGCGTTGACGACGACGACGGTCGCGGCGCTGCGGCGAGCGTTGTCGGTGATGGCCGCGGTCGGGATCGTGCCGTGGGCTTCGAGCGGATCGTCGATCATCGCGACGACCGTGTCGGCGTCGCGTTCGGCGTCGAAAAGGAGACGATCGCGCTCCCGGTGCGCGAACGTGATACCGAGGGGAGTGGCGAGCAGCGCGAGTGCGAACGCGGTCAGGATGACGTAGGTGACGATGATTCGCCGGGTCACGCGTGCGCGTCCAGCCGGTATCCGACCTTGCGCACCGTCGCGATCAGCGACGGATCACCGAGCTTCTTGCGCAATGACGCGATGTGGACGTCGAGGGTCTTGGTGGACCCCCACCAGTGCTCGTCCCAGACTTCTTCGATGATGCGTTCTCGGCGAACGACCGCCCCGGGGTCTTCGGCGAGCTTGGCGAGGAGGTCGAATTCCTTCGGGCTGAGCCCGACCTCGCGGTCGTCGATCGTGACCCGCCGCGTGCGGTGGTCGATGCGGAGCCCCGCGATCTCCTGCACGACGTCGTCGCCGTCGTCGGAGAGGCCGCGATGGGTGCGGCGCAAAACCGCGCCGATGCGCGCGACGAGCTCGCGGAACCCGAACGGCTTCACGACGTAGTCGTCGGCGCCCATCTCGAGGAGCCGGACGCGATCGCGTTCGTCGCCCCGGGCGGTGAGCACGATGATCGGCGCGTCGAGCTTCGTGCGGAGCAGGCGGCACACATCAGCGCCGTCGACGTCGGGGAGGCCGAGGTCGAGGAGCACGAGCTCGGCGTCCTCGGCGAGCGCGAGCCCTTCGGTTCCCGAGTGCGCGACCGTGACGTCGAAGTGCTCCCGCGTCAGCCCCTCCGCGAGCGGGATAGCGATCGACTTCTCGTCCTCGATGAGCAGGATCCGTGTACGCGTGTCGACGTTCATGGTGAGTGTGAGTTCCCCGCGCGACTCGCCGCGCCGGTCAGTTCGTCTCCTGTACGAGCAACGCCAGGGTAGGACACATCTCGACGGCCCGTTTCACGTGCGCCTCGAGCTCGGGCGGTACTGCACGCGGATCGACGATCGGGTAGCCCCAGTCGTCGAGGCGGATGAGCTCGGGAACGAGCTCCGCGCACATGCCGTGGCCGACGCACGTCGTCCAGTTGACCACGATGTGGGTCTTGCTCATCGCCATCCTCCCGGTGCCGGGGTCGCCAGGAGCCGGGTCGAGTGCGAGCGCCGGCACCGACCGCGCCGGTGATCTTCGATCTCCTCGGCGAACGTCGTGACGGTCGACGCGACAAACCGTGCTGTGCCGTCGGGATGTTTGCACGCACCCCGACCACTCACCATCGCGATCCACCGCTCCAGATGCTTCTGCGCGTTGCCGTTGCGGTCGCCCGCGACGAGCGCATCCATCGCGTGCGCGATCGCGGGCAGACCGTTCATGCACGGACCGCACTGGCCGGCGTTTTCGTTTGCGAGCCAGCGCGCGACCGATGCGCTCTCGACCAGCCCGCACGTTTGGTGAGGGAGTGCGACGACGACGCCGCACCCGAACGCCGAGCCCGCGTTGCGCAACGTCGTGCCGTCGAGTGTGAGGGGGCGTGCGGCGTCGACCGGCAGCCAGCCACCGAAGTAGCCCCCGATGAGCACCGCGCGCGTCTTGTCGAACGAACCGCCCGCCGATCCGAGCATGTCGCGGAGCGGCAAGCCGAGCGGGATCTCGTACACGCCGGACTGTCCGACCGCGCCCGCAACGGTGACGAGCGACGAGCCCGGATCGTCGGCGGTGCCGAGGCCGCGGAACCAGCGCGCGCCGAACCGGGCGATGAGCGCGAGGTGAGCGAGCGTCTCCGCGTTCTGCACGAGCGTCGGCCGGCCGTTCACGCCTTTCTCGAACGGCCGGGGCGGCACGAACGTGGGCTTGGCGTCACCGCCGTTCAACCAGTGCACGAGCGCGGTCTCTTCGCCGGCGACGTAGCGGTTCGGTGCCGCCTCGAGGCGGAACCCGACGCGCTCGCTCGTGTACGTCGCGCGTTCCGCGATGGCACGGTGCAGGCTCTGCAGCGTGGCGCGCGCGTGCCGGTCGACGCACACGACAATGTCGGGCGCGCCCACAGCTTCGGCCGCGAGCGCCGCGCCGTCGAGCACGAGGTGCGGCGCGACCGAGCACATTGCCTTGTCCTTCGTGCTCATCGGCTCGCCTTCGGTCGCGTTGACAACGACGACCGCGCGCCGGCGACCGCGCGCGACCGCGGCCATCTTCGTCGCGGTGGGGAAGCCGGCGCCGCCGTGCCCGCGCAGCCCGGCTCGTTCCACCTCGCCGATCAGCGCCGCGCTCCCGCGCGGGCGCGTCCCGAAGTGGTCGAGGAAGGGCCCGAGCCCGCGTACATCGTCGTGCGGGAGCAGGCGCGGCAAGGTGTGCGCGGATAGGGACGTGACCGCCGGTTCGACCGCGGTGCGCGCCATGTCAGTTGCCTCCGGTGCGGGCCGAGACCGAGCCGGTCACGGCGTTGGTGTTCGGGTCGACGTTCAGCCGCATGGCGAGGAGCACGGCCCGGCCCGTCGCGTCGTGGACGCGCGCCGAGATGTTGGTTCCGTCGAGCGCGACGACCTCGCCCTGATAGAGGTTCGGTTGCGTCGTGGAGCCGAGTGTTGCGCTGCTGCGATCCATGGCGACGCCTCCACCCGCGAGCGCGGTCCCCACGAGCACGACGTGCACCGTGCCGCGCACCGCGCCCGAGAGCGCGCCACCGATCGTGACCGTCGTGCGGTCGCCGCCGTTCGACGTCTGTTGCAGCGTGCCCGTGATCGACGCCTCGAAGGGGAAGCGCAGCGCCGCCGGCGCGGCCACGACGTTGCTCGCGGCGCGTGTCGACCCGCCGAGGAGCGCGACGGGTGTGCCGGCCCGGCGGGCCCAACCGCGCTGCAGGGGACCGGTGTAGGCCCACGCGATCATGGCGACGACGAGCGCGGCGGCGCCGAGCCCGGCCCAGCCGCGCCGGGCCGCCGGTGTCGCGCGCGCGATCGCGAGCCGGATCGCGAGGGCCAGGCACACGACGACCAGGAGACCGAGGCTGAGAAGCAGTGCCCATCGCACGCGTGTGTCGCTGCCGGTCCCGAGCGCGTGCAACAGCGCGACGGGCCAGCACGCGTACGCGGTCCAGTGCACGGCGCGCCACGCGCGATAACCGATGCGCGCGCGCAACAGGCTCGTGACGATCAGGGCGATGAGCAAGTCGACCGCGACCGCGCCGAGCCCCAGCCAGATCGGCCGGTACGGCGAGTGGAACGGCACGATCACGTCGAGCCATCCGATCGGCGCGAAGTTGTCGCCGATCGCGGTCACGATGTGAACGGCGAGGAACACGACGACCAGCAGCGAGATGTTCTTGTGCAGCGCGGCGGTGACGAAGCGCGGGATCCGCGGTGTCGACCAGCGCGTCACTTCCATGATGCCGAGCGCGACGCTCGCCGTGAGTAGCACGAGCGAGACGAGTCCGGTCGCGCGCGTCATGAACCACAGCGCCTGGCCGCCCGACACCGTGGCGATCATGGCTCGGGCCAGCCGGCCACCGTCGTGATCCGGCCGTCGACGTCGACGAGGCGCGCCGGCAAGCTCCGGGCCTCGAGCCACGCCGGCGCGGCGGCGTCGAGCACGACGGCCGCGGTGCTCGCGATGTTGGCATCGGCGCACGATCCCGCGGCGACGCTGACCGTGCGCCAGCACGCCTCGACCGGCAGGCCTTGGCGCGGGTCGACGATGTGATGCATCGCACGGCCGCCGCGACTCCAACGTCGCACCGACGTGCCCGACGTCGCGATCCCGCCGTGGTTGAGCTCAACGGTTTGCCCACCGGGGTCGTCGATTCCGGCGCGATGGTCGTCGGCGACGCGCACCGTCCATCCCGGCGACGGCGCGTCGCCCGCGCACGAGACGTCGCCGCCCAGGCCGACGAGCACGCCGACCCCGGTGGCCGCGGCGGCCGCGGCTGCGGCGCGATCGGCGCACCACGCCTTCGCGGTGGCGCCGAGGTCGATGCTGACGCCCTTGGGAATGCGGACCGTGCCGCGCTCGTGATCGACGCGGATGCGGTGCCAACCGGGAACGGGACGCACGACGACGAGCAGCGGTGGCCCGTTGTGCTCGAGCTCCTCGAAGCTGCGGTCGTAGCCGATGTCGCGCATGACGCTCCCGACCGTCGGATCGACCAGCCCGTCCGTCGCGCGCGCGCCATGCAGCGCGACGTGGAGCGCGTCGATCAAACATGCCGACACCGCGACATCGCGTCCGGGCTGCGCGTTCACTCGGGCGAGGTCGGAGTCGTCCCGGAAACGGCTGCACGCGCGGTCGACGTCGGCGATCACGTCGGCGACGACGTCGTGTGCGCGTGCGAGCTGTGTGTCGTCGGCGACGACCACGACAGCCGTCGTCCCGAGCGCCGGGAAGCTCGCGGTCGCGATCGTGGAGCTCACGACTGCCCCGACACCACCATGCCACCACCGCCCGGACCCGAGATCGGCGCCTGCGCGGGGGGTTGCAGGCCGCCGATCGTCGGGTCCATCGGCGCCGGACTGAGGGGGACGGTCGCCGGCGTCGTGTCAGGCGGTGCGGTGAGAGGCGTTGTCGTCCGGGGTGCGGTGGCGGACGGCGCGAGATCCGGCGCGGGGACCGTCGCCGGTGTCGTCGCGGACGGCGCGGTGATCTGCGGCCTCGACGGGGTCGTTGCCGGCGGCGTCGACGCATTGTTCGTGGTCGTGCGCGCGCGGCTCGGCTGGGCGAGCGCGATGAGCGCCCCGAAGGCCGCCGAGCACGCCACCGAAGCGGCGATGACTCCGCGGGTCACCAGGCTCGCGCGGCGGACAGCTCGGTCTCGGTGGTACGCGCCATGCATGCCGCCATCTTCGGATCGGTGCATTCGAATGCCCTGAGATTGAGGCAAGAGCTGAGCAAAAGTTGTGCGGAAACGGCGCGAAAGCCCAGGTCAAGACGCTTGCCTCGCACTTACCTTCCCCACAGGAACCTCTCATGGCAAGTCGCGACCCTGGGCGTCCAACGGCATACCGGTGCAGTTGGCGGGGAACCCTTGACGACCACACTGCAGACTCGACCCGGCGCTCGGACGCCACCACGCGCTACTCACGCGGCGACCGAAGACCGCGCGTTCGTCGTCGCGGTGATCGTGGCGGTGAACGCGCTCCTCATCATCGGTCTGTGGCTCCGGCACGGCGGCCTGAACGCCGCGAGCGGTCCCGGCGGCACGGCCACTGCAGTCGGTCAGGTCACGGCACTGCTCGGCACCTACGCGGTGCTGATCCAGCTGCTCCTCATGTCGCGCCTGCCGTGGATCGAGCGCTCGATCGGGCTCGACCGCCTCGCGGTGTGGCACCGCTGGAACGGATTCGCGGCCGTATGGCTGCTCATCGGGCATCTCGTGTTCACGACGCTGGGGTATGCGCAGGGCAGCCGGAAGTCGATCGCCGCGCAGACCGCCGACTTCATCTCGCACTATGCCGATGTGCTCATGGCGTTCGTCGGGCTCGCGCTGCTCATCGCGGTCGCCGCGACGTCGGTGCGCGCGGCTCGCGGAACACTGCGCCGCGAGGTTTGGTATTCGGTGCATCTCTACGCGTACCTCGCGGTCGCGCTCGCGTTCGCGCACCAGCTGGCGGTCGGCACCGACTTCAGCGGCGACCGCGCCGCGCGCATCTACTGGTGTGCGCTCTACATCGCGGTCACCGCCGTGATCCTGACATGGCGTGTCGGCCAGCCACTGCTCTTCAACCGGCGTCACCGGTTCCGCGTGCACGACGTGCGGCGCGAAGCGCCCGGCGTCGTGTCGATCTACATTGCGGGCCGAAATCTCCAGTCCATCGACGCCGATCCGGGGCAGTTCTTCCTGTGGCGGTTCTTGACGCGCGACGGCTGGTACAAGTCGCATCCGTTCTCGCTCTCGGCCGCGCCCGGAAAGCGTTTGCGCATCACCGTGAAGAGCCTCGGCGACGAGACGAAGCGGCTCCAGCGCATTCGACGCGGTACTCGCGTCTTCGCCGAAGGGCCCTACGGCACGTTCACCGGACGCCGGAGAACCAAGCGCAAGGTGTTGATGATCGCCGGCGGTATCGGCATCACGCCGCTACGGGCCATGATCGACACCATGGCCGCACGGCCCGG
>Ga0335082_10003164_pt1 | contig 17872 bp, 15 predicted proteins | sample Lox_Sample_41_FD_206718 | JGI IMG/M metagenome (GOLD analysis project Ga0335082, IMG submission 206718) | Soil microbial communities from Loxahatchee National Wildlife Refuge, Florida, United States - Lox_Sample_4.1 | ecosystem: Environmental > Terrestrial > Soil > Wetlands | place: USA... | reverse complement strand
GTCGGCTCGGGGACGGATTCGAGGCGGAGGTTGTCCGACTCTCCGAAGGCCCTCAGCACCACGGCTTCCATGTGCATGTCTCCTCTCTCAACCGACCAGCTGTTCCCGGAGATTGTCCGGGTCGATCGCCCGGATGGCTTCCAGCGTGGCCGGATGCGGCGCCGCGTCGGTGGCCAGGTCGTCGGCGACGGCAAAGGCGAAGCCGGTGCGCTCGGCCACCTCGGCCGGGGTGGTCCACGGCCGGTGCGCGCGGAGCACGGCGCCCGCTCCGCCCACCTCGAAGCGCCCCAGGTCGGTGAGCAGCGGCGTGGGGCGGATGTCGATGGTGGAGGCCACCTGCACCCGTTCCACCAGGTTGCGCCGGGTCTGCCGGGGCATGACCAGGACGGGCCGCCGGACCCAGCGCCGAAGCGCGGCCGCGCCGGCCACGCCGGGGAGCTTCACCGCCGGCCGGGAGATCGAGCCGGTGGCGCTCATGTTCGAGCGGCCGGCCGCGTCCACCTCGGCCGCGCCGAAGAAGATGGTGTCGATGCGCCCGCGCCGGGCGTGATCGAACAGGTCGGGGATGGACAGCTCGGCCCGCCGGCCGCCCAGGTAGGCCAGGTCCTCGGACGAGGGGTGGAGCCGCCGCACCTCCGGATCCACCGCCCCCACGCAGCAGAGGTAGGTGAGCCGGGGGGCGTGCGTGGCCCGGGCCACGGCGATGGCCAGCACGGCCAGCGGGGAAGCCACACCGGTGGCCACCACGTCCCCGTCGCGGAGCTCGGCGGCCATCGCCGCCACCAGCGCCTCTGCGTGGGTCGCGCTCATGCCGCATCCCGGGCGGGGCGGCCGAGCCGCCGCGCGAGGTACTCCGAGGCGCGCCCCTGAGCGGCGAGGGCCAGGTAGTCGAGCAGGTCCGCCTCGTCATGGCCGTAGAGGCCGGCCGAGCCGGTGGGAAGCGCGCCGCCCCACACCTCGGCCACCGCCTCCACCTGGAAGGAGGGGACGCTGACGCGTGGCAGCCGCTCCATGAGCCGGTCGGCGGTGGCCAGCACGCGCCGCGCCGCGCCGGCCATGAGGAGGTCGGTGGTCGGGTCCTCGAAGAAGAGATTGCCGGCCGCGTCCGCGCCTTGCGCGTGCAGGAGGGCGACATCGGGCGAGACCGCCGGCTCCACCGGAACCAGGTTGCCGCTGAACGGGTCGACCACCGTCGCCGGGGGTGATCCGACCGCCAGCTCGGAGCAATCGGCGTCCGGGGCGGGGAGGAAGGGCAGGCCCATGGCCGCGGCGCGCAGGCGCTGCACCACCCGGTAGCCGTCCAGCTCCGCCCAGGCGATCGACCCGCCCTCGATGGCCGCCTTGAGGCAGGGCATGGGCCGCACCCGCCCGCCCAGGGTGAGGCCGGCGAAGGCGAACTCCACCCGCACCGCCGCCCCGGCGGCGACGAGCATCTCCGCCGGCAGCGGATTGGGCAGGGAGAGGACGGTGAGATTGCGCCGGCCCTGGCGGATGAGCTCGAAGACGAGGGCCATCGGCGCCCTGCCGAGCATGAACCCCCCCGGGGCGACCAGCGCGCCGTCCGGGACGCGCGACGCCAGCTCGGCCAGGGAGGTCCAGTGGGCGTGGCTCATCGCGCCTCCGGCGGGACCAGGCCGTGGAGGAAGAGGTCGACCATCCCGCGGGCGATGGCGGTGTCGGCGAGCGCTCCGTCCTTCCGGTACCACTTGTAGATCCACAGCACCATTCCCAAGAAGCCGAAGGCGGCCACCGTCGGATTCACCGGCCGCGCCTTGCCTGCCTTGATCGCCTCGCCGATGGTGCGCTCCAGGAAGCGCACGTACTTCTTCTTCCGCGCGTCGATCTGCGAGCGAGCGCGCCCGTGGAGCGTGGCGTGCTCGTGGAGGATGATCGTCACCTCCTTGCTCCAACCCCGGGTGACGAGGAGGATGTTCTTCTCCATGCAGGTGCGCAGCCGCTCCACCGGGTCGGCGATGGATTCCACCTGGCTGAGCACCTGCTCCTCGAAGACGTCCATCCCGTAGTTCATGATCTCGAGCAGCAGGTGCTCCTTGCTCTCGATGTGGTGGTAGAGCCCGGCCTTGGTCAGGCCGCAGGCATCCGCGATGTCCTGGATGGAGGTGGCCTCGTAGCCGCGCGCGCAGATCAACCGGGCCGCGGTCTCGAGGATCTCGCGGTGCCGCTCCTGCGCGTCGTCGGCGCTGCGGGTGGTCATGGGTGCGGACTGCCCAGGTGTTCCCCGGGGCGGCCGCGACCCGGTCTAACCTACCGACCGGTAGGTATGCAACGACCAAACGGTCGGTAGCCCACTCTTTTCCAGCCTGGCTGGAGCCCCCGGGCTCAGCGGCCGGGCGGGCGGGCGGCGGGGAGGAGCAGGTCCTCGAGGAAGAAGGCCGAGAGCTCTGCCCGGCCGGCCACCCCCCCCTTCCGGTACACGTCGAGCGCCTGCTGCCGGACCGTGCGTTCACTGGTCGCGCGCACCTCGGCGATCTCCCGGAGGGACAGTCCCTTGAGGAGCAGGAGGCCGACCTCCCGCTCGGCGGCGGTCAGCCCCCAGCGGGTGAACTGGCCATCGATGGCCTCTCCCAGCCCGCGGAGGGCGGCGTCCGCCTCCCGCCGCCAGCGCTCGGCCTCGGCATGCACCTCGCGCAGCCGGCTCCCCAGGCGCCGCGCGCGCCGCCGCTCGGACCGGAACCGGCTCCAGAGGAGGAGCGCCCCGACCAGCGCCAGGAGCAGCACCGCCGTCTCCAGCCCGACGTGAGGCACCGTCGAGCCGGCGCGCAGGTCCTCGAGGACGTCCAGCCCGATGAGGGCAGCAATGGCGGCGAAGAGCAGCCCGGAGAGCGCACGTTCTGCGCGCCGGTCTCCGTCATCCGTCGGATCCGGTGCTCGCGGGACGGCAATCGACCCCTCCCGGGGAGCGTCTCCGTCATGTGCCGGATGGTCGGCCACTGCCCAGGGCTCTACATCCGGGACTCGAAAGGAGCACGCACTTGTTCAACCTGCCCCTGCACCCCGCTGCCGTCCACCTGCCGCTCGCGCTGGCCATGCTCGTCCCTCCGCTCGCCCTGGGCATCCTTCTGGCAATCCGGGCCGGGAAGGTCCCCCGTTCCTCCTGGCTGCTCGTCGTGGCCCTCCAGGCTGTCCTCGTGGGAGGCGCGTTGGTCGCCCTGCGCACCGGCGAGAGCGAGGAGGAGCGCATCGAGGACCGAGTCGCCGAGGCGCGCCTCGAGGCGCACGAGAGCGCTGCCCAGCAGTTCACCGTGGTGGCGGTGTTCACCCTCGCCCTGGCCGGGGCGACGCTCGTCGCCGGACGCATCCGTCCCAGGGCCGGCGCCGTCGCGGCGGCGGCCACGCTGGCGATGAGCCTGGTCGTGGCCGGTCTCGCCTTCCGTACCGGGCACCGGGGAGGGGAGCTGGTCTACGGGCCCGGCGGCATCAGCGAGACAGGCCTGGCGGGAGCGAACGGCGCGGACGAGGAGGAGGGCTCGACCGCGGCGAAGGATGACGACGACGAGGACGAGCAGCGCGCCGAGGAGGCGGACCGCGACGACGACGGCGACCGGGACCGCTCGCTGGCTCGCATCGGCCCGGGGCGCCACGAGCGGGACCGGGACTGCACCCACGAGGACGAGGACGACGGGGACGACGACTGACGTCGCCGCACGCTTCCCAGCCGCCGCGCTCTAGAAGCTCACCCGCAGGGCGAACCTCCAGCTCCGCGGAGGCTGATACGCCGCGGCGCGACCGAAGTTGAGGTTGTCATCGAGGTGGCTGTACGGGGTGTGGTCCGCGTACCGGAGCATGCTCGGGGTTGCCTTCAGCCCCTGGGCCGTCCCGTCGATGATCGGCAGCACCGGGGCGAAGGTGTAGTTCGGGTCGATGTTCGTCGTCTGGGCGCTGTTGAGGATGTTGAAGCAGTCCACGGTGAGCGTCAGGGTCACGTCGCTGGTCGCCCGGAAGTTGAGCCCGAGCTTCCCGTCGACGCTCCACACCCACGGGAGCGTCCCGGCGTTGCCGCGGGGCAGGATGTAGGTGATGCCCGGGCCGTAGAGCAGGTTGGCGCCGAGATAGCTGTAGGGAGGGCCCGACCGTCCAGTCAACGCTCCGCCGAACGTGATGCTGAACACGGGAAGAATCACCCACTCGTACGACCCGAAGCTCTTCAGGGAGTGGGTGATGTCGCCGGGAAGGCGACCGGAGCTGTTCGGCAAGACCGACCGGAGGTCGAAGGCGGACGTGAGATTCGGGTCGGTCTGCCCGCCGCCATAGCCGGAGAGAATGAGGCCTTCGTAATTGCCGACCAGCGACTGGTAGGTGTAGCTGAGCTGCGCCTGCCAGAGGCTGGAGAAGCTCTTGGTGAAGGACACGGTCACCGCGGTGTAGTTGCGGACGGCCTTGGGGAAGTTGTCTGCCACCCCGTAGCCCGGATTCCCGACGAAGTAGGTCGCTGCCTCGTCGTTGGACATGTCCTCGATGACACGGTTCATCCATCTGCGCGTGTAGGTGGCACCGATGCGGGCATTGGCGAAGATCTCGTACTCGCCTCCGATCACCACCTCGCTCGAGCTCTGGCCGCTGAGGTTCGGATCGACGGCGACCTTGTCACCGCTCTCCACGATCCAGCTCCGGTTGGCGCTGAGGATTCCGAGGGCGCGTGCGTTCGCCGGATCGTTGCAAGATGTTTGAAAGCCAGGGTCGATGATCGGATTGCACCGCGCGTTGGCCGGGACGCTCTGGTTGTAGCCTCGTAGCGCAAAGGTCAACCGGTAGCCAGGAAGACTACGATCGGCGATGTCGAGCGGGATGCTCTCGTAATAGGTGCCAAAATTGGCGAAGACCTTTGCTCTCCCCTTCTGGGTCGGATCCCAGATGACACCGATTCGGGGTGACCACTGGTTGGACACGCTCAACCCGAGCTGTCCATCGGCTCCGTAGATCGACTGCGAGTCGTAACGAACGCCGAAGTTCAGCGTGACGACGTTGAGGATCGACCAGCTGTCCTGGACGAACGCCCCCAAGGAAGTGGTGTTCGAGAATGAGCTCTGCGTGGGGAAGACGACCGTCCTGTCCGGAGCGGTGAGGATCCCGAACAGATCCGTGGAGTAGAAGGCGCCGCCGGTCGTTGATTCGAACGGACGGATTCCTCCACTCCATCCCACCAGGTTGCTGTACGTCTGGTAGGAGACGTCGACGCCAGCCTTCAGCACGTGGCTGCCGAGCCAACTGGCGAGGTAGGTGACCACGGCCTTGGCCTGGGTGTTTCCCATGCTCCCATCGGAGAGGAAGGCGGGGCCGCCGAAGGCAAATGCCTGAGTCGGGCTGAGCGGACACGGGTAAAACACCTGGGGCTGCGCGACGCCTGCCGGGTCCGGGTAGGTGATCGGCGTGCACTGAGCAGGCACGGGACGCCCGTACTGTGAGGCGAACTCGGTGAGGTTGTGGTAGTTGTTGGTTCGCGCCATGGCCTCACCGGCGAGGCCGCTGCTCGAACCGATTGCGCTCCCGTCGGTGGGCAACTGGCCGTTCGCCTGGTGGTGCCAACCCGCGATGACGTCGACCAAGAGTCGCTTGTCGAGAAACGCGCCGCTCCACTTCCCGAGGACATCGACGAAGCTGGATGGGAGGAGCAGGGCCTGGCTGGCGGTGAAGGGGCCGACCAGCCGCGGAAAGGTCGTCTCGTGGACCGGCGCCCCGAAGACCTCGAGGCTGAAGCGCTGGTCCGGGTTGAGGAGGAAGGTGAGCTTGGCGATGTACTGGTAGCCGGTGGTCGTGTCGAACTGACGAAGGCCCGTGCCGGGGATGGGATGACTGGTGGTGAACCCGGTCGCCGGGTCGACCATTGGCCTCACCAGGACGTATCCGGGGAAGGGGCTTCCCGGCGCGTTGATGAAATTTCTCTCGCCGGTGCCGAGACCCGCGCCCGCCGGCTGGCAACCGTACTGGCCGTTCGCGCACGGCGTGTACGCAGTCTGACTCGACTCGAGGTAATTGGTGGTCCGGGTTTCCGAATTCTTCGTCTGCTCCGCAGCAAAACCGGCGAAGAACCAAAGCCTGTCCTTGATCAGGTAGCCACCGAGCGTCCCTCCCACGTCCCAGCGATTGTAGAGCGTGGTCAGGGAGCTGAAGGTCGCGCCGTCGACGAGGACGGTCGGCGTGCCCCCCTGGAGGGCGCCAGGCGTCCAGGTTCCCCACACCGAGCCGTGAAACTCGTTTCCCCCGGACTTGGTGGTGGCGCTGATGGTGCCACCCGTCGCGCGGCCGTACTCGGGCATGAAGCCGCCGGTGATGACATTCACCTGGTCGACGAACTCCACGTTCAGCGGCGCTCCGTTCACTCCGTAGACGGCGTCATTTGTGGAAAGGCCATCGACGAGGAACTGGTTCTCCGGCGACGTCGCGCCGGCGATGGCGATGCCCAGAAAGTCGGTCTGGACGCCCGGGGCGACCAGAGCGAGCTGATCGAAGCTCCGCTGCCCCTGGATGAGCGGGATGCTCTGGACGAACTGGGCACTGACCTGGGTTCCCGTCGCCGTCGAGCCGACGTCCACCGTCGGTGGCCGTGCAGTGACGACGATGGTCTCGTAGCCGGCGTGCTCCGGGAGCAGCTCGACGCTCAGCCGGAGCGTCGTCTCGGCGCGCAGCTCGATGCCCGGGCGGTCGTAGGGCTGGTACGTTTCCTTCTCGAACCGGAGCGTGTACGTTCCCTGGGAGAGCTGCGGGATGCGGTAGTGGCCGCGCTCGTCCGTGACGGCGGTCTTCTCGCCCTGGAATGACGGCGACGTCGCGGTGACGACCACGCCGACGACCGGCTGCTTGGTTGCGGTGTCGACCACATCGCCGACGAACTGGGTTGCACCCACCTGTGCCAGGGCCGATCGTGCGCCGAGCGTTCCGACGACGAGGACCGCGCGCCACACGACCGCTGCCGCGCGAGCGCGCACGTGCACATGCGCATGCCGACGCAGGACCTGCTTCGACATCCCCCCGCTCCCCGGAGCCCCCCGAGAACCGCCGGCTCATCGGCGGTTCGCGCCGCCCCTCTCGAAAATTAGGCGCCGGTCGTCGTGGAAAGGCAAGCGGCTGCGCAGGCCGTGGCTCACGTGGTGAGTGTCCAAGACATCGCTCCGTTTGACTGACTTCCGGAGAACTCGGAATGCCTGGGCAGCCAGGTATAGAGTGCCGGCGTGCGCTTGGTGCCGGGCACTCGCGATGGGACCGTCCTCGTCGAGGCCTCGGAAGTGCGCGCCGAGCTCAGCTTCACCGGACCGGGGACCGAGAAGGAGGAGCGTCTTTCCGTCTTTGGCACCGCGTCGCTGAGGTCGGACCGAGTGATCCAACCGGCGTGCCTGGTGTCAGGACCGTGCGAATCACTCCCGACGGTAAATCGATCGCCTACACCTACGTTCGGGACCTGGGCCGGCTCTGGATCATGTCTGGCCTCGCCCCGGCGCGCTGACTGTCCCGCGGGTCAGGAGCCAGCCAGACGGCCCGACAGCTCGCCGAGCGATGCAACGACGAGGTCCGGCTCCGCGATGCCCCAGCCTTCCCACGGCGCCGCCGCGTTCCGCCGCACCCAGGCCGCGCGCAGGCCCGCCGACTTGGCGCCGAGCACGTCCCAGGCATTCGCCGACACGAGCCAGGTGTGGTCCGCCGGCTGGCCGCCGCGGGCGACGAGATGCTGGTACACGGCCGGGTCCGGCTTGTAAGCCCGCACGTCGTCGACGCTCACCACGCCGGTGAGCGGCGGGAGCAGCCGGGCATGTGCGAGTAGCTTCCGCAGCGACGCTTCCACTCCGTTGGAGAAGGCGACCAGGGTGTGCCCTTCCTCCTCGAGGGCGGTGAGCCCCGGTCGGGCATCGGGGAACGGCGGGAGCTCCAGGTACGACGCGATCATCGCGGACTCGGCCGCCGGCGAAAGCGTGACCCCGAGGAGCCGTGCCGTGTGATGCAGGGCATCCCGCGTCACCACGTCAAAGTTCTCGTACCGCCGCATCAACGATCGGCGGAAGGCCGAATCGAGCTGGTGCTGGCGCCAGGTGGTGGCGAACCGCGCCGCCAGCTCGCCGACGTGTGCCCGGAGCGGCCCCTCCATGGCCAGCGGGTCGACCAGCGTGCCGTAGACATCGAATCCGAGAAAAGCCATCGCTTGCTCACCCCCCGGCCAGAGCCTGGACGAGCTGTACCGCATCCGTCGGGCGAAGCGGGGTGTCAGTCTCGAAGACCTGCTCGCCGTTCACGAAGAACCGCACGTGCTGCCGGAGGCGGTCCTGCTCGTCCACGACGCGGAATCGGAAGCCCGGGTACTGCCGGTCGAGGTCGCCAAGCAGCTCCCCGAGCGTGGCTCCGCTCGCCTCCACCTCGCGCTTCCCGGTGTACGAGAGAAGCGGACCGGGGATGACCACCTTCATACGACCTCGGCCGCCTCCACCGCGTAGATCTCTGGAAGGCTCCGGGCGATGCACGTCCAGCGGTTGCCCTCGTCCCGGCTCGCCCAGAGCTCGCCGCTCGTCGTCCCGAAGTACAGCCCCACCGGGTCCTGCCCGTCCCCGCCCATCGCCTGCCGCTTCACCGTCCACCAGGCCTGGCGCTCGGGGAACCCGCCGGTGAGCCGCTTCCAGCTCCCGCCCCCATTGCGCGTCACGTAGACGGACGGGATGCCGCCCGGGCTGGTCCGCGGCCAGACCTGGGTCCCGTCCATGGGAAACACCCAGGCCGTGTCCGCGTCGCGCGGATGGACCACCATCGGGAATCCGATGTCGCCGACCTTCTCGGGCATGCTCTTCCCGATGCGGACCCAGGTCGTCGACGGCCGGTCGAGCCGGTAGATGCCGCAGTGGTTCTGCTGGTAGAGCCGGTCCGGGTTGGTCGGACAGAGCCGCACGCAGTGTGGGTCGTGGAAGGTGATGTTGGCCGGGTCGAAGCTCTCCACCACCTCCATGCCCTGGATGATGGGGGTCCAGGTGCGGCCCTTGTCGCGCGACTCGTGCACGCCGCCGCTGGACATAGCCATGTAGAGGTGGGCGGGATTGCGCGGATCGACGATGACCGAGTGGAGCTTCGGTCCGTCCGGCGTGCCGCCCTGCTCGTCGCCCATGTAGGTCCGGTACTGGGCGTTGTCATTCAGCCCGGGGAGCGGCTCCCAGGTGACGCCCCCGTCGTCGGAGCGGAACATCCCCTGCGGCGAGGTGCCCGCGTACCAGGCGTTCGGCTCGTTGGCGTGGCAGGGTGTGAGCCAGAAGGTGTGGTCCACCGCGCGGCCCTTCTGACCCTCGGGAACTTTGGCAAAAGCCGGTGGCTTCGCTGCTTCCTTCCACGTCCGGCCGAGGTCGGTGGAGCGAAAGATGGTCGGTCCGAGGTGGCCGGTCTTCGCCGAGGCGAGGAGCGTTCGTCGGTCGCGCGGGTCGAGCACCACGTGCTGGATGATGTGGCCGAGGAAGTGGGGTCCGTCGGCGCGCCAGGTCTTTCGCGAGCCATCGCCGTGGTAAAGCCATGCCCCCTTGCGGGTGGCGACGAGGACAACGACCCGGCCGCCCGATCGGGCTTGAGCAGGTCGCTTGGCTGCTCCCCTCCGCGGTGCCTTCCTCTTCGTCGTTCGTGCCATGGGGGGCTTCCTACTCCGACTCGCCCCGCTCAGCATCCAGGAAAGCAGGCGCTGCCTACCCGCCGAGCGGCCTGGGCGCGCGACGCGGCGGCGATCTCGAGCACCCGGTCCACCGTCCGCTGTGCGGCCTGCTGGAGGTCGGCGGTGGTGGCGTACTTCTCGAGCAGTCGCTGCCCGAGCTTCTGGTGCGCCTGCTCGTCGGGCTGGATGTACTCGCGGTAGATGCGGACGGTTTCGGTGTCGCCCTCGCGGGCGCAGAAGGCCATGAAGTTCTCGTTGACGGCGTAGGCGATGGACTCCAGCGTGAACAGCCCCGCGGCGATGCGCTCCACCGTGGACGAAAGCCCGGCGAGGTAGGTGAAGAGCGGGCTCTCCCCAGGGCCCTGGAATTCGGCGAGGTCGAACCCGAGCGCGGAGAGCCGGCCGGCCACGAGCCGGAAGTGCGATGCCTCGTCACCGGCCTGCTTGGCCAGGGCGAGCTTGACGTCGATCTCCGGCGTGCTCGGCATCCAGCGCGCCGCGAGCTCGCTGACGCTGATCTCGTTGGCCAGGGCGATCTGCAGCATCTTCCTCCCGTCGCCGGGGGTACCGTCTTCGAGCGAGGTCCGACCGGCTCCCACGATGGGTGCGAGGCGCTCGTTCTTGAAGGCTTCCAACTCCCGGACGAAGGTGACTGGGTTCATCGGTCCTCCGGAGGCCGAGCATCGCTCAACCGGGCGCGGAAGGCGTGGCGCGTCGGGAGCGCCGATTGCGCTGCTCGAGCACTCCGCGGCGCGCCGTCGAGACCCTCGAGGTGAGTCGGAGGCGGCCCTCGCGCCCGGGGGGGAGGCGGCGCCCTTCGTGCATCGAGGCCGGGCGGGGCCGGGCCGCTCCGGGAGCCAAGGCAGGAGAACTGGCACCCCTCGGATGAGTCAAGTGGCTGTCACGACGGAGGTTTCTCGACGCGAACGGTGACAGGTTTCCTGCCTCGGTCTCAGCGCGGACACCCGGGGCGGCAGCGTGTCAAGGCACCGCATCGAGCCGAAATACCCTCCGCGCATTCCCGCCGAGGAACAGCTCGCGAGCCTCCTCGGAGAGCCCGAGCTCATCGACCTGGGCGAGGCAGTCGGCCGGCGTGATCATCGGGAAGTTGCTGCCGAAGAGGACCTTCTTCCGCCCGTGGCCACGCATGAACTCCACCAGCTCACGCGGGTAGCGGCTCGCCTTGTAGGCGGAGGTGTCGATGTAGACGTTCGGGTACTTGGTGGCGAGAGCGATCATCTCCGCCGTCCACGGGTAGCCGATGTGCCCTCCGACGATGGTCAGGTCGGGGAAATCGAGCGCCACCTCGTCGAGGTAGGGGATCGGACGGCCGGGGTCTGACGGCGCGAGGGGCCCGGTGTGGCCGACCTGGAGGCAGAAGGGGATGCCCAGCTCGACACACTCGGCATACAGCGGGTAGTAGCGCCGGTCGTTCGGCGGCAGGTTCCACAGCCAGGGGATGATCCGGAGCGCACGGAAGCCGAGCTCTCGCACGCACCGGCGCAGCTCCTTGTGCGCCTCCATCGGCCGGAGGAGATCCACCGACGCAACTCCGACGAACCGGTCGGGATGTGCGCGGACGACGGCCGCGACCTCGTCGTTCGTGAGCAGCGGCCCCTGCGGTCCCCACCAGGCGCAGATCAGCGCCCGGTCTACTCGCGCATCGTCGAGGGCCCCGAGCGTGAACTCGACCGGAAAGACCTCGGGGAAGGCGTCCGGGTCCATGCCCCTCCAGCGCAGCAGCGTGGCGAACATCGGGTGGCGGAGGAACGCCGCGGTCGGGTGCTGGGCCCAGGCGTCGACGATCATCTACAGCCTGACCTCCACCGGCTGGATCCCCCAGATGTCGCGCGCGTATTCGCGGATCGTCCGGTCCGACGAGAACCGACCGACGCGTGCGACGTTCAGGATCGCCCGGCGCGTCCAGTCCTCTCCGTCGAGGTAGGTCTGCACCACCCGGCTCTGCGCCTCGGCGTACGCCCGGAAGTCGGCCAGGATCAGGTAACGGTCCTCGTTGAGGAGCGCCTCCACCAGCGGCTTGAACGTGCTCCGATCCTCGGGTGAGAAGAACCCCGAGCCCACCAGCTCCAACACGGCCTCGAGCTCCGGATCCTTCGCCAGGACGTCACGCGGGTGGTAGCCGCGCGCCACCGTCGCCTCGACCTCGTCAGCCGTCAGCCCGAAGAGGAAGAAGTTCTCCGCCCCCACCGCCTCCCGGATCTCGATGTTCGCTCCGTCCAGCGTCCCCAGGGTGAGCGCGCCGTTGAGCGCCAGCTTCATGTTTCCGGTGCCCGACGCCTCCTTGCCGGCGGTGGAGATCTGCTCCGAGACGTCGGCCGCGGGAATGATCCGCTCGGCCAGCGAGACGCGGTAGTTGGGGATGAATGCCACCTGGATGCCGGTCTTGTCCGCGTCCCCGTTCATCACCTCGCCGATGCCGTTGATCAGCCGGATGATGAGCTTGGCCAGCTGGTAGCCCGGGGCCGCCTTGGCCCCGAAGAGGAAGGCCCGGGGATGCACCACCACCGAGGGGTTCTCCCGGGCACGCATCCACAGCCAGACGATGTGCAGGGCGTTGAGGAGCTGGCGCTTGTACTCGTGCAGCCGCTTGATCTGCACGTCGAAGATGGCGCTCGTGTCCAGCGCCACCCGCATGTGGTCCCGGACGTAGGCCGCCAGGCGCTCCTTGTTCTCCAGCTTCACCCGGGCGAAGTCGGCCCGGAATTCGGGGTCGGTGGCCAGCGGCTCCAGCCCCCGCAGCTGATCCAGGTCGGTCACCCAGCCGGGGCCGATGCGCGAGGTGATCAGCTCCGACAGCCGCGGATTGCAGAGCTGGAGCCAGCGCCGCGGCGTGACGCCATTGGTCTTGTTGTTGAACTTCTCGGGAAACATCGCCGCGAAGTCGGGCATCACGTGCCGCTTGAGGAGCTCGGTGTGCAGCGCGGCCACGCCGTTCACGCTGTGGCTCCCCACCACCGCCAGGTGGGCCATGCGCACCTTCTTTTCCGCCCCTTCCTCGATGAGCGACATCCGCCGCAGCTTGTCGGCGTCGTAGGGGTTGCGGATCTGCACCGCCCGCAGGAAGCGCTGGTTGATCTCGTAGATGATCTCCAGATGCCGGGGGAGCAGGCGCTCGAAGAGGCCCACCGGCCACACCTCCAGCGCTTCGGCGAGGAGCGTGTGGTTGGTGTACCCCATCACCTTGACCGTGATGTCCCAGGCCAGACCGGGCGGGAGCGCGTGCTCGTCGACCAGGATGCGCAAGAGCTCCGGGACGGCCACCGCCGGGTGCGTGTCGTTGAGCTGGATGGCCACGAAGCGGGGGAGGTCCCGCAGATCGCGCGGCTTTTTGAGAAATCGACGGATGATGTCCTGGAGCGAGCAGGCGACGAAGAAGTACTCCTGCTTCAGCCGCAGCTCCTTTCCGGCCTGGAACGCATCGTTGGGGTAGAGGACCTTGGAGATGGTCTCCGAATCGTTCTTCTCCACCACGCTCCGTTCGTAGTCGCCGGCGTTGAACAGCCGGAGGTCGAACTCCTCCGACGCCCGCGCCTGCCAGAGCCGCAGCGTGTTCACCGTGTTCGTTCCGTAGCCGGCGATGGGCGTGTCGTAAGGGACGCCGAGCACCGTCTTGCCATCCACCCAGCGCGCCACCGGCCGTCCATCGGCCCCCGTCCCGTGCTCGACTCGGCCGAAGAGGCGGACCGGAACGCTGTACTCGGGGCGGACGATCTCCCAGGCGCTTCCGAACTTCAGCCACTCGTCCGCTCGCTCTACTTGATGGCCGCCCAGGATCTCCTGGGTGAAGATGCCGAACTCGTAGCGGATGCCGTAGCCCACCCCGGGGAACCCCAGCGTGGCCATGGAGTCGAGGAAGCATGCCGCCAGCCGGCCCAGGCCGCCGTTGCCCAGCCCCGCGTCGTGCTCCACCTCGAGCAGGTCCCCGAGCGACACCCCCAGCTCGGAGAGCGCCTCCTTGGCGTCGTCCATCAGGCCCATGGCCATGAGGTTGTTCCCCAGGGCGCGCCCGAGCAGGTACTCAGCGGAGAGGTAGCAGACCCGCTTCACGTCCCGCTCGTGGTAGGTGCGCTGCGTCGCCACCCACCGCTCGGTGAGCCTGTCCCGGGTGGCCATGGCGATGGCCATGAACCGGTCCAGCGGCGTGGCCGAGCCCCAGCCCTTGGCCCGCGTGTAGCTCACGTGGGCCAGGAAGCTGCGGCGCAGGTGCAGGGGGTCGCTGCGCAGGCGCGGCGCCTCGGGCACCGCGGCCGGTGCGCTGCTCTCGGGGACAGTCTGCAGGGAGGGGAGCTGGGCCATGGCCTCCCTGGACTGTACGCGAGGCCCGGCGCCGCGTGCAGCGCCCGTGTCGGTCAGGGAACGGCCAGGACGGCGGGCGGCGCCAGCGGGTGCCCCCGGGCCGCCACCGGGCTCGTGTCCAGCTCCGCGGTCATCGGCGCCACCTTGCCCCGGAAATCGGCCAGTAGCTTGGCCGGCACCGGATCCGCGCGGGGGAACTTCTGGTTCAGCGGATTCACGTAGGAGCCGCCGCGCTTCAGCGCGTAGTGGAGGTGCGGCCCGGTGGTGCGGCCGGTGTTGCCGGAGAGCCCGATGACCTGCTTCTGCACCACCCGCGCTCCCACCCGCACCCCGGCGCCGTACGACGAGAGGTGGAGGTAGCAGGTCTCCAGCCCGTTGTGGTGCCGGAGGCAGACCGAGTTCCCGCCGGCTCCGGTGTCGCCGGCCACGGTCACCACCCCGTCCGCCACCGCCCACACCGGCGTCCCCACCGCCGCGGCGTAGTCCACCCCCTGGTGGGCGGCCACGTACTGGAGCACGGGATGGAAGCGGCTCCCGAAGCCGGAAGTGACGTGCGCGAACTTGAGCGGGCTCTTGAGGAAGGCCTTCCGGGTGGAGGTGCCATCCTCCTGGAAGTAGCTCCACTCTCCGCCCGGGAGCTGGTAGCGGAACACGCGCCGGTGGCCCACCGATTCGCCGCGGTAGTCGGCGGCCAGCACCTCGCCGTAGCGCAGGAGCCGGCCGTGGGAGACGAACTTCTCCACCAGACATCCGACCCGGTCGCCGCGCCGCACGTCGACGTAGAAGTCGATGTCCCAGGCGAAAACGTCGGCCAGCGCCAGGGCCAGGGTGGGGTCCTCCTTCGCCGCCAGCGCCGCGTCGTAGAGCGAGCTCGCCACCTCCAGCTCCACGTGCACCACCTGCTTCTCGACCTCCACCTCGCGCTTGCTGGCCACCATCCGGTCCCCGTCGCGGCGGACCTGCCACTCGTCCACCGGGCTCTGGCGGTAGTCGAGCAGGTCGAGCTCCCCGTCACGGAGGACGAGGCGGATCTGGTCCCCGTCGCGCGACTTCCGGACGTCGAACACCGCTCCCAGCGCGGCGATGGCCCGATCGGCCTGGGCGCCGTCCAGTCCCGCGTCGCGCAGCGCCTGGGCCAGGAACTGGTTCCGCTCCACGCGGCGGTTGACGATGCGCGTCGCTGCCGCGCCGGGGAGCGCGGTGAGAACGGCGAGGAGGAGCGCGGCTCGGCCGGAGTGGCGCATCGAGTATCCACTCAGTGTACCGGAGCGAGCCTGGACCGCACAGGAAAGCTTCAGCCCTTCCCGCGCGCCAGGGCACGTTCCGCGTCCCGGCGCTGGTAGCCGGGCGGGGGCGTCGCCGGCGGCGAGGTGAGAAAGGCCCCCACCACGCGCTGCACGACCTCTTGCAGCGGGGTGCTGCGGAACCCCAGCTCGGCGCGGGCCAGGGACGGGTCGAGGTAGGACATCCAGCGGGTGCTGTAGGGCGACACCTCGCGCACGTTGAGGCCGGCGCGGACCAGCTCCTCGGAGGCGACCGCCAGGCGGCGGTCGGGAGCCCCGACTGCTTCTCCGAGGAGGCCGAGCAGGTCGGCGAGGTGGGGCGCCTCCCACTGGGCGAGGTTGAACGCCCGTCCGAGCGTCCGCCCATCGCCGAGCATCGCCGCCAGGGCGTGGGCCACGTCCAGCCCGTAGACGTGCCGGCACACCTCCGGCCCACCGTCCGGGACGAGGAGCGGGCCGCCGTCGAGCAGCCGCCAGAGGTAGACCTCGAACCGTCGGAAGTGGTCCCGCTCGCCGTTCACCATCGGGATGCGGACCCGGGTGGAGGGGAAGTCCTGGGCCCGGGTGAGGACGTCCTCGCAGCGCCGCTTGAGGATGCCGTAGGTCCACTCCTCGAGCGATTCCGGGTCGTCCGGCCGCGGCTGGAGCGGCCCGTCGAAATCCGACTCCCGGGCCGGCCTCGGGCAGTGCTCCCGCACCAAATAGACCTGGCCGGTGCTGAGGAAGACGTAGTGGGCGGTCCGGCCGCGGAGCACCCGCACCGCGCGCTCCACCTCCTCCGGCTGGTAGGCGGCGAAGTCCACCACCGCGTCGAAGCGGCGGCCGGCCAGCGCGGCATCGAAGGCGTCGGTGCCCCGGTCCGCGCGGAGGCGCTCCACCCGCGGGCCCAGCCCGTCGGGCGTCACCCCGCGATTGAGCACCGTCACCCGGTCGCCGCGGGCAACGAGGTGGAGGGCCAGGTAGTGACCGACGAATCGCGTTCCACCGATGACGAGAATGTCGGACATGGTGCGGATGAGGCCCGAGGCGAACGGCGAAGACAAGGGGCGACGCTCTCGGGCTAGGCTCTGGCCTCCCGAGCCGGAATGCCCCCGACGCCCCTCGCCCCGCCCCGGAGCCCCGGCCCCTTCACCCTCGATGCCCGCAGCCTCGCCCTGGGGCGCATCCTCCTGGGCAGCCTGCTCTTCGTCGACCTCTTCCTCCGCGCCGGGGACCTCACCGCCCACTACACCGACGCCGGCGTCCTTTCACGCTCCGACTTCCGGCTCGAGGCCTGGGACTTCCTCTGGTCGGTCCACAGGCTCTCCGGTTCGGCGACGTTCGTCGGCGTGCTGCTCGTCGTCCAGGCGGCGCTGGCGCTGGCGCTTCTGGTCGGCTTCCGGACCTTCTGGGCCACGCTCGCCTCGGCGCTGCTGCTCGTCTCTCTCCACGGGCGCAATCCGCTCCTCCGCGACGGGCAGGACGACCTGCTCCGCGTGCTTCTCGTCTGGGGGTGCCTCCTGCCCTGGGGTGCCCGCTGGAGCGTGGACCGGCTTCGCGGTCGCGTCTGGCACCCGCTCACCGGCGTCTCGGGCGACCGGGTGCTCGGTCCGGCCACCGTGGGCTGGGTCCTGCAGCTCCTCGCCGTCTACTGGGTGAGCGCGGTGGCCAAGCTCGAGTCGCCGTGGTGGACGTCCGGAGAGGCGCTCGGCCTGGCCTTCTCCATCGGCCGCTACGAGACGGCGCTCGGCCACTGGCTCCGGAGCTTCCCGTCCCTGTGCGTGGCCGGGACGTACGCCGTGCTCGCCTTCGAGGGGCTCGGCCCGTTCGTGCTCTTCCTCTCCGGTCGCTGGCGCCCGGCACGCGGCCTGACCGTCGGGCTGTTCATCGCCCTGCACCTCGTGCTCGCCGCGCTGCTTCGCCTGGGGCTCTTCCCCGCGGTGGCCATCGCCGCCTGGCTCACCCTGCTCGGCCCGGGCGCCTGGGGGTGGCTGGAGCGCAGGCTCGGGACAGGGGCGCTGGGAGGGATGCTCTCGCCGGAGGCGGGGGCCCGCCTTCCCGCCGGCCGCCCGCTGGTCGCCATCTGGGTGGTGGCCTTCGCCCTCACCCTCGTCCTGCTCTTCAACCTCACCGTGGTGGCGCCCCGGGTGAAGGTGCCGCACCTGGCGGTGTGGGCGGCGCGGGCTGTGGGGCTCCAGCAGTACTGGTCGCTCTTCTCACCCAACCCGGTCACCGCCTTCGTGCTCACCGACGGCTGGGTGGAGCTCCCGGCGACCCTCGAGGACGGGACCGAGCTAGATCTGTTGGCGGCGGGCGTTCCAATCCGGGCCGTCCGGCCGCCCAACGTGGCCGACACCTTCGCCAACCGCCGCTGGCGCCACTACGTGGCCAACGTGCTCGCGCCCTGGCCGCTGCACAGCGAGCAGCGTCGGACGTCGGAGGCAAGCCGCGAGGCCTGGCTGCGCTGGCGCTGCGAGGACTGGAACATGCACGCGCCCGCCGGGCGCCGCGCCCGCGACCTGCGCCTGGTGTGGATGCAGCAGCGGCTCGGGCATCCGGAGGACGAGCCCCGTCCGGAGATCCTCCGCCGGGCGGTGTGTCCGGCGCCGCGCTAGGAGAGCGGCAGGCCGGACGGGTGCGGGTGGAAGACCGGGCGCCCGAGGAGGCA
>Ga0335082_10003161_pt1 | contig 17880 bp, 17 predicted proteins | sample Lox_Sample_41_FD_206718 | JGI IMG/M metagenome (GOLD analysis project Ga0335082, IMG submission 206718) | Soil microbial communities from Loxahatchee National Wildlife Refuge, Florida, United States - Lox_Sample_4.1 | ecosystem: Environmental > Terrestrial > Soil > Wetlands | place: USA... | reverse complement strand
CGCCGGCGGTCAGGTCGGTGCCGAGACCGTGCGCGCGCTCGCAGGCCGCGCCGAGGTGGTGGCACATGATCGCTCGACGCTCGACCTCGCCGATCCCGCGCAAATCGCATCGCGCGTGCGCGATGCGCGTCCCGCGGTCATCGTGAATGCCGCGGCCTATACCGCCGTGGATCGCGCCGAATCGGAGCCCGAGCTTGCGCGCGCGGTGAATGCGCTGGCTCCCGGGATGCTCGCCGCGCAGGCCCGCGCGATCGGCGCGTTGCTCATCCATTTTTCGACCGACTACGTCTTCGACGGCACCAAGCGCGCGCCCTACGCCGAGGACGATGCGACATCGCCGCTCGGCGTGTACGGGCGCACCAAGCTCGAGGGCGAGCGCGCCGTCGAGCAAGCCGGATGCGCGCACCTGATCCTGCGCACGGCGTGGGTCTACGGGCCCAGGGGCAGGAACTTCATGCTCACGATGCTGCGGCTCGCGGACCAGGGCGTCCCGATCCGCGTCGTCGCCGACCAGCACGGGGCGCCCACCACCAGCGCGCAGATCGCCCGCGCGGTGGCCTCGCTCCTGGGAGGGGCGTCGATCGATGCGCGCTCGGTCGAGCGCCTGAAGGCGGCCCCGGGCGTGTACCACGCGACGGCGGCGGGCGAGACGACGTGGCATGGGTTCGCCACGGCGATCTTCGAGGAGCGGGCCCGCGCCTCCGGGGGGCGCCTCGCCGCCCCGTCCGTGATTCCCATCACGACCGCCGAGTACCCGACGCCCGCGAAGCGGCCCGCGTACTCCGTGCTGTCGAACGCGAAGCTCGAGAAGACCTTCGGCGTGCGGCTGGGCGCGTGGCGAGACGGCCTCCGCGAGGCGCTCTCAGTGCTCGCCGGGCGCTGATTCGGCCACGCGCGAGAGGGTGAAGCGCACGTCGCCCGCGACGTTGCTCGAAAGCGCGAGCTTGTAGCCCGCCTGCTGCGCCAGGCGGCCCACCTGGTAGAGGCCGATGCCCAGCCCCGCGCCGCGCTCGACCGGCTCGCGGAAGAGGTGGGCCGCGGCCGCATCGTCCACGCGCGACCCGGTATCGCGCACGGTGAGCTCGACGCGTTCCTCCTCGCATGCGAATTCGACGGCGATCTCGGTTCCCGGCTCGCGCGCGGCCTTGTCGCTCGCGTTGTCGATCGCGTTCTCGATGAAGCTGTCGAAGAGCGTGCCCGGAACGGGCGGATCGGATCGCATGTTCGACTCGAGGCGCACGTGGGCGTCCGCGAGGCGCTGCCCGAGCTCGCGCCACCACGCGCTCGCGGCGATGGTGAGCTCGCGCGTGGGCACTTCCGGGGCGCGAAGCATCTCGAGGGTGGAGCGAAGCCGCTGCGTGAGCTGCGGGAGCTGGCGCTGCAGCAGTCCCCCGGTGCCCTCGCCGGGAAGCTTCTGCGCCATCGAGGTGAGCGCGTAGAGCGACTGCAGCAGGTTCTTCACGTCGTGCGTGAGGCGCGCGCCGGTCTCGTGCACCGCCTGGAGGTAGGCGTTGCGCTTGAGCGCCGTCTCGCGGCGCTTGCCCTCGTAGAACTCGCCCACGACCTGGGCGAGCAGCCGCATGTGCAGGAAGAGCGCGGGCGAGAGGCTGATGTCCGTGTAGAACGCGATCTCGAGCTCGTGGTAGGCGAACCGCGTGGCGTACTCGCCCTTCTCGCCCAGGCGCCCGTCGCCGTCGGGCGATCGCCACTCGGCGCCGCGGATCCACGCGAAGCTCGCCACCTCGCGCAGCGACTGCTCGAGGAAGCGGCGCGAATCCGGCTCGCTTTCGGCGAGCTCCGCGACGCGCCGCATCCACAGCTCGAAGGGCATGCCCACGGAGAGCAGGTAGCGCGAGAAGTAGGTGCGCAGGCCCCCGAAGCCGCGCAACGGGTTCCACAGCACCGCGAGCACGAAGAGCGCGCAGCCGAACCCGATCGCGGTGAGGGCCACCGCGGCGAAGTACGCGTCGTTCGTGAATCGCATGAGCGCGATGGAGCCCAGCACCATCACCACGCCCAGCTGGAAGACGAGCACCGCGTAGAAGAAATCGAAGAGCTGGCTCGAGTCGCCTTCCTGGGGCGTGAGCGGCAGGAACACGAGCGGCACGAGCGCGATGGGCAATCCCATCTCGCTGAAGCGCGCGAGCGGGTCGGGGACCGACTGCCCCGGCAGCACGAGCACCGGGACCGCGCGAAGGAGCATCACCGCGAGCACGTAGCCGAATGCGATGAGGTAGAAGCGGCTCTGATTCGAGGCGCCCCGCACGGTGAACACGCGGCCGCCCAGGATGCCGATCAGGATGAGCAGCCACGCCACGATCATCCATCCGGCGAGGAAGTAGATCGTGACCGCGGTGATGCCCACGAGCAGCGCGCCGGAGAAGATCTCGAGCTCGCGCTCCGCGGCGATGAAGGGCTGCCACAGCAGGAACAGGCCGAAGTGCACGAGCAGCCACGCCCGCTCGAACTCGCTGCCGGGCTCCGAGAAGAGGGCCGCGTGCAGCGTGAGCAGCATCGCGAGGACCACCCAGCGGCGGCCCGCCGCGATGCGGGAAGCCAGGCGATGGGCGGCGGCGCTCGTTTGGGCCAAGCTGTCGATCCCTTGTCGGAAAGCCGACGGCGACTGTCGGAAGCCCGGACAGATTCCGCTACGCGAATCCCGCCGGGAAAGTCCAGCAACACCCGAATAATACTGAAAAACAATACTTTATGGACGGTGGCACAGGGCTTGCACTATCTTCGGCGTCAACGCTTACAACTCTCGGAGGCGCACCATGAAACGTCAGCAATCGGGCTTCACGCTCGTCGAGATCGCGATTGTCCTCGTGATCATCGGCCTGCTCCTCGGCGGCATCCTGAAGGGCCAGGAACTCATCAACAGCGCGAAGGTGAAGAACCTCGCCAACGACTTCCGTGTGATCCCCACGTACATCTACGCCTACCAGGACAAGTACAAGGCGCTGCCCGGCGACGACGCACAGGCGACGACGCACCTCACGCCGCCCGCGGGCGTCACGATCACCAACGGCAACGGCAACGGCGTGATCGACAACCAGCTCTTCGCCGCGAGCGGCGAGACGTTCCAGTTCTGGCAGCAGGTGCGCCTCGCGAACCTCGCCGCGGGCCCGTCGAACACGACGGATCCGGCGTACCTTCCGACCAACGCGGTGGGCGGGCAGCTGTCCGTGAGCAGCATGAGCACGACCTCGAGCCCGGCTCAGCCCTGGATCACGGGCATGACCGGCACCTACCAGGTGTGCTCGAAGGGCATCCTCGGCAAGTTCGCCAAGCAGCTCGACATCCAGATGGACGACGGCAACACCGCCACCGGCTCGCTGCAGGCCGTGGTGGACACGCAGGCCGCCTCGGGCGGCACCGCGGTGGCGACGACCAGCGTGGACGACGCCACGCCGTACACGGTGTGCGTCACGTTCTGATGGGGTCAGAGCCCTTTTTCGCCTAAAAGGGGACAGATCGATCAAGACGGCTCGCCTCGCGGCGGGCCGTTTTTCTTGTAGCCCCTTTGCCATCGCGAGGATTTCGAAGAGCTCAAGGCGATACGCCGTGGCGCGGTGCAGGGCAAGGCGGTGGGCACGGAGGTCTATTGCTTCCCTTATCGAGGCAGAAGGGCTCTGACCCCTAGCCCTGCAGCAGGCGCATCTCCGCGCGTGCGAGCGCCTCCTGCGGGCCCAGCAGCACCACCACGTCGCCGGTCCGCAGGCGCATCTCCGGCGAGGGATTGGCCTCGCGCTCCCCCTTGCGCCGCACCGCCGAGACCTTCACGCCGAGCGCCTCGAGGTTGAGCCGCTCGAGCATCACGCCTTCGGCCGCCGCGTCGGGGCCGATCACCACGGAGCGCAGCCGCGGCGGGTCCTCGGCCGATTCGCCGTCGTCGGTGGCGCCGGGGAAGAACCCGCCGGTGAAGTTGTAGCGTTCCTCGCGCACCTCGCGCAGGCGCCGCAGCACGCGGTTCAGCGGAAGGCCGAGCTGGATCATCGTCTGCGTGGCGAGCATGAGCGAGCCCTCGACCACCTCGGCCACGATCTCCGCGGCGCCGGCCTCCTTGAGCCGCCCCACGTCGGTGTCGTCGAAGGTACGCACGATCACCGGCAGCTCGGGGCGCAGCGCGTGCGCGTGGGCGATGATGGACAGGGCCTTGGGCGTGTCGGCGAAGCTCACGACGATGGCGCTCGCGCGTGCGATGGCGGCGGCGACGAGCACCTCGCGCCGCGCCGCGTCGCCGAACACCACGGAGTCTCCCGCGGCCGCGGCCTCGCGAACGCGCTCGGGATCGGAGTCGAGCGCCATCACGGGGATCTTCTCGCGCTCGAGGAAGTGCGCGAGCGCCTGGCCGCTGCGCCCGTAGCCGCAGACGATCACGTGCCCGCGCGTGGACATCGACTTCACCGAGAGCGTGTGCAGCGCGAGGGCGCGCTGCGTCCACTCGCTCGAATCCAGGTAGAGCACGATGCGCTCCATGCGCGCGAGGATGAGCGGCGCGGCGAGCATCGACAGCAGCGCCGCGGCGAGCAGCACCTGGAGAGCGCGCGGGTCCATCGCGCCTCCGCGCTGCGCCAACGCGAGCAGCACGAAGCCGAACTCGCCCGCGGGCGCGAGGGCGAGGGCCTGGCGAAGCGCCGTGGGGCGCGCCCCCCCGAAGGCGCGCGCGATCACGAAGATCGCGACGAACTTCACGAACAGCAGCAGCGCGAAGACCGCGCCGATGGCGAGGAAGCGCGCGGCCAGCACGCGCGGATCGAGGAGCATGCCGATCGTCACGAAGAACAATCCCAGCAGCACGTCGCGGAAGGGCTTGATGTAGTCCTCGACCTGGTAGCGGTACTCGGTCTCGGAGATGAGCATCCCCGCGAGGAATGCGCCGAGGGCGAGCGAAAGCCCCGCCTGCTGCGTGACCGACGCGAGGCCCAGGGCCACCAGCAGCACGAAGAGCACGAACAGCTCCGAGGACTTCTGCCGCGCCACCACGTGGAAGAGCGGGCGCATCATCCTCTGCCCGAGGAAGAGCACGATGCCGAGGATCACGGCCGCCTTGGCGAGGGCGAGGGCGATGGCGCGGGCGATCTCGCCTTCGGACAGGGCGAGCGCGGGGATCACCACGATGAGCGGGATCACCGCGAGGTCCTGGAAGAGCAGCACGCCCATCACGCCGCGCCCGTACTCCGAGTGCAGCTGCATGCGCTCGGCGAGCTCCTTGGAGACGATCGCGGTGGACGACATCGCGACCACGCCGCCGGCGATGATGCCCTCGCGCCACGTGAGGCCGGCGGCGACCGACGCCACGACGCCCACGGCCATCACCACGGCGACCTGCGCGCCGCCGAATCCGAGCACGACGCGGCGCATGCCCATCAGCTGCGGCAGGCTGAATTCCAGCCCGACGGAGAACATGAGGAACACCACGCCGAACTCGGCGAGGTAGCGCTGGCTCTCGGTCTCGGGAACGAGACCCATCGCGAGCGGCCCGATCACGGCGCCCACGAGCAGGTAGCCCAGGATGGCGGGGATCGAGAGGCTGCGGAAGATCACGACCACCACGACCGCGGAGGCGAGCAGGATCAGGGCGACGGGAAGGGCGTCGTGCATCATGGCGCGAAGCGGCGTCCTCGGGTCAATGGGCCTATAATTTCAGCGTGTCCAATCTACTACAACCCCACTCCGTCGCAGACTCGGAGCGCTATCTCGCGCTCGCCCGCGACGTGCTCGACATCGAGGCCGACGCGGTCCGCGGGCTGAAGGCGCGGCTGGGCGAGGCGTTCCTCAGGGCCCATCGCCTCATGCTGGACACGAAGGGGCGCGTGGTCGTCACGGGCATGGGCAAGTCGGGGCACATCGGGCGCAAGATCGCCTCCACGCTCGCCTCCACCGGCACGCCGGCGTTCTTCATGCACCCGGGCGAGGCGAGCCACGGCGACCTGGGCATGATCACCGCGGCCGACGTGGTGCTCGCGATCTCCTACTCGGGCGAAAGCGACGAGATCGCCAGGATCCTGCCGCTCATCAAGCGCCGCGGCGCGAAGGTGGTCGCGATCACCGGCCGCGCGCAGTCCACGCTCGCCACGGAAGCCGACGTGCACCTGGACGCCGCGGTGGACAAGGAAGCGTGCCCGCTCAACCTCGCGCCCACCGCGAGCACGACGGCCACGCTCGCGCTGGGCGACGCGCTCGCGCTGGCGCTGCTCGACGCGCGCGGGTTCGGCAGCGACGACTTCGCCATGCACCATCCGGCCGGCGCGCTCGGCCGCAGGCTGCTCGTGCACGTCTCCGACATCATGAGGAAGGGCGCGCAGCTGCCGAAGAACGCACCCGGCGATGCGCTGCTGCCCGACGCGATCCTCATGATGTCGAGCAAGGGCATCGGCATGACCTGCGTCGTGGATGCCGACGACAGGGTGCTCGGCATCTTCACCGACGGCGACCTGCGCCGCACGCTGGAGAAGCACGAGAACGTGCGCACCGTGCGCGTAGGCGACGTGATGACGAGGCAGCCCAAGACAATCGCCGCGGATCGCCTCGCCGCCGAGGCCGCGGCGATGATGCAGGCCGGCCGGATCGGCGGGCGCCTCGTGGTCACCACCGCCGACAACACGCTCCTGGGCGTCGTCACCTTCAACGACCTGCTCGCCGCCGGAGTGGTCTAGCTTGGATCCGCTCACGGAGCGCGCGCGCGCCGTACGCCTCGCCATCTTCGACGTGGACGGCGTGATGACCGACGGGACGCTCTGGTTCGGGCCGCAGGGCGAGGCGTTCAAGGCGTTCAACATCCTCGACGGGCACGGCCTGAAGATGCTGCGCTCCTCGGGCGTGGCCACCGCGATCATCTCGGGGCGCGCCTCGGAGGCGGTGGCCCGCCGCGCGGCCGAGCTCGACATCGCGCACGTGGTGCAGGGCTCGCAGGACAAGGCCGCGGCGTTCGAAAAGCTCCTCGCAAGCCTCGGGGTGCAGGCTGAGGCATGCGCGTACGTGGGCGACGACCTTCCCGACCTGCCGGTGATGCGCCGCTGCGGCCTCGCGGTGGCGGTGGCCAACGCGCACGAGTCGGTGAAGTCCGAGGCGCACTACGTGACGCGGGCCGGGGGAGGGCGCGGCGCGGTGCGCGAAGTCTGCGACCTGGTGCTGCGGGCGCAAGCCGCGCGCTAGGCCCGGACGATGATCGGCATCCGTCCCACCGGCTGGCTTCCGCTCGCGGCGCTGGCGCTGCTGGTGGGGCTCACCATGTGGCTCAACCGCCTGGTGCAGGAGCCGCCGGCGCGCGCCGACGGATCCATGCGCCACGACCCGGACCTCATCGTGGAGAATTTCAGCGCGAAGAAGCTCGGCGACGACGGCAACATCCTCTACACGCTCGCCGCGAAGAAGATGGTACATTACCCCGACGACGACACCGCGCACCTGGAGTCGGTGAGGCTCGAGTCGTTCGAGCCGGGCCAGCCCAAGGTCACGCTCACCGCGGACAAGGGGCGGGTCGAGCAGAAGGGCGAGCGCGTCTACGCCGAGGGCAACGTGGTCGTCGTCCGCGACGCGGACCCGAAATCGAGGACCGAAGCGGCGCGGCTCACGACGGACCGGATGCTGGTGATCCCCGACGACGGCATCGCACGCACCTCGAGCCCCGTCGTCCTCGACAGCGACACGTCGCATTCGACCGCGACGGGGTTCGAGATGAACAACCACACGCGCACGCTCAGGGCCGACAACGTGCGCTCGACGATCAAGCCGCAACGCTGATGCGCACATTCGCCTTCCTCGCCGCCGCCTGCCTCGCGCTCGCCCTGCCCGCGCGCGCCGAGCGCGCCGACCGCGAGAAGGACATCGTCGTGAACGCCGACCACCTCTACGCCGACGACGCCAACCACACGAGCACGTTCGAGGGCAACGTGGTGGTGACGCAGGGCACCATGCGGATGACGGCCAACAAGGTCACGGTGAAGGAGGACCCGGACCGCCACAAGTTCTACGTGGCCTACGGCAACCCGGTCACCTTCCGCCAGAAGCGCGACAATGTGGACGAGTACGTCGAGGGCTACGCGCAGCGGGCCGAGTTCGACGACCTGAACGACATCGTGCGGCTCTACGAGAAGGCGCGCGTCACCAGCAACGCCAACGTGATCACCGGCGAATACATCCAGTACGACATGCGCAAGGAGCTCGCCGAGGTCCAGGGCGCGCCCCCGGGCACCAAGCTCGCGCCCGGCGAGATCACGCCGCGCGTGAAGGTGACGATCATCCCGGCGAAGAAGGACGCGAAGGACGCCAAGGCGCCGCCGGCCCCGGGCATCCCGCTCAAGCCCGACACGGAAGCGGGGAACAAGTAGCCGTGTCGGCCAAGACCACGCCCGCCGCGGAGCCCCACCTCACGCTCGTGAAGCCCGAGCCCAGCGCCTCGGTGCTGCGCGCCGAGGGCCTCATGAAGCGCTATCGCAAGCGCACCGTGGTGCAGGACGTGTCCATCACCGTGGAAAGCGGCGAGGTCGTGGGGCTGCTGGGTCCCAACGGCGCCGGCACGACCACGTGCTTCTACATGATCCTCGGCCTCGTGCCGATCGACTCGGGGCGCATCACGCTGGACGCCCAGGAGCTCACGCACCTGCCGATCTTCCGACGCTCGCGCCTGGGGCTTTCGTACCTGCCGCAGGAGGCGTCGATCTTCCGCAAGCTCACGGTCGCGCAGAACATCCAGGCGGTGCTGGAGCTGCAGGGGCTCGAGAGCGAGGACGTGGAGGCGCGCCTGAACGCGCTCCTCGACGACCTGCACATCGGCCACCTGCGCGCGAGTCCCGCGATCTCGCTGTCCGGCGGCGAGCGCCGCCGCGTCGAGATCGCCCGGGCGCTCGCCACGAGCCCCCGGTTCATCCTGCTGGACGAGCCCTTCGCGGGCGTCGATCCCATCGCGGTGCTCGACATCCAGCAGATCATCCGGTTCCTCAAGGAGCGCGGCATCGGCGTGCTCATCACCGACCACAACGTGCGCGAGACCCTGGGCATCTGCGACCACGCCTACATCATCAACCAGGGCGCGGTGCTCGCTTTCGGGAAGCCCCAGGAGATCATCTATAATGAGGCCGTCAGAAAGGTGTATCTCGGGGAGAATTTCCGCCTGTAGCGCGTAGTCGAGACTTCCCGAGATCCCTCGACATGAAGCACAGCCTCCAGCTCAAGCTATCGCAGCACCTCACCCTGACCCCGCAGCTCCAACAGTCGATCCGGCTGCTGCAGCTGTCGACGGTCGAGCTCAACCAGGAGTTGGAGCGATACCTCGCGGAGAACCCGCTGCTCGAGCGGGTCGACCTGCCTTCGGACGACGCGCAGCCCACCCAGCCGCCCTCGAACATGGGAGAGGGCGAGACGATCCGCGAGGGCGAGGCGCGCGAGGAAGCGCGCCGCGAGGACGCCCGCGACGAGCCCCCGGCGTTCGCCGAGGAGCACGGCTTCGGCGACGAGCACTCGCCGACGCCCGGCGCGCGCCGCGACGACGACGATCGCGACGACTTCACGCAGTTCGCCGCGGCCGAGCCCACGCTCCAGGAGCACCTGCTGCAGCAGATCGCCCTCACGGGCCTCACGCAGCGCGACAAGCGCCTGGCGGCGCTCATCGTGGGCCACCTCGACGAGGATGGATACCTCGCGCAGCCCCTCGAGGAGATCCTGGAATCGGCGATCGCGGCGGTGCCCGAGCTCGAGATCGACGACCTCAACATCGCCCTTCGCCAAGTGCACAACCTCGAGCCCGCCGGCGTGGGCGCGCGCCACGTGGCCGAGTGCCTCGAGCTGCAGCTGAAGGCCCTTCCCGAGTCCACGCCGCATCGCGACACGGCGCTCACGCTCGTCGCGCGGCACCTCGACCTGCTCGCCGCGCGGGACTTCAATCGCCTGAAGCGACTGCTCGCCGTCACCGAGGACGAGCTTCGCGCGGTCCGTTCGCTGATCCTGTCGCTCGATCCGAAGCCCGGCCGCGCGTTCGGCCAGGGCGACGTGCGCTACGTGGTGCCGGACGTCGTCGTGCGCAAGGCGGGCGGCCGCTGGTACGCCTCGCTCAACCGCGACGCGATGCCGCGGCTTCGCATCAACAAGATGTACGCGGACATCCTGCAGGCCTCGCGCGACAACGGCGGCAAGCACCTCGCGGGGCAGCTGCAGGAGGCGCGCTGGCTCATCAAGAACGTGCAGCAGCGCTTCGACACGATCCTGCGCGTGACCCAGGCGATCGTGGACCGGCAGAGGAATTTCTTCGAGCACGGCGAGGTCGCCATGCGCCCGCTCGTGCTTCGCGAGATCGCCGAGGCGGTGGGCCTGCACGAGTCGACCATCTCGCGCGTCACCACGCAGAAGTACATGCTCACCCCCCGGGGCATCTTCGAGCTCAAGTACTTCTTCGGCAGCCACGTTTCCACGGACACGGGAGGCGCATGCTCGGCGACCGCCATCCGTGCGCTCATCAAGCAGCTCGTCGCCGCGGAGGACGCCCGCAAGCCCCTGTCCGACCACCGCATCTCCGACATCCTCGCCCAGCAAGGCATCCAGGTGGCGCGCCGGACCGTGGCCAAGTACCGAGAGGCCATGCACATCCAGCCCGCCAATCTCCGCAAGTCGATCTAGCAAAGGAGGTCCTGATGAACCTGCAGCTCACCGGTCACCACATCGAGATCACGGCCGCCATCCGCGAGTACGTCGTCGCGAAGCTCGCGCGCGTGAACAGGCACTTCGACCACGTGATCGACGTGAACGTCATCATGACGGTGGAGAAGCTCGACCAGAAGATCGAGGCGAACGTGCACCTGTCGGGCAAGGACATCCACGTGCGCGCCAACCACGGCGACATGTACGCGGCGATCGACGGCCTCATCGACAAGCTCGACCGCCAGATCCTCAAGCACAAGGAGCGGTTCCAGCCGCGCCACCCGGAGGGCATCAAGCGCATCCGCCCCGCATAGCGCCGCGTTTTAGGCATAGAATGCGCCCGCCATGAACCTCGTCTCGAGCCTGCTGCCGGTGAACCATGTCGTCCTCGACATGGACGTGAGCAGCAAGAAGCGCCTCTTCGAGCAGATCGGGCTGCTCTTCGAGAACTCGCGCCAGATCCCGCGCCTCAGGGTCTTCGACAGCCTGTTCGAGCGCGAGAAGCTGGGCTCCACCGGCCTGGGATACGGCGTGGCCATCCCGCACGGCCGGATCAAGACGCTCAAGGAGCCCGTGTGCGCCTTCGTGCGCACCGCGGCCCCGATCGCCTTCGAGTCGCCCGACGGGGCGCCGGTCTCCCTCGTCTTCGCCATGCTCGTGCCCGAGCACGCCACGGAGGCGCACCTGGGGCTGCTCTCGGAGCTCGCGCAGATGTTCAGCGACGGGGGCCTGCGCGACGCGCTCTCCGCGACGCACGACATCCAGGCGGCCCACCGTCTGATCACGGAATGGTCGCCCTATGCCCCGGCTCAGCGTTCAGCATCTGTTTGACGAGCGGCACGAGCGCCTGGGCCTCGCCTGGCCGGCGGGCCCCGTCGGCGCGGGCCGCGAGTTCACGGGCGAGATGCTGCGCAAGCCCGGCGTGGGCCTGATCGGGCACCTCAACCTGATCCACCCGCTGCTCTGCCAGGTGATGGGCCGGCGGGAGGTCGACTACATCGACAAGCTCGAGCCCGCGGTGCGCGCCGACACGGTCACGCGCATCTGCAAGGACGAGACCGTGGCCGTGATCGTCTGCAGCGCGATCCGCCCGCCCGCGGCGCTCGTGGAGACGGCGGCGCGCACCGGCACCGCGCTCATCACGTCCACCGAGCCCAGCCAGCTCGTGATCAACGTGCTGCGGCCCTACATGCAGCAGGAGCTGGGAGAGGTGACGACGCTGCACGGCGTGATGCTCGACGTGCTCGAGATCGGCGTGCTCATCACGGGGGACTCCTCCATCGGCAAGAGCGAGCTCGCCCTCGAGCTCATCTCGCGCGGGCACGGCCTGGTCGCCGACGACGTGGTGGAGCTGCAGCAGATCGGCCCGGAGACGATCCAGGGGCGCTGCCCGCCGATGCTGCGCGACTTCCTCGAGGTGCGGGGCCTGGGCGTGCTCAACATCCGCTCCATCTTCGGCGAGACCGCGGTGCGCCCGAGGAAGGCGCTGCGCCTGATCGTGCACCTCGAGATGCACGAGTACCGCGTCGATCCCCCGGATCGCCTCGCCACGCGCTCGGGCACGCAGGAGATCCTGGGCGTGGAGATCCCGACGGTCACGCTCGCGGTGGCGCCGGGGCGCAACCTCGCCGTGCTGGTGGAGGCGGCGGTGCGCAACCACATCCTGCTCACGCGCGGCATCGATTCGACGCGCGAGTTCGTCGAGCGCCAGGAAGCGGCGATGCGCCAGGAGAACGCGCGCTCCGACGAGGACGCGTAGCCGCATGCAGATCGTCCTGCTCTCGGGAGTGTCGGGTTCGGGAAAGAGCGTCGCGCTTCGCGCGCTCGAGGACGCGGGCTACTTCTGCGTCGACAACCTGCCCGCCGACCTCATCACGCGCCTGGTGGACTACGCGGCCTCGCGCGGGGAGCCCAAGCTCGCGATCAGCGCCGACGCGCGAAGCCGCGAGAGCCTCGGGGGCCTGCCGCAGATCGTGGAGGCCGAGACGAAACGCGGCAACGACGTGCGCGTGATCTTCCTCGACGCGAGCGACGAGAGCCTCGCGCGGCGCTTCTCCGAGACGCGCAGGCCGCACCCGCTCGCGAGCTACGGGCGCTCGCTGAAGGACGCCATCGCCGAGGAGCGCGCGCTGCTCGCGTGGGTCGCGGAGATCGGCCAGCGCATCGACACGAGCGCGCTCACGCCGCCGCAGCTTCGCGGCTGGGTGCAGGACCTGGTGGTGTCGAACCCGTCGCGCCTCGTGCTCACGTTCGAGTCCTTCGGCTACAAGGGCGGCGTGCCGCTCGACGCGGACTACGTCTTCGATGCCCGCTGCATCCTGCCCAACCCGCACTACGATCCGCAGCTTCGCCCGCTCACCGGCCGCGACGCCGAGGTGATCGCCTTCCTCGAGCGCGAGACGCAGGTGGGCCTGCTGATCGAGGACATCCAGCGCTTCCTGCAGCGATGGATCCCGCGCTTCATGCTGGACCAGCGCGCCTCCATCACCGTGGCGGTCGGCTGCACCGGCGGGCGCCACCGCTCGGTGTACATCGCCGAGCAGCTCGCCGAGCGCTTCGCCTCGGAGTACCGGGCCGTGGCGCGCCACCGCGACCTCAAGCCCTAGCCCGATGGCGCTCATGAACCTGCTTGCCGGCGCGCGAAAGCGCCGCACGATGCCGATCTTTCCCCTCGGCGTGGTCCTCTATCCGGGCGCGAGGCTGCCGCTCAGGATCTTCGAGGCGCGCTACATGGACATGGCCAAGGCGTGCCTCAAGGAGTCGAGCCCGTTCGGCGTGTGCCTCATCCGCGAGGGCCAGGAAGTGGGCGTGCCCGCGGTGCCCGAGGCGGTGGGCTGCGCGGCGCGCATCGCGGATTGCGACATGGAGGAGCTGGGCATCCTCAAGGTGAAGGCCGAGGGGCTGGAGCGCTTCCGCATCGTCTCGCGCGAGGTGTCGAAGTCCGGCCTCATCGTGGGCGAGGTCGAGGACATTCCCGCCGAGCCGCGCGCGACCGAAGCGCCCGGCCTCGCGCAGAGCGCCGCGTTCCTGCGCAAGGTGATCGCGGGCATCGGGGAGGATCGCTTCGTGCCGCCCTTCGATTTCGAGGACGCCGCGTGGGTGAGCTTTCGCCTCGCGGAGATCCTGCCGCTTCGCCTGGACGCCAAGCAGAAGCTGCTCGAGCTCACCGACGCCTCGATGCGGCTGGCGATCCTTCACAGGTTCCTGCGCCAGCAGGGGCTGGTCACCTCGGGGACTGATTCCTGAGAAGCAGTTTCTTCACCGGGGCGGGAAGGGCCGCTCCCGGAATCTCCGCCAGAGGCATCCAGACGGCGCCGCGGCCCTGGGCGAGGCGCGAGGACTTGCGAAGAGTGACGCGCCACGGCCGCACCTCGAGCGTGAAGTGCGTGAACGCGTGCTCGAAGGGTTCGAGGCGCTCGATGGCCGCGGCCTCGAGGCCCCAATCGCGCGCGAGCAATTCGCCCGGAGGCTCGTCGGCCGGCGCCTCGGGCAGCGACCAGAGGCCGCCCCAGATGCCCGCGGACGGGCGCTTCTCGAGCAGCACCTCGCCTCTCGACACCACCACGAGCATCGCGATGCGCCGGCGCCTGCCGGCCGAACGCCGTCGCTTGCCGGGAAGCTCGCCGATGCGATCGTGCAGCAGCGCGAAGCAATCCCCGCTCACGGGGCATGCGTCGCAGCGCGGGTTGCGCGGCAGGCACACCGTGGCGCCCAGGTCCATCATCCCCTGCGTGTAGGCCTCGATCGCGCGAGGCGGCACGCGCGCCTCGGCTTCCGACCACATCCGCGCGAGCGTCGCCGCGGCCGACGGGTCGCCTTCGATGCCCGCGTGCCGTGCGATCACGCGGCGCACGTTGCCGTCGAGTATCGCGCCGCGCTCGCCGCTGGAAAACGCCGCGATCGCCGCGGCCGTCGACCGGCCGATGCCCGGGAGCTTAGCGAGCTCCCGCGAAGAGGTGGGAAAGCGGCCACCGAGCCGTTCCACGACGTGCCGGGCCGCGCGATGCAGGTTGCGGGCGCGCGCGTAGTAGCCCAGGCCGCTCCAGAGCGCGAGCACGTCCTCCTCGCTCGCGCCGGCGAGCGAGCGCACGTCGGGAAAGCGCGCGACGAAGCGCTCGAAGTATGCGACCACCGTGGCGACCTGCGTCTGCTGCAGCATGATCTCCGAGAGCCACAGGCGGTAGGCGTCGCGCGTGCCCTGCCAGGGCAGGCCGCGCCGGCCGTGCTTGCGCTGCCAGGCGACCACGCGATCGCCGAAGGGGCGAGGGGGCGCGGGTCCGGGGCGGCGGGGCATGGAAGCGATGGTAGCCCGATCCCTCATGGGATAATGCGCGCCATGGTTCTCAAATGGCTCGACACCGCCAACTCGGTTGCCTTCGGACGGGAGCTCGCGACCTTCATCATGGAGGAGCTCTCGCATTCCTTGCAGAAGCGCGACGCGAAGTTCACGGCCAAGGCCGAGAAGGTCCTCGCGAGGGCCGCGCGCAAGGTGACCGACTTCAAGGCGCGCGAGAGGCTCAACTTCTACAAGAAATCGAAGCTCGCCAACGAGTTCCTGTGGGCGCTCAAGGAGTCCGGGTGCCCGCACGACTACACCAACGAGCTCACGCGCTGGCTGACGGTGCGGCTGGGCTGATGACCGCCGCGGAGCTGCGCGCGCGCGGCAACGCGGCGCTCGAGCAGGGCAATCTCGAAGGCGCGCTGGATCTCTACCGGCAGGCGGCCGAGGCCGATCCCCGCGATGCGGTGCCGTGGCTCAACATGGGCTTCGTCAAGGTCGAGATCTCGAGATGGGCGGAAGCCCGCGACTGCCTCGACAGGGCGATCGCGCTCGCCGCCCCGACGGATGGCTTCGTCGCGGATGCGTACTACCTTCGCGGCCGCGCGCAGCAGGAGCAGGGCGCGATCGAAGGCGCGCTCGCCGACTACTACGCCGCCGTCGCGGCGCGCGCGGACTTCGCCGAGCCCATGGAGTCGGCGGCGCAGCTGCTGCTCGACTTGAAGCGCTTCGAGGACGCGCTGCAATGGGCGCGGCGCGCGGCCGCCGTGCGGCCCGGCCCGCAGGCCGACCTCGTGGCCGCGCAGGCGCTCGACAGGATGCATCGCCCGGCCGAGGCGCTCGAGCTGCTGGCGCAGGTCCTCGCGCGGGATCCGGACAACGTGATCGCGCTCGAGGGGCGCGGCACGATGCTGCTTCGCCTGGGCCGCGACGCGGAAGCGCTCGGGGTCTTCGAGCGCGTGCTTTCGCTCGCAGGCGAGAGCGTCACGCGGCTGGCGAATGCGGCGCTCGCCTCGCACCGCCTCGGGCAGTCGCAGGACGGCGCACGCCATGCGCAGCGGGCGCTCGGCCTCGGCGCGGCGACCCGCGACGACGCCTACAACCTCTCGGCGGTGCTCCTCGAGATGCACCGCGTCGACGAGGCCCTGGCCGTGCTCGCGCCATTCGCCGCGCGCGATCCCCGGGACGTGAACCTCGCCTGGAACGTGGCCAACGCTCACCTGCTGCGCGGCGATCTCGCCGAGGGCTTCGGGGCGTACGAGAGCCGCTTCACGTGCGACGCGCTCGGATGGAAGAAGGCGCCGTCGGACTTCGGCCGTCCGCGCTGGAGCGGGCGCGAGAGCCTCGCCGCACGCTCGATCCTCGTGGTGGGCGAGCAGGGGCTGGGCGATGCGATCCAGATGCTGCGATACGTGCCGCTGCTCGCGTCGCAGGCGAGCCTCGTGCTCTTGCGCATCGACCCGGGCGTCGCCCCGCTCATGGCGGAGCTGCCGCGCAACTGCCGCTGGGATTCGCCCGCGAGCCCGCCGCCGCCCACGGATTTCCAGGTCCCGCTCATGAGCCTGCCGCTCGCCTTCGGGACGACGCTTCGGACCGTGCCCACGCCCATCCCGTACGTGAAGGCCGATCCGGCCCGCGCCGAGACGTGGCGCAAGCGCCTCGATGCGCTGGGTCCCGCGCCGCGCGTGGGCATCGCGTGGTCGGGAAATCCCGCGCACGCGAACGACCACAATCGCTCGATCCCGCTGCGCCTGTTCCGCAACATCGCGCGCGAAGGCGTGCAGTTCGTGAGCTTGCTGCCGGAGGTCCGGGACCGGGACCGGCAGGAGTACGCGACGTGGACGGGGCTCGCGCGCTTCGGGGAAGAGCTGCGCGACTTCGCGGACACGGCGGCCCTGGTGGCGAACCTGGATCTCGTGGTGAGCGTCGATACCAGCAGCGTGCACCTCGCGGGCGCCCTGGGCAGGCCCGTGTGGGTGCTCCTGCCGCACTATCCGGATTGGCGCTGGATGCTCGGACGCGACGATTCGCCGTGGTACCCGACGGCGCGACTGTGGCGCCAACCGAAGCCCGGCGACTGGAATTCGGTGCTCGGATCGGTTCGCGGCGAGCTCGGCAAGCTCGCCTCCGGGACGCCCGCCCACGCGCGATGAACGCGGCCGAGCTTCGCGCCCGCGGCAACGCCGCGCTCGGCCAGGGCGACCTCGACGAGGCGCGCCGCTGCTATCGCGAGGCGACGAAGGCCGACCCGAAGGATCCGCTCGCGTGGCTCAACCTGGGATTCGCGAGCGTGGAGGCCGCGCAATGGAGCGAAGCGCGCCAGTGCCTGGATCGCGCCATCGCGCTCAGCCGCGCCGGCGAAGACTACCTGCCCGACGCCTACTACCTGCGCGGCCAGGCGAAGCAGGCCGAGGGCGATGCGGCGGGCGCGTTGCCGGACTTCGAAGCGGCCCTCGCCGCGCGCGCCGATTTCGCCGAGCCGATGGAGTCGGCCGCGCAGGCCTCGCTCGATCTCGGGCGCTTCGACGAGGCGCTCGCGTGGACGCGGCGCGCCGTGCGCATTCGCCCCAATCCGCAGACCGATGTCGTCGCGGCGCAGGCGCTCGACAAGCTCGGCCGCCCCGCCGAGGCGCTGCAGGCAATCGAGGCCGCCCTCGCGCGCGACCCGTCCTTCGCGAGCGCGATCGAGGGGCGCGGGGTCATGCTGCTCAAGCTCGGCCGCCACGCCGAGGCGCTCGCGCAGTTCGAGCGCATCCGCGCGCTCGAAGGGGAGTCGGCCTCGCGGCTTTCGAACATCGCGGTGGCGCTGCAGCGCCTCGGCCGCCTCGAAGAGGCGGTGGGCTTCGCGCGGCGCGCCTTCGCCCTCGCGCCGGATGGCCGCGACGAGGCCTACAACCTCGCCGCCATCCTGCTCGAGATGCTGCGCACCGATGAGGCGATGCCGGTCCTGCTGCGCGCGGCCGCAC
>Ga0335082_10003159_pt1 | contig 17883 bp, 14 predicted proteins | sample Lox_Sample_41_FD_206718 | JGI IMG/M metagenome (GOLD analysis project Ga0335082, IMG submission 206718) | Soil microbial communities from Loxahatchee National Wildlife Refuge, Florida, United States - Lox_Sample_4.1 | ecosystem: Environmental > Terrestrial > Soil > Wetlands | place: USA... | reverse complement strand
GCAGCGCGTCCTCGGCGCGCGCCCGCCGCTCGCGCCGCGGCTCGCCGCGGTAGACGAGGGGCAGCTCCACGTTGGCGAGGGCGGTGGCGCGCGGCAGGAGCTGGAACGTCTGGAACACGAACCCGATCTCGCGGTTGCGCAGGTCGGCGAGCGCGTCGTCGGCGAGCCCCTGCACGTCGGCGCCGGCGAGCCGGTAGCTGCCGGCGGTGGGCGTGTCCAGGCAGCCGAGCAGGTTCATGAGCGTGGACTTGCCCGATCCGGACTGACCGACGATGGCGACCCACTCCCCGCGGGCGATGGAGAAGGTGACGCCGTCGAGCGCGCGCACCACCTCGCCGCCGAGGAGGTAGTGGCGGGCGAGGCGGTCCACGGCGATGAGCGGCTCCGCGTTCACCGCTTCTCCCCGGCGCCCGCCCCCGGCGGCTCCTCCTCCTTGACGCGCTTGCCGTCGGCCAGCTCCTTCGAGACCACGCGATAGGGCCCGTCGATCACCCGCTCCCCGGCCGCCAGGCCCGAGACGATCTCGATCTCGGTGTCGCTGGCGAGCCCGGTCTCGACCGGCCGAGGGCGTGCGACGCCGTTCTCCATCACGAACACGATCTTCCGCATCGGCTCGCGCCGCGCCTTCCTCCCGGCGGGCTGCGGCGCCGGGGGGTCCGCCGCCGCGCCGCCGGCGAGGTCCTTCTGCGCCCGGACCGTGACCGCCTGGATGGGCACCACCACCGCGTCCTCGCGGGTGTCGGTCGAGACCGTCGCCTCGGCGCTCATCCCCGGCAGGGCGCCCGGCACCGGCGTCGCCAGCGCCATGCGTACGTAGAAGGTGGTGGTCTCCGCCTCGGTGCCCGCGTTCTTCACGGTGGCGTTGCGCGCCACCTCGATCACCTGCGCCGGGAACTTCCGGTCCGGGAAGGCGTCGATCTCCACGTCGGCAGGGTCGCCCTCCTTCACGTAGACGACCTCGTGCTCGCCGACCTCGACCTTCACCTCCATCTTCGAGAGCGTCGACACGACGACGATGACGTCCTCCCCCAGGTCGGAGCCGCGAACCCGCTCGCCCACCTGCTTCTCGCGCTTGGTCACGACGCCGTCGATGGGGGCGACCAGCACCGTGAGCGACTGGAGGTGCCGCGCCTCGCGCAGCGCCGCCTCCGCCTGCGCCACCCGCTGCTCGGCGGCGGCCCGTCGGGCCCGTTCCGCGTCGAGGTTGGCGCGCGCGGTGTCCACCTCCGCGGCGCTCGCGTTGTCCGACGAGGCGAGCCGCAGCACCCGCCCCAGCTCGGCCTCGAGCTGGGCCACCCGCACCCGCTCCAGCTCCACGTCGGCGGCAACGCTGGCGCGCAGCGCGTCCTGCTGGCGGACCTGCTCGTCGTAGCGGCGCGAGTCGATGCGCCCGAGCGTCTGCCCGCGGTGCACCCGGTCGCCCTCCTTCACCTCCAGCGCCAGGAGGTCGCCGGAGATGTTGGAGGAGAGCTTCACCTCGGTGGCGGCGGCGAGCTTCCCGGCGGCGGTGACGAGCCGGGTGATGGGACCGCGCCGCGCCGGCGCGCTGTGGATCCCCACGGGGGGCTCGGGGCGCGGGCGGAGCGAGGCCGTCACCACGGCGGCGGCCGCGAGCACCGCCAGCGCCGCCGCGATGCGGCGCGGGGTGCTCATGCGCGCCGGCGGCGGCAGCGACGAGAGGACCGGCGCGGCGGGCGGCGCCTCGGGGGGGGCGAGGGCGGGATCGGGAGCGGGCATCAGAGGGCACCTCCCACGGCGCGGTTCAGGTCGGCGATCGCGACCTGATGGTCGATGCGGGCCTGCACCAGCGAGAGCTGCGCCTGGGTGAGCTTGAGGTTCGCGTCGCGCAGCTCGAGCTGGGTGGCGAGGCCCGCCTCCAGGCGCTGGCGCGCGAGCGCGAGCCCCTGCTCCGCGGCGGCGAGGTTCTCCGCGGAGAGGGCCACCTGCCGCGCCAGCGCGACCGCCGTCTCGCGGGCGTCGGAGATCTCGCGGACCACCTCGTCCGCCGTCCTCGCGGCGGTCGCCTCGGCGCGGCGCACCCCCACCTCGGCCTTCTCCACGCCGCTCAGGGTCTGCCGGCCGGAGAACAGGTTCCAGGTGACGACCACCTGGCCGATGGCGGCGTAGTTCCGGGACGGATCGCCGTAGACGCCGTCCTCGCCCGAGGCCTTGGCGCTCTGGCGCGTGTAGCTCCCGCTCAGGCCCACGGTGGGCCAGTACCCCGCCTGCGCCACGCCGACCTGCGCGCGGGCCGCGTCGAGGAGCGCGGCCTGGGCCGCGAGCGCGGGGCGCCGCGCCCGCGCCGCCCCCACGAGCGCGTCGAGCGGCGGGAGGACCGCGTCGGGCACCCGCGCGGCGTCCACCGCGGCGGGCGCGACCACCTCGAGCGGCGCGTCGGGCGCGCGGCCGAGCACGACGGCCAGGCTCGCCCGCGCCCGCGCCACCGCGGCGCGCTGCGCCTCGACGGCGATCCGGTCGTTCCCGAGGTTGACGCGCGCCTGGAACACGTCGGCCCTGGGAGCGCGCGCGGCCGCGAAGAGCGCGTCCGCCCGGGCCACCAGCTCCTCGCTCCGCCGCACCGTGTCTCCCAGCACCGCGAAGGTGCGCTGCGCCTTGACGAGCTCGTAGAAGCGCTGCGTCACGGCGAACGCGACCGAGAGCATCGCCTCGTCGAGCTGCCGCCCGGCGGCGCGCTCCTGGGCGTGCGCCGACTCCACCTCGCGCACGTTCCGCAGGCCGTCGAAGATCGGCTGCTGCAGCTGGACCTGCGCGAAGTAGGCCTCCTGATCGGTCGCGCCCTGCGCGGGGACGGCGACGGGCACGCCTCCCAGCACGTACGTCTGCGCCGCCTGCGGCCCCGAGACCTGACGGCCGAGGGTGGTGGTGAGGTCGAGGCGCGGCAGGAAGCCGGCCCAGCTCGCGCCGGCGTCCGCGCGCGCGGCGGCCGCGTCGGCCCGCGCGATGGCGAGATCGCGGCTGTCGCGGGCAGCCGCCGTGAGCGCTTCGTCGAGCGTGAGCGGCGCCTCGGCCCGCGCCGCGGCGCCGAACGCGGCGAGCGCCGCCGCCCATGCCAGGGGGCGGCTCATCTAGGGTCCTCCCGGCGCGAGCGCGACGCCGAGCGTCCCGACGTAGCCGACCCAGAGGAGCGACGTCGCCGCGAGCGCGCGCGCCCTGCTCGCGCCCGAGGCGCTCGCCATTCCGCCGGCGACGAGCACGACCGCCCAGAGCGCGAAGAGGTCGAGCCCCCCCAGCGCTGCCACCAGCGGCGCGGGCGCGCCCGGCGGGAGGAGCGACGCGGCGCTCGACGGGAGGAGGAGCGCCGGCGAGAAGGGCAGCCGTCCGCCCAGGTCCGACGGCCGGAGCGGCGCGTGCGCCAGGGCGGCCGGGATGGCGAGCAGCCGTCCCACCGCGCCGGGGAGCATCCCGTGCGCGGCCACGGCGAACGTCGCCCGGAAGGCCGGGCGGGCGCCGGCGAGGCGGAAGGCTGCCCACAGCGCCCCCGCGACTGCCGCCGCGGCCAGGGCCGTCCCGAGCGAGGCGTCGGTCCAGAGCCGCATCCGCCCGAGCTTCGCCGCGAGGGCGAGGGCCTCCTCCCGGTCGTGCGGCGTCATCTCGGCGGCCTTTGGCGAGCGGTCGAGCGCGAGGGCCGCGGCGGCGGCGAAGTCGGTGCGCGGCGCTGCGACAGCGGCGAACGCGACGGCGGCGACCACGGCCAGCCCGAGCGCCGTGAGCGGGCGGCTCCGCCCGGCGGCACCGGCCACCGGATCGACGAGCGCCTCGCCGGCGAGGGAGGCGTCCCTGGCGATGTCGGCGAGGAGCATGCGCGCGTGCCTGTCCCGGGACCTCCCGAGCTGGATCGGGCGGCGTCGAGGCGGGGATCGCCCGTTCTTACGCCTGGTGCAGCGCGCTATTTCACGCCTGGCCGGCCGGATGTCAATGAGGGAGGGGGCCGGGGGCCGGACGTGACGGCACTCTCGACCCTACATCCGCGGTGGCGGCGGCAGCGCGGCAGGGCCGGAGGGCTGCGGCCCGGGCGGGCGACCGGCCGCCTGCGCCGCGGCCGCGAGCGCCGCGACGCGGGCCCGGTTGTCGAGGACCGAGAGGAACGCGAGCCCCGAGACCCGCCAGCGCATCGCGCGCTGCTGCGCCCGCAGGAACCGGGCCAGCGGCTCCTCGACGACCCGCATCACCCCCGCCGCCGAGGACGCGTGGCGCACCCACCGCGACCCGTCGGGCCGGACGACCACCAGCCCCGCGTGCGAGACGCGGGTCGAGCGATCGGGGAGGTCTTCCCGGACCACCAGCGCGATGGCACCCTCGGGGATGCGCCGCTCCACGGCCCCGAGGTCGGCGGGCGCCACCATCCCCACGGCGAACCTGCCCTCGGGCAGGCGATCGCGGGCGAGCCCGGGGATGGCGTGTCCGGCGCGCGCCACCGCGTCCCAGCGCGCCGCAGAGTACTCCACCGCGGCATCCTGGGCCCGCGGCCCCGCGATCTCGGCCGCCGCGTCGGCGATCCAGCCCTTGCCGCCGTTGGCGGGAACCCACTGTGAGAGGACCTCGTGGTTGCGGTGGCCGTAGTCGACCGCGCCGGAGTAGCGCACGTCGTCCAGCGCCAGGCGCGCCTCGTCGAGCGACGCGGCGCTGCCGAGCGCGACCGCCGTCTCGACGAACGTCCAGCAGTCGAAGGCGTCCAGCCGGAAGCGGGGATCGGGATCGAACCCCCCGCCCTCCCCCAGCGGATTCAGGACATACGGGCGACCCACCAGCGGCGCCGTCGCGGCCACGGCGCGGCGGGCGCCGGCCGGGAAACCCTCGAGCGCCCGGACGAGGCCAGGGGGCGCGGCCGGGGCGGCGGCACCGCGGACCGCATCCGGCGAGGGCTGCGCGGCCAGGGCGACCAGGAGTGCGAGGGGACGATGCATGAGGCGGCCGGGGCGCGCCCGAGCGTCGAAGCGTACGCCGCGCGGCGCTGCCGCAGCAAGCCACCCCCGCCCGGCCGCATTTCCTCGGGATCGACGAGCATGCCCTTCCGCCCGGTCGTCCAGTGAGGTACAAAATCCGCCTCCCCCGGCGGCGGACGGCCGCATGGCGAGGCGCCCAGGCGGCCTGAACGCGGCGTCGTCACGACGCGGTCACCACCTGCCCACGCGGTTGACGCTTTCGTGGCGAGGGACTAGATGGGGGCCCGCTCGGCAGCACGGGAACCTCGAGGTGATCATGAAAGTCGGTCTGAAGCCGGTGGTGAAGGGCGAGAAGCTCGCGGTCCTGCTGCCTGGGATGGGCGCCGTCGCCACGACGGCGATCGCCGGCGTCGAGGCGGTCAAGGCGAGGCTGGCGCAGCCGGTCGGCTCGATCACGCAGCTCGGGCACCTCGTGGACAAGGACGGGCGGCACGAAGCGATGCTCCGCGACGTGCTCCCCCTCGCGGCGTTCGAGGACCTCGTCTTCGGCGGCTGGGATCCGATCCCCGACGACGCCTACGCCGCGGCGCTCCGCGCCAAGGTGCTCGAGCGACGCCACCTCGATCCCATCCGCGAGCGGCTCGAGGTGGTGAAGCCCATGCCCGCGCTGTTCGACACCGCCTGGGTCCGCCGGCTCGACGGCCCCAACGTGAAGCGGGGGACGCTGCGCCAGAAGGCCGAGGCGCTGGTGGAGGACATCCGGGGCTTCATGCAGAAGCACCGCTGCGGCCGCGGTGTCATGGTGTGGACCGGCTCGACCGAGGTGTACGCGGAGATCGGCCCCGCGCACCAGTCGCTGAAGTCGTTCGAGGCCGCGCTCGACAGGGGCGACGCCTCGATCGCGCCGTCGATGGTCTACGCCTGGGCCGCGCTGAGGGCGCGCGTGCCGTTCCTGAACGGCGCGCCGAACCTGTCGCAGGACATCCCGGCGCTCCGCGAGCTGGCGGAGCGCGAGGGGATCGCCACGGGCGGCAAGGACTTCAAGACCGGCCAGACGCTCATGAAGACCACCATCGCGCCCATGCTGCACGCGCGGCTGCTCGGGCTCGACGGCTGGTTCTCGACCAACATCCTGGGCAATCGCGACGGCGAGGTGCTCGACGACGAGCTCTCCTTCAAGACCAAGGAGGTCTCGAAGCTCGGGGTCCTCGACCAGATCCTCAACCCCGCCCAGCACCCCGAGCTCTACGGGGACATCGACCACAAGGTCACCATCCACTACTACCCGCCCCGCGGCGACAACAAGGAGGGCTGGGACGCGATCGACATCTTCGGGTGGCTCGGCTACCCGATGCAGATCAAGATCAACTTCCAGTGCCGCGACTCGATCCTGGCGGCGCCGATCGTCATGGACCTCGCGCTGCTCACCGATCTCGCCCAGCGCGCCGGTGAGAAGGGCCCGCAGGAGTGGCTCTCCTTCTTCTTCAAGAGCCCGGTGACGGTGCCGGGGCGCCACCCCGTCCACGATCTCTTCCAGCAGCAGGCGAACCTCCACACGCAGCTGCGCCGGTACGCCGAGGGCGCCGCCGCCGCGCGCGCGCAGAGCGCGGTGGGTTAGGACGGCCGGGCGGCCGCCCGGCGACTCGATGATCGCGGCAGAGCGAATCGCCATCGTCGCGCACGCCCTCGCGGCGATCGCCTCCCTGGTCGCCTTCGCCGTGGCTCGACCCCCGGCGCCGCCCCGGCTGGCCGGCCGTACCGGAGCCCTCGCGGCGGCGGGGCGCTGGGCCTACTGGGCCTCGCGCCCGATGGTCCGCGGCGCGCAGGCGGCCCACCTCTCCGCGAACGCCATGACCGGGGTGGGCGTCGCGCTCACCCTCCTCGCCGCCCTGGCGGCGGGCGCGGGGTTCTTCGGCTGGGCCGCGCTCCTGCTGCTGTGGGGCGGGGCGTGCGACATGCTCGACGGGGAGCTGGCGCGCGCCACGGGAACGGCGAGCGCCGCCGGAGCGTTCCTGGACTCGAACCTGGACCGCGTCTCCGAGATCGCCCTCTTCGCGGGCCTGGCCGTGGCCTTTCCGGACCGCGCCGGCGTGCTCTGGGCGGGAGGCGCGCTCGTCGCCTCGCTCATGGTCTCGTACGCCCGGGCGCGGGGCGAGGGGCTCGGCGTCGCGTGCCCGCCCTTCGGCCTGGAGCGGCCTCACCGGCTGGTGCTGATGCTCGCCGCCCTGGTCGCCGCCCCCTTCCTGCCGCGGCGAGAGGCGGTGGCCGTCGTCGAGCTGGCCTGCGCGGCGGTGGCCGTCGGCGCGGGCGCCACCGCCGCCGGGCGGATGGTGGTGATCCACCAGCTCCTCCGCCGCGGGCGGGAGCCCGGGCGCGCGTCGGGACCGAGGTGACGGCGTGCGCGTGTGCGTCATCACGCCGTACGACCTGTCGCACGAGGGCGGCGTGAACCGCCACGTGCGGAGCCTGGCGCGCGCGCTCGGTGCGCTCGGCCACGAGGCCCGGGTGCTCGGCCCGGCCAGCGGCCCCGTCCCCGAGGGCTGCGACGGCTTGCGGGGCGTGGTGCCGGTCCCCGCCAACGGCTCGGTGGCGCGCATCGGCCTCCTGGTCCCGCCGCGCCGCGTCCGCGACTACCTGGACGCCCACGCCTTCGACGTCGTCCACGTGCACGAGCCCATCGTGCCCGGCCCCGGCCGCCACACCCTGCGGCTCGCCACCTGCCCCGTGGTGGCCACCTTCCACGCCAACGCCGAGCACGAGCTGCCGCTCCTCCGGCTGGTGCGCTTCTTCGCCTCGGCCGGGCTGGGCCGCGTGGACCGCGCCATCGCCGTGTCGCGGCAGGCGAAGCGCTTCTCGCGGACCATCTACCGCGGCCACACCGCCGTGATCCCGAACGGCGTGGACCTGGCCCGCTTCCACCCGGCCGCGCGCGAGCCCGGCGCGGACCATCCGGCGCGGCCGGTCGAGGTCCTGTTCGTCGGGCGCTTCGGCGAGCCGCGCAAGGGCCTGGCGGTGCTGGTGGAGGCGGTGCGGCTTCTTCGCGCCAGCGGGCGCGCCGCCGCCGTGCGGGTGGTCGGCGCGGGCCCGGCGGAGCGGTTCGCCGAGGCGTCGCAGCAGCTCGGGGTCCGCTTCGAGGGACGCCTCGACGACGCCGCCCTGGCGCACTTGCTGGCGCGGGCGGACGTGCTCTGCGCCCCCTCCACGGGAGGCGAGAGCTTCGGGATGGTGCTGGTCGAGGCGATGGCGGCCGGCTGCCCGGTGGTGGCGAGCGACATCCCCGGCTACGCCGAGGCCGCCCGCGGGGCGGCGGTCCTGTCGCGAGCCGGCGATCCCGCCGCGCTGGCCGAGACCCTGTGGCGGGTCGGCGGCGACGCCGCGCTGCGCCGACGGCTCTCGGAGCGGGGACGCGCCCGCGCCGAGACGCTCGGCTGGGCGCACGTCGCCGCCCGCGTCCTCCGCATCTACGCCCAGGCGGGCGCGCTGGCGGCGCCCCCCGCTGCCCCGCCGGCGCTCCGCCGCGCCGCGCGCTCCTGAGGTGCCGCGTGGGCCCCCCCTCCTCGCCTCCGCCGCCCGTCGACGACACGCGCTGGTTCTACCGCGGCGCCTACCTGCCCGTGGCGCGGGCCCTCTCGATGTACCACCGCATGACGGTCGAGGGCGCCGCGCCGCCCGTCGGCCCGGCCATCTTCGTGACGCTGCACGGCGCCGGGTACTTCGTCCTCGATCTGGTGCTCGCCGGATATCACCTCGCGTGGAAGGCCTACCACGAGCGCGGCGCGCCGAGCGTGCCGTTCCGGATCGTGGCGGCGCAGAGCAAGATCGAGCGGGCGCTCCCCGGGCTCCCCACCGTGAAGCAGCACTTCGGCATCATCGACACGAGCGAGGCGTCGTGCCTCGCGGTGCTCGAGCGCGGCGAGCAGCTCCTGGTGACGCCCGGCGGCATGCGCGAGGCGCAGCCGTCGAGGAGCTTCTACCGGCTCCGCTGGGAGGGGCGCTACGGGTTCGTCCGGCTGGCGCTCAAGACCGGCGCGCCCATCGTGCCGATGGCCGTGGTCGGCGGCGCGGAGGCGTACCCGGGGCTGCGCTGGGGCAAGCTGTCGCTCTGGTCGCCCGTCCCGCTGCCGGCCCGGCTCACGCTCGCGCTGGGCGAGCCCATCGCCGTCGCCAAGGCGCCCGACGCGGCGCACGACCTCGCCGTGGTGAAGCCCATCCAGGAGCGGGCCTGGCGCGAGACACAGGCCCTCTACGACCGGCTCCTCGCGCGCCGGAAGGGGCCGTGAGCGTCGTCCGGATCTCCAGCGACTGGCACCTGGGCCCCGGCAGCCCGCCCGGGCACGGACGGCTCGCCGCGGCGTTCCTGGCGCGGGCCCGGCGGGACGGCGCGCGGGTGGTCCTGAACGGCGACGTCTTCGACGACCTGTTCGCCGGGCCCGGGCGGGCCGAGGCGGCGCACCCGGACGTGATGGCGGAGCTGCGCGCGCTCGAGGCCGCCGCGCTCGTCGCCCGCACCGCGGGGAATCACGATCCGGACACGGGGGTGGCGCGCGTGGTCCTGGAGGTGGCGGGCGTGGGGCGCGTGCTGGTCACGCACGGAAACGCCGTCGACCCCATCAACAGCTCGCCGCTGGGCCGGCTGGGCGACGGCATCTCCCGGCGCTACGGCCGGACCGCCCTGGTCCGCGGCGCGGCGAAGGTGGCCGAGGTCGCGGCGCGCGCCGTCGCGGGGCGGCGCATGGTGGAGATCTTCTCGCGCCGGTGCCGCGCGGCGGTGGAGCGCGAGGGGTTCGCCCTGGGTGTGTTCGGGCACGTGCACGCAGCCCATCTGGTCGCGGGCGACCGCTACGCCAACGCGGGGTGGCTCTCGGACCAGGGGCTCGAGTACCTGGAGCTCGGACCGGGCGGATCCCGCCTCGCCACGCTCCGTCCGTCGGATCTCGAGGCCGCGGAAATCTCCGGCCCGGTTTTGAGGTAGATCTCGGGGCGCGAGTTTTCCCGCGACCACGACTCCATGGGACTTTCCGAACGCTGGGTCCGCTTCGCAGATCGGCGCCGCGCCTCCCTGCTGATCCTCTGCGCGCTGGCGGCGATCCTGGGAGCCATCGGCACGGTGCGGTTGTTCGGCGACCTGCGCCCCGACCTCTCGGAGCTGCTCCCGCGCAACAGCCGCAGCGCCCGGGATCTGGAGACCGTCACCCGGCGGGTGGGCAGCTTCGCCGAGCTGTCGATCGTGGTCCACGGCGCGGACGCCGGCACCCTCGAGCTCTTCGCGGACGACCTCGCCGAGAAGCTCCAGGCGCTCCCCCGGGACCTCGTCCGCTGGGTCGAGTGGCGCACCGACGCGCCGGCCGAGTTCTTCAAGAAGCGGTTGCTCCTCTTCCCGCCCCGCGAGGACCTGGAGGCGCTCCGCGATCGGCTCCGGGCGCGGCTGGAGTGGGAGCAGGCCCGGGCCCGGGGGAGGGCGAGCGGCCCGGCGCCCGACGTCGAGGCGCTCGTCGAGCGGCTGGTCGACCGTGCCGGAGCGGAGGGCGAGGCGGATGAGCCTCGCTCCGGGCGACCGGAGGGCCGGGGGGTGGAGCGCCCTCCGGCGGGGACGAAGCGCGGCCCGGGACGGTTCCGCGACGGCTACTACGTCGGAGAGGTGCCGGGTCGCAGGCCGGGGGAGAAGATCACCGCCCTGGCGCTCCTGGTGCGGCTGGCGGGGCCGCAGGACGACTTCCGGCGGGTGGTGAAGCTCGACCGGCTCGTGAAGCAGGCGGTCGCCGAGCTGGAGAAGTACGCCCCTGGCCTCGCCGTCGCCTACGGCGGCTACGTCGCCTCCAACATCCACGAGCACGACGCCCTGGCCCAGGACCTCGTCCTCGCGACCGCGCTGGTGCTCCTCGCGGTGGCCGGGGCCGTCACCGTCTACAACCGCACCTGGAAGGCGGTGTTCGGCGTGGGCCTCCCGCTCATGGCCGGCACGCTCGTCACCTTCGGCATCGCCGACCTGCTGGTCGGGCACCTCAACTCCAACACCGCCTTCCTCGGCTCCATCGTGGTCGGGAACGGCATCAACGTCGGCCTCATCCTCTTCGCGCGCTACCTGGAGGAGCGGCGGCACGGGCGCGAGCCGCTCGGCTCCATGGTGACCGCCGTGCAGGCGACCTGGCTCGCGACGCTCACCGCGGCGCTGGCCGCGGGCGCCTCCTACGCGTCGCTCATGTCCACCGACTTCCGCGGGTTCAACCAGTTCGGCCTCATCGGCGGCCTGGGGATGGCGCTCTCCTGGATCTCCTCCTACGCGATGACCCCGCCGCTGGTCCTCGCCTGGGAGCGCCGGACCTCCCTGATCCGGTCCGGTCAGCGCCCGGCCCGGCCCCTCTTCACGCTGGCCGTCTCCCACGCGGTGGAGCGCGCGCCGCGGATCACGGTGCTCGCGGCGGTGGCCCTCTCCGCCGCATCGGTCTACTTCGTGGCGCGCTTCGCCCGGGACCCCATCGAGTTCGACTTCCGCCGGCTGCGCGACCAGTCGGCGCTGGTGGAGGGCGGCACCTCGTGGTGGGACGAGCGGGTGGACGCGCTCTTCGGCCAGCACCTCACGCCCACCGTCCTGCTCGCGCGCGACGAGGGCGAGGCCCGCGAGATCGCGCGGCGCATCGAGGCGCACCGCGCGGCGGCGCCGGGGACCACCCTCGGCGCGGTGCTCTCGGTGAACGCCTTCGTCCCGGACGGGCAAGCGGAGAAGCTGCCGGTGGTGCGCGAGATCCGCGCGCTGGCCACCCCCGAGAACCTCCGCTTCCTGGCGCCCGACCAGCAGATGGCCGTGCGGCAGGTGATCCCCCCCGCGGACCTCGCGCCCTTCTCGGCCCGGGACCTGCCCGAGGAGGTCCGCCGCCAGCTCACCGAGGCGGACGGCCGGGTCGGCACGCCGGTGCTGGTCTACCCGGCGTCGTCGCTCGACGTCTGGAACGGCCGCGACGTCATCCGGTTCGCGGACGAGCTGCGCGCCATCCCGCTGCCGCGCGCGGACGTCCCCATGGCCTCCGCGATGCTGGTGTTCGCGGACGTCCTCGCCGCCATCTCCAACGACGGTCCGCGCGCGACGCTCCTCTCGCTCGCCGGCGTGGCGGCCCTGGTCCTGATCGCGTTCGGCCTCGGCCGCCGCAGCGTCCGCTCGCTCGCGGACGCGGGCTGGGTGCTCGCCTCGCTGGCGGTGGGCGTTCTCTGGTTCGGCGGGCTGGCGGGCGCCACGCGCATCCGGCTCAACATGCTCAACTTCATCGCCCTGCCCATCACCTTCGGCATCGGCGTGGACTACGCCACCAACATCTTCCAGCGCAGGCGGCTCGACCACGCCCGCGCCATCTCCGACATCGTGCGGACCACGGGCGGCGCGGTGACCCTCTGCTCGCTCACCACCATCATCGGGTACTCGTCGCTGCTGGTGGCGCGCAACCAGGCCCTCATCTCGTTCGGCCTGCTCGCGGACCTGGGCGAGATCGCCTGCCTCGCGGCGGCGCTCTTCGCGCTCCCGGCGCTCCTGCGCTGGCGCGAGCTGCGGCTCGCGGCGCGGCCCGCCCCGCGCGCCGACCTCGCGCCCCGGCCCTAGCGCGTGCCGGGCTCGCCGGGCCCGCGCGCTCCCCGGGCGGCCCGCGCCATCCGCCGGCCGCGCATCCGGTGGAGGAGCACGAACAGCACGACGGTGAGCGCGAGCCCGATGGCCGGCCAGACGTCCTTCGCCGGGATCCCCTGCGCGAAGCGCTCGTACCCAGCGCCGAGCAGCGAACCGATCCAGAAGTACAGGGTCGCCCAGACCAGCCCCGCGAGAAAAGTACCCAGGGTGAAAACACCGCGGCGCAGGTGGAGCGCCCCGGCCACCACGGTCATCACGATCCGCAGCCCGGGGATGAGCCGCCCGATCACCACCGCCGCCGCGCCGCGCCGCGCGAGCCAGGCCTCGATGCGGGCGTTGCGCTCCTCGGTGTAGCCGAAGCGGCTGCCGATGCGCAGCAGCAGCGGCCGCCCGAGGCGGCCGGAGACGGTGAAGAGGATCGAGGCGCCCAGCACGGTCGCCGCCGTGACGATGGCGGCCGCGACCAGGAACTCCCGGGGCGCGCCGCGCGCCAGGAACCCCATGGCCGCGATGAACACGTCGCCCGGGACCGGCAGCGGCACCCCCGCCTCCTCCGCGAAGATCACCGCGAAGAGGCCGAGGTAGTGCCACTTCTCCAGGAACCGGGCCGGGTCCAGCACGCGGACCGATGTGACACGAATCGGGGCCCGTGTCGATCGTGTCGGGGGGCCACTCGCTCCGCCTCCGCGGAGCTCGCGCCCCCCCCCGAAACCCCTGGCTCGCGCCTACTCCTGCGGCGCGAGCCGGTCCCAGCGCTCGGCGACGAAGCGGAAGACGCGGGCGGGCTTCCCCCAGCCACCGTTGGTGAACCCCGCGCAGATCCTGTCGTAGGCCTCGGGGTGCGCGGCGGGCCTGAACTCCTCCGCGCGCCCGGTCGCGACGTACCCCTGGAAGGTCTCGGGGTCGATGGCGATGCGCGTGACGTTCGGGTTCGTCCTGAGGTTCAGGAAGGTCTTCATCGGCAAGCCGTCGCCGTGGTAGAGGACCACCTTCCCCTCGACCACCTCGGTGTGCCAGCAGAAGCGCGGCGAGAGGTTCGCCGCCACCCCCGCGCCGGCGAGCGCGAACCGCGCCCGCCCGACGGAGGCGATCACCTCTTCCACCGGCACCTTCTCGAATGCCGTCAGCATGAACGGGCTGTGGTGGAGGGTGAAGACCTGCGCCCCGCGCACCGCGGTCGCCGCGCCGTCGCCCTGCACTGCCGGGGCGGCGGAGCCCGCCCGCGTCTTCACCTGGTAGCCGACGAACTGGTTGAAGACGGTGACGGTGACGATCTCGCTCGAGGCCATCGGTCCCACGCCACCGGCGAGGCGCACCACCAGCTCGGTCGGGGTGGCGCCCCGCTCGATGCCCCGCAGCCGGTGGGCGGTGACCCGCAGGAACGCGCCCGGCGCGGAGGTGCTCCCCATGTAGCAGAGGAACTTGTCGGCGTGCTGGACCTGGAACCACTTCTGCTGCTTCGCGACCTGCGCGGCGAAGAAGTCGAACAGCTCGTCGATGCCGATTCCCATCTCGTCCGCCCCTCTTCCTGGCTGCCGCGGCCGAGGGTCGCAGCACCACCGGTCAGGGAGCAACCCCGTGGTCGCGCGTCGCCTGAACGGGGTGTCTGCAAGGGTCGCCTGTCACCCACCGGACGCGGCCCGCGGTCAGTACCGCCCGGCCAGGCCTGCGAGCGCGGTCAGGCCGAAGGCGGTGGTGGTGCGATCCACCCCGCTCCCGATGCCGCCGCGGGCGAGGAGCGAGAGGCGGAAGGAGAGCCAGCGGGTGAGGTCCGCGTCGGCGGAGAGGAACCCGCCCAGCGCCTGATCGTCCGGGCCGCCGGAGCGCACGTCGTCGAAGTACGAGAGGCGCGCGAGAAGCCGGAGCGGGTCGAACGGCCGTGCCACGACCTGCAGGTAGATGGTCCGGCCGCCGAGCCATCCCCGCTCCTCCAGCCACCCCGCGCTCATCCCGCCGCGCTGGCCGAGGAGCCGCGGCAGGGACACCTCCGGCCCCAGCCACTCGCGCTCGAGGCCGGTGAGGATGTCATGGGACCAGCCGCCGACGATCGAGACGGTAAGCGCGCGCGTGGCGTCCACGCCGACGGCGCCGTCCACCTGGCGCGAGGGGCCGCCCGCCGGGAGATCGGCGGGGCCCGCGTACTCGGGGCTGGTGAGCCCGAGATAGCGGAAGCTCAGGGAGGCGTTGACGCGCTCGACGGGGCGGGTGAAGGCGTCGAGGCGGAGCGCGTCCAGATCGTTCCAGGCGGCCGCCTTTCCGAAGCCGAGCCGGACGTCCCCGGACGCCTGGAGGCGGGATCCGAGATAGGCCTGACCGACGAGCTCCGCCTCGAGGCGGTCGCCGCCGAGCTCGGGGAGGTGGACCCAGGCGAGGCGTCCCTGGTGCCGGAGCAGCGCCCCCGCGCCGCCGCCGTCGATCGACCAGTAGGCCCCGACGGTGTGGCGGTCGAAGGACGGTGCCGTGGTCTCGATGTCCGGGATGCCGCCGCCGTACAGGCCGACCTCGGTCGCCGCGGTCGGCCGGAATCCCGCCTGCACGCCGTCGAACAGCGTCGCACCCGGCGCGCTCCACGGGAGGACGCGCCCCAGCGCGAGCGTGTAGCGCTGGCCGGGATCGCGCGTCGCGAGCGCGGCCTGCCAGACGTAGAGCTGGTTCCGGTCGTCCGGGCGGAACGGCGCCGCGGTCCCCGTGCTCCAGTGCAGGGCCTCGAGGTCGAGGTCGAGCTTCCAGCCGGCGCCGATGGCGTAGTCGCGCAGCGACACGTCGAGCCGCTCCTGCTGGAGGGGGCCGGAGCCGGCGGAGCTCCAGTTGGCGTACCCGAGGAACGCCTCCGCCCCGTGCCAGACCGGCGGCGGCGGGGCCGGCCTGGCCTGGAAGTCCACCAGCTCCTGCGGCGCCTGCGCGACGGCGGACGCCCGCCTCGTCAGCTCCGCGGAGGCGAGGGGAGCCGGGAGCGGCTTCGCCTCCTCCGCGGCAGGCGCGGACGGGAGCCGGAAGGTGTCACCCGCCTTGATCCCCTCGCCGTCGCAGACCGCCTGCCACTCGGCCGCGATCTCGATGCGACAGGTGGTGGCGGGGCGCTCCCCCCGGCGGAGCTCGATCACCATCCCGACGGCGAGGCCGTCCCGCGTGCCGGCGTCGAGGTAGGCGCGGCGCGAGGTGACGTCGACGACGGTGCCGTGCCCGGCGGCGCGATGGTGCAGCGGCGCGGCGGCGAGCTGCGCGCGCGGCGCCGCCGCGGCAGGGACGAGCGCGGCGAGGGCGACGGCGACGAACGTCAATCGCCGCTCCCGCTCGTGTGGCACGGGAAGCAGCTCGTGCCCCGGCCGTGATCCCTGTGGCAGGCGAGGCAGGTGTACCCGGTGAAGTCCTGTCCGAAGGGCTTGTCGGCGCGCGGCGCGGTGTGGCAGGTGAGGCACTGCGAGCCGGCGCGGTCGTGCGGGATCCGGAACGCCGCCTTCGGCGCGTGCGAGGCGACCGTGCTCACCTGGCTGTCCGCGTGGCAGGTGAGGCAGTCCGCGCTCGTCACCGTCGCCCAGGTCTTCCCGCCGGTGAGGCCCACCGCGGTGTGGCCCGCCGCGGTGGTCTTGATCGTCGTGGTGCTCGCGTGGCAGGTCACGCAGTCGAGCCCGGCGATGGTGGCCGCGGGGTTCCCGACGGTCCCCGGCGTCGTGTGACAGCTCGAGCAGGCGAACCCGGGGTGCTGCGATCCCGGGTCGCTGCCGATCGGGAAGAGCGCGGGGTGCGTCGGGGGCTCGCCGCCGGCGCCGTCGGGGTGGCAGTTGAGGCAGGAGGCGGTGCCGTAGGAGAAGCCGGAGACGCTCGCGTGGTTCGTGGTCGTCGTCGCCTGGTCGTGGCACGAGATGCACGTGTGTGCGGAGAAGTCGATCGCCCAGGTCTTGTCGGTCCGCATCGTCGGGGCGGAGACGCCGTCGGCGACGTGGCACTGGAGACACGCGCTCCCGGCATGCGCGGTGTTCGCCGAGATGCGGAACGGCGTCGCCGCGACGCCCTGGCCGTGCGTCGCGACCGCCGTGACCTGGCCGTCGGCGTGGCACATGAGGCAGTCGGCGCTCGTCGCCGCGGCCCAGGTCTTGCCCGCCGTGAGCACGACCTTCACGTGGCCCGCGGGCGTGGCCGGGATCCCGAGCGTCGTCTGCGCGTGGCACGAGGCGCAGGCGAGGGAGGCGATGTTCGCACTCGGATTCCCAGGGCTCGCCATGACGGTGTGGCAGCTCGAACAGTCGAACCCGGCGTGCTTGGAGGCGGCGTCGATGGGGAAGAAGGCCGTGGAGTGGTTCGCCGGCGCGATCCCCTGGCCCTTCGGATGGCAGCCGAGGCAGGCGGTGGAAGCCCAGCTGTAACCCGCGAGCGTCCCGTGGATGGCATCCGTGGTGGTGGCGGAGACGACGTCGGTGGTCGCATCGTTGGTGTGGCAGCCGAGGCAGTCGAACTGCTTGAACGACGACATCGCGCTCGTCGCTCCGCCATGGCAGTCGGTGCAGGTCGCGCTGGCGTGCGCCCCCGAGCTGATGGGGAAGAAGTTCTGGTGGCTGGAGCGGCTCGGCATGGTGAGCCAGGGCGCGGTGGCGCCGTCCTTGCTCCCGCAGGCGGTGAGGGCCGCGGCGGCGAGCGCCGCGCTGACGGTGCGGTTCATCTGGTCCTCCTCGTGGCGCGGAGCGCCCCGGAGCTGGAGAACCGGTGGCACTCGTAGCACTTCTGCTCCTGACAGGCGAAGCCGGCGACCGACGGGTGCTGGGCGCAGCCGTGGCAGGAGGTGCATTTCGTGACGGCGGTGCTGCAGGTCGAGATGGTCGCGCCGGTGAGGCTCACGTGGCAGTCGAGACAGCGGATCTTGGCGTGCGGTCCGCGCGAGATCTGGAAGCACTGGTCGTGGGCCGGGAAGAAGGCGCCGGTGAAGCGCCAGGGCGTGTGGCACTCGCGGCAGTTCTGCGAGAAGCCGCTGGCGGCGTGGTCGACGCTCACCAGCGCGGTGCGGTCGTAGTCGGCCTGGTGGCAGCTGATGCACTGGACGGTCGCCCGCGAGAAGGTGCGGTCCCGCCTGTCCCGGTGGCACTCCTCGCACGGGATGAAGGCGTGCCGCCCGGAGAGGGGGAAGCTGGTGCGCCGGTGTGCGTCCGCGGTGAACGAGGTCGCCCAGCTCGCCGCGCCGTGGCACGACGCGCACAGGGCGCCGAACTCGCCGCGGTGCACGTCCCGGTGGCACCCGGAGCAGATCATCGGGATGCGGGCGTCGAAGGTCGTGGCGTGACAGCTCTTGCAAGCGGTCTGCGCGTGCCGGTCGCGCAGCGGGAAGCCGGTCCGGTCGTGCGCGAAGCTCACCTTGTCCCAGCCGTCCGGCACGTG
>Ga0335082_10003157_pt1 | contig 17884 bp, 16 predicted proteins | sample Lox_Sample_41_FD_206718 | JGI IMG/M metagenome (GOLD analysis project Ga0335082, IMG submission 206718) | Soil microbial communities from Loxahatchee National Wildlife Refuge, Florida, United States - Lox_Sample_4.1 | ecosystem: Environmental > Terrestrial > Soil > Wetlands | place: USA... | reverse complement strand
TGTACGAATGGCGGATCCTTCCAGCCCAACCGAATCCTTGGGTCTTAGCCATCCGGCAGAAGCTCCCGTCGCCTTACCCGCCACTCTACGAAGTCCTTATATCGCGGTATCGATTCGCTGAATTTGAGATTGGACCAGTACTGTTTTTGGCCAATACAGGAACCCACGTTTTCAACGAGCTCGCGGACGCCGCGTTCAGAGACAAAGGCCTCTCCCCTGCGCTGTTGCAGAATGGGCTGCTTCAGTTCGGCAGACAGGCTGGCGGCCACTACGATCCGGTGTGCTTCGACATGAAGCGGCGCTTGGAAGATGACGCGCCCATCGTGCAGATTGACCACGAGTGCGTGCTGATCGAGGACCGTATTCGTGTGGTCGGGGAGATTGCGCCGAGCTTCCGTGCTTTTGTCGAGGCTGTGATCGCCGGTCGCTGGGCGAAGAAATAGCGCAAACAAGTGATAACGACTGTTATCGCCATTTGACCCGATTTAGGATGTACCAGATGAGTAGGAGCGCGGTTGTTATCACGGCGACTGTTGTTGCCCTCCTCGCCTCGGGTGCCGTCTTGACGTTGATCTACTTTGGGGTGGCGGGCGTTCTGAGGCTTGGCAACGGCCTCGACCTCATGTACGTACTGTGGCCAGCATCTTACATGCTCACTATTAACTGGCACACGACGACGGTTGGAATTGCAAACACGATAGGCTTAGTGCTGGTCAACTGCGTCACATACATCGCTGTCGCCCTTGGACTTCGCGAGCTGTTCTGAGCTTTCGCGGGTCATAACTGCCGATACATCGCCTTATCACTTGTTTGCGCTTTTCCTTCGCCTACTGGACTACTCTTGTGGTCGTGATCCACAGGGGCACAGGATATGGGGCCACTTGGCGTAACTTACGATAACGACTGTTCACGACAGTTAGTGGCTGATTTGCGCGGGTGGCATGGCGCAGGTCTGTAACGCGCCTCGCCTCCTCACGTACTCCGGGCGGAGGGTCACAGCAACCGGTGAGAGTTGACTTGAAATCGTGGGGCGGAGCATACTCCGCCGATACAGTCTGTTCGGGCGGAGTCTCCAGATGCTCGCTCAGAAAGGCAGCCTCCCATGAAAAGGATTCCTGCCATCGTATTGGCGTCTTTCATCTTTTCGGTCGGCGCACTCGCCGGCACCGTGACCTTTGACAACTTTACTCCCCTGAATTACGTCTGGTGCTCCGTATCCAGCGAGGGCCTCACCTTTTCCAGCGATTGCAATGGGACCGGTATCATGTATGTCTGGGACGTTCCGAAGGGCGGCAACGGAACTCCTGCTCTGATCCTCGGATATGGTCATACAAACTTCATGGCAATCACGGACACTGGAGGCCAGGACTTCAATTTGACCGATTTCCAGATGGCACTCAGTTTCTATGATCCGCTGCCCAGCGACACTGTTACTCTGACGGCAATCTTCGAAAACCAAGCTCCTCTGACCGAAGTATTGACGCTCACACCGAACCTCCAGACCTTTACCTTCGATTTCAAGAATGTCAGGATCTTGTATCTCTCGGGAGTGAGCTACGATCACCCCGCGTACTGGGTGCTCGATAACATTGATTTCTCCGAAGTACCCGGGTCAGGCCCGCCGACGCCCACACCGGAGCCGACAAGCATCATTTTGCTTGCCACGGGTGCACTTGGGCTGGCAACTCGTTTCCGCCGGGCCTGACCCGAAACCACTTGCGCGTCGCATGGGCGAAGCTACTCCGACCGGGATAAATCCCCCTTATCACGTGTTTGCGCTTTTCCTTCGCCTTTTGGCGGCTCTTGTGGTCACAGATCGGGCAGCTACCAGCTATGGGGTGCTCTGGCGTAACTTACGATAGCGACTGTTCACACTCGTTGACGCGGCTGGCCTCGACTTCCGGCGCATAATGCTGCGGTGAATCCGCGCAACCTGCGTTATTACGTAGACCTGGCACTGGTGCCAGTGGTCGTGGTCTGCCTCATTCTTTTGCTCGGGTCAGTATGGAGTTGGCCGCCAACGACGTGGAGTAAGCGTGATGTCGTGGTCGCCAGCATCGTTCTCGCCGTCAGCATCGTTCTGGCCCAACAGCGACGGTTGGTTCTGGGTGCTTCTCTCGGCTATGTCGTTGTTCGCGCCTTGCTCGGAGTGGGCATGAACCCCAGACACGTTGCCGTCCTACTTCCCATTGCAGTTGGTGCCGGCCTTGGCTGCTTTGCAGTTCTCTGGCCGATGCGGAACCGGAAAGTGGATTATGACAGGCCGAATAGACCCACCGATCTCGTGATCTTCTGCGCTGTCTTCGGATGCGTAGCCGTCGCGCTTGCGGTGATTCTCCGTGACACGATTCGCTTCTATCTGCGCTGAAATCCGCGCCTAACTGTTGTGAAATCGCCTTAGCACAAGTGTGCGCTTTTTCTTCGCCTCCGAATTGGCGGTACAATCTCTCTCAGAACAGTGGAGAAAACAGTGGCGGGACGGGTTGAAAACCTTAAACCATGGAAACCGGGACAGAGCGGTAATCCCGGCGGACGGCCCAAACGCGACATAGCGGCTGAAATCGCGCGGGCGATCTTCGAGCGCGACCCGGAGGCAATTGAGCGTGCGTTTGCTGCGGCCCTGAAGAAGGGCGATGCCAAAGTGTTCAGAGTGCTGGCCGACAGAGCCTACGGAAAACCACGCCAGCAAATCGAGCAAACGGGCGAAGGCGGAGGCCCATTGCAAAGCTGCATCAGGGTGGTATTTGTGAAACCGGGAACTACCGAGGACGAACGGTAATGGCCCGTGTGGAGAATCTGAAGCCCTGGAAGCCAGGGCAAAGCGGCAACCCTGGCGGCAGACCGAAAAAGCGCCTAATCGACGAGGCACTTGAGCAGTTGCTGGAAGCTAACGATTCGGCAGCTGCACGAGAGGTCGCAGCCGCCTTGCTGGATCGCGCGCGCAAGGGTGACATGCGAGCAATCCAGCTAGTTGCGGAACGCACGCAGGGGAAGCCTACTCAGGCGATTGGAGTAGCTGGCGATGCCGGTGTCGCATCCGATCTGGCGGAGCGTGTTCGCAGAGCCCTCGAGATTGTGGAAATGTCCGATGAAGACCTACAGCAGCGCATCAAGGAACTGACGGCCCAGCTGGCAACAAGTCCGGCTGCCCCGTAAAAAGGACTCCGCGTTTGCTAGTGTTCAGAGGCGACAAGTCTCAGTAGCCACGGCGGCCAGCAACGGTTCAGCGCGTTTCCAGCCTGAATACACAGCCGGTAGTACGTTCGCCAGTGCATCCCTTTTGGGTTTGTCAGGAAAATGCTCTGCGAGGCTTCCAGAGCCGCCCAACCTACGGCGAATGGACTGGGCTTTGCGAAGGGCGCGGCTCCACGATGCCTCTCGTTGGGTGTCATACGAGAGGCTGTGGCAGTGCCGACATGCGGCGATCTCTCCCAGATAAAGGATCGCCACCCGGCGTCCGCAGCCCGCAGCGGGACAGAGAAACCATGCGCGTTGGCCACCATAATGGCACCGGGTCCACTCAAGCCAAACCGGATACTCGTGGTACTGCGGCTGCCAGTTGCTCTGGGAGTGTCGATAGGAAAGTATCACCCGGTCTGACTCCGTGCGCACGTCAATCGAACCGAGTAGAGCAGGAAAGGCTGCAATCGGAAGAGCGGCAAGAGCAGATAAGGGCACAAATTGGGCACAACGAAACGATTTCTTCCCGACCTCCCGCATCCCGTGCGGTGAACTAGCGCCAGCTAGGGATTGATTTCAAGGGGTTTAGGAGTGGTGCCGGGAGGGGGAGTTGAACCCCCAAGGGCCGAAGCCCGGCGGATTTTGAGTCCGCTGCGTCTGCCAGTTCCGCCATCCCGGCGATGGGCGTTAGGAACAGGTTAGCACAGCCCACAGAGGCTCGCGATTCCGTTACACTGGCGTCCTTTGCCATGGCCGGAATCTATGCAGGGACGTCGGGGTGGGCGTATGCGACCTGGAAGCCGGAGTTCTATCCCGCCAAACTGCCCAGCAAGAAGTTCCTCGAGCACTACGCGACGCGGCTGAATTCGGTCGAGGTCAACTACACCTTCCGGCGGTACGCGACCGAGAAGCTGCTGACGGGATGGCTCGCGTCCACGCCGCCGGAGTTTCGCTTCTCCATCAAGGCGAACCAGTTGATCACGCACGTCAAGCGGCTGCGCGATGCCGCGGGCGCGACCGCCAGCTTCATCTCCTCGCTCCAGCCGATGTTCGAGGCCAAGAAGCTGGGCACGGTCCTGTTCCAACTGCCGCCGTTCCAGAAGTGCGACCTGCCACTGCTGAAGGAGTTCATGGCCGGCTTGCCGCGCGGCATCCGCTGCACCTTCGAGTTTCGTCACGCATCGTGGTTCAACGACCAGGTGTACGAGGCGATGCGCGCCTGCAACGTCGCGCTCTGCCTGGCCGAGAGCGAGAAGCTGGAAGTGCCGTCGGTGGAGACCGCCGACTTCGTGTACTACCGGCTGCGCATGCCCGAGTACTCGCCGGCGCAGCGCAAGGCCCTACGGGAGAGGGTCGAGAAGCAGGTGGCTGCTGGCAAGGACGTCTTCGTGTACTACAAGCACGAGGACACGCCCGAGGGTGCGCTGTACGCGGAAGAACTGCTGCAGTAAAGGTCGCAAGTCGTGAGTCACACGTCGCAGAGGAAGAGGCCTACCACGGATCGCCACGGATTTTCACTGATAGAAAAGACGAAGAAGTACCCCTGTGATCCGTGTGAATCCGTGGTTCAGGTCTTCTTCTGTACGTGAGCGTCGCGCACCAGCCGGTCGAGCTTCTCCAACGCGTTCTCCAGCCGCTGGAGCTTGGTCAGTACCGGCTGGAACAGGTCGCCGACGCGGGCGAAGCGGTCCACCACGTTTCCAAGGTGAAAATTCTTGGGTGATAGGCCGGTTGCGACCTCGCGCCAGGCCAGCGGCGTGGCCACCGGCGCCCCGGGATAGGCGCGCAGCACGTAGGGGGCGGAGATCGTCTTGCCCTCGCCGTTCTGCAGAAAATCAAAATAGACCTTGCCCTTCTCACGCTTGGCCACGGTGCGCGGGGTGGTGAACAGGTCGGGCCGCTCGGCGGCCACCAGACGTGAGAGGATCTCGGCGAAGGTCTTGGAGTGGTCGTAGCTGTAGATGGGTTCGACCGGGATGTAGATGTGCATGCCATCGCCGCCGGTGGTCTTGGGATAGCCCTCCAGCCCGATCAACTCCAGCTTCTGGCGTACCAGCTGCGCCGCTTGCACGATGCGGTCGTACTCGCAGTGGTAGGGATCGAGGTCGATGAGGATGAAGTCGGGATTGTGCTGGGTCGCGACCCGGCTCATCCACGGGTTCTGATCGATGCAGCCCAGGTTGGCCAGGTGCAACAGAGTGGCGCGGTCCTGGGCGAGCACGAAGTTGGTGGTCTTGTTCTCGTCTTTGATGGCGGCGGTCCGAACCCACGGTGGAGTGCCCTTGGGCGCTTCCTTCTGAAAGAAGTACTCGGCGTCGATGCCGTCGGGATAGCGCTTGAGCGATAGTGGGCGGTCGTGCAGGTGGGGCAGGATCAGATCGGCGACGGCGTCGTAGTAGTTGATGACGTCGCGCTTCTTGTAGCCTTCGCGGGGATAGAAAACCTTGTCCAGGTGAGTGAACTTGAGGCGGTGGCCGTCGATATCGAGGAAGACTTCCTCCTGCTTGCTATCCAGCAGGGGAGTTCTGACGCCGGATGAATCCGGCTTCGCGGCCGAGGGCGGCCGAGCCACGTGGGTCTTCCTGGCCGAGGACGGCCGCGCGGCAGGTTCATCGGAGGCGGCGGCTGTCTCTTTCACCACCTCGTGCGAATCGGCGTCGGGACGCAGGCCAAGGAACACCGGGGCGCGCAGCCGCAGGTCGGGAGTCCACATGGCGAACTTCACCGTGCACACCAGCTCGGGCCGGACCCAGGTCACGCCGGCCTTGAGCTCGGCGTGAGCGGTCGCGAACGGGCTGCGTTTGACAGCGATGGCTTGCAACGTGCGGTGGAGTTCTTTCAGCGCATTCTGATCGAACCCAGTCCCGACATTTCCGGCCCACACGAGATTCTTCTTTTCGTAATAGCCCAGCACCAGGGCGCCGAACTCGCGCGCGCCCTCGGTGAAGCCGCAGATCACGAAATCCTGCTGGTTGACGACCTTGAGCTTCACCCAGAGATTGCTGCGCTTTGACTCGTACGGGCTGGTGGCGCGCTTGGCGATCACGCCCTCCAGGCCGGTCGCGCGAGCGCTCTCCAGCAGCTGCGGGCCCTTGCCCACAAAGTGATCGGAGAAGCGGATGGTGGGGCTCGGTCGCAGCGCCGAGGCCAGCAGCCGCTTGCGGTCTTCGAGGGAACAGGCGCGCAGGTCGTAGCCGTTGAGGTAGAGCAGGTCGAAGGCGAACAGCGTGACCGGCTGCGAGCGCGTCAACTGGGGCACGGCTTTCGGATTGGCCCCGATGCGCGGCTGGAGCTTGGCAAAGCTGGGGCGTCCTGGCTCGTCGAAGGCGACGATCTCGCCGTCAACGATGGCGGACTCGGCGTTGAGCACGTCGGCCAGCGCCGCCAGTTCCGGATACTGCTTCTCCATAGATTTGCCGGTGCGAGAGACCAGGCGGACTTTTTTCTTCTCGACGTAGCACAGCGAGCGCACTCCGTCCCACTTCACCTCGTAAACCCACTCCGGTCCTTCGGGCAGAGTCGTGCCGATCACGGCCAGCATGGGCGCGACCTTCTCCGGCATGGGCGCCTTGACCGCCCCCGACACCCGCGACGGGTCCGCGGTTCCCTGATGGACGCTGCGCAGATCGTCCTCGGCACTCCAGCCGGGCTGGGCGGCGAAATCTTTCTTCTTGATCAGGAGCCATTCGTTGCCCTTGCCGCGGTTCTTCATGCGGACCAGTGCGAACTCGCCCAGCAGTTTCTCGCCGTGCAGGCGGAACTTGAGGTCTCCGGCGGCCCATTGCTCGGCCGGCGACTTAGCGGTCAGCCACTCGTAGGTTCCCCGGTCCCAGACCATGACGCTGCCGGCGCCGTACTCCCCGGCCGGGATGGTCCCTTCGAAGTCTCCGTACTCCAGGGGGTGATCCTCGACCAGCACGGCCAGGCGCTTCTCCGCCGGGTCGAGGGTGGGACCCTTGGGGACGGCCCAGGAACGCAGCGCACCGTCCATTTCCAGGCGCAGATCGTAATGCAGCCGAGTGGCGCTATGTCGCTGAATATAAAAGCGGTTACCGGACTTCAGCGGAGGAGCGGGAGGCGGCTCCGGGGTTTTTTTGAAGTCCCTTTTCCGCCGGTATTCATCTAGTGTCATGGCTACTGGTTATCTGGAATTGCACCATACAGTGTGCTATAGAATACCGGTTTTTCCCTACAGCTCTGGGGGGAGCGCCCAATGGCAAGTACTGTGTGGAAGGGACACCTGACGTTCGGCCTGGTGTCGCTTCCGGTCAAATTGTATAGCGCAGCCCGCAGCGAGACCGTCAGCTTCAACCAGCTGCACAAGCACGACAACTCCCGCGTCAAGCAAGTCCTCTACTGCCAGCTCGAAGATAAGCCCATCCCGCGCAGCGAGATCGTGAAGGGCTACGAGTACGAGAAGGACAAGTACGTCGTGATCGACGACGAGGACATCAAGAAGGTCGCGCCCAAGACGGCGAAGACCATGGAGATCCTGGAGTTCGTGAAGACGGCCGACGTGGATCCCATCTACTTCGAGAGCTCCTACTACATGGCGCCCGACGACGCCGGCGAGAAGCCGTACGCGCTGCTGTTCTCGGCGCTGCAGAAGAGCGGATACGTCGGGGTGGCGAAGATCTCGATGCACAACCGCGAGCACATCGTGATCCTGCGGCCGGGCCCGAAGGGCATCCTGCTGCACACCATGTACTACCGCGACGAGATCCGCCAGGTGGAGGAATTCCGCACCGACACCAGCCTGGTGAAAGAGAAAGAGCTGGAGCTGGCCACGAGCCTGGTGGAATCGCTGGCCGCGGCCTTCGAGCCGGAAAAGTACAGCGACGGGTACCGCGAGAACCTGAAGGCGATGATCGCAGCCAAGGTGGAAGGCCGGCAGACGGTCGAAGCGCCGGAGCCGCAGCACCTCGCGCCGGTGATCGACATCATGGAAGCGCTGAAGGCCAGCCTGGCGCAGGCCAAGAAGCCGGTGGCGTCGGCGAGCCAGCCCAGGGAAGCGGCCGACAGCGGCAAGGCGAAGCGCGCGAAGAAATCCTCGGCTACGGGATAAGTAATTGGATCAGTGGGCGAGCCGCCGAAATTCCCACATGAAGGCACCCACAAACGCGACGAGCCCCAGACCGAGGACCATCGGTGCATAGAACCAGAACACGCCGATCCCCAATGCTTTGTTAGGCGCTGCTTCATGGACAATAGCGACCACGAAACCTGCGATGACAGTCAGAACCGCTGCGCATAATCCCACCAACGCGCTTTTCACAAAGACCATGACTACCTCGCTGACTGCGCTTCAAGCTTCATCCCACTCAGGATCTCTTCCACCGCGCTGATGGCGTGGTCGATCTCCTCGTCCCTGGTGTAGAAGTGCGGCGACATGCGCACGCCCGCCTTGGGCCGGTAGTCCACCAGGATGTCGCGCTTCAGCAGCTCCTGGCAGACCTGCGGGGCATTGGGCATGTCGATGGAGACGGTGCCGCCGCGGCGCTCGGGATCGCGCGGCGTGTTCACCGGCCACCCCCGCTCTTCCCCCATCTTGATCAGCTTGGTGGTCTGCCGCTTTGACTTCTCGCGGATGCGCTCCACGCCGACTTCCTTGATGATCTTCAGCCCCGGCTGGCAGGCATAGAGCGCCGGCACGTGGGTGGTCCCGTTCATGAAGCGGAAGGGCGGATCGGTGTACTTGATGGCTCCGACCTCGAAGGCGAACGGGTTCTGGTGCGCGAACCAGCCGGTGAATTTCGGCTCCAGTCTCTTCCCGAGATCCGGGCGGACGTAGAGATATCCGACGCCGGGCCCGCCGCACAGCCACTTCAGCACTCCTCCGGTCGAGAAGTCGGCATTCAGGGCCTGGATGTCCACCGGAACGCTGCCCACTGACTGAAAGGTATCGAGCACGACCAGCGCCCCCACCTTGTGCGCCTTGTCGATGATGGCCTTGGCGTTCTGCAAGTACGAGCTGCGGAAGATGACGTGCGAGATGGGCACCAGCAGGGTCTCTTCGTCGATGGCGTCGAGCAGGCGCTGGAGCGGGACGTGGACGCCGTCGTCGGTCTTCACCATGTGCACGCGCGCGCCGCGGGCGCGCTGCGCCTCCCAGAAATACATGATCGAGGGGAAATTCAGGTCGTCATAGACGATCTTGTTGCGCTTGCCGCCGAAGTCGAAGCAGGATGCGATCACCTGCTCGCAGGTGGTCACGTTCTGGTGTACCGAGACCGAATCGCGGGGTGCGTTGAAGAGGGAGCCGATCTGGTCGCCGACCTCGACCGCCAGTCCCCACCACGCTTCCTCCCACGCGCGCACTCCGCGGTGCGCCCAGCTATCGGCATAGGACTTCATGGCGTCGTAAACGCCGCGGGGCATGGCGCCCAGCGAGTTGCTGATCAGGTAGGTGGAACGCTCCAGGATGGGAAACTCGGAGCGGTAGCGGAGCAGGTCGTCGGCCATGGGGGACATTGTAGTGTCGCTAGTCGTTAGTCGCCAGTCGCTGGCGAATTGGGGCGAACCACCAAATACGCGACCGACAGGATGATGAGGTACACGATGCCGCTGACCACCGTCACCGGCGAGGCGCCCCAAGTCGTGAGCAGCGAAATGACGATGGCGGCGAATCCGGCCGCCGAGAGCCATGGCCCGCCGGGAGAGCGCACGGGAAGCTCCGCCAGTTGCTGCTCGGTCAGCCTCCTGCGAAACACCACGTGCGCCGCCAGGGCCACCAGCCACGCCAGCATGGCGCCGAACAGGGCCGCGCCCAGGATGTAGACGAACGCGTCCTTGGGCGCCCAGCGCTCCAGGCCCAGGGCGACGAGGATCCCGAACGATGAGACCAGCAGAGCATTCATCGGAGTGCCGGAGTCGTTGAGTCGTCCCATGCTCTTCGGGGCGTACCCGCCACGCGCCAGGGAGAACAACGTCCGCGAATCCACGTACAGGCTGGCATTGGCGCCGGAAAGCGCGGCGGTCAGCACCACGAAGTTCATCACGTGACCGGCGGCAGGCAGGCCGACGTGCCGGAAGACGGTCACGAACGGGCTCTCCGTCACCCCGGCGCCGTTCCACGGCATGATGCCGACCAGCACGATGATGGATCCGAGATAGACGAAGGCCAGCAGCGAGAAAGCGATGGCCATCGCCCGGCCCACGTCGCGCCCACTCCTGGATTCGCCGGACGAGATGGCCACCATCTCCACTCCGGCGAAGGTGAAGAGCGCGAACGACATGGCATACATCGGCGCCGCCTGCCCCTTGGGGAAGAAGCCGCCGTTGGCCGTGTACTGGGCGGGGAAGTGTCCAGTCAACAGCAGCGCGCCGCCCAGGACGATGAAGGCCATCATGGTGACCAGCTTCACCATAGCGAAGAAGTACTCGAACCAGGCGTAGTGGCCCACGCTCATCAGGTTGACTGCCAGCAGCGCCACGGCAAAGGCGCAGATCCATACGATCGCCGGCACCCCAGGCAGCCAGTGGTTCATGTACGTGGCGGAGGCGATCATCTCCCCGCCGATGGCCATGGCGATAGCGATCCAAAATCCGTAGCGCGAGATGAATCCCGCCCAATGGTTCAGGTAGATCTTGGCATAGACCCCGAACGATCCTGCCGCCGGATGGACGCTGGCCAGCTCTCCCATGGCCATGCTGACGCTGTAGGCGATCAGGGCGGCCAGCAGGAAGCTGAGGATGACGGCCGGCCCGGCGATCTGGATGGCGGCCGCCGACCCCAGCAGGAGCCCGGTCCCGATGGAGCCGCCCACGCCGACCATGGCCATCTGGCCTGCCCCGAGCTGCCGGCGCAATCCGCGCTCACTGCTGACCTGTGTTTCCGAGGTATCCCCCACGCCGGCAGCTATATCAGAAGCAGCCCGGCGCCGCCACCGCGCTCCTGCACACCGTAATGAGTTGGTAAATTCCCTGATTGTGTGCGGCTTGCGCGTGCGCATACAATTACGCTCGCTTCCATCGAGGCTGCCGCAAGGCCATGGCCGATCTTCAAAAGCGTCTGGAAAAAGCCGAGAAGTATCTCCAGAAAGGCAAGCAGAAGGACGCCCTCAACGAATACCTGGAGATCCTGGAAGACGACCCGAACAACGATTCGGTGCGCCAGGCCGCGGCCGACCTTTGCATCTCGTTGAACCAGACCGACGACGCCATCCGCTTGCTGGCATTCTCCTTCGACCGGTTTGCCGGCATCGGCGACGCCGGTCATGCCACCGTGACCTTCAAGAAGCTGGCGCGGCTCAACGCGGCCACCGTCGACCAGACCGCGCGCTTCGCCCAGCTGGTGGAGAAAAAGGACCGGCGCGAGGCGCTCGATTGCTACGCCACCGCCATCGACGGCTATCTCCGCAATAACCGGAAAAACGACGCCCTGAAACTGCTGCAACGGGTCGTCACCCTGGAGGCGAATCGCGCCAACTTCCAGCGCCTGGGCGAGATCGCGTCGGAGCTGGGGGATGGCAAGACCGCATCCGCCGCCTTCCTGGAGGCCGGCAAGTTGATGGCCCAGGAGGGTTCCGACCCGCAGGAATCCTTCGAACGCGCCTACAAGCTGGATGGCTCCAATGCCGATGTCGCGCTGGCGCTGGCCCGCAGCCTGCTGAAACGCGGAGATTGCGAACGCGCGGTCACGGTGCTGAACCCCTTCGCCAGCGGGCCGCAATCGCGTGCCGACCTGGCCGAGGTGTACGGGCGCTCGCTGCTGGCGGCACACCGTCCCTTGGACGCCGAGCCTTACATCTGGGCGCTCTACGAGCGCGATGTCAAGCAAGCTGATGAGGTCGCCCGCATGATCGGCTGCATGCTCGACATGGAGCGCAGCGACAAGGCCCTGGCCGCCGCCCATCGCCTGGAAGAAGCCGAGTCCAGGCGCGGCAAGCGTCGCGAGTTCGTCGGCCTGCTCAAGGACCTGGTGGCAGATAAGCATCCCGCCGGCCACGACTTCCTGGAGTACCTGGCGGAGATGTACAACTCCACCAATCGCGAACACGACTACTGCGACGTCCTGCTCAAGTTGTTCGAGCTCTACTTCGCCGCCGGCAACTTCCTGAAGGCGGCGGACTCCCTGGACCGCGCCGCCGAGGTCGATCCCTACGAGCCCGGCCATCACCGCCGCATGGAGATGCTGCGCGGCAAGATCGAGACCAGCCGCTTCAATGCCATCGCGGGCCGGCTCAAGATCGCCGGCGGCGTCGACGAGCAGCAGCCCGAGGAAGCGCAGAAGCCCGAGGAGAAAGAGCCCACCGTCCTGGAGGATTTCATGCTCCAGGCCGAGATCTTCCTCCAGTACTCGATGCGCTCCAAGGCCATCGAGCGCCTGGAACGCATCGTAAAGCTGTTCCCGCGCGAAGAAGAGAAGAACGAGAAGCTGCACCTGCTGTACGCCAACGCCGGGTTCATCCCCAAGTACAGCGATAGCCCGGTGCCGGCGACCACGGGCAGCATCACGTCACCGTCCGCGCAGCCTCCCCCGCCGCCGATGCCGACTTCGACCGCGGTCCAGGTGATCGCCAACGAGAACGCGGTGGACAACATCGCCCGGGTCACCGAGATCACGCGCAACATCTACCGCCAGGGCAACGTGAAGAGCGTGCTGTTCACCTGCGTCAACGACGTGGGCCGTCACTGGAATGCGAGCCGCTGCGTGGCCGGCCTGTGTACTCCGGGCAAACCCCCCTCGGCCGCGCTGGAGTACTGCGGCACCGGCGTGAAGCAGTCCGAGGTGATGTCGCTGGTCAAGCTGATCAACGTCGTCCAGGCCAAGCTGGTGACCGACGGCGTGGTATCGATCCGCAGCAGTGCCGCCGACGAGGACCCGGCCGCCAAGCTCATGGACTCCCTGGGCATCAAGGCGGCGCTGGCGGTGCCGTTGCTGGACGGCGATGAGCACGTCGGCATCCTCATCCTCGAACAGTGCGACCGCACCCGCGAGTGGCGGCAGACGGACACGGTGGTCTTGAAGACCATTGCCGACCAGACCCAGCAGGCGGTGCAGAACGCCAAGCTGCGCAGCCTGATGAAGACCCTGGCGGTCACGGACGAGAAATCAGGGCTGCTGAAGCGCTCTTCGTATCTCGACGTGCTGCTCTCCGAGACCCGGCGCGCCTTGCAGCAGAACTCCACCTGCGCCGTGATGCTGCTGCATTTCGGCAAACCCTCCGTCCTGGTGAAGGAGATCGGCGAGGCTGCGGTGGAGAACGTGATGCAGTCCATCGGCCAGACCATCTGTGCCCACATCCGCCAGAACGATGTCGCCGTGCATTACGAACTGACGACGATCGCGGTCGTCCTCTCCGACACCAACGAGAAGAACGCCTTCTTCGTGGTGGACAAGCTGCGCAAGGTGGTGGGCACGACCAAGGTGCCGGGGACCAATCGGGAGGTGGTGATGAGCGTCGGCATTGCCGAGGCCGTGACCCAGACGAAGTTCGATCCCATCGACATCGTCACCGAGGTCATCAACCGCGCCGAAGCCGCCTTGGAGGTGGCCAAGGCCGAGGGCGGCGGCAAGGCTCACTCACTGGCTCCGCAGTACGAGACGGCCGCGGCCAGCGCCTAAACGTCTCGCTCGACTCACTTACGGAACGCGGAATCCCCAAGGTTCGGGGGGTGGCCCTTGGGCTCAAGGACCGAGAGCACCCGAATGGCGCGCTTATCAGGCTCCATCCGGCACTTGACGGTGATGTAACGCTTCTCCAAGCCCTTCAAGACGTCGGAATTGATGACCGTCCAGTTATTGTCGTCGTCAGCCACCAATGTCTTCCCGTCATTCGAGACTGTCCCTGACAGTGTTACGCCGAGCTTCTGCGGTGCAGCCGGGCGCGTGTTATCGCTGGCAGCGGCGGCATCAACCAGCGCCAACGCCGCGATCAGAGATGCCAGAACAGTGAATGTCAGCCGTTTCATCGCAATCGCCCCCACCTTGGAGAGGCAGCGTACTTTCTTGTGGCTTCTAGAGGAAATCAAAAGTTTTGATGGACGCTATAAGCGATCTGGCCCATTGGCTGCTCGCCTTGGGAGTGCCCTTGGCGAGGTCCTGCTTCCGCATACTCCTGTTCCCTCGCCCATGTCCTAGAATCCGTTTCGCAACCGGCGTATGCTTCCGCCAGCACCCGGAGGTGGCCCATGCCGAATCACCATGGTGCGAAGCAACGTCCCCGTCCTGCCTGTCCCAGTTGCGGCTCCTCGCTGGGCGTAGTGCGCGTGGCCTACAGCGCGCACGGCCCCGACACGGCGGAACTCCTCAACCGTCCTGACACCGACCTCGTCGGCCAGATGCGCGAGGAGGGGCCGCAGTGGTTTTGCGAGGAGTGCCAGACCAGCTTCGGGAACATCACCGACGCGGCCTGACTGGGCATCCAATCAGCCCACTACCCGGCGCTTGCTGCGCTGCCGCCCGCGCGCGCTTCTGGTAAACTCGTTGGTTTCGCGGGACCTCGCGAACTCTTTCTGTAGGGGCTCATGCTGAACGTATCGGATATCGCAATCGTCAATGGAGCGCGCACGCCGATGGGACGCTATGGCGGCAAGCTGCGCGACTTCACCGCCCAGGAGCTCGGCGCCGTCGCCGGCAAGGAAGCCATGCAGCGCGCCGGGGTGGATCCCAAACAAGTCGACCACGCCGTCTTCGGCAACGCGCAGCAGACATCCGGCGACGCGCTCTACGGCGCGCGTCACGTGGCGCTCAAGGCTGGGCTGCCCATCGAGACGCCGGCGCTGACCGTCAACCGCTTGTGCGGGTCGGGCATGCAGGCCATCGTCTCGGCGGCGCAGATGATCCAACTCGGGGAGGCCAAGACCGTGCTGGCCGGCGGGATGGAGAGCATGTCGATGGCGCCGCACGTCATCCGCGGCGCGCGCTGGGGCTTTGGCCTGGGCGAAGGCAAGATGGAGGACTCGCTGATGGTCGCGCTGCTCGATACCCAGTGCGGCCTCATGATGGCGCAGACGGCGGAGTTGTACGGAGACCAGCAGGGCATCACCCGCCAGGCGATGGACGAATTCTCGCTGCGTTCGCAGAAGCTTGCGGCCGAAGCTCAGCAGGCCTGCCGCCTGAAGGAAGAGACCACGCCTGTCCCGCTGCGCAATCGCAAAGGCGAACCTACGGGCGAGATGTTCGAGAAAGACGATCACCTGCGTCCGGAGACCACGATGGAAGGTCTGGCCAAGCTGCGTCCGGCCTTCGGCAAGAACATCACTGCCGGAAACGCCAGCGGCATCGTGGACGGCGGCGCGGCGGTGGTGCTTATGCCACTCGAAGATGCGCAGAAGCGGAACCTCAAGCCCATGGGACGCCTGGTGAGTTGGGGCATTGCCGGCGTGGATCCGAAGATCATGGGCCAGGGCCCGGTGCCGTCTTCGAAGATCGCGTTGAAGAAAGCCGGGCTGAAGCTCGAGGACATCGACCTGGTCGAAGTGAACGAAGCCTTCGCCGCGCAGTATCTCGCGGTCGAAAGAGAGCTGGGACTGGATGGGAACAGGGTGAACGTGAACGGCGGGGCCATCGCGCTGGGCCATCCGCTGGGCGCCACCGGAACTCGCCTGGTGCTCACTCTTCTGTATGAGCTGCGGCGGCGTAAGGGTAAGTACGGCTTGGCGACCGCGTGCATCGGAGGAGGGCAGGGAATCGCCCTAATAGTCGAGAATTTGCAAAGATAGTCATTCACCGCCGAGCACGCCGAGATCGCCGAGGACAAGATGAAAGAGAATTCTCGGCGTTCTCTGCGTTCTCGGCGGTAAAAAAGGAATTCATATGGCGATAAAAAAAGTCGGCGTTCTAGGTTGCGGTCTCATGGGAAGTGGCATCGCGCAAGTTGCCGCGACCGCCGGATACCAGGTCATCTCGCTCGAAGCGGAGCAGCGCTTCATCGACAAGGGCTTTGCCGGCATCGAGAAGTCGCTGGCCAAGTTCGCGGAAAAAGGCAAACTCAAAGAGGCTCCCGACGCGATCCGTGCCCGTCTGAAGGGCACATTAAAGAAAGAAGATCTGGCCGACTGCGACCTGGTCATCGAAGCCATCATCGAGAACGTCGAAGAGAAGAAGAAGATGTACGCTGCGCTGGACGCGGTGGTGAAGAAAGACGCGATCTTCGCTTCCAACACCTCGTCCATCTCCATCACCGAGCTGATGGCGGCGACCAAGCGGCCGGAGCGTTTCGTCGGGCTGCACTTCTTCAATCCGGTGCCGCTGATGGCGCTGGTCGAAGTCGTGCGCACCATCACCACCGACCCGGTCGTTTTCGAGCAGGCGTACGCGTTCGCGCAGAGCGTGGGCAAGACGCCGGTGCGTACCTCCGACAAGACGGGTTTCATCGTCAACCGTCTGCTGGTGCCGTACTTGCTCGACGCCGTGCGCGCCTACGAGGAGGGCGTCGGCTCCATCACCGACATCGACCTGGCCATGAAGCTGGGCTGCGGCTATCCCATGGGCCCGTTCACGCTGCTCGATTTCGTCGGCCTCGACACCACCTACTACATCACGCACGTGATGTTCGACGAATTCAAGGAGCCCCGGTTCGCATCGCCCCCCCTGCTCAAGCGCATGGTCATGGCCGGCTGGTTCGGCAAGAAATCGGGCAAGGGATTCTTCGATTGGTCGAACCCGGAGAAGCCCGTGCCGCAGGACGCCGCGCTACAAGGAATCGCGGCGGCGGAAAAGGCGAAGGTGGCATAAGAAACGCTCTGGGCTGTCAGCTCTTAGCTCTTGGCTCCTTTCGGGCGCGAGCCAGGGTTTGAGTCAACAGCCAAGAGCAAACAGCTAAGAACGAGGTACATATGGCTTCATCTGCAACCCTGACGCAAACCTACGAAAACCTGAAGTTCGACAAACACGACCACATCGCGTACGTCACCATCTCGCGCCCCAAGGTGCTGAATGCGCTGAACTCGGCGACCATGGACGAACTCCGCCGCGTCTTCACCGCCATCAAGGACGACGCCGAAGTGCGGGTCGTTCTCCTCACCGGTGAGGGCGAGAAGGCGTTCGTCGCCGGCGCCGACGTCAACGAGCTGGCGGTCAAGGACGTGATCGAAGCCAAGGAGTACACGCATCGCGGCCAGGCGGTGCTCGACCTGATCGAGAACCTGGGCAAGCCGGTCATTGCCTGCGTCAACGGCTTCGCGCTGGGCGGCGGTTGCGAACTCGCACTGGCCTGCACCATGCGCCTGGCCAGCGAGACGGCGAAGCTCGGCCAGCCCGAGGTCAGACTGGGCATCATCCCCGGCTACGGCGGCAGCCAGCGCCTGCCGCGCCTGGTGGGCAAGGGCCTGGCGTTCCAGATACTGCTGACCGGCGACATGATCTCGGCGCAGGAAGCGCACCGCATCGGTCTGGTGAACGAAGTGGTCCCCGCCGCCGAACTCATCCCGCGCGCCGAGGCCATCGCCAGGAAGATCATTGCCAACGCGCCGCTGGCCATCCAGTATTGCCTGGAGGCGGTGCACAAGGGCATGAACATGACGCTGCCCGACGGCCTGTATCTGGAGGCCACGCTGTTCGGCGTCTGCTGCGCCACCGAAGACAAGAAGGAAGGCACGAGAGCGTTTTTGGAAAAGCGCGCCGCCGATTTCAAGGGGAAGTGATCCTGGATCGGGTAATCGGGCAATCGGGGGATTGAGTAATTGAAACCCTGCTTGACCAATTACCCGATTACGCAATTTCTCAATTACTCAATCGAATGATTCGATCCATCCACAA
>Ga0335082_10003156_pt1 | contig 17889 bp, 11 predicted proteins | sample Lox_Sample_41_FD_206718 | JGI IMG/M metagenome (GOLD analysis project Ga0335082, IMG submission 206718) | Soil microbial communities from Loxahatchee National Wildlife Refuge, Florida, United States - Lox_Sample_4.1 | ecosystem: Environmental > Terrestrial > Soil > Wetlands | place: USA... | reverse complement strand
GGTAAGCTCGGCATCCAATTCTGTAGACCGCGGCCCCGGCGGCTGATGCCGGGGCTACTAGAGGCGCCCAAGCCGCCCTGCGGCGGCTTGGGCGCCCTTCGTAGCCGCGGCTTCAGCCGCTGGGCTACGGGTCAGTGCCCCACCCCAACTTCACCTCGTACCCCGCCAGCCCTCGCCTTTGCATCGCCCCGGCCGGGTGCTACAAGCTTACTCACTCTCATGGTTCGCGCCGTGCGACAGTCGGTCGCTTTCGGAGACTAGCAGGACAGTTTGATCACCAACCCCTGAGCGCGTGGTCCACGCGCCGGCGGGGTTGTGCGTAGCGAGTGTGAAGAATGGCACGAGGAACGGCTGCAGCGGAGTTGATCGAACGACGCGTCGCCAGCGACGCACGCGGGGACCGGCCCCGTGCCAGCGGCAAGTTCTTCTTCCGCGGCGACGACAAGTTCTTCCTGCGCAGCGTCTCCTACGGTCCGTTTGCGCCCGGCTCGCACGGCGATCAGTTTCCCGAACGCGACATGGCGCGGCGCGACTTCGCCCTGATGCGCGACATGGGCGTGAACTGCTTCCGCGTCTTCACGCCGCCGCCGGAATGGCTGCTCGATCTGGCCGAGGAGTACGACCTCGGGGTCCTGGTCGGCTTGCCGTGGACCGAGCACGTGTGCTTCCTCGACGAGCCGGAGGTCATCAAGGACGTGCGCGCCAAGGTCGCCGCCGGCGTCGAAGGCTGCAAGCAGCATCCGGCCGTGTACGCCTTCCTCATCGGCAACGAGATTCCCGCCGACATCGTACGCTGGCATCATCCCGATCGCGTGCGCGCTTTCCTGCGTCAGCTGTACGACCTGGTGAAGTCGATCGCGCCCGACGTCCTCGTCAGCTACGCCAATTTCCCCCCGACCGAATACCTCGACCTCGACTTCCTCGACTTCGTCTCGTTCAACGTCTACCTGCACCGTGAGCGCGACTTCCGGCGCTATCTGTCGCGGCTGCAGAACCTGGCGAAGGACAAGCCGCTGGTGTTGACCGAGTTCGGCATCGACTCGATGCGCGAAGGCACCGCCGAGCAGGCGCAGATCCTGTCGTGGCAGGTACGCGCGGCGTTCGAGTCGGGCGTCGCCGGCACCAGCATCTTCGCGTGGACCGACGATTGGTTCACCGGCGGCTTCCAGGTGGAGGACTGGGCGTTCGGCATGGTCGACCGCGAGCGCCACAAGAAGCCGGCGTACCATGCCGTGCAGAAGCTCTACGCCGGGCAGCTGCCGCCGCCGCTCGAGCAAGCCCCGCGCATCTCGGTGGTCATCTGTGCCTACAACGCCGAGCGTACGATGGACGCGTGCTTGGCTTCGTTACGGACGCTGCGCTACCCCAACTACGAGGTCATCGTCGTCAACGACGGCTCGAAGGACCGCACCCTGGAGATCGCGCAGCGCTATCCGGAGGCGCGCATCTTCTCGCAGGAGAACAAGGGGCTCAGCGTGGCGCGCAACGTCGGCTATCAGAACGCCACCGGCGCGATCATCGCCTACACCGATTCCGATTGCGTCGTCGACCCCGACTGGCTCACCTACCTGGCGTACAAGTTCGTGCACGGCGGCTTCGTCGCCGTCGGCGGCCCCAACCTGCCGCCGCCGGAGGAGTCGCGCACGGCGGCCTGCGTCGCCGCCGCGCCGGGCGGCCCGACGCACGTGTTGATCGATGACGAGGTGGCGGAGCACATTCCCGGATGCAACATGGCCTTCCTCAAGACGGCGTTGGAGCAGATCGGCGGCTTCGATCCGCTGCACAGCGCCGCCGGGGACGACGTCGACTTGTGTTGGCGATTGCAGAACGCCGGGCATCCGATCGGCTTCAGCCCGGCGGCCATGGTGTGGCACTTCCGGCGCAACACCATCAACGCGTACCTGAAGCAGCAGATGGGGTACGGCAAGGCCGAAGCGCAGCTCTACTTCAAGCATCCGTTCCGTTTCAACATGCTCGGGCAGTCGCAGTGGATCGGCCGCATCTACGGCGACCTCGGCATGTCGCTGTTCTCGCGGCGCCCGGTCATCTATCACGGCGTCTTCGGCCGCGGGCTCTTTCAGACGCTCTACGAGCCGTCGTCGTCGCTGCTGTCGTACCTGCCCTTCACGCTCGAGTGGAACGTGCTCGGTCTCGTCCTGCTGATCGGCGCCGCCATTGCCGGTCGGCATGAGTTTCTCGCCAGCCTGCCGCTGCTGACGGCGATCGTGTGGGCCGGCGCGCGCGCCTGGCGCGCCAAGGTCGATCCGAAGTACGACGGCGTCATCAGCCGGCTGTTGATCACCGCGCTCATCTATCTCGGGCCGCTGGTGCGCAGCCTGCAACGCTACCTGTACCGCTTGCAGGGCAGCACCAACGTCGCGCGCATCGTCTTCGAAGAGCCGGGCCAACGGCCGCGCGTCCGCTGGCTGACACGGCAGTTCTTCCTCTCGTACTGGTCCGACCGTGGCCTCGAGAAGGAGAACTTCCTGCACGCGGTGATGGAGTTCCTGGTGCCGCAGAAGTATCTCATCGCCATCGATCAGGGGTGGAACGATTGCGACGTCACGATTCATCGCGGCATCTGGTCGAAGGCGGATCTGAAGCTCGCCGTGGAGAATCATGGCGGCAACAAGCGGGCCTTTCGCAGCCGCTGCCGGGTGCGCGAGTCGCGGCTCTCACGCGTCACCCTGCTGGGGGCGGCCGTCGTCGCCTTCGTCGGCTGGTTCGCCGGCTTGGCGGAGATCCTCGAGCTGGCGGTGCTGCTCGGCGTGCTCAACCTGCTGGTCGTCGTCCTCGACAACTTCCGCCTCGGGCGGATCATGCATCACGTGCAAGAGGTCGTCGCCAAGCACCTCGAGCTGACCCCGATGAACGGGGCGACGTGATGCGCGCGCGCTCCCGCCCTTCGGCCGCATGAGCCTCACCCGCCAAGTCGGCCGCTACCTGTGGCCGTATCGCGGCGCCTTCCTGTTCGCCGTCGCGCAGGTGGTGCTCATCAGTGTCCTCGAAATCCTGAAACCCTGGCCCCTGAAGCTGGTCATTGATTATGTCCTGCCGCGCGCCACTCCGCCGTGGCCACTGCTGGCCGGCCTGACGCCGGCGGCGCTGCTGGCGGTTGCCGCCGGCGCGCTGATTCTCATCTACGGCGCCCTCGGGGCGGTGTCCGTGGTCAACAACTTCACCACCATCTCCATCGGCCAGGGGATGGTGAACGACCTGCGCAGCCGGCTGTACCAGCACTTGCAGCGACTGTCGTTGTCCTTTCATTCGCGCGCCGCCGTCGGCGACCTCATCTACCGGGTCACCGGCGATACCTACGCGATCCAGACCCTGGCGATGAACGGCATCTTCCCGGTCCTCGCATCGGTGTTGCTGCTGCTCGGCATGTTCACCGTCATGGTGCGCCTCGATTGGCTGCTCACCTTGGTGGCGTTGGCGGTGTGCCCGTTCTTGTTTGGCGCCATCGTTCTGCTCAACCGGCGCATCACCGAGGTGGCGCGGCATGCGCGCGAGAGCGAAAGCGCCGTCTATCAAATGGTCCAGCGCGGCATGTCGGCGATCAAGGTGGTGCAGGCGTTTTCCAAGGAGGACGAGGAACACGGCGCCTTCGTCGCGCAGAGCACGGCCAGCTTGCGGAGCAACTTGCGGCTGTACACGCTGCAGACCGCGTTCGGAGCGGGCACCAACCTGGTGCTCGCGCTGGGGACCGCCGCGGTCCTGTGGATGGGCGCCCAACACGTCTGGAGTCAGGCACTCACCATTGGCGACATGGTGGTATTCCTCAGCTATCTGGCGTCGCTCTACGCCCCGATCAACTCGCTGATCCAAACGTACGGCACCGTGCAAGGGGCGCGCGCCGGGATGAACCGGGTCATCGAGGTGCTGAACGAGGAGCAGACGGTGCCCGACGGCACCCAGGACTTCCATCCCCCGCCGCGCGGGCATGTCCGCATGGTCGACGTCTCCTTCGGCTACACGCCGGAGCGCGAGACGCTGCATCACATCGGCGTCGAGGCCCGGCCGGGCGAGGTCATCGCCATCGTCGGCCCCACCGGCGCCGGCAAGAGCACACTCGTCAGTCTGATCCCGCGCTTCTACGATCCCGCCAAAGGGCGGGTCCTGATCGACGGCGTCGACGTGCGCACGCTGAAGCTCGCCGCCCTGCGTGCGCACATCAGCATGGTCCTGCAACCCCCCATGGTCTTCCCGCTCAGCATCCGCGAGAACATCGCGTACGGCCGCCCCGGCGCGACGGCTGCACAGATCGAGCAGGCGGCGCGGTTGGCGCAGGCCCACGACTTCATTCAACGCCTGCCCGAGGGCTACGACACCGTCATTGCCGAGCAAGGCGCGACGATCTCGGAAGGCGAACGGCAGCGCATCACCATCGCCCGCGCCCTGCTGCGCGATGCCCCGATCCTGATTCTCGACGAGCCCACCTCCTCGGTGGACACCGGCACCGAGGCGGCGATCATGGAGGCCGTCGAGCAAGTCATGCGAGGCCGCACGACCTTCGTCATCGCGCACCGGTTGAGCACCGTCCGGCGTGCCACGCAGATCATCGTCCTGCAGGACGGCGCCATCATCGAGCACGGCAGCTACGACGAATTGATCCAACGGCGCGGCTTCTTCCACTCGCTCTACGCCCGGCAGTTCGCCCACGACGAGCCACCGGAACACCGCGTGCGGCTGGCATGAAGATCGTCGTCACCGGTTTGATCGCCACCTACCCGCTCGGCGGCGTCGCCTGGGACTATCTGGCGTACGTCAGCGGCTTCCGCCGCCTCGGCCATGACGTGTTCTATCTCGAAGACACGGGGCAATGGCTATACGATCCACGCGCCGGCAGCTTCACGGACGATGTCGGCTTCAACGCCGCATACCTTGCCGCGACCTTGGCGCGGGCCGGCGAGGACATGCGCGGGCGTTGGGCGTTGCGCGCTCCCGATGGCACATATCACGGCACCAGCCGCGCCCAGGTCGAGCGCGCCTGCGCCGAGGCCGACCTGCTGCTCAACGTCTCCGGTGCCTGCTGGCTGCGTGACGAATATCGCGGCGCGCGACGGATCGCCTATCTCGACAGCGACCCGAGCTACAGCCAGGCCAAGCTGCTGGCCGTCGAGCGCGGCACCGCCACAGAGGACCAAGCCTACTCGGTGGGGCTGATCCGCGCGCACCACTGCTTCTTCACCTTCGCCGAGAACATCAACGACCCAAGCTGCCTGATTCCGCACTGCGGCCTGCACTGGCTGCCGACCCGCCAACCCATCGTCCTCGACGATTGGCCGTTCAGCTATACGCCGGCGGCGCGCCACTACACGACGGTGATGTCGTGGAAGACCGACGTGACGCTCCCCAATCTCGACGGCGTCACCTACGGCGGCAAGGACGTCGAGTTCATGCACTACCTCGATCTGCCGGCGCGCACCACCGCGTCGCTGCAGGTCGCCCTTTCCGGCGCCGCGCCGCGCCCCGCGCTCGAACGACATGGCTGGCAGCTCGTCGACGCCGGGGAGAAGTCGTCCACCATGGACGCCTATCGCGAGTACCTACGCGGCTCGCGCGCCGAGTGGAGCATCGCCAAGAACGCCTACGTGGCCTCGCGCAGCGGCTGGTTCAGCACCCGCAGCGCCGCCTATCTCGCTCTTGGCAAACCCGTCGTGGTGCAGGACACCGCCTTTCGCCGCTACTATCCGACGGGCGACGGCTTGTTCGCCTTCGCATCGCTCGACGAGGCCGTCGCCGCGATCGAGACAGTCGAACGCGACTATCGTGGCCACTGCGAGGCGGCACGGACGCTGGCGCAACGCGAGTTCGCCGCAGACACCGTGCTGGCGCGACTGCTGCACGATGCCGGCCTCTAAGCGACGCGTCATGGTGGCGGGCGCCCTCGCCCACCACCCGTTGGGCGGCGCCGGCAACGCCTGGGCCTTCCTCCAATGGGTCCTCGGCTTTCGTAAACTCGGGTTCGATACCTACTACGTCGAGCACATCGAGCCGCAGCGTTGCATCGATGCAGACTGGCAACCCGCGCCCTTTGCCACGTCCGCGAACGCGACGTTCTTCCGCGCTGTCGTCGAGCGCTTCGGCCTGGCTGATCACGCCGGGTTGCTGGAGTGGGAAGGCGCCGGACACATCGGCCTCAGCCGCACCGAGATCGAGCGGGCGGCGCGCGACACCGATCTCTTCGTCAACCTGTCGGGCCGCTTTCACCTGCGCTCGGTCCTCGACGCCGTCCGCCGCCGCATGTATCTGGACCTCGATCCCGGCTTCGTGCAGATCTGGCAGGAGCAGTACAGCGTCGACATGAACCTGCACGGACACGACATCCACGTCACCGTCGGCTTGAACCTCGGCAAGCCCGATTGTCCATTTCCTACCTGCGGCATCGATTGGCACACGACGCTGCCACCCGTCGTGCTCGACGAGTGGACGACGGCCGACGCGCCGGGGTCTACCTACACGACGGTGGCGGATTGGCGTGGCTACAGCCCAGTCGAATGGCGCGGCGTGTGGTACGGGCAGAAGGCGGAGGAGTTCCTGCGGATCATCGATCTGCCGCGCCGCGTATCGGTGCCGCTCGAGCTGTGTCTGGCCATTCATCCCGACGAGCCGGACCGTGCCGCGCTGACCGAGCGCGGTTGGCTGCTGACCTCGCCGCGCGATCACTGCGCGACGGTCGACACCTATCGCGGCTACCTGCGTCGCTCGCGCGGCGAGTTCACCGTCGTGAAGCACGGCTACAGCGCCGGCCGCAGCGGGTGGTTCAGCGACCGCAGCGCCTGCTATCTCGCTGCCGGCCGGCCGGTGATCGTGCAAGACACCGGGATCCAGCCGCATGTGCCGACGGGCGACGGGCTGTTGACCTTCGCTGACATCGACGGTGCCGTCGATGCGATCACGCGCGTGGAGCGCGACTACCCGCATCACGCCGCGGCCGCGGCTGCCTTCGCCCGGGCGCATCTCGACTCCGATCGTGTCCTGACACGTCTCTGGGAGCTGGCTGGCGCATGACCCGCGGCGACAAGGTTGTGCTCGCCGGGTATCTGGTTCGCTGCCCATTGGGTGGTTACGCGTGGCAGGTTCTTCACTACCTCGTCGGGCTGCGGGCCCTCGGCTTCGATCCCTACTTTTATGAAGACACGGCATACTACCCCGACTGTTTCGATCCGCTGACCGGCAACATGCACGTCAACCCCGACGCCGGGGTCGCCGTCGCCGCTCGCTTCTTTCAAGAGCTTGGCTGCGGCGACCACTGGGGCTTCTGGGATGCGGGACGGAACCGCCACTACGGCTTGACCGCGGACGACACCGCGGCGCTGCTTGACGAGGCGCGGCTGGTCATTACGCTCGCCGCAGTGAATCGCCTCCCGCGACGCCGTCCGCAGCAACGAAAGCTCTTCATCGATATCGATCCAACCTTCACACAGATCCGCATCGCTCAGGGTGATCCGCAGCTCGTCCAGCTCTTGGGCGAACATGATCTGCATTTTACGATCGGGGAGAACATCGGCACCGTCGGCTGCGAGATTCCCATCGACCGATTCACTTGGCGACCGACGCGGCAGCCGATCGCCCTGGAGCTGTGGGAGCCGTTGCCTTCCGATCCGCATGCGGCCGTCACGACCATCGGCCGCTGGAACGAGCAGCGCCGCGACGTGGCATTTCGGGGCGAGATCTATTCGTGGCGGAAGCGCGTCGAGTGGATGAAGTTCCTCGACCTGCCGCGGCGTACCGGCGAACGTTTCGTCGTCGCCATGGATGTGGACAAGACGCCCGGCGATGCGGAGACCTTGGTGGCACACGGCTGGGAGATCGTCGACCCGATCGCCGTGTCGCGCGACGCTCTCAGTTATCGCGACTTCATTCGGCGCTCGAAGAGCGAGTTCACCGTCGCCAAGGACCTCAACGTGCGCCTCGCCAGCGGCTGGTTCAGCGATCGTGGCGCGTGCTATCTGGCGGCGGGACGTCCGGTGGTCACGCAAGACACCGGCTTCGGCCGGGTGCTGCCGACGGGGGAAGGGTTGTTCGCCGTGCGCACGGTCGACGAGGCCGTCGCCGCCTACGCCACGATCGGCGCCGACTACGGGCGCCACGTCGCGGCGGCACGCCGGATTGCCGTCGACCACTTCGACGCCGTCAGCGTTCTAGCCGATCTGGTTGCGGACGCCTGACTCGACGCTCCGTCCCGGACCTCAACCGGCGAGCCGGGGCGCACGCGGGTGCTCACTCCGTCGGATACTCGATAGACGTCACCTGCAGCACCTCCTCGCCTCGTCCGGTGACGAGCGTCGTGGTCTCTCCCACTTCGCGGCCGAGGACGGCCCGCGCAATCGGGGCAATGAATGCCACGCGTCCAGTCGCGGCGTCGGCTTCATCGACGCCGACGATCGTGAGGTGACGCTGCTCGCCCGCATGCGCACCTGTCAGGGTCTTCAGGGTCACACGCGCACCGAAGCGGACCTTGCCCTGCACTTGGCGACGCGGGTCGACCACCTGCGCGGTGGCGATGCGCGCGGCGAGATCGCCGAGCAAGCGGGTGAGGATCGCGGCACGACGCCGGCGCTCGACCTCATCGCCCGTGTCGGAGCCGAGACGTTGGCGTTCGCCTTCCAGCTCGGCGAGCTCCGCACGTAGCAGCTCGAGTCCGCGCGGCGTGACGTAGTTCGGTACGCCGGCCGGCAGCGGGGCGCGCGGCGGGACGACCGGCTCCTCCCAGCCATCGTCCTTCGTAAAGGCCTTGCTCACCGGGCGAGCATAGCGTCTCCCCCGCGGCGGCGTCGAGGCGGCGCGACCGCCTCAGCCGAGCGTCGCCGGGCGGGGGTGCGGCAGCGCGGCTGCCGAGGTGGCGCGTTGCGGCGCCGGCTTGCGCGCCCGCACTCGCCGGCCCGGTCGCCACGTCTTGAGATCCTCGAACAGCGAGTAGGCCACCGGCGTCAGCAGCAACGTGATCAGCAGACACAACGTCTGGCCGCCCATGACCACGATGCCAATCGAGCGGTTGGTGACCGCGCCGTCGCCGCTGGAGAACACCAGCGGGATCATGCCGGCGACCAGCGAGATGGTGGTCATCAGGATCGGGCGCAGGCGCTCGCGGTTGGCCTGCATGATCGCCTCGGACATCGCCATGCCGCCGGCGCGCAAGCCGATGGTGTGATCGATCTGCAGGATGGCGTTCTTCTTGACCACGCCGAACAGCAGCAGGACGCCGAGGGCGCTGAACATGTTGAGCGTCGCACCCACCATCCACAGCGAAATCAACGCGAACGGCACCGCCAGCGGCAGCGACAGCAGGATGGTGATCGGATGCAGGAAGCTCTCGAACTGGCTGGCGAGCACCATGTACATGAAGATCACCGACAGCACGAACGCCATACGGAAGCCGGACATCGTCTCGTTGAGCAGCTTGCCCATACCGCTGACACCGGTGTGATACCCGGGCGGAATGTCGAGCTGATGCACCCGCCGCTCGACGGCCTGCAGCGCGTCGCCGAGCGCAAACCCGGGCGCCATGTTGGCCAGCAGGCTGATCTGCCGCTCCCGATTGCGTCGATCGATCTCCGCCGGACCGGTGCCGTGCACCGCGTCGACGACGCTGTCGAGGCGCACCCGCCCGAGGCGCGCCGACGGCACCATCAGCTGGCCGATCGTTTGCGTATCGGAGCGATCGTCTTCCTGCAGGCGCAAGCGCACATCGTACAGATCGAGCCCGTCTTTGAAGCTGGTCACGACCTCGCCATTCACCATGGTGCGCAAGCTCAAGGCGATGTCGGCGGCGGCGACGCCAAGGTCCGCCGCCTTGGCGCGATTGATGCGCACCTGCACCTCGGGCTTCCCGGGCTCCGACGTCGAGTCGATGTCGACGATGCCCGGCGTCGTCGCCATGATGCCGCGGATCTCCGCCGTCAGCCGCTCGAGCACGTTCAGGTCCGGCCCTTGGACGTTGTACACGACCTCCGCGGCGCGCAGTCCGCTGCCCGACATCGGCGGCGGTTGATCGACGCTGGCACGGAGCTCGGGATACTTCTGCAGGATGGCACGCACCCGAGTCATGACGTCGAATTGGCTAACGCTGCGGTCTTCGATGTGCTCGAGCACCACGACCAACTGCGCCGTGGTGACCGAGTCGGTCTCCGGTGAGCCGACATTGGTCGTCAGGTGCTTGATGCCGGGCAGCGCTTGCACCTCGCGCTCGATCTCGCTCACCACCGCGTCGGTGCGCGCCAGCGTGTATCCCGGCGGCGTCTTGATGTTGACCTCGAAGTCGCCGCGGTCGTCCTCCGGAATGAACGCCGTGCCGACGAAGCGCGCCATCAACGGGATCGCCGCGACGGTGAGCACCGCGGTCAGCACCACCGCCCACCGGTGGCGCATGGCCCAGCCGAGCACCCTCACGTAGCCGCGGTCGAGCGGACGGAAGAACCACGCCTCGCGCGACGGCCCCTTGCCCGCCGTATGCCGCAGGAAGCGCGATGACAGCATCGGGGTGAGCGTGAACCCGACCAGCAGCGACACCATGATCGCGCCGGCCATGGTGAGGCCGAAGCTCTTCAGGAACGACCCCATGACCCCGGGGATGAAGGCCACCGGCACGAAAATCACCACCAAGGACAGCGTCGTGGCGCTCACCGCCAGCCCGACCTCCTCGGTCGCGGCCCGCGCCGCGTCGGCGGGCGACATGTCCTTCTCCTCGATGAAGCGGAAAATGTTCTCCAGCACCACGATCGCATCGTCGATGACGATGCCGACCGAGAGGGTGAGTGCCAGTAACGTCAGCCAGTTCAGCGTGAACCCCATGGCCTTCATGAAGGCAAACGTGGTGATCACCGAGCCCGGGATCGCCACCGCGGCGATCAGGGTGGCGCGCAGGTTGCCCATGAACAGGAAGACGACGATGCTGGCGAGCAAGGCGCCGATGATCAGGTGCTTCTGCACCTCGGCAAGCGCGTTGCGGATGAAGTAGGCCTGGTCGCGTGTGACCGTGACGTCGACGCCGGGCGGCAGGACCGTGCGAAGTTCCTCGAGCCGCTCGACGACGGTGTCGACGGTGGCGACGGTGTTGGCGCCAGATTGCTTGCGCACCAGCAGGGTCAGGGCATTACGGCCGTTGTAGCGCGACAGCGAGCGCGGCTCGACGATGCCGTCGGTGACGCGCGCGATGTCGCCGACGCGGATCGGTGCGCCGTGGCGCGTCGCGACCACCAGGTGCGTGAAGTCGTCGACCTGCGCCATGCGGCCGAGGGTGCGCAGCGTCGCTTCGTGCCCATCCTTCGCCATCCGTCCGCCGGGGATCTCGACGTTCTGTGCCGCCAGGGCCCGCGCCACTTCGCCGATGGTGAGCCCGTACGCATCGAGACGGTGGGCATCGGCGATCACTTGCACCTCACGGTCGCGCCCGCCGACGATCTTGATCGCGCCGACGCCGGGCAGGCTCTCCATCGGTTCCTTCACCTGCTTCTTGGCGATCTCCGTCAGCTCGCGTAAATCGCGGTGACCCGACACCGACAGGAAGACCACCGGCGTGGTGTCGGGGTCGAACTTCTCGACCACGGGGGGGTCGGTGCCCTCCGGCAGCTGCTTCAGGATGGTGCCGATCTTGTCGCGCACGTCCTGCGCCGCGTCTTCCAGATTGCGTTCGAGGAGGAAGGCGACGATCACCCGCGAGAACCCTTCGAGAGTCACCGAGCGCATTTCGTCGATGCCGCTCACCGTGTTGATGGCCTCTTCGAGTACCTTGGTGACGCGCGCCTCCATCTCCTCGGGCCCGGCTCCCGGCAACGTCGTGGTGATCGCAACGACGGGAATGTCGGTCTTGGGGAACAGATCAACGACCAACGAGTGGTATGCGAAGATCCCCAGCACGACCAGGGCCCCGATGCCCATGGTGGCGAACACCGGGCGGCGAACGGAGACGTCGGCAAGGATCATGCGCTCCCCCTTCTAGCAGCCAGCGCTCCGGGACCGATGACGAGCATCATGCGTCGACCTGCGCTCTCCACGCCACAGCTAAGACTGGGCCAGCACGAGGCTTGCGACGCATTCGGTCACATGACTCGCGGCCCACTCCCCCTCGTCTCGCCAATGGGAACACGACCACCTTCGCTTCGCGTCGACGCGAGAAGCGCAGCCGCTTCGTCGGGTGCGTCCCTAGGCGTCCGTGACCAGGTCGGTCGGTGCTCGCGGGCGTCACCGACGATCTTCAACGTAGACGCCGGGCGCGTCCGCCTTGAAGCCATCGAGGAGAAAGCGCTCCTGCGGCTTCTCCGACGCGGTCTTCGGGATCTCGTCGACGACCTGCAGATACGTCGGCACGAAGTTGGGCTCCAGGCCGCGACGGCAGGCCGCGAAGATCGCGGCGGGATCGAAGTCGACACCGGGCTCCAACACGATTGCCGCAACCACGTCTTTCTCGCCTGGTGCGCCCGAAGCGGGCGGTACACCATAGACGAAGACGTCGGACACCGCCGGATGCTCGGCAATGACCTTCTCCACGAAGCCGGTGTTGATGAAGTCGCCGTTGTGCCGGATGCTGCCGCCCTTGCGGTGATCGAAAAAGAACCAGCCGTCGGCGTCGCGGTGGCCCATGTCGCCGCTGCGCAGCCAGCCGCCCGCCGTCTTGGCGCGCGACGCCGCCTCGTTCTCGAAGTACTCGACGCTCGCCGACTCGCCGGTCGCCGGCCGCGACACGATCTCACCCACGACGCCCGGCGGACAGTCGTTGTCGAGGTCGTCGACGATCTTCATTTCCAGTCCGGCCACCGGTTTGCCGAAGCTCCCGGGCGGCCCCTCGCCGATCGGCTTGAACGCCAGCCCGCCCTCGATGGCACCGTACCATTCGAAGACCCGCACGCCGAAGCGCTCCTCGAACGGCTGCGTGATGGCCGCGGGCATCCCGGCATCGATGACCATGCGCACCGGATTGTCGCCGTCGTCCGGCCGCGGCGGTTCGCTGTAGATCGCCGTCGCCATGCCGCCGAGCATCGAGAACGTCGTGCAGCCGTAGCGGCGGCAGATGTCCCACAGCTTCGACTTGCTGAAGCGCCGGCTGAACACGGCGCGCAAACCCATGTGCAGCGACGGGCCGAGTGTCACCGCCTGGGCGTTGCCGTGGGTCAACGACAGTCCGGTGTACGGCCGGTCGTCGGATCGGTAGCCGAGCAGGGCCCCGAGCATACCGAACATGCCGAAACGACCGTTCGGAAACACCACGCCCTTCGGGTCGCCCGTCGTCCCGGAGGTGTAGATGATCTGCAGCGCGTCGTTGGGGCTCGACAGGCGCACGTCCACCGTCGGCACGTGGCGGCTCACCACCGCCGCCAGCGGCTCGGCGCCCGCCAGCGCCACCGGCTCGGGCGTCTCGCCGGTCTCCAGGACAAGCACCCACCGGAGCGCCGGCACCGCGCTGCGCACGGCCTCGATCTGGGCCAGGCAGTAGTCGGCGCAGACCATCCCGCGACAGCCGGACTGGCGCAGCATGTACGCGAGCTTCTCGCCGCGCGTGCGTGGATCGATGGGCACGAAGACCGCGCCGCTGATCGATGCGCCGATCATCGTTTCGACGAACTCCGGGTGGTTGCGCATCATCAACCCGAAGCGGTCACCGACGGCGAGCCCATGTCCGATCAACGCCGCGGCGATCCGGTTGCCGCGTTCGTGCAGCTCGGCGTAGGTGCGCACCTCGTCGGCCGCGCCGCTGCCGAGGCTCCAGCATTCGAAGGTGAGGACGTCGAGATCTGGCTGTCGTTCCGCCCGGGCGGCGATCAAGTCGGCGAGGATCAGCTCGTTGCGTTCCCGCATGCGGCGTCACTCCCGCTGCAGGATGGTGACGCACATGGCGGCGGCGTCGGCGCCGATGGCGCCACCGCCGTTGTGCGCCAGGCCGATGCGCGCGCCCTCGACCTGGCGCGCGCCGCAGCGGCCCTGCAGCTGTTCGGTCAACTCGACGATCTGCGCGATGCCGGTGGCACCGACCGGATGCCCCTTGCGGAGCAGGCCGCCGGAGGTGTTGACGGGCAGGCGGCCGCCGAGCTGGGTCTGACGGGAATCGATCAGCCGGCCGCTCTCCCCTGTCGCGCACAAGCCGAGGGCTTCATAGGCCAGCAGCTCGGCCGGCGCCGAAGCATCGTGACACTCGACGACACTCAGGTCGGTGGGACCGACGCCGGCCTCGGCATAGGCTTCCTGGGCGCACACCTCCACCGTTCCCGGCTCGTCCATCCCGTGATCCCAGCCCGAGTGCAGGACGCTGCTGAGCACCCGCACCGGGCTACGGGCCCCGCGCGCCCGCGCCGTCTTCGGGCTCATGACGATCACCGCGGCGGCGCCGTCACCGATCGGCGAGCACATCGGCCGCGTCAGCGGCTCGGCGATCATCGGCGCCGCAAGCACGTCGGCAACGCTCAGCACCTCGCGGAACTGGGCGCGCGGATTGAGACTGCCGTGATACGAGTTCTTCGAGGCCACGGCCGCGAACTGCTCGACCGTGGTGCCGTAGCGTTGCATGTGGGCACGCGCCGCGGCGGCGTAGATGTCCATGAACATCGAACGCTTCTCGCCGGCGCCGCCACTGGCCGCCTCGGCGCCCTGCGCCGCGGCGTTCTGTCGCAGCGCCTCGAGTAGCGACGCCATCAGCTCGACGTCGACGGCGCCGCTGAAGGCCGCGAAGCTCTTGCGCTTGTCGGTGTGGTAGAGCTTCTCCACGCCGAGGGCCAGCACGATGTCGTAGAAGCCGGCCGACACCATGGCGCACGCTTGGTTCAGCGCCGTCGACGCGCTGGCGCAGGCATTCTCGACGTTCACCACGGGGATGCGGCCGATGCCGATGCCGCGCAGGATGACCTGGCCGCGAATGCACTCTTGGCCAGTCACCAACCCGGCGGCGGCGTTGCCGACGAACGCGGCTTGCAGGTCGGCAGCCTCAATGCCGGCGTCGGTAAGCGCCGCCTGGATGGCCTCGGCGCCCAGGGCCTTGAGGCCGGTGTCGAGGTGCTTGCCGAAGCGCGTCATGCCGACGCCGGCGATCACTGCATTGAATTTCATTCGCGACTCCCTTCCCTCGTCACCGGCGAGATACCGGTGCCTGCGACGCCGGCGCCACCTTGGATGAGCCTGCGGTCAGAGCAACCCATGTCCTTTGATCCCGAGCGCGTGTTTCAAATAGTTCAGCTCCTCCTCGCGCCACGGCAGCGGTGCCGCGTCTTGGATCATGCCATCCTCGCGCAGTTCCTTGACCACCGCGTCGGAGCGCGGGAACGGGCTCCCGTAGCGATTCATGTGGAAGAGCTTTTCGAACGGCTGGCGCGGACGTTGGCCGCCGGCCTCGGGGCTCTCCGCCGGATAGCCCACCGTCTGCAGCAGCAGCACCCGGCAGGTGTCCGGCAGGCCGAGGTTGACGCGGATCTGATCGAGGTTGGGCGACCCCAGGCAGCAGGTGCCGAGACCCTGCTCGAACGCCATCAGCGTCGCCTGCGCGATGCCTTGGCCGCAGTCGACCTCGGTCAACCCCGGCTGCTTCAGATGCTCGCGCAGCGTGTCGAAGATCGGGATGAGCTGGTTCTCCAACGCGTCACGTTTGCCCTCGCCGAAGCCCAGCGCGCCGGCCGCCAACAGCTCGCGCAGACGATCGGACTGCTCGTCGATGGCGGCGGTGTCGAGGTACCAGACGATCACCACCGGCGCGAGGCGGATCTGGAAGCCGGCGATCGGCGCGGTGAGCGACTCGACGACGTCCGCCGGCGCGCGGTCGCGGAACACCACCACGGCGCGCAGGCTGTTGACGTTGCCCCAGTGCGACGCCAGGCGCGCCGCCTCCAGCATCCGTTGAATCTTCTCCGGCTCGACCGGCTTGTAGGGCAACAAGAAGCGGATCGACCGACGCCGTCCAATGACCTCTCTCAGTTCCATGCACCGTCCCTCTCAGCTCAACGCTGTTGTCTGGCACCCGAGCGTCTACAGCTTTGACGCGCCCACCAGGCTGAGCACGTCGTTGCAACCGTCCTCGATCATCGCGGCGCGCGCATCGCGCAGCAGCTTCTCGATGGGATACTCGCGGCTCAGACCGTTGCCGCCGAAGATCTGCAGCGCCGCGCTCGCCACCTCGAAGGCGGTGCTGGTGCAGAACACCTTGGAGGCGATCGAATACTGCACCAGCGGCGGGTTGGTCGAGTTGTACAGCATCACCCGCCACGCCAGCGAGCGCGCCGCTTCGACTTGCGTGAAGACCTTGAAGAGCCGCGCCTTCACACTCTGGTGTTGAAAGATCGGCACGCCGCCCTGCACCCGCTCCTTCGCGTAGGCCAGGGCATGCTCGAGGGCCGCGCGGCCGAGGCCGACGAAGATCGCACCCATCGAGGCGTTCGCCAACGCCAGCACCGTCTCCACGACGGTCGCATAGGCGTCCGCGCCGACCACCATGTAGTCCGCCGGGATGCGGACATCATCGAAGAAGATCTCGCCTTGGTTGAGGGCGCGCTGACCGAGTTTGTCCAACGGCTTGCCGCGCGACACGCCCGGCAGGTCCAGCGGCACCAGGCACACGCCGCCGCCACGGAACCCCTGGCTGGGGTCTATGGTGCAGAAGAGCGTCGCCACGGTGGCGATGCTGCCGTTCGAGACCCAGGCGGACTTCTGCCCGTGGATGACATACGTATCGCCGCTACGCTCGGCGACGCAGTTCGCTTTCAGGTGCGGGTCACTGAAGTGTCGTTCGCTGACCGCCAGTGAATCGCTGCCATGGTCCGGTTCGGTCACCGCCCAACAGCCGACGTCGCGGTTCTCGGGCCCGCCGAAGCGTTCCATCAGCGCCGGGCGAGCCGACATCTGCGCAAACATCTTGTGAAACCCAGACACCCCAAGGCTGATGGCCAAGCCCGCATCGCCCCAGCCGAGCTCTTCGGCCACCAGGAAGCGCAGCCGCGCGTGCTCCATCAACGACAGCTCCGACCCCGACGAGTCGAGTATGTCGAGATGCAAGTCGGCGTAGCGGCGAAACACGTCCCAGAGCGCTGACGCCGGCGCAATGACCGCGGCCGGGTCGGCCAAGCGATCGAGCGCGGCGCCGGTCGGGCGGAGCACGTCGCGAGCAAAGCGTCGCGCCGTTTCGCGGATGGCCTGCTCTTGTTCGGTCAGCGAGATCTCGAGATCAGCAAGCGGCATCGAGCACCCTCCTTGCTGCCGTACTTATCATTTTGTCGGTGCCGGGAGGCCCAGGGCTTTATGACGCTTGTCATAGAGCAACCTGATTTCTGGCGCCAAACGGCCCGGGGGTCGGAGGCGTCCGGGCATGGAGTGCAGGCCGCAGATGTTGTACGTCCTACCCGATGGTGACCCGTCGTATAGCCGTGCGAGGCAGCGCGCCCGGGGAGATCTGACACGTTGTCGGCCGCAGCGAGGCATCCCACCGAATCCGGCGCCGCCGGCACGCCGCCGCCGCGCACGGCGCGTGTGGCCTGTGTCCAGTACGGCGACTACCTTGACGCCTGGGAGCGCCTCAACAACGGCGGCCCCGAGTCCTACTACGCCCAACGCGATACCATCACGTCGTTCGAGCGGTTCGTTGACGGACGCGAGCACCTCGTGGTCAGCCTGAACGCGCCCAGATATCGGGTGCAGACCGCGGCGCGCCTGGCCGTGGGCATCGGCTCGCCGCCGGCCTGGACACGACGTCCAGCCCGCCTTGCCGAGCACTGCCGGGCGGCCCGTGTCATCCGTGCACTCGAGGCCTTTGCGCCGACGCACGTATTGAACCGCGCCGTGGACATCGTCGGATGCCGCGTGCTGGCGTGGACGACGCGGCGGGCGCTGCCCACGGCAGTCATCATCGCCACATGGTTCGACCCGGCGCAGGCGGTGGCGCGACGCTTCTGCCGGCTGGCCGACCACCCATCCGTC
>Ga0335082_10003155_pt1 | contig 17890 bp, 14 predicted proteins | sample Lox_Sample_41_FD_206718 | JGI IMG/M metagenome (GOLD analysis project Ga0335082, IMG submission 206718) | Soil microbial communities from Loxahatchee National Wildlife Refuge, Florida, United States - Lox_Sample_4.1 | ecosystem: Environmental > Terrestrial > Soil > Wetlands | place: USA... | reverse complement strand
GGGCGTCGCCGGTCGTCCTGTCCCCGGCGCGGATGGTTGCGGACCGCGCCGTGCGCATCGTGGAGGAAGCGAACGCACTCGCCGAGGCCTCGGGATGGCCGGGGCGCCCGGTGATCGAGAGCCTCGCCGACGCGCGCGGCGGACGCCCGACGGCCGAGCTGTCCGAGCTCTCGGAGGGCGTGGACCTCGGCATCCGGTTGTGGGACGCGACCGGCGGTGACGCGCAGGGCCGCGCGACGGAGGTTGTGGCGCTGCGGGCGTCGGGAGCGAGCGTCGTCGCGCTGGCGGAAGGCCGGGGAAGTCTCGACCGCTCGCTCGAGGTGCTCGAGGGCGCCGGCCTGTCCTCGGACGACGTGATCGCCGTGCTCGCCGACGTCCCCGAAGGGTTCGTCTACGAAGCCGGAGCGCTCGCCGTCGTCAGTGAGGAGGACCTGTTCGGTCGACGCCGTCACACGCGTGAGGCGCCGCGCATCACGCAGCGGCGCGCCGAGGCCGTCGCCGCCGACCTGGAGCCCGGCGATCTGTGTGTGCACCAGGTGCACGGCGTTGGCCGCTACGTCGGGATCGTTCGGCGATCGGTCGCGGGGTCGGAGCGCGACTATCTGCTGCTGGAGTACGCCCAGGGCGACAGGCTGTACGTCCCCTCTGACCAGGTCGGCGTGGTGACGAAGTACATCGGGGGCGAGGCTCCCCGCGTGCATCGCCTCGGGTCGAGCGACTGGGTTCGCAGCAAGGGGCGCGTGCGCCGCGCGATCCGCGACATGGCCGGCGAGCTCGTTCGCTTGTATTCGGTGCGCATGACGGTCAAGGGGCACGCGTTCGGTCCGGACACCCCGTGGCAGGCCGAGCTGGAAGACGCCTTCCCGTACGAGGAGACGCGCGACCAGCTGGCGGCCATCTCGGAGGTCAAGGTCGACATGGAGGGCGAGCGTCCCATGGACCGGCTGATCTGCGGCGACGTCGGCTACGGCAAGACCGAGATCGCGGTGCGGGCGGCATTCAAGGCGGTGATGGACGGGAAGCAGGTCGCCGTCCTCGTCCCGACGACGCTGCTCGCCGAGCAGCACTACGTCACGTTCTCCGAGCGCTTCGCGCCGTTCCCGTCCAAGGTCGCCATGCTCTCCCGGTTCCTGTCGACGAAGGAACAGGACGAGGTGATCGGCGGCGTCACCGCCGGATCGATCGACGTCGTCATCGGGACGCACCGCCTCCTGTCACGAGACGTGACGTTCAAGGACCTCGGCCTGCTGGTCGTCGACGAGGAACAGCGGTTCGGCGTGACGCACAAGGAGCGACTGAAGAAGCTGCGTGCGAGCGTCGACGTGCTGACGATGACGGCGACGCCGATCCCGCGCACGCTCGAGATGGCGCTCGCGGGCATCCGCGACATGTCGAGCGTGGACACGCCGCCGGAGGATCGCCAACCCGTGCTCACCTACGTGGGTCCGTACGAGGAGGACATGGCGCTGGCCGCGGTCCGTCGCGAGCTGTTGCGCGGCGGGCAGGTCTTCTGGGTCCACAACCGCGTCGAGACGATCGAGCGAGCGGCGGGGAGGTTGCGGCCAAAGCTCCCCGACGCGCAGATCGTGACCGCACACGGCCAGATGGACGAGCATCAGCTGGAGAAGGTGATGATGTCGTTCTGGGACCGATCGGCCGACGTCTTGGTCTGCACCACGATCATCGAGAGCGGGCTCGATGTGCCGAGCGCGAACACACTCGTCGTCGAGCGCGCCGACCGGCTGGGCCTCGCGCAGATGTATCAGCTGCGCGGGCGCGTCGGCCGGTCCGCCGAGCGCGCGTTCGCATACCTCTTCTTCCCGCCGACGGCACAGCTCACCGAGGAAGCGCACGCGCGCCTCGCAGCGATCAGCCGGCACACGGCGCTCGGATCCGGCTTCCAGATCGCGATGAAGGACCTCGAGATCCGCGGCGCGGGAAACCTGCTCGGCGCCGAGCAGCACGGGCACATCGCCGCCGTGGGGTTCGACACCTACGTGCGGCTGCTGGCCGAGTCGGTCGCCGAGATGAAGGGCGAGCCGGTACCCGAGGAGCGGGACGTCCGCGTCGACCTGCCCGTCCGGGGGTTCATCCCGCCGGAGTGGCTGGGGCAGGAGGCGCTCCGGCTGGAGCTCTACCGCAGGATCGGTGCCGCGCGCGACGCCGACGATCTCGCTGCCGTGCGCGCCGAGACCGAGGATCGCTTTGGCAGGATTCCCGACGAGGTCCGAACGCTGTTCGCCATCCAGTCGCTGCGGCTGGCGAGCCTGGCCTCGGGCGTGGAGGAGATCTCGACGATCCGGCGGCAGATCCGCATCCGGCCCATTGAGCCGTCGGTCGGGCATGCCGTGGCCGCGACGCGCGACGACGCCGTCTACCATGAGGTTACGAAGACCCTCAACCTCCAGCCGCCGCCGCAGTTCACCGAGGAGCTGCTGGTCGGCTACGTCGAGGACGCCCTCGTGCCGGAGGCCCCATGAGCGACGAACGAGCGAGTGAGGCGCAGCGCTGGGCCGACGTGCACGGATTCCGGTACGGGGCCGACGTGCCGGACTCGATGTTGCACGAGCGCTTCTACCTGTTCACGCTCGGCGAGGACCATGCGGTGGTCACCGGATCGAATCTGCTGACCGGATCGTGGAACGGAATGCCCGTCAACGCGTTCGACGTCGTCGTGCCCCAGATGGTCGGCGCGTCGGCCGCGGGTGTCTCGGGGTACTGGCTGGAGTCGGACACGATCACCGTCGCGATGGTGTCGGTGACGGCCGACCTCCCGTACGTGTACGTGGAGAAGAAGGGGCTGCTAACGCGCGCCGCGGACGACCTGGACCGTATCGACCACATCCATCACGACCACCTCGAGGTGACCTGCGGCGCGCACGACTTCGACGCGCATTTCGAGGTGAAGACGACCTATCGGGAGTTCGCGCACGAGCTGTTCGACCACCCGATGATGGAGGCGCTCATGGAGTCGGGGACCGAGTACGTGTACGAGACCGAGGGACCCGAGTTCATCGTCCACGGCCGTCACGTCGGTCACGACGAGCTCTCCACCATGCTCGACGCCGCGAAGAGGTTCCGCGACCGCATCCCCGCGACGGTCCTGGAGAGATACGCGCCGGGGTGGCGGGACGATGGCTGAAGGTGCCGGGACCCCGCTCGACGGCGTCCCGGACGAGCCGATCCTCGCGCGCGGGGGCGGCGAGCGGCTGCTCGACCTCCTCCGCGTGATGCAGAAGCTCCGCGGCCCCGAAGGGTGTCCATGGGACCGGGAGCAGACCCACCAGACGCTCGGGCGTCATTTGCTTGAGGAGACGCACGAGACGCTCGAGGCCATCGACGCCGAGGATATGGACGGGCTTAGGGACGAGCTCGGCGACGTCCTGCTCCAAGTCGTGTTCCACTCGGAGATGGCCCGACAGGAAGGCGCGTGGGACGTGGACGACGTCGCGGAGGGATTGGTGCGCAAGCTGATCCGGCGCCATCCGCACGTCTTCGGCGACACCGAGGTCGACTCGGCCGCCGAGGTGCTGGTCAACTGGGAGCGCATCAAGTCGGAGGAAGGAGGCGCGTCGCACGGCGTCGACGACGAGATCCCGGCTGCACTTCCGGCCCTCGCTCGCGCGTCGAAGGTGCAGCGCCGCGCGGCCGGCACCGGGTTCGACTGGCGCACGGCGGAGGCGGCGCTCGGGTCGGTGCGGGAGGAACTCGGCGAGCTGGAGGCGGAGGTCGCGGCCGGCGATGCCGGGACGTCGCGCGCCGAGATAGAACTCGGCGACCTGCTCTTCGCGGTGACTGCGGTTGGGCGGAAGCTGGGTGTCGATCCCGAAGCGGCGCTCCGGGGCGCGACGCGGAGGTTCGCGGATCGCTTCGAGCGGGTGCGCTCGGAGGCCGCGGACGACGGCGTGTCCCTTGACTCCTTGACCGACGAGGAGCTGCTGGCGCGTTACCGGTCGGCCCCCTGAGGGCCGATTCCGTCAGTCGGCTCGGTGAACGCGCCGTTCGACACGTTGATCGTCTGTCGCGGGTCGGGGACGTGGCTTGACCCGATTGGCCCGTTCCTCCACCCGTTCGACCTGGTGGCGCCATACAATCTTTGGGCTCATATGCCTTCCATCGAGGAACTCCGCGCCCGCGAGATCCTCGACTCCCGAGGGAACCCAACCGTCGAGGTCGAGGTCCTGCTCGACGACGGGTCGCTCGGGCGCGCCGCCGTCCCGTCGGGCGCGTCGACCGGTTCGCACGAGGCGCTGGAGCTCCGCGACGGCGACCCGGCGCGCTACGGCGGGAAGGGCGTGCGCGACGCCTGCCGAAACGTGACCGACGACATCGGGTCGGCCGTCGAGGGCCTCGACGCGATCGACCAGCGGGCCGTCGACGCGGCGATGATCGCGCTCGACGGCACGCCCACCAAGTCGAGGCTGGGCGCCAACGCCATCCTGGGCGTGTCACTGGCGGTCGCCAGAGCCGCGGCCACGTCGCTCGGGCTTCCGTTCTACCGCTACCTGGGCGGGCCGCAGGCGCACGTTCTGCCCGTCCCGATGATGAACGTGCTGAACGGTGGCGTTCATGCCGACAACCCACTCGAGCCGCAGGAGTTCATGATCGTCCCCGCCGGCGCCTCATCCTTCGCCGAGGCGATCCAGTGGGGATCTGAGACGTTCCATGCGCTGCACGCGAGCCTGAAGGCGAAGGGCCTGGCGAGCGGCGTCGGCGACGAGGGCGGGTTCGCGCCGGGCATCGAGACCGCCCGCGACGCGCTCGAGCTGATCGTCGCCGCGATCGAGTCCGCCGGGCTCGAGCCTGGCTCAGAGGTCGCGGTCGCGCTCGATCCGGCGTCGTCCGAGTTCTACCGCGACGGCGCCTATCGCTTGGAGGGCGCCGCGAAGACGTCGCGCGACATGATCGCGTTCTGGGAGGGACTGCTCGACACTTATCCCATTGTCTCGCTCGAGGACCCGCTCGCCGAGGACGACTGGGACGGATGGATCGCGTTGACCGAGGCGCTCGACGAACGCGTGCAGCTGGTGGGGGACGACGTGTTCGTCACCAACCTCGAACGCCTCGAGCGAGGGGTCGACGACGGCGCCGGCAACGCGATCCTGATCAAGGTGAACCAGATCGGGACGCTCACCGAAACCCTCGACGTCATTCGCCTCGCCAAGGAGTCCTCGTACGGCGTGGTCGTGAGCCACCGTTCGGGTGAGACCGAGGACACCACGATCGCCGACCTCACCGTCGCGGTGAACGCGGGACAGATCAAGACGGGCGCTCCGTCGAGGGGCGAACGAACGGCGAAGTACAACCAGCTGCTTCGGATCGAAGAAGAGCTCGGCCAGACCGCCCGGTACGCGGGACGCCAGCCCTACGGCCGGATGCCCGAGGCGGGCGCCGCCGACGACGATGACACTGCCGACGACCTCGCGGACGACGACGCAGGAGAGGACGAGTGACGGCCACCGCCGCCGCGACTCGCCGCCGCAGCAGGATCACGCCCGCCGCGGTGATCCTTGCGACGATGGTTGCCGTGTTGCTCTGCGTGATGTCCGTTCCCCTCCGCACGTACCTCTCGCAGCGAACCCAGTTCGACCGGCTGCAGCTGCAGTCGCACGTGCTCCAGCAGCAGAACGCCAAGCTGCGCGAGCGCGTTGCGCAGCTGCACGACCCGGCGTACCTCCAGCGGCTCGCGCGAGAGTGTCTGGGAATGGTGAAGCCGGGCGAGATCCGTTTCTCCGTGACGGGTGGGAACACGTGGGGCGGCCAGGGGAGCGCCGCCGGCGGGGTGACCGGTTCATCCGACTGCTGAGGGGCGCGTGAGCGCGGCCTCGCCCCGGGGTACGGTCGTCCGCTTGGCGCCGGGGGGACTCGCTGGGTGAGCTGGTTCAATCGCCTGCTCGAACGATTCGACCGGTACCAGCAACTCCACTCGTGGCTGGGGCTGCCGCTTGCGGTCGTGCGGAAGTACGGCGACGATCGCGGCGGGTTTCTGGCGGCGCTGATCGCCTACTACGGATTCCTGTCGATCTTCCCGCTGATGCTGGTCCTGGTGACCGTGCTCGGGATGGTCTTGTCCGGCAATCCCTCTTTGCAGAAGAGCATCGAGAGCTCCGCATTGGAGCAGTTCCCCGTGATCGGTCCGCAGCTGCAGGACAACATCCAGGCGATCTCCGGCAACACGGTTGTGCTCGTCATCGGCGTCGTCGGTGCGCTGTGGGGCGGGCTCGGCGTGATGGCCGCCACGCAGAACGCGTTCGACGAGGCGTGGGGCGTCCCGATGCCGAAGCGCTCCAACTTCTTCATCTCGAAGCTGCGGAGCATCGCGATGCTGGTCGTCCTCGGTGCGTTCCTGCTGGCGTCGACGTTACTCGTCGGGTGGGCGACCGCGCTGCAGGCGCCCGCGTTGGTGAAGACGGTTCTGGGTCTGCTCGCGCCGTTCGTGCTGAACCTCGGGCTGTACATGATCGCGTTCTGGGTGCTCACCGCGCGCGACGTCGGCTGGCGCGACGTGCTGCCGGGGGCGATCGTGGGTGCCGCGGGATGGACTGCGCTACAGATCTTCGGCGGGTTCCTCGTGAGCCGCCAGATCAAGAACGCCACGCAGCTGTACGGCGTCTTCGGTTTGGTGATCGGGATGCTCTTCTGGGTCTACCTCGGCGCGCAGCTCACGATGTACTCGGCCGAGCTGAACGTCGTAATCAAGCGGCGCCAGTGGCCGAGGAGCTTGACCGCCCCTCGGTAAGCCAACGCGAGGGTTCCGTGTAGCGGACTGCCGGAGCGCGATCGAGTGGGTCGATGTCCTCGCTTGGCCATCGTCCGGGGGCGGTCGAGTGGGCCAATCGGCCCTGTCGCTGTTACTTGATGTGGGGCGAATGGCGCCGGGCTCCGGCTTCAGGACCAGCCCGGCGGGTTTGGGCAGGTCAACGCCCGGTTTGCCGACCCCTGGGGGATGGGGTGATCCCCACGTTCGGGGTACAGCCGAGTCCCTATTTGTCCGATACCTAGAGAGCGGGAGAAGAGTTCTTCCGCGGTATGGAGGCTCCAGGTGCGGAAGCGCTTGATCGGCTTGTCGGCAGCCGCGGTGATGCTCCTCGGCATCGCCACCGCGGCCGCGCCCAACGTCTCGGCGGCCGCCGGGGCCACTTGCACGTTCGTCCGAGCCAAGGTCATGGGGTCGTCGGGTGGCCGCTTCTACGACTACGCCGTGACCGTGCGGATGGGGAACCTCGCTTCGAGGGCCAGCCGAATCACGACGAGGCTCACGGGCCGGTTCAATCGGACGTACGCAATCGGGGCGACCGTCGCCGGCAACACCACGGTGTCGAGAACCAAGGTGTTCAGCGCACCTCGCGGACAGACCTTCACCGTCACCGCCTGCACGCAGAGCTTCTGATCCCGCGGTCGCCCGGGCTCGCGCTCCCGGCTGGTCCCGTTCGGATCCTGTTCGCGGGAGACTCTCGGCGGCCTCACAGGAAATCCTCAGGAACGTGTCCTATCGTCCTCGGTCGTGAGCACGGAAACGACTGAGCAGATCCGGGTTCTCGTGGTGGACGACGAGGCGAACATCACCGACCTCGTCACGATGGCGCTGCGCTACGAGCGCTTCGACGTCGACGTGGCACACACTGGTCGCCAGGCGCTGAGGGCCGCAACCGACTTCCGGCCGCACCTGATCGTGCTCGACGTGATGCTTCCCGACGTCGACGGGTTCGAGGTCACGCGGCGGCTCGGAGACCGGGGAGACCGCGTTCCCGTCCTGTTCCTGACCGCCCGCGACGCAACCGAGGACAAGGTGTACGGGCTGACTCTCGGCGCCGACGACTACCTGACGAAGCCGTTCAGCCTCGAAGAGTTGGTCGCGAGGGTTCGCGCGATCCTTCGACGGTCGTCGGTCTCGGCGGAGCAGTCGGCGACGCTGCGGTTCGCCGACCTCGAGATGGACGACGACACGCACGAGGTCCACCGCGCCGGGACGCGCATCGACCTCACGCTCACCGAGTACAAGCTTCTTCGTCACCTGCTGATGAACGCACCCCGAGTGCTCTCGAAGGCGCAGATCCTGGATCACGTGTGGAACTACGACTTCGGGGGAGAGGGGAACGTAGTGGAGACCTACATCAGCTACCTGCGCAAGAAGGTGGACGCCCTCGGTCCGCCGCTGATCCACACGGTGCGCGGCGTGGGCTACTGCCTGCGCCTGCCGAACGGCTAGGCGATCGTGACCCTGCGACTGCGGCTGTTGCTGGCCATCCCCGCGTTCGTCCTTGCCGGGCTCCTCGTGGCGGGCGGAGTCACCTACGTCTCGCTCCGCTCCTTCCTCCTCCAGCGTGTCGATCAGCAGGCGGCGGCCGCCAGGGGGATGTTCGAAGGGCAGCTTCTCTCCGGTTCGCAGCCGGCCGAGAGCTTTCCCGATCCGGACCGCGGGCCGGGAGACGTGTTCCCGCCCGGCACGGTGGGCGAGATCGTGTCGGGGGACACCGTTGTCGCCGGGCCCGTCGGGAGCGGATTCGACCAGACGGTTCCGCAGCTGAAGCTTCCCTCGGGCACGGGGAACCTCACCCAACCGACCAGCTTCACCACCACCAACCAGGCGGGGACGACCCCGTATCGAGTTCTGGCCCAACCGCTCCGGGAGGCGAGCGGTGTCCTGGTCGTGGGGATCCCGTTGACCGAGGTGCACCAGACGCTGTCCCGACTGTTGCTGGTGGAAGGTCTCGTCGCGCTCGGCGTGATGCTCGGGCTGGGCCTGCTGTCGTGGTGGACCGTTCGCCGCGAGCTGCGCCCGCTCGATCGGATCGAGGAAACCGCCGGCGCGATCGCCGGCGGCGACCTCTCCCAGCGCGTCGACGCCACCGACCCGAGGACCGAGGTCGGGCGGCTGGGGATCGCGCTCAACGCGATGCTCGCGCAGATCGAGGAGGCGTTCGCCGAACGAACCGAGTCCGAGAACCGGCTGCGAAGGTTCCTCGCCGACGCCTCGCACGAGCTGCGGACGCCGCTCACGTCCATCCGTGGGTACTCGGAGCTGTTCCGGCGCGGAGCGGACGAGCGCCCGGAGGACCTGGCCACGTCGATGCGCCGGATCGAACAGGAGGCGACGCGGATGGGCGTCCTGGTCGACGAGCTGCTGCTGCTGGCGCGCCTCGACCAGGGACGGCCGCTCGAGCGCGCACCCGTGGACCTCGCCGCCATCGCGTCCGACGCGGTCTCCGACGCACGCGCAGTGGATCCGACGCGCCGAATCACGCTGTCGGCCCCCGACCGCAAGATCGTGTCCGGCGATGAGGCCCGGCTGCGCCAGGTCGTCGCCAACCTCATGACCAACGCGCTCGGGCACACGCCGCTTGGATCGCCGATCGAAGTGAACGTCGGAGAGGGCTCGGGCGAGGCGGTGCTCGAAGTGCGCGACCACGGCAACGGTCTCTCCGAGGAGGAGCTCGCGCACGTGTTCGAGCCCTTCTACCGTTCCGATCCGTCCCGCTACCGGGAACGGGGCGGGGCGGGCCTCGGGCTCGCGATCGTCTCGGCCATCGTCGAGGCGCACGGCGGGACGGTCGCCGTCGAATCCGAGCCGGGCGACGGGGCCTGTTTCCGTGTGGCCATCCCCCTGGCGTCGGATTCTGTTTCACAGCTCGTCTTCAGTTAGGAATCATCTTCGTTTCACGAGCGCGCGCTTTCCTTTCGGGGTCGTTCATCGACCGGACCCCCGCAAGGAGGCGTGGAATGTTCTGGACCTATCTCGTTCGCGAGCTCCGCCGGCGCCGGCGTCAGGCGTTTGTCGTGGCGCTGGGACTCGGCGTGGGCATCGGCCTGGTGGTCACCGTGTCGTCGCTCTCGTCGTCCGTCGGGAAGGCCCAGACCAGCGTCCTGCATTCTCTGTACGGGGTGGGGACCGATCTGACCGTGACGCAGCAGGGCCGTCCCGGATCGGGCGGCTCGGCGAGGTTCGGGTTCGGGCCGCCGCCGTCCGCGCGGCCGGGCCAGCGGTTCACGCGCGATCGCGCGCTTCCCTCTCCGGGACGGCAGGCGTTCTCCGCGTCGCGCGTAGCCACGATCGCGGGCGTCGACGGAGTCGGGCAGGCGGCGGGCGCGCTGGAGCTCACGATGATCCACTTCACCGGGACCTTCTCGACATCCGGCGGAGGGAACGGGTTCCCGTCGTCTTCCGCAGGCGGAAGCGGATCGAGCTCGCAGCAGCCGCCGGTGAACGTGTCCACGTACACGCTCGACGGCGTCGACGTGAGCGCGCTGAGCGTGGGCCCACTCGGCTCGGCCTCGCTCGAGGGCGGGCGCTCGTTCCGGACGGACGAGACCGACGCCGCGGTCGCGGTTGTGGACCAGAGCTACGCCAAGCAGCACAAGCTGCACGTCGGATCGACGCTCACGATCGGCGGGACCACGTTCCACGTGATCGGCATCGAGGCGGACTCGTCGTCGTCGGCGGACGTCTACGTGCCGCTGGCTCGCGCGCAGTCGATGGGCGACGCGTTCGGTCAAGTGAACATCGTGTACGTGAAGGCCGCGAGCGCCTCCGCTGTCTCCCGAGCGCAGTCCGGCATCGAGGCCGCACTGCCGAAGGCCACCGTGACAAGCTCGTCGGACCTCGCGTCGCAGGTGACGGGGTCGCTCTCGAGCGCGTCGAGCCTGGCGAACGACCTCGGGAAGTGGCTGTCGATCGTCGTGCTGATCGCCGCGTTCGCGCTCGCGAGCCTGCTCACCGTCTCGGCGGTCTCGCGCCGGGTGCGGGAGTTCGGCACGCTGAAGGCGCTCGGGTGGCGCACCCGCCGGGTGGTGCGGCAGGTGATGGGTGAGGCGATGGCGCAGGGGCTCCTCGGGGGCCTCCTGGGCATGGTGCTGGGCGTCGCGGGCGCCGTCGCCGTCGTGCAGTTCATGCCGACGTTGACGGCGACCCTTGGAGGCTTGGGCGGCTTCGGCGGCGGTGGTGGTGGCGGCGGGTTCCCCGCCGCCCAGGGCGGCCAGACGGGCGGTCCGCCGGGCTTCGCGGGCAGGACCGTCGCCGTTCATCTCACGCCGTCGCTGAGCCTCGAGATCTTCGTCCTGGCGATCGTGCTCGCGGTGGCCGCGGGGTTGATCGCGGGATCTATCGGCGGCTGGCGAGCGGCGCGGCTGCGTCCCGCCGAGGCGCTGCGCAGGGTTGACTGAACGCTCGACGCGACCGGAGGAGAGATCGATGTACGAGTTGACGAACGTGTCGAAGAGCTACCGCAAGGGTGGGACCATGATCCCCGCGCTGCAGGACCTGACTCTTCGCATCGACGACGGGGAGTTCCTCGCCGTCCAGGGACCGACCGGCCACGGCAAGACCACGCTGCTGCAGATGCTCGGGGGTCTCGACCGCCCCACGTCTGGCTCCGTCGTGTTCGACGGCCGGGATCTCGCCGAGATGAGCGAACATGAGCTGACGGACGTCCGCAGCCGGTCGTTCGGATTCGTCTTCCAGACGTTCAACCTGATCCCGACGCTGACGGCGCAGGAGAACGTGGAGACGGCGCTCGTCCCCGTGCACCCGGACGCGAGTGGGCGCCGCCGCCGGGCCATGGAGGAGCTCGAGGCCGTCGGGCTGGCCGACCGTGCGACCCACTTCCCGCTCGAGCTGTCCGGAGGCCAGCAACAGCGCGTGGCGATCGCGAGGGCCCTCGTCCGCGAGCCCGAGGTGGTCCTCGCCGACGAGCCGACGGGGAACCTGGACGAGGCCATGCGGGAGGAGATCATGGAGCTGCTCGTCCGCCTGTGGCGCGACCGGGACCGGATTCTGATCGTAGTCACGCACGACAGCGCCGTCGCGGCACGCGCCTCCCGGCGCGTGTGGCTCCGCGAGGGCCGTGTGGGGGCGCCCGAAGGCGTCGATTCGGCGTCGGTCTGAGCCTCCACCGCCTGCGGCGGTCCGTCAGTGCATGTGGCCGTGGTCGTGGCCGCCCTCGTCCATGGGCTCGTTCATCATGCGAAGCATGGCCGGGCCCCCGGTGCGCATGAAGCGCACGACGAGCACGGCGGCGAGCGCCAGGAACAGCACGTTGAGCACCGTCGTGTAGTTGAGCTGCACTCCCGCTTCCACCACCTTGGCGTTGCGCTCCGTGGGGATGAGGCCGAGCCACCCGAAGAGGATCTCGACGATGAACCCGGCCGCCGCCATGGTCGCGTAGAGCGTGCCCAGCAGGAACAGGCTCATCCGGCGCCCGTAGTACTTCCGGTAGATGTTCAGGATCGGAAGGATGATCAGGTCGGCGAAGATGAACGCCACCACGCCGCCGAAGCTGATGCCGCCGTTCCACAGCACGGCGGCGAGCGGCACGTTCCCGATCGAGCAGACGAAGGAAAGCATCGCCACCACCGGTCCCACGAGCGGGCCCCAGATCTTGGCCAGCAACGGGTGGCCTTCGAGGAAGAACCCCTGCCAGAACGAGTCGGGCACCCACGCCGCGACCGCGCCGGCGATCAGCAGGCCCAGGACGATGTCGGGAAGGATCGCCGACCAGTCCATGACGAAGGAGTGGCTGATGGCGGTGAAGCCCCTGGGCGACCTGATCCGCGACCAGATGGAGCCCTCCGTCACCGACATGTCCATCGCCGCGTGCCCCTCCATCCGTCCGCGAAGGCCGCGGTGCGCCTGACCCCGGGCCGCGGCGACGAGCCTCGGCGTCAGGACGGCGCGGAACATCAGGGCCAGGAGCACGATCATGATCGGGCCGCCGACGTACTCGGCCAGCGTGAACTGCCAGCCCATCAGCAACGCCAGCAGGATGCCGAGCTCGATGACGAGGTTGGTCGACGCGAGCTCGAAGGCCATCGACGACGTGAAGTCGCCGCCTTTGGAGAAGATCGAGCGCGACAGGGCGACGGCGGCGTACGAGCACGACGACGAAGCGATACCGAGGCCGCACGCCCTGGCGAGCGACCCGGGCGAGTCGTCGGGAAGGAGCCGCGCGACCTCCGATTTGGACACCACGGCCTGGACGCCGGCCGACAGGGCGAACCCCAGGACGAGGGCCCAAAGAATCGCCCACGCCATGCTGAGCGAGAGGGTGAGAGCGTCTGCGACCGCCCCCCCGAGCGACGCGAGTGGGGCAGGCGTCACCGGCCCGGCGCTCCGTTCCGCACGGTCATGGAAGCGAGCCTAGCGGGGCCGGGTGCGGGTGCGCCGCGGCAGCGCCGGGCGCGCTCTCAAGCTCCGGAGCGGCCCGGTCGACACCTTGAACATGTCGAGCGCACCCGAGCCCAGGGCCGCCGGAGACCCGGACCCGGCCGAGGGGGCTCGGGTCATTCCTCTCCCCGTTCGGAGCCGGGCGGTCACGTGGTGTCCCGAATGCGCCCCGGACGAGCAACCTCCGGGCGACCGGGAAGCCGTCGCGTTCCTCTCCCACCTGGCGACCAGGCATCCGACCACTCCGGCCGGCCGCGCGGCCCGCGACTGTCTGGCGGGTCTGCACCGAGGCGCCGTCTCGTAGGACCTGCTGGTCCCACGCGCGGGCGCCGGCGGCCCGCGTCGCATTCACTTTTGACCGCCGCGAGTCGCGCCTATATAACGACGCTGAACCCGATCGGGCGGTCGCGTCCGTACCACGATGTGGAAGAGACGGGCGCGTTCGGTCGGCCACGTGGTCGCTGCCCGCGACATGGCGCTATGGCGCGGGTCAGGGAGGGGGACGAGATGTCAGGGAGACGGAAGCTCATCGCTGCGGTGGCCGGTGCGGCCGCGCTGGTGCTCGTTGCGTCGGCGTGCGGACGCTCGGCCACGACGACCAATCCGAGTCCGGGGGCCAGTTCGGCGACGGCCGGCCTGGTGACGACGACGCCGGCGGGGACGGCGCCGGTCGACTCGGTCGTGTGGGCCGTCTACCGCGACGTCAACTCGCTCGACCCGATCTACGCGTTCGACTACCCGGAGAACACGGCCGACTCGCTCATGTGCGAGTCCCTGCTCCGTCAGGCGCCCGACGGGGCGATCGGTCCCGGACTCGCGACCCTCTCGACCCCCGACCCCACGACGCTCGTCTTCACGATCAAGTCCGGGGTGACGTTCTGGGACGGCAACCCGGTGACGCCCGACGACGTCGTCTACAGCCTGGATCGCAACACCGATCCCAAGCTCGCCGGGTTCTACCCCGCGGTGTTCAACCGCGTGAAGTCGATCGAGGCAACCGGCACGAACCAGGTGACGATCACGCTGAAGGAGCCCGACTACTGGCTGCAGGGCGAGCTCGCGTCGATTCCGGGGATCGTCCTGGAAAAGAGCTTCGTGGAGCAGCAGGGGAAGAACTACGGGACGCCCGCCGGCAAGATCATGTGTACCGGAGCGTACATGCTGGACTCGTTCAAGCCCGGCGTCGGTGTGACCGCGGTCCCCAACCCCAACTACTGGAACCCGTCGGTCAAGCCGCTCGTCAAATCCATCCTGATCAAGGGCGTTCCGGACGTGAACACGTTCACCTCCGGCATGCTCACCAACGCCATTCAGGGGGCCTACGAGTTCGGTCTTCCGACGCTCGACCAGCTGAAGTCGAGCAGTGCCGTCAAGGTGTACTCGGGTCCGGGATGGTCGACGGACGCGTTCATCGTCGACAACCTCAAGGGGCCGCTCGGCAACGTCAAGGTGCGTCAGGCGCTCTCCTACGCCCTCGATCGGCAGGGCATCATCGACTCTGTCTACAAGGGCGCGGCGCTGATGCCCCGCTGGCAGTCCAACCCCGGCACGTTCGGCTATGGGGTCTCGGTGTTCAACGCCGCCTACAACAGCTCGCCGGTGATGAACCAGGACCTGACCAAGGCGAAGCAGCTCATGCAGGAGGCGGGCGCCTCGGGGCAGACGATCACCATCGGGATGTCGAGCCAGCTCGCCAACATCGCGGCGGTGGCCGGCGCCTACCAGGCCGCGGGCAAGGCGATCGGCTTGAACGTGAAGCTCAAGTCGGTGTCGGCCCAGAACTACATCAACTTCTTCATCGATCCCAAGGCGCGTGAGGGCGTCGACGGGTTCATGACCGTGAACTACGGCGACTACGCGGACCCGGCGGCGCTGCTCTCCACGTTCGTCCTTCGGGAGGGATCGCAGAACTACGACCACTACAACAACCCGCAGATCACGACCGATCTCGAAACCGCCCGGAGCACCGCGGATCCGGACAAGCGTGCGCAGCTCGTGTCGGACGCCGAGAAGATCGCGGCGACCGACCTGCCGTGGATTCCGAACACACAGCCCACCAACCTGGTGGTCTTCAACAAGAACCTGACCGGAGCGGTGGCCTCGTTCGCGTACATGTTCGCGCCCTGGGCGGACAATCTGGGGGGAACAGGCTCGAGTTGATCAACTGGTCCTTCCTCCTGCGCAGGCTGGCGATGCTGATCGCCAGCCTGCTCGTCGCGAGCTTCGTGATCTTCGCGGCGATGTACCTGGCTCCGGGCAACCCGATCGCGGCGCTGACCGGCGGGAGATCCATCCCGCCGGACAGCATCAGGATCCTCGAGGCGCGCTACCACCTGAACGAGCCGTTCCTCGTTCAGTACTGGTACTGGTTGAGGAACGTGCTCCACGGCAACCTCGGCATCTCGATCACGCTGCGCGAGAACGTGTCCACGCTGATCGCGTCGCGCATCTGGACGACGGCCGGGCTCGTCCTGTACGCATCGATCATCATCTTGTTGATCGGGATCGGCCTGGGCGTCGTCTCCGGCCTGCGCACGGGGCCCTTCGACACGAGCACGCTGGTGGTGACGGCCGTCTCGGCGGCGATCCCCGCGTTCGTCGCCGCCATCTTCCTGATCCTGCTGTTCGCGGTGAAGCTCGGGTGGTTCCCGGCCCTCGGGAACGGGACCAGCTTTCTCGACAACGTCCGGCATTTCACGCTGCCCGCGTTCGCCCTCGCCGTGTCGTCGCTCGCGATCGTCGCCCGCGTGACCAGGGCCTCGGTTCGCGAGGAGTCGAACCGCGAGCACGTGCAGACCGCGGTGAGCCGCGGCATCCCGACCCGGCAGGTGATCCGGCGTCACATCCTGCGGAACGCCGCCATCCCCGTCACGACGATCTCCGGGATCACGGTCGCGTCGCTGATCGCGCTGGCGGCGGTGGTCGAGGTCGCGTTCAGCCTGAACGGCCTGGGCGCCTTCCTGGTCGGGTCCGCGCAGTCCAAGGATCTGGCCGTCGTCCAGGGCATCTCGCTGGTGCTCGTCACCGCGTTCGTCGTTGTCAACGTGCTGGTCGACGTCCTCTACGCGGTGCTCGACCCGCGCGTGTCGCTCGGGAGCCGCGCGGAATGAGCGCGGCAGTCGCAACGATCGCGGAAGAGACGCCCCGTCGCCGGAGCGCCTGGTCCCTTCTGAAGGCGACCGGTCCGGCCGGGATCGCGGCGGCGGTAGTCATCCTGCTCGCGACGCTGGTGGCCATCTTCGGCCCGCTGCTCGCTCCCTACGACCCCACCTTGTCCGACCTGTCGCTCTCGTGGGTCGCCCCGACGGGCGGGCACCTGTTGGGCTTCGACGGGCAGGGCCGCGACCTTCTGTCCCGTCTGCTGGTCGGCGCGCGGACCTCGATCCTCGGGCCTCTGGCGGTCGTGGTTCTCTGCATGCTGGCCGGAACCATCATCGCCGTGACGGCGGCGTGGCGTCGCGGCGCCGTCGACGCGGCCCTCTCGTCGGGCATCGACATCATGTTCGCGTTCCCCGGCATCCTCCTGGCGGTGCTCGCCGCGTCGGTGTTCGGGGCCGGATTGCTTGCTGCCGCGGTCGCGCTGGCCATCGCGTACACGCCGTACGTCGCCCGCGTGCTCCGGGGCGCCGCGCTGAAAGAACGATCGCAGCAGTACGTCGCCGCCCTGGAGGTGCAGGGGGCGTCCGGCGCGTCGATCTGCATGCGACATCTCGTGCCCAACATGTTCCCGTTGATCGTCGCGCAGTCGACGATCCTGTTCGGGTACGCGATGGTCGACCTGGCGGCGATCTCGTTCCTCGGCCTGGGCGTGCAGCCGCCCAATCCGGACTGGGGGGTCATGATCTCCGAGAACCAGTCGGGCATCGTGCAGGGCTATCCCCTGTCGGCGCTGCTTCCGGGCCTGTGCATCGTGCTCGTCGTCGTCGCCTTCAACGTGCTGGGCGAGCGCCTCTTCGAGCAGGCGCAGAAGGCCCGGCAGTGAGCGCCTCGCGGCCGGCGGGGGCATCGACCGCGGCGGGCACCATGCCGAACGCTCCGCTGCTCGAGGTCGAGGGGTTGACGGTACGGCTGCCCGTGGAGGGGTCCCTGCGGGACGTGCTTCGCGACGTGACGTTCGGCATCCGCCCCGGCGAGGCGCTCGGGCTCGTCGGCGAGTCGGGGTCGGGGAAGTCGATGACGGCACGAGCGATCGACCGCCTGCTGCCCGAGGGCGCCCAAGTGGAGGGCGCGGTCCGGTTCGAGGGCGGCGACGTCGGCTCGCTGGCGGGCAGCGACCTGCGCACGTACCGGGGGCGGGTCGCGATGATCTTCCAGGACCCGCGCGCGCACGTGAACCCCGTTCGGCGCATCGGCGACTTCATGACCGAGGCCTTGCGCACGAACCAAGGCATACCCTCGTCGACGGCGGAGCGCCGGGCAGTCCACATGCTCGCACAGGTCGGAATCGAGGACGGAGCGCGGCGGCTTCGCCAGTACCCTCACGAGCTGTCGGGAGGCCTCCTCCAGCGCGTCATGATCGCCACGGCGCTCCTGACCGAGCCCCGGCTGCTGCTCGCCGACGAGCCGACCACGGCCCTGGACGTCACGACGCAGGCCGAGGTGATGGCGATCCTGAGCGATCTCCGGCGGGAGTTCGACCTGGCGATGCTGTTCATCACCCACAACCTCGAGCTGGCGGCCGCGGTCTGCGACCGAACCGTCGTCATGTACGCGGGGCAGATCGTGGAGGTG
>Ga0335082_10003153_pt1 | contig 17892 bp, 16 predicted proteins | sample Lox_Sample_41_FD_206718 | JGI IMG/M metagenome (GOLD analysis project Ga0335082, IMG submission 206718) | Soil microbial communities from Loxahatchee National Wildlife Refuge, Florida, United States - Lox_Sample_4.1 | ecosystem: Environmental > Terrestrial > Soil > Wetlands | place: USA... | reverse complement strand
CAGCGCCGATTTGACCATTCAGCTTGCAGGCGCCGTCCGGAGGTCCGGGCGACAAACAAATATTGCTAAAGCGAGGGCGACCCGTTTAGCAGCAAGCTGAACGGGTTTTTCTTTTCATGGCGCCGAGAAACGGAAGCGAGTCGCGCTCGGTTGGTGCGGTCAAGCCGCAGACGATGCGCTTCGACCAGCCGCTCGCGTTCAAGAGCGGCGCGACGCTGCCCGCCTACGACCTCGTCTACGAGACCTACGGGAAGCTGAACGCCGCGCGGTCGAACGCGGTGCTCGTGTGCCACGCGCTGAACGCCGCCCACCACGTCGCCGGCTACTACGCCGACCAGCCCGACAACGTCGGCTGGTGGGACAACATGATCGGACCGGGAAAGCCGCTCGACACCGAGCGCTTCTTCGTCGTCGGCGTCAACAACGTCGGCGGCTGCTTCGGCTCGACCGGCCCAAAGAGCGTGAACCCCGCGACGGGCAAGCCCTGGGGCTCGGCTTTCCCGGTGGTCACGGTCGAGGACTGGGTCGACGCCCAGGCGCGGCTCGCCGACCGCCTCGGCATCGCCTCGTTCGCCGCGGTGATGGGCGGGTCGCTCGGCGCGATGCAGGCGCTGCAGTGGACGATGAGCTACCCGGAGCGCATCCGGAACTCCATTGTGGTCGCGGCGGCGCCCAAGCTCTCGGCGCAGAACATCGCGTTCAACGAGGTCGCCCGCCAGGCGATCACCACCGATCCGGACTTTCACGGCGGCGACTACTACGCGCACGGCGTGGTGCCGCGCCGCGGGCTCCGCCTCGCGCGCATGATCGGCCACATCACCTATCTCTCGGACGACGCGATGATGGAGAGATTCGGCCGCGCGCTGCGCGAAGGCCAGATCGGCTTCCATTTCGATGTCGACTTCGAGATCGAGTCCTACCTGCGCCACCAGGGCGACAAGTTCAGCGAGTACTTCGACGCGAATACCTATCTCCTCATCACCCGAGCGCTCGATTACTTCGACCCCGCGGCCGCGCACGGCGACGACCTCTCGAAGGCGCTCGCGGTCGCGAAAGCGCGGTTCCTGGTCGTATCCTTCACCTCGGACTGGCGCTTCGCGCCGCCGCGCTCGCGCGAGATCGTCAAGGCGCTGCTCGACAACCGCCTGGACGTTTCGTACGCCGAGATCGACGCGCCGCACGGCCACGACGCCTTCCTGCTCGAGGACCCGCGCTACCACGCGCTGGTGCGAGCGTACTTCGACGGCATGTTCGCGCGACTATGAACGGCCTCGAGCAGGTCGCGCTCTCCGAGCGCTCCGACTTCCAGGCGATCGCCGCCTGGGTGAAGCCCGACTCCTCGGTGCTCGATCTCGGGTGCGGCGACGGCGTGCTGCTGAAGTACCTCAGGCAGACGCGCAACGCGCGCGGCTACGGCGTCGACATCGACGACGCCAACGTGCTCGCCTGCGTCAAGAACGGCGTGAACGTCATCCAGAGCGACCTCGAGCGCGGGCTGGCGGGGTTCGACGCGGGCTCCTTCGACTGCGTCATCCTGTCGCAGACCCTGCAGGCGGTGCGCCGCACCGAGGAGATCGTGCTCGACATGCTGCGTGTCGGGCGCGAGGCGATCGTCTCCTTCCCCAATTTCGGCCGCTGGAACCTGCGCCTGCAGATCGCGCTCGGCGGCAGGATGCCGATGTCGCCCGAGCTCCCGTACCAGTGGTACAACACGCCCAACGTGCACCTGTTTACCATCGCCGATTTCGAGTCGTTCTGCGCAAGCCACGGCATCCGCGTGCTCGACCGCATCGTCCTGCACGGCGGGCGCCCGGTCCACTCGCTCGCCAACGTCTTCGGCAGCCTCGCGGTCTACCGCATCCAGAAGTCCTAGCGCGGTGCGCTACGACGTCATCGTCATCGGCGGCGGCCACAACGGCCTCGTCTGCGCCTGCTACCTCGCGGGCGCGGGGCTGAAGGTCAAGGTGCTCGAGCGCCGTCGCGTCGTCGGCGGCGCGGCAGTCACCGAGGAGTTCGCGCCGGGCTTCCGCAACTCGACCGCGGCGTACACGGTGAGCCTCTTGAACCCCAAGGTGATCCGCGACCTCAAGCTCGCCGAGCACGGCCTGAAGATCGTCGAGCGGCCCTTCGCCAACTTTCTGCCGCTCCCGGACGGAAGAAGCTTCAAGCTCGGCCCGACCACGGAAGATACGCAAAGAGAACTAGCCCGTTTCTCGAAGCGCGACGCCGAGCGCCTGCCCGGCTACTACCGCACGATCGAAGCGGCTGCCGATACGCTGCGCAGCCTAGTCCTCCAGACTCCGCCCAACCTGGGTTGGAACTGGCGCAGCGGCCTTCGCGCGCTCGCGCTCGGTGGCAAGCTCGCGCTCCTCTCGCGCCGCGCGCAGCGCGACCTGTGGGAGATCGTGACGCGGAGCGCGGGCGAGCTGCTCGACTGGTGGTTCGAAAGTGACTCCGTCAAAGCGGTATTCGGCTTCGACGCCCAGGTCGGGCACTTCGCGAGCCCCTATTCGCCCGGCTCGGCGTACGTGCTGCTGCACCACGCTTTCGGGGAAGTGAACGGCAAGCGCGGCACCTGGGGCCATGCGCTGGGCGGCATGGGCGCGGTGAGCGAGGCGATCGCAGCAGAAGCAAGAGCCCGAGGCGTCGAGATTGCCACGGACGCGGAGGTGACCGCCATCCGCGTGAAAGCCGGCCGCGCCGCCTCGGTCGCGCTGAAAGACGGCACCGAGATCGAGGCCAATGCAATAGCCGCCGGAATAAACCCGAAGCTTCTCTTTCTCAGACTCATCGAAAAGGACGCGCTCGATCCCGACTTCCGCGAGCGGATCGAGCGCTGGCGCTGCGCCTCAGGCAGCTTCCGCATGAACGTCGCGCTCTCCGAGCTGCCCGACTTCAGCTCGATGCCGGGAAAGAACGCTCAACCCCACCACAGCTCCGGGATCATCATCGCCCCGTCGCTCGCCTACATGGAGCGCGCCTACTTCGATGCGCGCACCCTCGGCTGGGCGCGCGAGCCGATCGTCGAGATGCTGATCCCGAGCACGGTCGATCCCTCGCTCGCGCCGCCGGGAAAGCACGTCGCGAGCCTCTTCTGCCAGCACTTCAACCCGACGCTGCCCGACGGAAAGACCTGGGACGACGCCAGGGAAGCGGCCGCCGACGCGATCGTCGATACCGTCACCCGCCACGCCCCGAACTTCAAAAAGAGCATCGTCGCCCGCAAGATCCTCTCCCCCCTCGACCTCGAGCGAGACTTAGGCATGATCGGCGGGGACATCTTCCACGGCGCGCTGACGCTCGACCAGCTGTTCTCCGCGCGTCCCGTGCTCGGCTACGCGGATTACCGTTCGCCGGTGCGCGGACTCTATTTCTGCGCCTCGGGCGCACACCCGGGCGGGGGAGTTACAGGCGCGCCGGGACACAACGCTGCGCGGGAAATACTCCGCGACAATCGTCTCCAATGACGTCCTTAGGTATGTCCCGCTTCTTGGCGAATCCTATCCCAGGAGAAGACAGGGTTCGCTTTTATGTTCAGGATGTGGGCAAGGACTACAAGGATTAGTCGCTTGCCGATACCGGCGCGTGCCGGCTAGTTCACCTAGTAGGTGCCGTGGTAGAAGTCCTGCCCCGGCAGATAGTTCATGTTCGTAACCCCGTGGTTGCGGTTCACGAGCGGACGGGCGAAGAGGCGGTGCTTGATGCTGCGCACTTCGTGCTCGATCTGGAAGAGCTTCCGGCCGTCGTCCGGGTCGGTGATCCACTGGAAGCGCCACTCGTTCGCGTCGGTCTCCATGGTGATGAGGCCGCGCGTCTTGAGCCACTCGTAGGGCGTGGAGAAATCGGAGATGTAGATCTGGATGTGGTGGCCGTCGTACTCGGGGAGCGGCTTCTTGGTCTCGGTGAAGTAGAGCTTCTGGTCGCGCCCGATGCTCACCGCGGCGCGGCCCTTCTCGTGGCGCGCGGGCGCCTTCATCACCTGGTTGTAGAAGCGTGCGATGCCTTCGGCTGAGCCGGGGGGCACGTCGAAGTCGATGTACGCAATGCCGATCTCGATCGGCCCGAACTCGGGCGCGGGCGCATGGCAGCGCACGCGCGTGCCCCAGGGATCGACGGCCTCGATCGCCCCGTCCTTCTCCTCCCAGGAGAACTGCGTCTTGCGCTCGGGGACGACGCGCTTCATCTCGCTGCCCGCGTACTCCAGGCGCTTCTTCAGCTCCGCGAGGGAAGGCACGACGAAGCCCGCAGTGCCGCGCAGGCGCTCGGCCTTGGGCGGCACGGCGCGGCTCGGCATGTGGACCTGCGTGCGGCCGAAGTTCAGCCAGATGTTCTCCAGGCCCGTGAAGATGTACGGGTCGCGCGTCGCGCCCAGGCCGGTAACGTAGAACAGCACCGCCAGGCGCTGGTCGTCGATGCAGCAGTTGAAGTGCTCGAGGTGGACGATGTTGCCGACGGACTGAGCCGCGCGGTCGTACTGCTTCATCTTCTCGGGGGCGTTCATGGCGGTAGTCTAATACCGATCGCCCTTGGCGGGTTCGGCGAGTCCGGCTAGCATGGCGACCCATGAAAGACGACCTCAAGCCCCGCGTGTACGACATCCTCGCCCGCGCCTTCGCGCAGGAAGACGTGCGGACGTGCTTCGCCCTCCTCGGCGATGCGAACATGAACTGGGCCGCGCGCCTGGCCGAGCACGGCTGCCGCATGGTCTACGTCAGGCACGAGCACTGCGCGCTCGCCGCCGCGATGGCGTACTCGCGAAAGAGCCGCGAAGTGGGCGTGGCGACCGTCACCTGTGGCCCCGGCGTGACGCAATTGATCACGGCGCTCCCCGCGGCAGTGCGCGCTCATCTGCCGCTCGTGGTTTTCGCCGGGGAGGCGCCGCTCAAGAGCGGCTGGTACAACCAGGAGCTCGACCAGGCGCCGCTCATCACCGCGACGGGCGCCGCGTACCACAGCCTGCACATGGTCGAGCGCATGCCGGTCGCGGTGCGCGATGCGTTCCTCCAGGCGCGCCGCGAGCGCCGCCCGGTGGTGATCGGCATACCGTTCGACCTTCAGGCGCGGCCGTGGGAGGGAAAGACGGATCTGCCGAAGCCCTCGCGCGAGCTGCTGCCGCGCTCCTCGCCGATTCCGCCGCATCCCGACGACGTCGCGAGCGCCGCGAAGCTGGTCTCAGGTGCCGAGCGCATCGTCGTGCTGGCCGGGCTCGGCGCGGTCGAATCCGGCGCGGGCGCCGCCTGCCGCGCGCTGGCCGCGAAGACAGGCGGGCTCCTCGCGACGACGCTTCCCGCGCGGGGCCTATTCCACGACGATCCTTTCTGCATCGGCATCTCGGGCAGCTTCACGCCCGAGGCCGGCCTCGAATACCTGAAAGAGGCCGACCTCGTCGTCGCGGTCGGCAGCTCGCTCGCCTACCACGCGGGGGGCGGCGGCCAGCTCTGGCCGAAAGCGAGGATGCTGCAGATCGACATCGACCCGGTCGCGGTCGCCCAGGGCCAGGAGGTCGCGGAACATCATCTGCGCGCCGACGCACGCCTCGGCGTGGAGGCGCTGACCGCGGCGCTGCCCGCCCGCAAGCAAAGCTGGCGCAGCGACGCGATGGCCGCGCGCATCCGCGACTCGAAACCCGACAGCCACGTGTTCGACATCGAGCCCGGGCTGCTCGACCCGCGCGACGTGGTCGAGGCGCTGGAAAGAAACCTGCCGCGCGACTGGGAGATGGTGAACTCGGGCGGTCATTGCTCGTGGTTCTTCGCGCAGATGCCCTCGCGCCCGCAGGAGAAGTTCCTTACCATCCGCGAGTTCGGCGCGATCGGCAACGGCGTCTCCTTCGCCATGGGCGTCGCGGCGGCGCGCCCGGACCGGACCGTCGTGCTGTTCGACGGCGATGGCAGCGTGATGATGCACGTGCAGGAGCTCGAGACCATTAGGCGGCACCGGCTCAACATCCTGATCGTGGTCATGAACGACGCCGCGTACGGCTCCGAGCTGCACAAGCTGCGCTCGGAGGGAATGCCCGAGGACGGGTCGGTGTTCGGCTACTGCGATTTCGCCGGAATCGCGCGCAGCTTCGGGCTGCAGGGAAGGACGGTCAAGAATCTCGACGACGTGCCGAAGCTCGTGACGGAATTCGCCGCGAGCGGCGGCGCCGCGGTCTGGGACTTCCACGTCTCGGCGAAGGTCGTGTCTCCGACGATACGCCGCGCGCACCCCGCTCCTGGCAAGGAGATCCCCGCGAAGCCGAAGTCCTAGGACTGGCGGGCCTCCGCCGCTTCGATTTCCCCGCGCAGCATCCAGACCAGTACGAGCCCGGGAATCGCGCTCACGAAGGCCCAGAAAAAGAACGCGGCCCACGAGAGCCCGAGGTACCGGGGGTCGGTGGCGTAGCCCGCGACCGGCCCGATGAAGACCCGCCCGATTGCGGCCAGCGCGGAGAGGAGCGCGTACTGCGTCGCCGTGAAGCGGTGATCGCAGAGCGCCATGAGGAGCGCCACGAACGCCGCCGTCCCCATGCCCGAGGTGACGTTCTCCAGGCCCACCGCGAGCACCATGATCGGGTAGTTCTTGCCGACGAGAGCGAGCCACATGAACGAAAGGATCGCCACGCCTTGGAGGATTCCGAACGACAGGAGCGCGCGGTATAGCCCCATCTTCACCATGAGCGCGCCGCCGAAGAGCGCTCCGGCGATGGTCGCTGCGAGGCCGACCGCCTTGTTGACGAAGCCGACGTCGTCGAGCGAGAACCCAGCGCCCCGAAGCAGGAACGCGGTGGTGAGCGAGCCCGCGAAGGCATCGCCGAATTTGTAGAGGATCAGCAGCGCGAGGATCGCAATGGCTCCGGGACGGGAGAAGAACTCGTGGAACGGCTCGACCACCGCCTCGCGCAGCGTCCTGGGCGTCTGGACGCTGGCGGGCTCCTCTCCCAAGAAGGCCGCGAGCATGCCCACGGCCATCAGCGCAGCCATGAGGAGATAGGTGTCTCGCCAGCCGAGCGCGGGGATGAAACCCGACCCGGCGACCAGCACCAGCGCGAGCGCGCCCGAGACCAGCATCGCGATGCGATAGCCGACGACGCCGAGCGCGCCCGCGAGGCCGCGCTCCTCGCGGCTCACCACGTCGGTGCGGTAGGCGTCGACGACGATGTCCTGCGAGGCCGAGAGAAAGGCGACCGCGAGCGCGAGCCAGGCGACGAGCGCGAGATCCGAGCGCGGCGACAGGAACGCCATCGCGGCGATCCCCAGCGCGAGCGCGAGCTGGGTGACGAGCAGCCAACCGCGCCGCCGGCCGAGGAAAGGCGGGACGAAGCGGTCCATCGCAGGCGCCCAGAGGAACTTCCACACGTAGGGCAGCCCCACCAGCGTGAACGCGCCAATCGTCGAGAGGTCCACGCCCTCGACCGTCATCCACGCCTGCAAAGTTCCGCCCGTTAGCGCAATCGGAAGCCCCGAGGAGAAGCCGAGCGCGAGGATCACCGCGAGGCGCCGGCTGCGGAAGACCGAGAGGTAGGGCGAGCTCATGCGAGCTTCGCGTCGTAGTCGATCGTGAGCGGGGCGTGGTCCGAGAAACGCTTCGCCTTGTAGATGCTCGCCCGCCTCGCTTTCGCGGCGATGCCCGGGGTCGCGATCTGGTAGTCGATGCGCCAGCCGACGTTCTTCGCCCAGGCCCGGCCGCGGTTCGACCACCAGGTGTATTGCCTCGGCCGCGGGTCGACGCGCCGGAACACGTCCACCCAGCCGACGCGGTCGAAGGTCTCGGTCAGCCAGGCGCGCTCCTCGGGAAGGAAACCCGAATTCTTGCGGTTGCCGCGCCAGTTCTCGAGGTCGATCTCCTTGTGCGCGATGTTCCAGTCGCCGCACAGGACGAATTCGCGCCCGCTCGCCTTCAGCTCCTTGAGCACAGGCATGAACTCGGCGAGAAAGCGGAACTTGGCCTTCTGCCTTTCCTCCGAGCTCGAGCCCGACGGGAGGTAGACCGAGACCACCGAGAGCTTGCCGAAATCGGCGCGCAGATACCTCCCCTCGGGATCGAACTCCCGGCTGCCGTAGCCGCAAACCACGGCGTCGGGCTTCCTTCGCGAATACAGCGCCACACCGCTGTAGCCCTTCTTGGTCGACGCGCAGTGGTAGTTTCCGTGGAATCCCCTCGGCACCAGTTCCAGATCGGCGAGGTCGGCTTCCTGCGCCTTGATCTCCTGCAGGCAGACGACATCGGCGCGCTGCCGCGCGAGCCAGCGCGGAAAGCCCTTCGCGAGCGCCGAGCGGATGCCGTTGAGATTGAGCGTGATAATGCGTAACATTCGGCGAATTCTTCTCGGGCATCTCCAGGTGGCCGATTTTCGCAAGGACTTCATCGCGTTCTGCCTCGAGCAGGGCGTCCTGAAGTTCGGCCGCTTCGTCACGAAGTCGGGCCGCACGACGCCGTATTTCTTCAACGCCGGCCTGTTCAACACCGGCGCGTCGCTCGAGCGGCTGGCGCAATTCTACGCAAAAGCCATCCTGGCCTCCGGGGTGCGCTTCGACATGCTGTTCGGCCCCGCGTACAAGGGGATCGTTCTCGCCGCGACCACCGCCGTTGCCCTGGCGCGGGAGGGCCGCGACGTCCCCTACGCCTTCAACCGCAAGGAAGCCAAGGACCACGGCGAGGGCGGCGACCTCGTCGGCGCGCCGCTCGCGGGCCGCGTGCTCATCGTCGACGACGTGCTGACCGCCGGAACCGCGGTGCGCGAGTCGCTGGACGTGATTTCGTCACACGGCGCGACTCCGGCGGGAGTGGTAATCTCGCTGGACCGCATGGAACGCGGCGCCGCGGAGCTCTCGGCTATACAGGAAATCGAGAAACGCCACGGCATCCCCGTCGTGTCCATCGCGAGCCTGGACGACCTGATGGGCTTCATCGGGGAGCGCGCCGAATACCGGCAGCACCTCCAGGCGATCCGGGAATACAGGCAACTCTACGGGGTGGCTCACTATGCGTAGCCAGGCGGCGGTACTTCTGCTCACCTTTGCCGTGACCGCGCCCGCTCTCGCGCAGCAGCCGCCGGCGGCCCTGCACATGTACAAGTGCAAGGATGCGAGCGGCAGGGTCTACTACACCCAAGTCCCTCCCCGCGAATGCCTGGGGCGCGAAACCGAGGAGCTGAACAAGTCGGGCGTCGTCATCAAAGAAAGCCAACGCCCCGCCACGCCCGCCGAGATCAAGGCGCGCGAGGCCGAGCGCAAAAAGAAGGCGGAACAGGAGGAACTGGCCCGGGAGGAACACCGCAAGAACACCGCGCTCCTGAACACCTACTCGAGCGAGAAGGACATCGAGGACCAGCGAGCCCGCGCTCTCAAGGAGGCTCAGGACGCGATCGCCTCCACGGAGAAGACCATCGCCGGAGCCCAGAAGCGCCAAAAAGACCTCGAGTCGGAAAAGGAGTTCTACACCAAGAAGCCGATGCCCGCGAAGCTCAAGCAGGAAATTAGCAACGTCGACATCGAGATCAAGACCCAGACCGCGCTGCTCGAAGCAAAGAAGACCGAGATCGCCAAGATCAACGCGAAGTACGACGAGGACAAGCGGCGCTACGTCGAGCTGACGGCGCCGAAGAAGTAGTCAGCGCGCGAGCTTTCGCTTCAGGATCTCGTTCGCCTGAGCGGGATTCGCCTTCCCCTTGGTGGCCTTCATCACCTGCCCGACCAGCGAATTGAACGCCTTGTCCTTGCCGGCGCGGTAATCCTCCACCTGCCTTGCGTTCGCTGCGAGCACCTCGTCGACGATCTTCTCGATCGCGCCGGAGTCTGAGATCTGCTTCAGGCCGCGCTTTTCGATGATCGCATCGACCGAACCCTCCTGCTGCCACAAAGCGGGAAGGACCACGGATGCAGCCACGGTCGACGACACAGTTCCGTCGGCCACGCGTTCCGAAAGGTCCCGCAATTGATCGGACGACACTTTGCTTTGCGCAATGTCGAGGCGCTCCTCATTCAGCATTGCAGCGAGCGGGCCCAATATCCAGTTTGCCAACACGGGTGCCCGCTCTTTTGGCGCGCCCATGAGGGTTGCAATCGCGAAGGTCGAGGAGTTCCGAGTCGAAGTCAGCTGTTCGGCTTTTTCGACAGGAATTTCGTACGCAATGAGTTTCTTCTTCTGTTCGAACGGAGACTCTGGCAACTCATCCCTAACCTTTTCGATCCATTCTTCTTTCACCACTAGCGGCAGGAGATCGGGATCGGGGAAATAACGATAGTCGTGCGCTTCCTCCTTGGTCCGCATCGATCGCGTTTCGTCCCTGTCGGGATCGTAGAGTCTTGTCTCCTGAACGATCCTGCCACCGTCCTCGAGGATCTCGATTTGACGCTTCACCTCGAACTGGATCGCCTTCTCCATGAAGCGGAAGGAGTTCAGGTTCTTGATCTCGCAGCGGGTGCCGAGCGGCGCGCCGGGGCGTCTCACCGAGACGTTGGCGTCACATCGGAATGAGCCTTCCTGCATGTTCCCGTCGCAGATGTCATACCAAGTCACTATCTGGTGAAGCTTCTTCGCGTAAGCAACAGCTTCTTCCGCCGATCTAATCTCGGGCTCGGTCACGATCTCAAGCAAGGGCGTTCCCGCGCGATTCAGGTCGATTCCGCTCATTCCGTGGAAATCCTCGTGAAGGGACTTTCCCGCATCTTCTTCGAGATGGGCTCGCGTCAGCCGTATCACTATTTCACCCCGCGTCGGCGACACGATCGGAATTTCCCCGCCTTGCACGATCGGCAGCTCGTACTGGCTGATCTGGTACCCCTTGGGGAGGTCGGGGTAGAAATAGTTCTTGCGGGCGAACACCGAGCGGCGGTTGATGGTCGCGCCGATCGCGAGGCCGAAGCGTATAGCGCGCTCCACCGCGCCCTTGTTCGCCACCGGCAGCACCCCCGGCAGCGCCATGTCCACCGCGCTCGCTTGGGTGTTGGCCAGGGCGCCGAAGGCGGTCGAAGCGCCGGAGAACATCTTCGACGCGGTCGAGAGCTGCGCGTGGGTCTCCAGCCCGATGACGATTTCCCAGCTCATTGCAGGCCCCTCGGCTCGCGCCGGTGCCAGTCGGTCGCCTTCTGGTACTGGTGCGCCAGGTTGAGCAGTCTCGCCTCGGCGAAGTAGTTGCCTACGAGGTGCAGCCCGACCGGCAGGCCGCCCGCGCCGAAGCCGCAGGGAATGGAGGCAGCGGGAAGCCCCGCGAGGTTCGCGGGGATGGTGTAGATGTCGTTCAGGTACATCTGCACGGGATCCGAGGTCTTGGCGCCTAGCCTGAACGCCACGGTCGGCGCAGTCGGGCCGACCACCACATCGCAGCGCTTGAACGCCTCGGTGAAATCGTTCGCGATCAGGCGACGGACCTTCTGCGCCTTGAGGTAGTAGGCGTCGTAGTAGCCGTGGGAAAGCACGTAGGTGCCGATGAGAATGCGCCGCCTCACCTCCGCGCCGAACCCTTCCGCGCGCGTCCTGCGGTACATGTCGGCGAGATCGGTATAGTCCTTCGCCCGGTAGCCGTAGCGCACGCCGTCGAAGCGCGACAGGTTCGAAGACGCCTCCGCGGGCGCGATGACGTAGTACGCGGGCACCGAGAGGCCCGAGTTGCGCAGCTCGACCGGAACGCGCTTCGCGCCCAGCTTCTCCAACTGCGCCAGCGCCTCCTCGACGGCCTTGCCGACGTCCGGCGCGAGGCCCTCGCCGAAATGCTCCTTCGGCACACCGACGCGAAGGCCGGACAGCGGCTCGTCGAGATCGCGAGCGTAGTCCTCCGCATCGCGCTCGATCGAGGTCGAATCGCGCTCGTCGAACCCCGCCATCACGTCGAGCAGCATTGCGAGGTCCTCGGCGCTCTTCGCGAATGGCCCGCCTTGGTCGAGGCTGGAGGCGAAAGCGACCATGCCGTAGCGCGACACGAGGCCGTACGTCGGCTTCAGGCCGCAGATTCCGGAGAGCGCGGCGGGCTGGCGGATCGACCCGCCGGTGTCGGTTCCCGTCGCTGCCGGCGCCATGCGCGCCGCGACCGCGGCCGCCGACCCGCCCGATGAGCCGCCGGGGACGCAATCCGTGTTCCAGGGGTTCTTCACCGGCCCGTAGAACGAGGATTCGCTCGAGGAGCCCATGGCGAACTCGTCCATGTTGGTCTTGCCGAGGATCACCGCCCCCGCCGCGTTGAAGCGCTCGATCAGGTGCGCGTCGTAAGGCGACACGAAATTCGAGAGGATCTTCGAGCCGCAGGTGGTGAGCCAGTCGCGAGCGACGAAGATGTCCTTGTGCGCCACCGGGACGCCGGTAAGGGGTGCCGCCCTGCCCTGGGCAATGCGCGCGTCGGCCGCGCGGGCCTGCACGAGACTTTTTTCCGGGTCGACGGTGATGAAGGCGTTGAGCCTCCCGTTCAGCGCCGTGATCCGCTCGAGAAAGGTCTTCGTGAGCTCGACGCTCGAAATCTTCTTTGACGCAAGCGCCGAGGAAAGCTCTTTGAGAGAGGAATTCAGCATGAATTCAGGATTCTCGGCCCCTGAATCCGCTACTCGATGACCTTTGGAACGAGGTAGAGGCCTGATTCGTTCTGCGGCGCTAGCTTCAGGAACAAGTCGCGCTGGTCTTTCTCCCTCACTTCGTCGGGCCGCAGGCGCAGCGCAAAGGCCTGGGCGTGGGCCATGGGCTCGACCCCCTCGGTATCGACCTTCTGCAATTGCCCAATCAACTCAAATATATCGTTGAGCTTGGCCTCGACGGCCTTCGCTTCCGCGTCGCTTATGCCGATCCGGGCGAGCTCGGCGATGCGGCGTACGTCTTCGAGGGTCAACGCCATGAGAAATCGCTTAAAACGTAATTTTATTTGCTGTATTATAGCGCAATCGTGAATCCCCTTTCCTAAGGAAATCAGCAGGATGTTTGGCTTTTTGCGTGGATATTTTTCGGACGACATGGCGATTGACCTGGGAACGGCCAATACGCTGATTTACGTTCGCGGCAAAGGCATCGTGCTCGACGAGCCCTCCGTGGTGGCGATCAGGCAGGAGGGCGGCCCGAATTCGAAGAAGACGATCCAGGCGGTCGGCAAGGAAGCGAAGTCCATGCTCGGCAAGACGCCGGGCAACATCATCGCGATCCGCCCGATGAAGGACGGCGTGATCGCCGATTTCACCGTCACCGAGCAGATGCTCAAGCAGTTCATCAAGAAAGTGCACGAGTCTCGCCTGTTCTCGCCGTCGCCGCGCATCATCATCTGCGTTCCGTGCGGATCGACCCAGGTCGAGCGCCGCGCGATCCGCGAAGCCGCGATCGAGGCGGGCGCGAGCCAGGTCTACCTGATCGAGGAGCCGATGGCGGCCGCGATCGGCGCCGACCTCCCCGTCGCCGAGGCGACGGGCTCGATGGTGGTCGACATCGGCGGCGGCACCACCGAGGTCGGCGTGATCTCCCTCGGCGGCATGGTGTATTCGGGCTCGGTGCGCGTCGGCGGCGACAAGTTCGACGAGGCGATCGTCAACTACATCCGCCGCAACTACGGCATGCTGATCGGCGACACGACCGCCGAGAACGTCAAGAAGGAGATCGGCTCGGCCTTCCCTGGGTCCGAAGTGCGCGAAATGGAAGTGAAAGGGCGCAACCTCGCGGAAGGGATTCCGCGCAGCTTCACGATTTCCTCGAACGAGATCCTGGAAGCGCTGACCGAGCCGCTCAACCAGATCGTGGGCGCCGTGAAATCGGCGCTGGAGCAGACCCCGCCCGAGTTGGGCGCCGACATCGCCGAGAAAGGCATGGTGCTCACCGGCGGAGGGGCGCTCCTGCGCGACCTCGACCGGCTGCTGATGGAGGAGACCGGCCTCCCGGTGATCGTCGCCGACGACCCGCTCACCTGCGTGGTGCGCGGCTCCGGCAAGGCGCTCGAGAGAATGGAGAAGCTGGGGAGCATCTTCGCAAGCGAATAAGGAAGGATCGGGGACTGGAGGAAAGCGAGTGCAGCGCGTGTTCGCGATGGCCTTCCCCGCCTAGAGCCTAGAGCCCCGGACCATGGACTATCAGCCGCCGCCGTTCTTCAGCCGCGGTCCCGCGCCGGTGGTCCGTCTGGGCTTCTTCGTGTCGCTCGCCGTGCTGCTCATGGTGCTTGACGCGCGCTTCCGCTACGCCGAGTCCATCCGCGAGGTCGTGGCGCTGCTCGCGTACCCGCTGCAGCGCGTCGCGCTCGCGCCCGGGGAGCTGCTCGGTGCCGCGGCCGATTTCTTCACCACCCAGGTCGCGCTCAAGCAGGAGAACGAGCAGCTGAAGGCGCGGGACCTGCTCGCGGCGAGCGACCTGCTGACGGCCGAGGCGCTGCGCGCCGAAAACGCGCAGCTGCGGCGCCTGTTCGATGCGCGCGCGCGCATCCCGCGACCGGCTACCCTCGCCGAGATCCTCTACCAGGGACGCGATCCCTTCTCGCACAAGGTCGTCATCGACAAGGGCAGCAGCCAGGGCATCGAGCCGGGGCAGGCTGTCGTCGACGACACCGGCGTCGTGGGGCAAGTGACGCGGGTGCACCCCTGGCTCGCCGAGGTCACGCTCGTCACCGACAAGGAGCAGAGGACCCCGGTGGAGATCGTGAGGAACGGCCTTCGCGCGGTGGTCTACGGCGGCGGCGACAAGGGCACGCTCGATCTTTCCTACACCGCCACGAACGCGGACGTGCAGTCGGACGACGTGCTCGTGACCTCGGGGATCGACGGCACCTACCCGCCGGGCCTTCCCGTCGCGAAGGTGACGAAGATCGAGCGCGACGCCGCGTATTCGTTCGCGAAGATCACCTGCGTTCCCGCGGCGGGCCCCGAGCAGAACCGCCAGGTGCTGGTCCTCGCCAGAGAGGCCGATCTGCCTGCGCCGCCGGCGGAAGCCGCGCCGCGCCCCGGACCGACGCCCAAGCAGAAGCGCCCCAAGAAGTAGCGCATGGCCTACATCCACCAGCCCCAGCGCATCCTTCTGCCGGTCAACGTGGCCTACATGGCGCTCACCGTCGTGCTCGCACTGCTGTTCAATATGCTGCCCTGGCGCGACCTGGTGGGGGTTCCGGACATGGTCGCGCTGGTTCTCGCCTTCTGGTGCGTGCACCAGCCTCGCAAGATGGGGATAGGCGCCGCTTGGTTCGTGGGCCTGGTCATGGACGCCGGCAACGGCGCGCTCCTCGGGCAGCACGCCTTCGCTTACGCCTTTCTCGCCTTCGGCGCGATCACCCTGCACCGGCGCATCTTGTGGTTTCCGCCCTGGCAGCAGGCGGCGCACATCCTGCTGCTGCTGCTCGCGAGCCAGGCGCTGATGCTCGGCGTGCGCATGATCGCCGGGGGTGCCTTCCCCGGCTTCCTGTATTTCGCCAGCAGCCTGATCGCCGCCGCGCTGTGGCCGATGGCCACCTTCCTGCTGCTCCTGCCGCAGCGCAGGCCGGAAAGCGTCGACGAGAACCGGCCGCTCTAGGCGACGCGCATGTCCGAACTCAGGAACGTCCGGCGGGAGCTCCACTATTTCCAGGTTCGCCTGGGCGTCGCGGGCGCACTGGTGCTCGCCGCCTTCGCCGTCCTGCTCGGGCGGTTCTTCTACCTGCAGGTGATCCAGCACAAGTACTACGACACCAAGGCCGAGGACAACAGCATTTGGATCAAGCCGCTCGAGCCTAACCGCGGTCTTATTCTCGATCGCAATGGAGTGGTGCTCGCGCGCAACTATTCGGCGTATACGCTTGAGCTGACGCTATCCAAGATTCCCGACCTCGAAGGCACCATCAACGCGCTCGCGACGCTGGTCGACATCCAGCCAAGAGACCGCCGCCGCTTCCAGAAGCTGAGAGAGGAAAGCAAGGGACAGGACAACCTCCCGTTGCGCACTCGCCTGACCGACGAGGAGGTCGCGGTGCTCGCGGTCAACCGCTACCGCTTTCCCGGCGTCGACATCAAGGGCAGGCTCTTCCGCCAGTACCCCCTGGGCGAGCTCGCCTCGCACGTCGTCGGCTACATCGGCCGCATCGACGACCGCGACGTCGAGAAGATCGAAGCGTCGGACGACGCTGGCAACTACAAGGGCACCGACCATATAGGCAAGACGGGCCTGGAGCAGAGCTACGAGAGCGCGCTGCACGGAACCACCGGCTTCGAGCAGGTCGAGACCGACGCGAGCGGGCGCATCGTGCCGCGCGGAACCAGCGTGCGCACGCTCGCGCCCACTACGCCGCCCGTGCCGGGGGACAACCTCGCTCTCACGCTCGACATCCACCTGCAGGAAGCAGCCGAGCGCGCCTTCGGCGAAAACCGCGGAGCACTGGTGGCGATCGAGCCCGCGACAGGCGGCGTCCTCGCCTTCGTCTCCAAGCCCGGGTACGACCCGAACCTCTTCATCGATGGCATCGATCCGGCGAACTGGGACGCGCTCAACAACTCGCCCGACCATCCGCTCAACAACCGCGCACTCACCGGCCTGTATCCGCCCGGCTCGACCTTCAAGCCCTACATGGCGCTCGCGGCGCTCGAGCTCGGCAAGCGGACGCCGACCCAGTCGATCTTTGACCCCGGCTACTTCATGTTAGGCAACAACCGCTTCCGCGACGACAAGGCGGGCGGGCACGGCTACGTCGACATGTACAAGTCGATCGTGGTGTCGTGCGACACCTACTACTACACGCTCGCCAACGACCTCGGGATCGACAACATGGCGCGCTTCATCGGCCAGTTCGGCTTCGGCGCAAAGACCGGCATCGACGTCGAGGGCGAGTTCGTCGGCGTGCTGCCGTCCCAGGAGTGGAAGCTGAAGCGCTTCAAGAACACGCCGCAGCAGAAGTGGTTCCCAGGGGACACCATCAGCGTCGGCATCGGCCAGGGCTACAATTCCTACACGCCCCTGCAGCTCGCCCAGGCCGTGGCGACGCTCGCCAACGACGGCGTGGTGTACCGGCCCCATTTCGTCGACTACATCCAGAACCCCATCACCGGCGAGCGCAAGTACGTCGAGCCCCAGCCGGTCAAGACCATTCCGCTGAAAGCGAAGAACCTGGAGATCATCAAGCACGCCATGGTGGGCGTGAACAAGGAAGGCACCGGCGCCCGCGCCTTCTCCGGCGCCGCATACGTGAGCGCCGGCAAGACCGGGACGGCGCAGGTCGTGGCGCTCAAGAAGGACGAGAAATACTCGGAAGCGAACGTCGACGAGCGCCTGCGCGACCACGCGCTCTTCATCGCCTTCGCGCCGGTCGAGAAGCCGACGATAGCGCTCGCCGTGCTCGTTGAGAACGCCGGGTTCGGCGCGCGCGCGGCTGCCCCTGTCGCGCGGAAGGTCCTCGATTTCTATCTGCTCGGCAAGGGCGTCGACAAGCCCGCAGCACAGGCTCCCAAGCTCACCGATGATGACGACGGCGACGATTAGGCAGCTGCTCGAGCGCTTCGCCGAGAAGATCGACGGACCGCTGATCGCGATCGTGCTCGCGATCCTCGCGCTCGGGCTCGCCACGCTCTACAGCGCCGCCTACCAGGCGCCGGCGCGCTTCGCCGCGCAGGCGCTGAACATGCTGCTCGCGCTGGTGCTGATGTGGGCCGCCGCGCAGGTTCACCCGCAGGTGTTCATGCGCATCGCGGTGCCGGTGTTCCTCGCGGTCCTGCTGATGCTTGTCGGCGTCGCGCTTTTCGGCGACGTTAGGAACGGCGCGCGCCGCTGGCTGCCGCTCGGATTCGCGAGCATCCAGCCCTCCGAGCTGATGAAGCTCGCGATGCCGCTCCTGCTCGCGCGCTACTTCCACCGACACGAGGCGACGCTGCGCCTTCGCGAGTTCGCGCTGGCCTTCGTCATTCTCGCCGTGCCGACCGCGATGATCGCGCGGCAGCCCGACCTCGGAACGGCCCTGCTCGTCGCAGCCGCGGGCCTGTACGTGATTTTTCTCGCGGGGCT
>Ga0335082_10003152_pt1 | contig 17894 bp, 16 predicted proteins | sample Lox_Sample_41_FD_206718 | JGI IMG/M metagenome (GOLD analysis project Ga0335082, IMG submission 206718) | Soil microbial communities from Loxahatchee National Wildlife Refuge, Florida, United States - Lox_Sample_4.1 | ecosystem: Environmental > Terrestrial > Soil > Wetlands | place: USA... | reverse complement strand
CTCAGATCGACCAGCACCTTGTCCAAAAAAGAAGTTCCGAGGCTCCTCATCCTACTCGCTCCGCCACTAACACTGTGTTGCGTCGGTCTCTTCGAAGCGCGCGAGAACAGCCGCGTAGAACGCCGCAGATTCCGGCGGTTTGCGGCGAGTCGTCCAGGCGATGTGGAACCGGAGACCGCGGTGATGGGGGCTCCAAATCGCCGAAGGCGGCCGGTTTTCTCTGTGGCCGGGCGAGGCGGTTCCGCTTCGTGGAGAGATCAAGGCGTTGTCTCTGTCTGGGGCGATGCTCGCGAGTGTCACGCGAACGTCGGGCGCGTTCGAGTGAACCGCTCTTGGGGAAGCGGAGACTAGGGCCGTATCCGTCCCATACACGGGCGCGTGCCTCGCCACGCGCATACATTCGGCACGCCTACCCAGAGCGCGTGATCTCTCCTCCATCCCAGCTCTCACCCGCTGCCTGATGACTTGTACGGAGGAGCGATGTCAGGAGGTACGGTCCGTTCGTTGCTCGCGGCGTCGGCTGCGCTCTGCGCCTTACCGTTGACCGTCGACGCGCCACCGCTGGTGGTGGCCGGCTTCAAATTCGAGGCCGGCGAGCAGGCATTCGCAGACGATGCGCTCGTGATCTCGGGGGCGGTCACTGGAACCACGGACGAGCAGGTGCGGTCGACCCTGGTGGGTAGCCATCTCGGAAACAGCATCCGCGTCATCACGACCGACGTCGCAGTGATCGAAGTTGCGTTCTCAGACAACCTGATCTGGAACGGAGATGGGAACGACTTCGTGATCCTCGAACTCTCAGGGAGCGCGACGCCACTGGGCTTCGGTTTCCTGATGGGAATCGGCCTGGCCAGTCTGGCGATCGTGAAGCGTCGGATGCCGTGCATTGTAGGTGAGCGGACGCTTGCCTTGGTCCCTACAGAAATGTAGATTGGGCTTGGAGTCGCCAAATGGACAAAGAAATCCAGATCTCGGCCGTGGTCTCGGAGACGACACGGGAGCTGCTCGAGCGCCACGTTCGCGCGACCGGCGTGAAGAAGGGATATCTCGTGGAGCAGGCTCTCCGGCATCACCTCCAGGCCCTGCAGGAACTCCCCGCCGACGTGATCGTCCACCCGAAGCTCGTGCTGACTCGGAAATCCGGCGAAGAGTTCTTGAAGGAGATGGACAAGGCGAAGCCGACGGAGGCTTTGCGCGATCTCCTCCGTGATCGCGATTAGGGCGCTCCGAGAAGGGGACGATCGGTCGCAGCTCCGCTCCGGCGATCCTGACCTCGACCGGTTCTTCCACAAGTTCGCGGTTCAGAACCAGTTCAAGCACCACCTGGGCGTCACCTACGTTGCGATCGACGGCGACAGGATCGTTGGCTTCGCCACCGTCGCTCCCGCCCACGTCGAGATCGAGAAGCTGCCAGCGTCCGCGCGAAAGAAGCTTCCGCGCTATCCGCTGCCGGTGCTCCGACTCGCCCGGCTCGCCGTCGATCAGGAAGCGCGGGGCCAGGGACTGGGACGCCAGCTCCTCCGATTCGTACTCCAACTCGCCCTGCGAATGGCAGGAGACTACGGCTGTGTCGGCGTCGTGGTCGATGCGAAGCCGGACGCGGTCGATTTCTACGAGCAGTACGGCTTCATCTCGGTCGACGTGGTCGAGGGACAGTCGGATGCGCGTCCTGTGCCGATCCCGATGTTCCTCGCGATTCGGGCGATTCGCGTCGCCTTCGGCGCGCAGGATGACTGATACGACACGCTGGCAGCGGCCGTGACCCGGTACGAGCGTTCTTCGTCGTCTCCGAGATCCGAGGAGCTGCTCGAAGCCATTGCCCTCGAAGAAGCGCGTCTCGCGCGGCTCGAGGTCGAAGGGACGGAGGCTCGCCTCCGGCTCGCCACGCTGCGGTCGCTGGCTTCGCTCGAGAGCGTTTCCGAGAACGGCGCGGACCCGACGGAGAGTCGCCGCTCCCAGGTGCCGCGGACACCGTCCAAAAAGGTCGAGTTGTTTCGTTCTCTCTTCCGCGGTCGCTCGGGCGTCTTCGCGACGCGCTTCGTGAGCCGGTTCAAGTTCGTCCCTGGCTTCTGCGAGCTTCCGAAGATCAAGTGCGGCGCGTGCCCGAACCAGGCCTTCCTCCCGCTCGACGACGCAGCCGTGCTGGGCCACCTGAGAGATCGGGCAGATCGGAGCGGGCAAGCGGGCGGGGAACGGCCGACTCGAGGGGCACTCGCCGATCCTCCTCACGGAGCGGAACGACCACCTCGACTTTCTCGCGAAGCGCCTCGAGCGATTCGCGCGCCACCTCGTCGTCCTACGGGGTGGGATGGGCGCAAGGCAGCGGCGCGCGGTGCAGGAGCGGATCGCCGCGATTCCGGATGGCGAGGAACGTCTCGTGCTCGCGACCGGACGCTACATCGGTGAGGGATTCGACGACGCGCGCCTCGATACGCTCTTCCTGGTGCTCCCGGTGTCCTGGAGGGGAACGCTGATCCAGTACACGGGCCGGCTCCATCGCCCACACCCGAGAAAGTCGACGGTTCGGATCTTCGACTACGTGGGTCGCGACGTTCCCATGCTGCTCCGCATGTTCGAGCGGAGACTGCGTGGTTATCGAGCGATCGGCTACGCCGAGGGTGAGACCCCGCTCGGGTTCGGCGCGACCCGCGAGCTCGTCGTCGAGTACGACGACGAGGCGCTCCGATCGGCCGCTACGGCCGGTGAGGAGGCATGACTGGGAAGGGCGGTCGCTCGATGAAGCCGGCGCGTGTGGCTGCCGGCGCGCGAGCGCTCTTCGCAGAACGCCGTCTCGCACGAATCGGCGCGTCGGAACCCTCTCGGCGAAGGACCAGAAGGTCTGTTCGCAAGTCCCGCGTGACGCGATAATGGCGAGACCATCGATCCTGAAGCTGCCCCCCAGAGCGGCCGAGGGTCGGACTTCCGTTTTCTGATCGGATGGTGCCGGTGAGCTCGATCGAAGCGCTGCTGCCTGCCGATGAGGATCGGCGAGAGGCCTACGAAACGCTCCTCCACATGGCGAGGCGCAAGACGGGGCGGATTCCGCCTGAGCTTCTGGCAGATCACGTCCTCACCGTGTACAGGGAGGCCGACTGGCCGGTGCAGCGCGCCGCGATGGAGGCCTTGCTCCGCCGCTTCGACTTCGCGCGCGAGGACGGGCTGCGTCTCGCCGCCTCGCCCGCGAGAGGGGAACCGCTAGGGCTCTACAGAACGCGCTCGCGCAACGGCTCCGCGCGTCCCTATCGAACCTTGCTGCGCTCGCTCACTCCACTCCAAGGAAGCTGCGACTGCGCCGACTTCCTGCGAAACTCGCTCGGCATCTGCAAGCACCTGATCGTGGTTCTGGATGCCATCGCGGCGCGCACCGGCTCGCTCGAGCGGGCGCTGCAGGGCGACGCCGCGTCGGATGGGCGGGCACCGCGGCTCGCGTGGGATCCGATCCGCCCGCTCTGCGGCCGCGGCGATTGGCTCGAGCGCGTGCGTTTCGAGGCGCCGGCGCCGGGGAGCCGCCGCGATGCGGAGCAATCGCGACGAGCGCGAGAGCACTTCGTTCCCGACGGCGCGGGCGGCGGGCGCCTGAAGAACACCTGGCTGGAGCAGCCGGAGCGGCGACTCACGCTCGTCAGCGATCTCTTGACACGGCTCGACGCCTCCCCGCTCCAGGTCGAGCCCGCGCTGCGCGCGCTCCTGGTCGAGGAGCAACGACGGCTCGAGCCGCTTCTGGAAGCGCGGCGCGGACGTCGCCCCTCGCTCCGCGGGCTGCGCCGCAAGCTCTATCCGTATCAGCGGCAGGGCGTCGCGCGCTTCCTCGATGGCGGGTGCCTGCTCCTCGCCGACGACATGGGGCTCGGGAAGACGATCCAGGCGGCGGCCGCCTGTCACGCGCTGTATCGCGCGGGAAGCGTGCGCCGCGGCCTCGTGATCGCGCCCGCGAGCCTCAAGGGCCAGTGGGAGCGCGAGTGGCGCGAGACGGCGAGCGTCCCGATTTCGGTGGTCGAGGGGCCGCCCGCGCAGCGCGCACGCGCCTATCGCCGTACTTCCGATGGATTTCTCGTCGCGAACTACGAGCAGGTGTTGCGCGACCTCGACGTGATCCTTGCGTGGGACCCGCAGATCGTCGTCCTCGACGAGGCGCAACGCATCAAGAACTGGGCCACCAAGACGGCTGCGTTCGTGAAGCGCCTGCGCCCGCGCTACCGCCTCGTCCTCACGGGAACTCCAATGGAGAATCGCCTCGAGGAGCTCGCCTCCATCATGGACTGGGTCGACGATCACGCGCTCGAGCCCAAGTGGCGGCTCGTTCCGTGGCACTCGACCTTCGCCGACGGATCGAGAGAGGTGGTGGGCGCGCGCCACCTCGACACGCTGCGCGAGCGGGTCGCGCCACGCATGCTGCGACGCGTGCGAAACGACGTCCTGTCGCAGCTCCCGCCGCGCACCGACACGATGATCACTGTCGAGATGACGGATGCCCAGCGCGAGGAGCACGACGCTCTCGATCAGCCGATCGCCTCGCTCCTCCAGCGAGCCCGCAAGCGACCGCTCACACAGGCCGAGTTCCTGCGTCTGATGACGCTCCTCACCACCAAGCGCATCATCGCGAACGGGCTCGCGCAGCACCGCTTCGCCGAGGTCTGGCCGGGGATCGAGCGCGCTCGGCCGCACGAGGCTCTGCTCGGGAGCCTCTCCAGCCCGAAGCTCGCCGAGGTGCGCGCGCTGCTCGCGGCGCTCGCCGTGGAACAGCAACGCAAGGTCGTCGTCTTCAGCCAGTGGCGGCGGATGCTGCTCCTCGCGCACTGGGCGGTGGGGGACCTGCTCGCGGACGCCGGGCTGCGCGCGGCGTTCTTCACGGGCCAGGAGAGCCCCAGGCAGCGCACGCAGAACCTCGTCGACTTCCACGACGATCCCGCCGCGCGCGTCCTCTTCGCCAGCGACGCGGGGGGCGTGGGTCTCAACCTCCAGCGCGCGGCGAGCGCGTGCGTGCTGCTGGACCTGCCGTGGAACCCGGCGGTCCTCGAGCAGCGGGTCGGGCGCATCTATCGCCTGGGTCAGAAGCGTCCGATCGACGTCTACAGCCTCGTGAGCCAGGGATCGATCGAGGAGCGCATTGCCTCGCTGGTCGCCGACAAACGGGCGCTCTTCCGCGGTCTCTTCGACGGCACGAGCGACAGCGTGCGCTTCGATCGCTCAGGGAGCTTCCTCGCGAAGCTGGAGGAGCTGGTCGGCGACGACGCAGGGCAGAGCGGCGCGGTCGAGTTCGAGGAGGATGACGGGGAGGCGACCGCGCAGGCGCTCGGGAGGTGGCTCGACGACGGCGACGATTCCGGAGAGGCAGAGGACCGCGCCGTGGCTGGGGAGTCCACCGATCCCGATCCTTCCGCGGTGGAAGCGGATCGCGCGGCGCGCCACAGCGCGCAGCCGATCGCGGTTGCGGACGTGGCGCGACTCTTCGCCGAGATCGGTGTGGAGCGCACCGCATCGGGCGGGCTTCGCATCGAGGCTGGGCCCGAAGCGGCGGAGGCGCTCGCCACGCTCTTCGAGAGCTTCGCCGCAGTACTGCGCAGCGCGGCGCGCTGAGTCTCTGATTCTCTCCGTCCTAGGCCATCACCTCTTCGGCGATCGAAAAGCGGTACTGCGAATTCGTGTTCCATTCGCTCCGCCATCCACACTTTAATGCGTCGCATCTCTTCGGAGCTCGCGAGAACAGCCGCGAAGATCGCCGCAGATTCCGGCGGTTCGTGGCGAGCGGCCCACGCGATGCGGAACCGGAGACCGCGGTGATGGGGGCTCCAAATCGCCGAAGGCGGCCGATTTTCTCTGTGGGCGGGTGAGGCGGTTCCGCCTTCGTGGAGAGATCAGGACGCTGTTTCGGCCTCGGGGCAACGCTCGCGAATGTCATGCGAACACCGGGGCAGTCGACCTGCTGTTCCAGAGATTGGCGCCCTCCCACGACGCGGGCCGAGGCGCTTCGGCTGCTAGGTCGATAGGCTCTCGGGCGCCTACGGCAACTCCGCTCCGAGGATGATCCGTGCTGGGCAGGGTGCTCAAGGCCGCACTCATGGGTCTCGCCGTCGCATGCGCGTCTGCGCCCGCTGGCCAGAAAGACGCGATCTGGAAGGACGTACGCGGAGCACCGCTTCCGGACACGGCCTTCCGCAAATCGGTGGACGGTTTCGGGGCGTGGGTGCTCGTGACCTCCGACATGGACTGGCAAGAGAAGTTGTATAGCAGTGCGAGGAGGCTCTATTTCACTGAGGCAGACACGGTCGAGAAGGGCGGACACCTCCACGTGCTGATCTTCTTCACCAACCCGGGGCTGACAGAAACAGGTCGTGCCGAGATCGCTTGCGATATCGAGGTCGAGAGGCCGGACGGCTCCATCTCGATCCGGAGGCTCGATGCCGCGTGCTTCGGAGAAGGACCTCTGCCTGGCCCAGCACAGAAGATCTACAACTCGACACCCGAATTGGACTTCGTCGGCGAAGAGAGCGATCCGGTCGGAGAGTGGCGCATCCGCGTCAAAATGAAGGACCGGGTGCGCGGGGTCGAGATCCCACTCGAGACTTCGTTCACGCTCGAATGACACTCAGAGATGCGCGTGTGCCCTAGCTTCGTTCCATTCTCGAGCCGCACCGCCACGAAGTCCGAGCTTCCATCCTTCTCTTGGAAGGACTTCGAGCCTGCCACGGAAATCGTCGCTGGTTCCGCGAGTTTGCGTCGAGGGCGCTTGCGACCCGGAACCGGAGACGCCAGTGGCGCGGAGACATCGGCGCTCCCCGCGCCTGTTTTCTCCGCGGGCGAGTGGGACGGTTCCCCTTCCTGGAGAACGAGGAGCTTCAGTCGAAGCCCAACACGGTCTTCTTCGCTCGAAGCCCATGGCCGAGTCGAGTCGACTGCAATGAAGGTGATGCGATTTGCGTTTGCTGACTGTGTTCGCAGCCTACTGCATGTTGTCGATCGCAGGTTGGTACGCCAGCCATGACCGAAGCGGAGGCTCGAACCTTGGCCGAGGGGAAGCTCAACGCTTACACGACGGCAGAGCACCTTGAACGGTCGACGTTTGGTAAGCCACAGTCTCGTCCCTCCCCGGGCACCCCGAACATGGACGAATATTGACGGCAGACAGGCGTCGTTCGGGCCGCCCGGGCGTTGTATAGACTTGAGAGACGTGTAAGAAAGATGGGGATGGGGGACGACCGATGATCCTCGACAAGTTCTGGAGAGTGATCCGGATCCGGCTCAACAAGGTCGCCAACCTGTTCTGGCAGAGCGATCCGATCGCGGCGATGCAGTACGAGTACGACCTTGCGGTCGAGCAGCTGAAGGAGGGGCGGCTCGGGCTCGAGCAGTATCGCGGGCTCGTCGAGCGCGTCTCGCGCCAGGTGGCGACGAACCGCCGGCACTGCGAGCAGCTCGCGGCCCAGGTGAAGGCCTACCTGAAGGCGGGCGATCGCGAAACCGCCGCGCGCTTCGCGCTCGAGCTGCAGAAGTCCAAGGCGGAGCAGGCCAAGAACGAAGAGCAGCTCGGCATGCACGAGCAGGCGTACCAGAACAACCTGAAGAAGATCCAGCACGCCAACAAGAAGCTCGTCGACGTTCGCGACAAGATCCAGCGCTACGACTCCGAGCTCAAGATGAGCGCGGCGGAGGCGGAGATCGCCAAGCTCTCCGAAACCTTCGACATGAACGTCACCACCGACTTCGGCGAGGTCGAGCGCGTGATCCAGGAGCGCATCGACCGCAACCGCGGCGCCGTGCGCGTCGCGGCGGATCTCTCGGAGAAGGGCGTCGCGGAAGTCGAGGCCGAGGAGAAGATGGAGCAGGTGCTGGCCGACGACGCGCTCAAGCAGTTCGAGGAGGAGCTCGGGCTACGCACGCCCGAGACGACACCGGTGACCGAATCCGCCAAGGAGCTCGGTCCGATGGTCGGGAAGCAAGGCTCGTAGCGTCGACGCCCGGATGCGTCGAACCGGTATCGGGTCTTCGAGAAGGGGGGCAAGGCCATGGCGGAACCGGAGGCGAGCGGAGGGGGAGGACCGAAGCCCCTTTTCTATCTCGCGGTGCTCGTAGTCGTCGCGGGGCTGGTGTGGCTGGCGGCGTCGCGACTCGGTCTTTTGTCGCACGCCGGCGCGGGCCAGCCCGCGGTGCCGGCCGCGCAGGCGCCGGCCGCCGCTCCGAGCGAGGCCACGGCCGCCGGCGAAGCGCCCGACACGGCAGGTCCGACCACCGTCAAGGAGTACGACTTCGTCGCGGCGCAGCGCCTGCCCGAGGTGAAGGGCGTCTCGGGTTACAAGTCGCTCGCGAACCGTACCGTGCGCTTCGCGATCAACGTATGGGCAGGCTGGAGTCCGATCCTCCAGGCCAACGGCGGGATGCGCGCCGGCAAAGTGTGGAAGGTGCCGGGCGGCCAGGACTTCCAGGTCGAGCTGGTGCTGATCGACGACCCGGTCGCGATGCGGGACGCCTTCGCCGCGGGCGACGTTCACATCGGCTGGGCGACGCTCGACATGCTGCCGCTGCTGCTCGAGGGGCTGCGCAAGGACTCGCGCGTGATGCCGCGCGTCTGCCAGCAGGTGGACTGGTCGAACGGCGGCGACGGTATCGTCGTGCGCGACTCGGTCAAGACGATGGGCGACCTGCGCGGCAAGAAGGTGGTGCTGGCGCAGAACTCGCCGTCGCACTTCTTCCTGCTCAATGCGCTGATCAACGCCGGCGTGCAGCCTCCCGAGGTCGACATGCGCTTCACCGGCGACGCCTTCCAGGCGGCGGCCGCCTACAACGCTGACAAGTCGCTGTCCGGCGTCGTGTCGTGGGCGCCCGATATCTACAACCTGTCCAAGATCAAAGGCAACAAGCTGATCGTCAGCACGGCGACGGCGAACAAGCTGATCGCCGATGTCTGGTTCGCGCGCGCCGACTTCGCCAAGGACCACCCCGACATCGTCGAAGGGCTGGCGCGCGGGATCTTCGACGCCATGGAGGAGCTGAAGCAGCAGCCCGCCAAGGTCGCGGTGTCGAAGATCATGGCCGACGCATATTCGATTCCCGCGTCCGACGCGCTCGGCATGCTCGGAGACGCCCACTCCACCAACTACGCCGAGAACCGCGAGTTCTTCCTGAACCGCAACAACCCAACCAACTTCGAGCGCACCTGGAACACCGCCTACTTCCTTTACAAGAAGATCGGGGCCGTCACCGAGAAGACGCCCTTCGACCAGGTGATGGACTTCAGCGTGATCCAGAAGCTCGGCGGCGAGCCGCGCTACGCCAGCCAGAAGAGCGAGTACGACGTCCAGTTCGCGCCGGCGTCCGCCAGCACGGTTCAGGCCGAATCCAACGAGATCCTGACCAAGACGGTCGTCATCCACTTCTTCCCCAACTCCTGGGACATCGACAAGCGGGTGAAATCGGACGCGACCGGTCGCGACGAGCTCTACGACCCGAACGCCAGCTTCGTGGTCGAGGAGGTCGGCAAGCTGGCCGGCCAGTACGGGGCGGCGCGGATCGTCATCGAAGGTCACACGGATGCGTCGATGAAGGGCCGCGTGCCGGCGAGCATGGTGCAGGAGCTCTCGGCGAACCGCGCGAATGCGGTGAAGCAGGCGCTGGTGCACGCATTCCCGACGCTGTCGCCGAACCAGTTCTCGGCGACCGGCGCGGGCTGGGACAAGCCGGCCGACCCGACCGACCCGATGAACCACGCGCTGAACCGCCGCGTCGAGGTGAAGGTCTACCCTCTCGAAGCAGCGGAGTAGCCGCCCCCAATGCCCCTCGGCATCGGCGATCGGTTGCTCGCCCTGCGGCGCGAGCCGCCGCGAGCGGTCGCGATCGCGCTCGGCGTCGGCGGCGTCGCCTTCGTGGTGCTCGCGTGGTGGGTCCTGACGCTCGGCGGCGTTCCCGAGGACCGCTGGATCTCGCCGACCGTGCTTCCGAGCCCAGGGGAGGTGCTGCGGAGCGCCGGCAGCCTCTTCACCGAGCGGGATCTCGTGCAGAGCATCTTCGCGACGCTGCGCCGTGTGGTGCTGGGATTCGCGCTGGCCCTCGCGATCGGCGTGCCGGTCGGCATCGTGGCGGGCTCGTGGCGCGCCCTGTACGCGGTGCTCGCGCCGTTGGCGCTGTTCGGGCGCAACATCCCGATCGCCGCGCTGATCCCGCTCACGATCCTCTGGTTCGGAATCGGCGAGGCGCAGAAGACGGCGTTCATCTTCACCGCGTGCGTTCCGTTCGTGTTCTCGGACGCGGCCACGGCGGTGGCGTCGGTACCGGATCGCTACGTCGAGACCGCGCAGACGCTCGGCGCCTCGTCGCTCCAGATCGTCTACAAGGTGCTGGTGCCGTTGGCGCTGCCGAGCGTATACGAGAGCGCGCGACACATGTTCGGGTTGGCATTCGGCTACATCATGCTGGCCGAGCTGATCAATGCCCAGCACGGACTCGGCTGGCTCCTGTCGACCAGCCAGCGGCGCGGGCTGAACGAGCACATCCTGCTGATCCTGGTCGTGATCGGGCTGCTCGCCTACGGCATCGACCGCCTGCTGCTGTGGTCCGAGCACCGACTGTTCCCGTACCGCCAGGGCGAGGCCGAGCCGTGAGCGCCGCCGCCGCCATGCCCGCGCCCGACGTGATCGTCGAGTTCGACCACGTCTCGAAGATCTTCGCGCCGGGGACGCCGCGCGAGTCGGTGGCGATCCAGGACGTCACGTTCCGCGTCGACAACAGTCCGGGTCGCGGCGAGTTCATCGCGGTGGTCGGTCCGTCGGGCTGCGGCAAGTCCACCGTGCTGCGGCTGATCGCGGGGCTCGGTCCTCACCATCCGCCGACGCGCGGTACGGTGTGCGTGGCGGGCCGTAACGTCCAGGGACCGAGCGCGGAGCGCGGCATGGTGTTCCAGGACTACACGTCCTTCGATCACCTGACGGTGGAGGACAACGTGGCGTTCGGTCTCGCGTGCCGCGGCGTGCCGATCGCGGAGCGCCGAGAGCAGGCGTGCGCATGGATCGCCAAGGTCGGCCTCGATGTCGCGCGCGATGCGCGCAAGTACCCGCACCAGCTCTCGGGCGGGATGCGGCAGCGCGTCGCGATCGCGCGCACGCTGATCTTGCGCCCGCGCATCCTGCTGATGGACGAGCCCTTCGGCGCGCTCGATCCGACTACGCGCCTGAGCATGCAGGATCTCCTGGTCGGCCTCTGGCGCGAGATCGAGGCGACGGTCTTCTTCGTGACGCATTCTCTCGAGGAGGCGGTGTTCCTCGGCGATCGTGTCTACGTGATGGCCGCCCGACCCGGCCGTCTCGTCCGCGAGTTCCCCGCGCCACCGCCCGATCGGCCCGCGCGAGAGATGCAGCACAAGCCCGGCTTCCAGGGGCTCGTCGGCGAGATCAGCGACCTGCTCCAGCAGCTCGAGGTCGAAGCGAGCGCCAAGCCGCCGGCGGATCCGACACGTGTCTGAGACGCGACGCGGAGGACTCGGCCGCTACCTCCGCGGGGCGTTCTTCTTCCGCTGGAATCTGCTCGCGCTGCTCGGCGGCGCCGCGGCGGCGCTGCTGTCGCCGCTCCCGGGTGTTGCGCTGCCGCTCGTCGCCGCCGCGGAGCTCAGCTACCTCGCCGGGCTCGTGTCGATCCCCCGCTTCCGCAAGGCCATCGACGCGCGGCATGCCGCGAGCGAGCGCGCGCCCGAGGTCGCTGCGGGTATGGCGCGCCTCGAGCGCCTGCTCGTGAACCTCCCGAACGGGTCGCGCGCGCGCTTCGAGGAGCTCCGCACGCGCTGCGTGCGCATGCGCGCGATCGCGCGCGGCGCGCGCGGCAAGACCGATTCGGGGCCCGAGCGCGGCGAGGAGATCCAGTCGCCCGCGCTCGACCGCATGCTCTGGGTGTTCCTGCGCCTGCTGCACACGCAGGACGCGCTCCGCAACTTCCTGCGAGCGACGCCCGAGCACGAGCTCACCGAGCGCGTCGCGTCCCTGCGTCGCGAGCTCGAGCAGGCGCAGCAAGTGAAGGACGATCGCATCGTGCGCTCGCTCACCGACAGCCTCGCCACCGCGCAGGGTCGGCTCGGCAACCACCACATCGCGGAGGACAACGAGCGCTTCGTCGGAGTCGAGCTCGACCGCATCGAGCAGAAGATCCAGGCGCTCTCGGAGCAGGCGGTGAACCGCGCGGATCCGGACCAGCTGTCGAGCCAGGTCGACTCGGCGGCGGAGAGCGTGCGCCAGGCCGAGAAGACGATCGGCAACCTCCAGGCGATCACCGGCCTTGTCGAGGATCTCGACGAGCCGCCGGCAATCCTCGACGAGCGCTACGAGGAGGTATCGAAGCGATGATCTCTGCTATCCGAGCGCGCAGCGGATGGATTCGCAGGCCATGAGCGACGGGATCCCCGTGCCGAAGTCGTGGCCCGATTCGTGGCCAGAGTGGGCGCGCCGCATGGGCGAGCTCTATGCGACGGGCACCACCGCGATGTTCGTGCTGCACGGCGCCACGCACGATCTCGTGCGCATCGAGGAGGCGGGCGGCGCGCGCTACGGCGCGCTCGCCGAGTTCCTGGCGCAGCAGCTCTTCGGGCGCTGGGATCTCGTGCTCCACTACGACCTTGGCCGCGGCCTGCGCGCCTTCGCCGGCCGCGACGAGGCGCGGCTGCGCGCGATGGTCGAGAAGGCGTCGGGGCGGATCGGCGACCTGACGTCGCTGGGCAAGGACCCGGGCACCGTGCTCGCAGCGCTCGACCGCTTCGTGCAGCGCAACGTGATGGCGGACGAGACGGATCGCCTGGGCACCGCCGTGGTCTTCGATCACGCGTCGTTCTTCGCGCCGAACGTCGGGCCGGGCCAGCTCTCGATCGCGTCGGCGTCGCAGCTCGTGACGCTGCTCAATTGGGCGTCGAGCCCCTACGTGAAACGCGTCAACATGGCCTTCGTGCTGTGCGACGAGAAGCTGGCGCAGCTCTCCGACCGGCTCGCGACGAGTCCGCACGTGGCGGCGCTCGAGGTTGCGCTGCCCGACGAGCCGGCGCGCGAGCAATTCGCGCGCGAGCGGCTCGCGGGGCGCGATCTCCAGAAGGTGTCGGACTACGACGTCGGCGAGCTGGCCCGGCTCACGGCCGGCCTCTCGCTCGTGGATCTCGACACGCTCCTGCGCACCACGCTCGAGACCGGCCACCGGCTGGACGCCGAGCTGTTCCGCGCCACCAAGAAGCGGCTACTCGAGCGGCTCGCCGAAGGCCTGCTCGAGTTCGTCGAGCCGGAGTTCGGGCTCGATCTGGTGGTCGGTCACGCAGCCATCAAGCAGCGCCTCGCCGACGACGCCGAGCTGCTTCGCCGCGGCGCGCTCGAGAGCGTGCCGATGGGCTACCTGATCTGCGGTCCGGTCGGGACGGGCAAGACCTTCCTCGCCACCTGCGCCTCCGGCAGCTTCGGCGTGCCGATGGTCACGCTCAAGAACTTCCGCTCGAAGTACGTGGGCGAGACCGAGGCCAATCTGGAGCACCTGCTCGGCGTGCTGCGCGCGATGGGCCCGGTCGTGGTCGTGATCGACGAGGCCGACGCCGCGCTCGGCGATCGCGATCAAGAGGGCGACTCCGGCACCAGCGCGCGCGTGTTCGGCATGATCGCTACGCAGATGGGCAACACGCGGTATCGCGGTCGCATCCTCTGGATGCTGCTCACCTGTCGGCCCGACCTGCTGCCGATCGACCTGAAGCGCCAGGGCCGCGCCGAGGTCCACATCCCGCTCTTCTATCCGGAGGAGGATGCCGAGCTGACCGCGATGTTCCTCGCGATGGCGAAGAAGCTCGGCACGAAGCTGGCGGCCGGGGACGTACCGCAGGTCCCAGCCGAGAAGCGCGGCCATCTGTCGGGCGCCGACATCGAGGGGCTGGTCGGCCGCGCCTGGCGCCGCTCGCTGCTCGCGGGATCCGACCGCGTCACCGCCGAGCACCTGCGCGAAGCGCTCGATCAGTTCCTGCCCTCCATGGAAGGTCTCGAGAAGGAGCTGCAGGAGAGCGCCGCGGTGCTGGAGTGCACGGACCGGGAGTTCCTGCCCGCGTCGCAGCGCAAGCGCATCGAGGCGCCCGGCGGGCGGGCGCTGTTGCAGCAGCGCCTGACCGAGCTCAAGCGGCTGGTGGACGGGTAAGCGTCGGTTTGTTTGTTCCTACTTGCCTATCCGACTTGTCTGTATCCACTTCGCCCGATCGAAGCTCCGCTTGCGAACGCGAAGCGGAGCAACAGGACAATGCATTGAGCAAGAAGCTTTGCGTCGGCAATCTTTCCTTCTCCAACACCGAGGAGGATCTCAAGCAGCTCTTCGGACGCCACGGCTCGGTCGAGTCCGTGAACCTGATCACGGACCGCGAGACCGGCCGCCCGCGCGGCTTCGCGTTCGTGGAGATGGCGGATGGAAACGCTGCCCAGGATGCCATGCGCGCCCTCGACGGCACCGACTTCGGAGGCTGCACCATCAAGGTGAACGAAGCCCAGGACCGGCGCGGCGGCCGCCTCTAGCGGCCATTCGAGAGCGAAGACGATGCGCGGGACGGGCTTCGCTCGTCCCGCGCATGTGCTCGTGTCGGCCGTGGCGCCAGCTCTCGCGTCAGGGCTTTGCGCGTTCAGAGACCAGGAAGCGGACCCGCTCGCGCGAGTTGCACGCCGCAGTGGGCGCAGTAGCTGCTGCCCACACGCCGAGCCGCCGCATGCCTCTCCGCGAGGCATCGTCCGATGGGAATCCGCGCATTCACGATCCGGCCGCAGTTCGGGCAGCAGCGCACCGTCACGTTCGGTCGATTGTGATTGTCGTTCGCGCACCGTTCCGATCGCTGCACTACGTCGTTCCTCCGCTCGGTTCCATGGCGACAGCGCTCCATGCCAGCATCTTCACGGACGCGATCGCGACTCCGCCTCGCGTCGCCCCTCGGAGACCTCCGACCAGAAACGAGCGCGCACCGCGACCACTCGGCGCTCTTCGCGACTCTTCCAGAGCCACTGCCGCCAACGCCACCACGCGCGATGCAGAAACTCTCGCATGATCACCCTCCGACACGAAGGCTCGCGTCCGCCTTCGAAAGCCCTTCAAGGGCCGACTCGACCGATCCCCCCAGGCTCGCCGCGCGCGCCTCGAGGCGCGCTCGCCGGCGCTGGCTTTGCGGCTCGGGCGAGGCGATGCCGGCTGAGCTCGGCCAGTTGCTCGTGCGACCAGGCGGCGCGCAGCACGCTGACGAGCTGACGCTCGAGAATTTCCCAGGTCCAGCTGTAGATGGCATCGGCCGACGTCGCCGTCAGCGGCTTGGTGCACATGCGCTCGCGCCTTCCCCACAGCAGGACATAGGGGCGCTCCTCTTCCTGGGCGACGCGGAGCTCGGTGGCCATGCTCACCGAGCTCTCGGTGTGTTCTCCGCAGATGACGATGACCTGGTCCGTTGCGCGAATCGCGCGACGCAGCGCTTCGTCCGATTCTCTGGCGGAAACGCCGCTCGATCGAGCCGTGACCTCGAATCGGCAGCTCTGCTTCGAGGCCTTCTCGGCGAGCAGTTCGTAGAGGTCCGTGTCCGACTCCCGGTCGTAGCTCACGAAGACGCGAATCCGGTCGCCGCCGATGGTGAAGAGCTCCGGATTCGACATCAGCTCGCCAGCTCCCGGCTCGAGCTTCGGATCGCCCGGTGGCGCGGCTCTGCCGGAGGGACGTCGTTGTCGAGCTGGTCGCTCCCGCCGAAATCGTCGTAGTTGCGGCATTCCTGCTCGAAGGCCTCACTGGCACTGGCTGCGTAGCTGAACGCGAAGCGCGTGTAGCCACCCTCGCCGTACACCACGCGCCCGAGAGCGGGCGCATCGAACGGGAGCTGCCGCCGATGTTGAACGGACCAGGCTGCCTTGGCGAAGGAGTCGAGTCGCGAGGCGGGGCTCGGCATGCCGACCCACTCGTGCAGGCGGCCTCTCACGTCGACGTCGGAGCGTCCCACATAGAAGACCGCGAAGGCGTCGCCATCCATGTACCCGAGCGCGTAGTTTCCCGGCGAGGTGCGCAGCACCTGGTCGATGGACGCGGCATCGAGCGGATAGGACCCTTGCATCTCGAGCACTCGCATCATCCGCAGTCTCGCCGCACACGTGCGACAGACCGAGAGCGGGCGCTGCGCATGGTGCCAGCATGCGCACCAGAAACAGGCGGCGCGCTGTCGCGAGGGACGCCGAACCTCTAGCCGGCCGCCCGGATCGATCTGCATGCAGCGTTCCATCGAATCCTTCCTTGGCGCGCTCCCGGCGGGCCGTCCGATGCAGACGCTCAGGATACTAAAAACGCTAAATCTGTCAAGCACCTCGGATTCGCTCGAAGCATCGTGCGCTCCCGCGAATACTCGCCGCGTGCGCAACGGAAATCGGAAGCGATCCACGCGGAAGAGCTCCGCGGTCGTCGGGCGTCCTCTCGTGCTCGGTGCGCTACTGGCCGATCTGCGCACGGCCAAGGGCTTGTCGCTGCGCGAAGTGGAAGAGGCGACGGGCGACGAGGTCTCGAACGCCTACCTGAGCCAGCTCGAGAACGGAAGGATCCGGAAGCCATCGCCGAACGTGCTCCACCGACTGGCCGAGGTCTATGGCGTTCGGTCTGAGCGCCGAGGAGGAGGAAGAGGAAGAGCTCCTCGAGGATCTCACCTTCCTTCGCTCACGCGGCCCGCGCTGACCGATCGATCTTCGGTACGAGTACTGAGGATTCGCATTTCTATGTGGGCAGGCTTCTTCATCCGTGCACCGACGGTGACTCGAACGTCTCGGGCGCGAGCTTTCGAAGGTCGGCCACCGCGGCGCCGAAGCCGAGTGCGATGTCCTCCACATGGGGCACCGAACGCGCGCACGCGATGATTCCGAAGGCGACCGATTCCACGTAGCTCGCCACCGTGATGTTCATCCCCGCGCCGTCCATGAGGGGACCGAGGGGATAGACGGCGTTGAGCGTTGCGCCGGCGATGTGAAGCGGAGTCGCCGGACCGCGGACGTTCGAGATCACGAGGTTGTGGAGGGGTCGATGGCGTTCGGCGAGCCCGAGCTCCGAGTAGATGCGTGCAGCGCTTGCGAGCAGCTTCGAAGAGGTGAACTCCGCCCACTTTCCCAGCGCGCCGACACCGAGCCGGGCGTGGAGCTTCCGCGCCGACACCGCGCCGTCACGCACGGCGAAGAGCTGCTCCAGCGGATCGGCGAGATGCACCGGGAGGTGGACGAGGAACGCGGAGATGCGATTGCCGTAGTCCAGATCGTCCGCGCTCCGCAGCGAGACCGGGACGGCCGCAACGAGGGGAACGCCCGGTACCCCCCCATGCGCTTCGAGATAGCTCCGCAGGGTCTGCGTGACGGCGGCGAGAACCACCTGATGGATCGTCGCGCCGAACGCGGCGCCGACGATCTTCAGGTCCGCGATCCGGGCGCTTCCATACGCAACGGTGCGACGCGACGAGGTCGCCGCGTTCCACGGCATGCGCGGCGCGCTGAAGGGCATCGGCATGTGGGCTCCTTGCTCCGATGCACCCTCCACCGGCCGGGTCATTCCCGCGACGACCGATCTCACGCTCTCGCCGAGCAGCCGTGCGAACTGTGCGGAGCGCCGAGGAAGCCGCTCGAGCGCGTGGGCCAGCAGCGCCCGCTTCGTGGGGGCCGGCTCCGAACGCGCAAGTTGGAGAAGCGTGCCTACGGTCGGCGCGGGGTGCGAGGAATCGAAGAGCTGGAGCAGGAGTCGTGCCGCCGAGACGCCATCCGCGAGGGTGTGATGGAGCTTGAACACGAGCGCGACGCGTTCTTCGCGGAGGCCTTCCACGACAAAGAGCTCCCAGAGCGGGCGGCTCCGATCGAGCGGCTGCGTGGCGATACGCGCCACGAGCGCCGCGAGCGCCGGCTCGGAACCGGGCGCGGGTGCCGTCA
>Ga0335082_10003151_pt1 | contig 17895 bp, 13 predicted proteins | sample Lox_Sample_41_FD_206718 | JGI IMG/M metagenome (GOLD analysis project Ga0335082, IMG submission 206718) | Soil microbial communities from Loxahatchee National Wildlife Refuge, Florida, United States - Lox_Sample_4.1 | ecosystem: Environmental > Terrestrial > Soil > Wetlands | place: USA... | reverse complement strand
TGCTGCCGCTCGATGCGCTCCCGGCCTCCGCCTTCCAGGCTGCGTTCCCGGAGGGCCTCCAGGTCGGCGATGCGTTTCTCGAGTGTCAGAGGACGATCCCCCGCTGCTCGGCGAGCTTGCGGCGAATCCTCCGGAAGAGCTCCTGGCCGTCCACCCGCCCCGAGGCGATCTCGCTTCGGGCGGCTTCCATCATCCGCCGGGCTTCCTCGTCGAGTGTGCGCTCCTTGTCGACCTCCTCGGCCAGCGCCGCCAGGACGGCCGCCCGCAGCGCGCCGGGCGCCTTCTCGTCGAAAAGCTTGCGGCCGGCGATGCCCCGGGCCGTCCGCACGGCGACGAACTCCTTCTTCGTGTCGCTCAAACCCATGTGCGGATGTTATTACGGATGCCGCGCGGCGTCCTGATGCCGCTCCATCGCGGATAATCGGCCCGCGATGATCCTCGAGACCGATTCCCTGGCGCGCTGGCTCGCGCCGCTGGCGCGCGCGCCCGAGGACATCGCCGACGTGTTCGTCGAGGAACGGCGGGAGACCGCGGTCCTCTACCGGGACGGCGAGGTCGCGGGCGTCTCGGTGCTCCTCGACGCGGGGCTCTCGGCCCGCTGCGGCCGAGGCGTGGAGCAGCGCCTGGTGTACGTCTCGCAGGCCGACGAGGCCGGCGCCCGGGAGGCGGTCCGCGCCCTGCGCGCGGCCTCCGCGTCGGAGCCGCTGCCGATCCGCGCCGCGCGGACGACCTCGCCGGCCGAGACCGCCCTCGACTCCGTCCCGGGCCTCGCGCGGGCCCGTCGCCGGCTGGAGACTCTTCTGGCCCGCCACATGCCTCGCCACCGCCTGCGGTGGACCGTGACCGAAACCGTCCGGCAGGTCGTCACGGCCGGCGGAGACGCGGTGACGGCCGCGCGACGGCTGGTCTCGGTCGAGGGCGCGTTCACCGCCGAGTCGCGCCGAGGCGACGAGACCCGCGCCTTCGCCCTCCACACGCCGGACACCGAGCTCAACAGCGACGTCGTCCGTGCGGCCTTCGAGGAGGCGGCCGCCCCGCGCGAGAAATCCATGCCCTGCGCGGCCGGCGAGACCGGCATCGTCTTCGCCGGCGGCTGCGCCTCGGTCTTCTTTCACGAGATCCTGTCGCATCCCGGCGAGGCGGACGCGGTCTCGCCGCTCGCGTCGCTCGCCGACGCGCGCGTGGCCGTCCCGGAGCTCACGGTCAGGGACGAGCCCGCCCGGCTCGACCTCTTCGGCGGCTACGAAGCCGACGACGAAGGCACGCGGCCGCGGGCGGTGCGGCTGCTCGACGCCGGAAGGCTGGGAGGGCGGCTCACGGACCGCGCGCACCGGGGCCGCTCCGCCTCCACCGGGCACGGGAGGCGCTCGGGTCCCTCCGATCCTCCCCTGCCGCGCGGCTCGAACCTCGTCGTCGCTGCCGGGAACGCCACCGACGAGGAAATGGCGCGGCGTCTCCAGTCGGGCCTCTGGATCGAGCAGCTTTCCGGCGGATCGATCGAGCTGTCGAGCGGGCGTTTCCGGCTGTCCTTTCCGCGCGCGCGGCGTGTGCGGCGCGGCCGCCTCGCCGACGAGATCGGACCGGGCACGATCGCCGGCGACATCCTCTCGGCATTGAAGCAGGTCGAGGGCGGCCTCGGCCGGGACGTGAGGGCGTGCCTCTCTCTGGGCTGGTGCTCGCGGGGAGGCCAGGTCGTCCCGGTGGGAGGCGAGGCGCCCGCCGTCCTCGTGCGGCGTCTGATGGCGCGGCCCGACGCATGAAGCGCGAGGAACTGATCGAGCTCTTGGCCCGCCGCTCGGGATCGTCCTGGGAGCTGTACGAGAAGCGCGCGCACTCGCGGGAGTCCCGTTCAACGGCGGACGGCGCGACGGTCTGCGAGCGCCGCGAGGAAGGCTGGGCCGCTCGCTTCTGGGAGAGCGGCGCCGGAAGGTTCGCCGCCGCCTCGTCGCTCGAGCGGCTCGCCGCCGCGATCCGGTCGGCGGCGGCGCTGCCCGGCGCCCCCGGCCCGGCTCCGGAGTGGCCGGAGGCCGCGAGCGCCCCTTCGCCGGCTCCGCCGGAACCCGGCGAGCCGCCGCGAGAGGTCTTCGAGGCACTGGCCCGCGAGCTGGCCGCGGAGTCGCGCGGCGAGGCCGTGCTCTCCGAGCTGACGCTGCGCCGCGGCTGTGTGACCGAGCGCATCGCCAACGGGAAGGGAGGCGATGCGGCGCTCGCGTCCGAGCGCCTCGACGGCGTTGCCCTGGCGGTGGGCCGCCGCGGCGCCGCCGCCTGCGAGGCGAGGCTCGTCTTCCGCGCCGAGGGCAGCCTCGACGTGCCCGCCCTCGCGCGCCGGCTGGCCGATCGCGCGACTCTTCCCCTGTCGGACAGGGCCACGCCGTTTCCCAGAGGTGCCTGGCTGCTCGACCCGTCGGTCGCGGCGGCGCTGCTGTCCGCGCTCGCTCCTCTCTTCACCGCCGACTCCCTGCCTCCCTGGGTCTCCCGCAGCCGCTTCGCGTCCTCGCTGGTGACGCTCGTGGACGACGCGACGGCCGACGCCGCTTTCGACGGCGAAGGCGTGCCCAGCCGCCGCTGCGTGCTCGTGACCGACGGACGCTTCCGGGCCCGGCTTCACGACCTGGCCAGCGCGAGACGCCTCGGCGCGAAGCCGACCGGCCATGGCGCGCGGCCCTCCTACCGCCGGCCTCCGGCCGCGGCCCCGCGGCGTCTCTTCTTCGAGACGGCGGCCGGGAAGGCTCCGCTCGAGATTCTGGCCTCCGTCTCGAGGGGGCTCTTCGCCGCAGCCCCGACGGCGCCCGTCCGCGTGGATCCGGCGGCAGACCGGTTCTGCCTCGAGTTCACGGGAGTGGCGATCGTCGGGGGCCGCGCTCAGGGCCCGATCGCAGGCGCGCGGGCCACGGGCCGCATCTCGGAGCTGCTGCACCGCATTGCGGCGGTCGGGACCGACCGGCAGTTCTTCCCGATGCCCGACCCGGTGGGAGCTCCGACCGTCCTCGTCGAGCGCTGCGCGTTCGACTGAGCCGCTAACCGGGCGTCGGGGTCGGGGCTGGAGGCGGCGCCGGAGGCGGTGCCGCGGGCGGAGCCGGGCGGCTGAACGAGGGGCGGCGGGTCGGCGCGGGAGCCGCGCCCGTCGAGCCTGCCGGCGGCGGAGCCACGGACGAAGGCGGAGCCGGCGCGCCCGCGGGCGCGGCGGAGGCCGCGGGAGCCGGCTCGGCGGGCGGCCCCTCGGACTGATTCTCGAAGAGCGGCCGGTCCACGGGGACCTGCGTGAACCGGTCCTGGTCGATGTAGCGCTCTTCGGCGGACAGCGATGCCTTGGCCAGATCGCGCTCGTAGTTCACGAGCGATGCGAGGTCGAGCAGCTGCGTGTCGGCCGCGAGAGGGTTGCGCCTCGGAGAGCGCATCGAAGGATCGATGCGGAGAGCGCGCGCGTACTGCTCGATGGCCTTGTCGTTCCAGCCCTTCCTCTCGTACAGGCGCCCCAGGTGGAAGCGGGAGGGGGGAAAGCCCGGCTTGCGCTTGATGGAAACTTCGTAGGCGCTGATCGCCTCGGAGGCGTTGCCCTGCGTCTCCTCGAGAAGACCCAGGTTGTAGGGCGCCAGGAAGTTCTTCTTGTCCAGCGTCATCGCCTGCTTGTACTGCTTGCGCGCGTCGGCCGCGAACCCCCGCGCCGCCAGCAGGTTGCCGAAGTCGTTGCGGAGCTCCGCCGATCCCGGGTCGGCCTCGACCCGCTTCTCCTGTGCCTTGATCTTCTCGTCCAGCGGATCGCCCGGGATGAGGTAGGAGCGGTAGAAGGGCTCCTTCTCCTTGTCCTTGCCCGAAGCGCCGCAGACCAGGACGAGCAGCACGACCGCGAGAGCGGCTCGATTCTTCACCGCCCGCCTCCGGCTTTGCGCCGGGCCACCACGCGGACCCGGCCGTCGGTGTCCTTCACGTCGAACTCGAAGTCATCGCTTCCCATCTTCTCCCGGACCTTCTGGCGCTCCCTCTCGAGATTGTCCGCGAACAGCTTGAAATCCAGGGCGCCCGGATCCTCCCCGTGCGCCTTCTTGGCGGCCACATAGCGGTCGAACAGCGCGCGGTCCCCGGGAGAGGCCTCCCGTGTTACGGAGGACGGGGGCGCCGCGTTGGGGGCCTGCCGCGGGGCGCCCTCCGAGACCCGAGGGCCCGCCCCGGTGGGGCGCAGGGCCGGCCCCTTGAAGGACGCATAGAGCCCGGGACGCTTGCCGGCCTCCTTTTCGGCCTGCTGCCGCTCCCACCTCTCCGCCAGCGAGTTGTAGTGCCCCTGGAGCGTGGCCAGACGATAGCGCTCGGCAGCCTCCTCGATGTCGACCGAGGTCAGGCGGCGCAGGAGCCGGTCGACGTTGCGGCGGGACTCTACGGGAGCCCTGGCCGCGGCGCCGTAGAGGAAGGCCCCGTATTCGGCGTTGACTCTCTCGATGGCCCGCTCGAGCTCGTTCAGCTCCCGCTCGAACCCCATGCCTCTTATAGTAACGGGCCGTGAGCCGCCCTGCGCACCCGCCGTCCATGGACGCCCTCTTGTCCTCCGCCGAGGGCGGGAGACTCGCAGCCGCTTACGGCCGGGAAGCGCTCAAGGAGGAGCTCCGACAGGCCATCGCGGCGGGGGAAGCGCGGGCCGACCCCCTGCTGTCCCGGGCCGGCGAGGCACTGGCCAGCCGGTTTTCGCCCACGCTGCGCCGGGTCCTGAACGGCACGGGGGTCCTGCTCCACACCAACCTGGGCCGCGCCGTCCTCGGACGGGACGCGCGGGCAGCCCTCGAGGAGGCGCTGCCCGGCTACTGCTCGGTCGAGTTCGACGCCGCGACAGGCGGCCGCGGCCGCCGTCAGGATCACGTCCGAAGGGCCGCCCGGGAGCTCTTCGGCGGCGAAGACGCGCTGGCGGTCAACAACAACGCGTCCGCGGTCTTTCTGGCCCTCGCGGCGCTGGCGCGGGGCCGGCCCGTCGTCGTCTCGCGCGGGGAGCTCGTCGCTATCGGAGGCTCCTTCAAGATCCCCGAGATCCTGGCGGCCTCGGGGGCCGAGCTGCTGGAGGTCGGCACGACCAACCGCACGACGCTCGACGACTTCCGCCGCGGCATGGAGGCGAGGCCGGCTCTCGTCCTGACGGTGCATCCGTCCAACTACGAGATCCGCGGCTTCACCGAGCGGCCCGAGCCCCGGGCTCTCTCGGCCCTGGCCCGCGAGGCGGGCATCCCGTGGCTGCACGACCAGGGCACCGGGTGCGTCGAGCCGCTCGAGGAGTTCGGCGTGCCCGGAGAACCCACCGTGGCCTCCTGCCTCGCCGACGGTGCCGACCTGGTGACCTTCTCGGGCGACAAGCTGCTCTGCGGCCCGCAGGCCGGCCTGGTCGTCGGCCGCGCGAGCCTCGTGGCGGCCCTGGCTTCCCACCCGGTGGCGCGCGTCGTGCGACCCGACAAGCTCACCCTCGCCGCGCTCGCCGCGACGCTCCAGGCGTGGAAGCGCGGACGCTGGCGCGAGTTCCCGGTCTACAGCGCGGCCGGCGCGAGCCTCGCCTCCCTCGAGGAGCGCGGTCGGAGGATCGTCGAGGAGATCAAGGGGCGTCCCGAGGCCGAGCGTCTGCAGGTCACCGTCGTCGAGTCGGCCGCCCTCTTCGGAGGCGGGACCAGCCCGGACAAGAGCTTCCCCTCGCGTGCTCTTGCCGTCGCCGTCTCGGGGCTCTCGGCCGACGCCCTGGCCACTCGCTGGCGCTCGCGAGACGTTCCGCTCGTCGGCCGGGTCGCCGAGGGACGCGCCCTCGTGGACCTCCGCACGATCCTGCCCGGCGAGGACGCCCTGCTCTCCCGGGCGCTCTCCGAGTCCGCAGCCTCCGCGTGAGATAATCCGCGGGTGCGTCGCCGGCGGAGCGTCAACGCCTTCGTTCTCGCTCTCGCCGCCGTCCTGGCCCTCGGGACGTTTTTCTCGGCCTGCCGGCGAAAGGCCTCCCCGGCCGGCCGCGGCCGGCAGCAGCTGCCCGCGGTGACGCCTTACAAGCCGAAGCCCCTTCCGACCGTCGTGTGGCCGACGCCGGTGCCCGGCCAGCCCACGCGCCGCCCGACACTGCCCGGTTGATCTCGCTGTCGAGACATTGTTCCCGCGCGATTCACCGGCGGGCGCCGGCCGCGGGGACCGGGAGCGTTCTGCTAGGAAAGGCCTTACTCCGATTCCGGCTGCCACGAGACTCAGCTGAGCAGAGGGTTCGTTTCGCGTCACCCCAGGAGCGGTTCCACGGTCCCCTGAGACTACGTCGGCCAGGCAATATCGGGACAAGCCCCGCCCCCACGCCTTGCGAGGCAGCCTAACCGTCGAGGCCGTGCTCGCGCAGCTTTGCTTCGAGGCGGCGCGGCGTCAAGCCCAGCGTCTGCGCGGCCGCCGTGCGGTCGCCCTTGGCCCGCTCGAGGGCGCGCGCGAGGGCCGCGCGCTCGGCGGCCGCCGCCGCCCGGTCCCGGATGGCGGTCAGCGGCTCGTCTCCGGGCGGAGCCGTCGCAACCGGAATGCGCGCCTCGGGCGAGAGGCGCAGGTGCCGCTCGCCGATGACGTCTCCCTCGGCCAGGATCATGGCCCGCTCGAGGCAGTTGCGCAGCTCCCGGACGTTGCCCGGCCAGTCGTAGGCGAAGAGCCGCTCGCGCGCCGCCGGGTGAAGCGCCATCGGCTTCTTTCCGAGCTCGCGAGGCAGCTCGGCGAGGAAATGATCCACCAGCGGCCCGATGTCCTCCGGCCGCTCGCGCAGCGGGGGGATGCGGATCGGAAAGACGCGCACGCGGTAGTACAGGTCCTCGCGAAAGGCGCCCTGGGCCACGAGCTTGTCGAGCGGACGATTGGACGCGGCGACGATCCGGACGTCCACCTGGATCACCGACGTGCCGCCCACTCGGTGAAAGGACCGCTCCTGCAGAACGCGCAGCAGCTTGGCCTGCGTGGCTGCCGTGAGCTCGCCGATCTCGTCCAGAAACACGGTCCCGCCGTCGGCCAGCTCGAACTTGCCCAGACGCCGGCCGGCCGCTCCCGTGAACGAGCCGCGCTCGTGGCCGAAGAGCTCGCTCTCGAGAAGCGTGTCCGGGATCGCCGCGCAGTTGATCGCCACGAAGGGGCGGTCCCGGCGGGTCGAGAGCGTGTGGATCGCCCGCGCGAAGAGCTCCTTGCCCGTGCCGCTCTCGCCCTCGAGCAGGACCGTCGCGTCGGTCGCCGACACACGTTCGGTCTCGGCGCGCACCTCCTTCAGAGCCGCGGAATCGCCCACGATGGAGGGCATCTGCCGCGACGCGACCTCGGCAAAGAGCAGCGATTGCCTGCGGCCGCGGCGGCGCTCGATCGCGCGGGAGACCAGCAGGCGCAGCAGGTCCGGGTCGACGGGCTTCGTGATGAACTCCTCGGCTCCCCGCTTCATGGCGTCCACGGCCGTCTCGATGGATCCGAAAGCGGTCATCACGATGACGGGCAGGGTGGGGTCCACGGAGCGCGCCGCGTCCAGAACGGCGAGGCCGTCGGCGCCGGGCAGGCGCCAGTCGGTCAGCACGACGTCCACCGGGCCGCCCGAGCGCAGGCGCTCGACCGCCGAGGAGCCGCTTGCCATGCCCTCGACGCCGTGCCCTTCGGCGCGCAGCAGCTCCTCGAGCATCTGCCGCAGAGAGGCCTTGTCTTCGACGACCAGGACCGTTGGCATCGTTCCCGTAAGGTTACTCTCTGGCAGAGAGGTTCCAGGACCCGGAGGGCCCGCTGCCTTCCGCTTTCTTTCCGCTGCTTACTGGCTGTTGGGCGGCTTGGGCTGGCTCGCGGGATCCGAGGGGGCGGGGATATAGCCGGTCTTGCCGTCGGCGGGAGCCGTCCCGAGCGCGGCCGGCGGAATGGGCGGAGCGTAGTAGAGCCCGAAGCCGTACGGCGTGGGCGTGGGCGCCGGAGCCTGGTTGGCCGCCGCAGGGCCTGCGGCCTGCGCCGCGGATCCCGCCGGCTTCTGCGCTGCGGCCGCCTCCGCCGGGGAGGCCGGGACCGGGGCCGAAAACCACTGCGGCTGGAAGCGAAGCGATCCCACGATCTTGTCGCCGACGGGAACCGTGCACGTGAACGCCACGGTTTCGAACGGATCCATGCTGCCCTTCGAGAGCGAGGCCTCGCCGGACCCGATCGGGTCGCCGTTCTCGTCCAGGGCCGTGACGGTCAGCCGCGAGTTGCTGGCGTGGGTCCCGCCCACGTTGCGCAGGGATCCCCGGACGATCAGGTTCGTGCCCGCCCGGGATTGATCGTAGCCGGCGACGTCGACCCGCGCGCCCCCCTTGGGCGCGTCCTTCTTCTCGCCCCCGGCGGCGGCCGCGGCCTGCACGGTTTCGTGGGCGACGTCCGCATCGGTCACGCGGACCTTGGCCTTCGGCCCTTCGCGGCCGGTGCGCGCCGCCTCGACGGGCGTCTGCGGAACGGGCTCGACCGCCGGCCCGGAGCGAGGGGCGGCCTTGCGTGCCTCGGCCGTCGCCTTCTGGTCGACGTCGCGCATGGGAACCGACAACAGGGTCCCATCGTTGCGCGTCAGGAGGAAGTTGGCGCCCTGCTGGCGCGGGGGCGACTGGAGCTCGATGCGCTCTCCGCCTTTCAGGACGACGACGTCCCCGGCGGGGGCGGCCGCGGACAGGATCAGCGCGAGAGCCGCGGCGCCGAGAACGCGCCGCCTCACTGCTGCTGTTCCTTCCAGTTCGTGTTGATCGTGGACAGCGTGCCGGCCGTGTTCTGTTGGTTCAAGGCGCCTCCTGAGAACAGGACCGTGTCAATTGTATCCCCATTTGGCGCGGTGGACTGGGCGGCCGAGGACAGGCCCGGCCCGAGCGACTGCCGGTAGTCGGAGTAGTTGCCGGTCGGCGACGAGAGGTTGTACCCGCCGATCCCGCTCAGGAAGAAGAACCGGTAGCGGTAGGAGCTTCCTTCTGTCGAGCAGGGGTTGTTCTGATCGGGCGAGAACGTGATGAGCGACAGGAATCCCTGCGTCGAAAAGACGCCGGACGTGCACTTTTCGTTCTGGCATCCGAAATCCATGAAGTAGCCCGTGCAGGGAGCCGTCGCGCAGCCCGAGTTTGACGATCCCGGCCCTGCGCCCGCCGGCGTGACTCCGCCGCTCGGCGTGATGTTGCGGAGATTATCCTCCGTCGCCGTGAAGGTCTGGTTGGCGTCCACGACGAAGTAGAAGCGATTGACCGACGCGTTCGGGAAGGCCAGCTCCGCGCGGTTGCCCGTGCCGAACCCGACGCCGAGCGTGGGGCGGCTGCCGCCCGCCAGATAGATGATGCCGGCCTCCTCGAAGATGGGCTGGTTGGGCTGCGGGGACGTCGCCGGATCCGTTCGGAACAACAGGAACGGCTGGTAACCCGTGAGGACACCGCCGACCAGGTCTCCGCGCCGCGGCACCGCCGCCGCATCCGGCGTCAGGTCGATGCGCCACATCTGCCCGTTGACGTCGCCGATGTAGGCGATGTCGAGGTACCCGTCGTCGTTGTAGTCCGCGAGCGCGGGCGCCGCCGGCATCGGGGCGAACTTGAACGTGGTGCCCGCGCCGTCGACGCCGTTGACGGCCTTGTACAGGATATTGCCCGTCTCGACGTCCACGATGTAGAACTCGCGGCCCCGCGTCGCCTTCTTGAAAGGCGGCACCGCCTGGTCGGCGTCGAGCACCGTGTCCAGCGGACTGAACGTCGAATCGTAGCCGCCTCCGAAGATCGCGACGTAGCGGTCCTCCGTCGACACGCCATTCAAGATCTTGATCCGGCCGACGACGGGCCGCGACCAGGTCTCGCCCATCTTGGCGTAGGTCGGGTTGACGCACCGAGTCGGCTGCACCGAGCAATCGTCCGTCAGCTCCCACAGGACCTGCGGGAAGACGTGCGGGCACCCGGCTCCCGAGCCGTCGAGACAGGCGGGGGTGTTGTCCTTGCCCGCCGTGATCTGTCCGAATGCGGGGTGCGCGGGGTTCGTGTCGATGGCGTCGGGGTATGTCACGTCGAGAGCGTAGACCCACTGGCCGCCCTGGCGCAGCGTGCCGACGAGGACCGTCTTCCAGTCCCGGTTCGCGTTGTTCGGGGAAGCCGCGAAATTCGTATCGATGAACACATCGGCCGTCCCGAACGACCCGTCCACGAAGTACTGCGGCGACGGCGGGAACGCCAGAAGAGCCGGGAACCTCGAGGGCATCAGGCCCCGCAGCGTGTACCCGAAGATTTCCCGGCCGGTGCCCAGGTCGAAGGTCGTCGGGAAATTCGTCGCGTCCCGGGCATACACGCCCGAGTCGAAGGCGTGGAGGAAGCCGTCGTTGGAACCCACGTAAACGATTCGGCGCCGGAACTGGTGCAGGGCGGCGAAGCCCGAATACAGCACGCCGTTGGGCGCGAGGTTCGCTGACAGGTACTGGAAGTAGCGCGGCGGCTCGACGACGGCGGCTTCGGAATGGAAGATGTCGCCCAGCTTGTGTGGGTAGCCGGCCGGCGTGGAGGCGCTGTCGGTGCGGACCTGCGGCGGAGAGCCCGGCGCAGGCACGTCGTCCTGGTAGAAGTAGGAATAACGCTGCTGCTGGCCGACCCCTCCCCCGACAGGGACGGCCGGCGAGCCCGTATAGGTCGTGTAGAGGTTCAGGACCTCGTCGCGGCTGCCGGTGGCTGTGACGCCGCCCCGCATGAAGTTCACCACATTGGTCGCCGTCGTCACGTCCGCCGGGACGGCCGGATTGAGTCCCATGGAGGTGATGAGCGTGGTGAAGCACGCGCCGGTGCAATTCCCCGAATTCGGCATGAACTCGAAGCGCGAGAGAGGCACGGTCGCTCCCGCCTGTCCGGTCGTCCAGAGCAGCTTGCGGCCGGGCCAGACGTCGATCTCGGGCGCGTTGGCGGCGGGGCTCGCAGCCGCCGGCGCCTGGTTGTCCGTCAACGACGCGACCGGGTTCGTGTAGCCCAGCACGCGCGAGGCGTTCCAGACAGGCCGCCGGGCGAGCACGGAGGCATCGTCGGGCGCCGTCTCGTCCGGGAATCCCGACACACCGACGACATTGGTGCTCGTGGTGGAACAGACCGCCGTGGGCGTGGGCGTCGGGCTTCCACCCGGTGTCGGCGTGTCCGTCGGGGCGAGCGCCACCGCGGTGACGACCGGCACGTTGCCGTTCGAATCCAGCTTGAAGGACTTCAAGGAGCCGTTCCAGATGGACCACAGCGACAGCGAGGCGTCGTTGTTGATATGGCTCGGAATCACGGCGCCGATCTGGGCCGTGTCGGAGAAGCCGCCCGCGAAGGCCGGCACCGACGGAGCGGAGAAGAAGTTCGGGTTGGTCTTGAAGTCGAGGATGTTTTCCAGGGCTGCCTCGAGCGTGGCCCGGTCGTCGGCGGCGAAAACCCGGCCGCCCGTGTTGGTGGCGATGCACTGGAACGAGGGGTCGTTCGGATCGAGGCCCAGAGCCACGATGTAGACCGGAACGCCCGTCAGGCGCACCGAGGAATCGAGGGCATGCGCGGCCGCGCGCGAGCCGGCCGGGTTCTCCGGCAGCGGGAGCGCCCCGAGGTCGCCCGAGGGGCCCTTGCCCGTCGGACCTCCCGCGCAGGCATCCGAGTTGCACTCGTCGAGGCCGTCCGTCAGGTACACGATGATGTGATTGCGGCAGTTGATGGACGGATCGTCGAGCTCCTGGAACACCGTGTTCTTGAAGTAGTTGTACGCCTCCAGCAGCACGCCGGCGACCGGCGTTCCGGGCGCGGTCACGACGACGTTGTTGGCGTCCTCGGCCAGTGAGTACTCGGACATGTGCGGCTGCGTCGAGTCGTAGCTGACCAGGGACGTCGAGAACCGCAGCAAGCGCTTGATGGCCGGCACGGAGGGCGCGTCGCCCGGAATCCAGTCGCGCGGGACGGGGATCACCGGCCAGTCGGGCTCGGACGGCGGGTTCGGGGCAGCGAACGGCACGTAGCCCGTCGGCTTGTTCGTGTCGTACTTGGCCAGGCCGCCGCAGTCCGGGACGGACGAGTAGACGTCGCAGGGACCGCTCCTCGCCGCGCACGACGGCTCGGCGAAGGCATCGTTGGGGAACTGCTGGGCGTTCTGGTCGAGGAAGGGCGGCGCCGGCAGGCCCAGGCCTCCCACGGTGTTGAGCGTGTCGTCGTCGTACCGCGCGGCGAACGAGCCCTGGTTGTGCCGGTCCGACAACGGCGTGGGATCCGGTGTCCCGTCGGCGTCGTTGTCGGGAACGCCCGGCTGCGAGCCCCATGGCGGATTGCCCGTGATCGTGTCGTCGGCGAAGTACGTTCCGAGGCCGCCGCCCAGGTCGAAGAGATCGGCCCGCGTGAACTGGATCTGCACGGACTGCACGAAGACGTTCGTCGAGCTGGGATCGGCCTGCGGATCGTCGAACCCGCGGTAGCTCGGGTCGTAGCCCGTGATCCACCACGAAGTCGGATCGGCCTGGTACTGGAAGAAGCCGGTGTCCCCCGTGTCGAGCGGGTCCGTGAAGGCGCAGAGCTTGGTGGCGTCGTAAGGGCACGCGCCGCACAGCAGCAGGCCGGCCGAGCCCGTGTTCAGGGCCGGCACGCCCGGGCAGGGAATCGCCGGCGGCGACAGGATGGGCGGCGGCGCCATGGCCAGCACGCCCCGGACGGCCGGCGACATCCAGGCCGCGGCCGCCGGCATCAGGCTCGGCGCCGGGAACATTCCACCGCCCAGGGTGGGCGAAATCGGCGTCGGGGTGCGCGTGGGCGGAAGCGTCTTCGTCGGCGTCGCCGTCGGCGTGGACGTCGGCGTGAACGTGTTCGTCGGCGTCGCCGTGGGCGTCGCGGTGTTCGTCGGCGTGTTCGTGGGCGACGCCGTAAACGTGGGCGTGAACGTGGCCGTCTGTGTGGGCGAGGGGGTCGCCGTCTTCGTGGGCGTGATCGTCGGCGTGGTCGTCGCCGTGGGCGTCACGGTGGGCGTCTGCGTGATCGTCGGCGTGCTGGTGACCGTCGGCGTCGGGCTCGCGACCGGCGTGTTGGTCGGCGTGTCGGTCACGGTCGGCGTGCTGGTCGAGGTGATCGTGGGCGTGTTCGTCGTCGTGTTCGTCGCGGTCGGCGTCTGGGTGATCGTCGGCGTGATCGTCGGCGAGTTGGTCGGCGTCTTCGTCGCCGTCAGGGTGATCGTCGGCGTCTGCGTGACGGTCGAGGTCGGCGTCTTGGTCGGGGTCTGCGTCGCCGTCTGAGTGATCGTCGGCGTCTGCGTCTTCGTCGGCGTCTGGGTGATCGTCTTGGTGGGCGTGCGCGTGAACGTCCGCGTGGGCGTCGGCGATTTGGTCGGCGTCTGCGTCTGCGTGATCGTCAGCGTGGGCGAGGGCGTGGGAGGGATCGGCGTCAGCGTGATCGTCGGCGTCTGCGTCTTCGTCGGCGTCTGCGTCGCCGTGTTGGTAATCGTCGGCGTGTTGGTGATCGTCGGCGTGTTGGTGACCGTCGGCGTCTGCGTGACCGTCGGCGTCGCGGTCGTGGTCGGGGTGACCGTCGGCGTCTGCGTGATCGTCGGCGTCTGCGTCGCCGTGCCGGTCTGCGTGGGCGTGCCCGTGTTCGTGGGTGTCTTGGTGGGCGTTTGCGTACTCGTGCCGGTCTGCGTCGCCGTGCTCGTGACCGTCGGCGTTCCGGTCTTCGTCGGCGTGATCGTCGGCGTCTGCGTGATCGTCGGGGTCTGCGTGTTGGTCGCCGTGACTGTCGGCGTGCTCGTGACGGTCGCCGTCGGAGGAACCGGCGTCAAGGTCGGCGTCACCGAAGGCGTGTTGGTGATGGTCGGCGACTGCGTCGCCGTGGGTGTCGTCGTGGGCGTGCTGGACGGCGTCGACGTCGAGGTCGGCGTGGACGTGAACGTGGGCGTCGCCGTGGCCGTGGGCGGCGGCGACCACTCCTGCACTTCGACGACGATCGAAGCGTCGCCGTAGTTGCCCGACACGACCTGCATCCGCAGCTCCCAGCCGGGCTTGTTCGGGCTGCGATAGACCACGATGCCCTGGTTCAGGCCCTTGGGGCCGAAGGCGCCGCGGAACTCTCCGGGAAAGGGGGCGACGACGGGGACGCCCACGACTCCGGGATAGGGCGGCCGGATGTCGGCGAGCTCGCCGGTGTCGTAGCGCTTGTAGACCCGAGGCACCTTGTGGCCGAACTGGAGGAAGCGGCCCTGCTGGATGTCGGGGTAGTCGTTGGGGCTGAAGATGGAGTCGATCGACCCGCCCGACGGCGACAGCTGGTTCGCGAAGTACATCCACTCCACGCCGCCGTTCTGGAGCACCTGGCCGGCCAGCTTCGCGCCGCCGGTGCCGAGACCGGAGAGGACCTGCGAGGCGCCGTAGGTCGCGTTCGGGTTACGGTAGTACGCGAAGCCCCAGTTGACGCCGCGCGTCAGCGTCAGGACCTGGCGGATGACGCTCTTGGCGACTCCGATCTTCGATCCCACGACGTTGAACGTCCCTTGCGGGTACAGGAAGTCGTCCATGTACGCCGGCAGGCTGAACCGGTTCGAGAAGTCGCTCGTCATGGAGTGCGACGAGTCGAGGATCAGGAGCACGTTGGTCTGGGCGCCCGCGTTGGCGCGCAGGAGCTGCCGGTCGTCGGCCGCGGAGGGCTGCGCCATGAGGAACGTCAGCAGCAGCGCCACGGCGACGCGATGCCGCGCGATCCGTCCGTAGAGGCCGGCCGACCGGGCGCCCATCACTTGCCCACCAGGAAGTCCACCTGGGCCGGCAGGGGACCGACCTCGATGTCACCCACGAGGGCCTTCGAGTACGTCAGCAGCGGGTCCGTCGTGCCGGCGGTGGCCCGCAGCTCGAAGGCGTACATGTACTGGGCTTTCTTGTCGCCCTCGTTGACCCGTCCGCCGCGGTAGATCCGCCGCCCCAGGGCTCCCGGGCGCTGGACGGTGACCGTGATGTCGGCGTCGGTGCCTCCCGTGAAGAAGCCGCCCGCGCCGTGGATGAAGCTCGGCATGCCGAAGAAGACCGTCCCGAAGGCGCCGCCCGAGGGCCCCGCCGAGAACTCCGGCCTCTCCATGAAGGGCCGGGGATTCAGCATCTCGCCGGTGGCCCAGCGCACGCCCGCGTCCGAAGCGTAGAAGGCCCGGTTCACGGACCACTCGTTGGCCGCGATGCGCGACTCCGTGGACGTGATGAGCATCAGGGCGATGCCGATGACCGTCAGGATCGCCAGCACCAGGATCGCGACGACCAGCGCGGCCCCGCGCTCGCGTCCGCCGAAGCCTCGGCGAAGGCGGACCGGCCCGAAAACAGCACGCCTTCTCATTGCTCCGCCGTGAAGTTGCGCAGGTTGACCCGCAACGTCTGGACCCGCCGGCGGAACTTGGTGGTCGTGGCCACCAGGGCGGGCGCATTCATCGTGACGAGCCCGAAGGCCGTAGGCCCGTTGTAGCTCGGATCGGGATCCTTGGAGCGCGCGACGAGCGAGATCATGACGCCGTGCAGCCGCGGGCAGTGGACCGACGCCGGCAGGCCGGGGTGTGGATACGATCCCGGCAGCGGATCCGCCTGGAAGTCGGCCGTGACGTAAGGAGCCTCTCCCGCGACGTTCGGCTTCCATTCGTCGCCGTCCACCTGGGTCGAGGTGTTCAGATCGCTGTCCAGGACCGTCGTGACGGCCTGGCGCGTGACGCGTCCATCGCCTTTCAAGGGCGGCTCCACGGTGCCCGGGTTGGGAAGGTTGTCCACCCCGTAGGCAATCTGCATGTCCTCGACGTCGTCGGCGATCGCCGTCACGTCGAACGACGCGCCCCGGCGGATGCCCTGAGCCAGGGCCGGGTGATTGGGATCGGTGTTGTCCACGAAGAAGACGAGGTCGTCGAGAATGCCGCCGCGGCGCACGCTCACGAGCGGCACCGGGGACGTGCCGGGTTGGGCCGGATCCTCCGTGTTGAACTCCACGGCCTGGGCGTTGGCGAAATCCACGGCCCCGAACGTGTTCGAGGCGACGAGCTGCGTCGGGCCGGCGATGCGGCCGACGTTGAAGGAAGGCTGCGGGTACTGCTGCGGCCCGAAGGGCGTCGAGCAGCCGCCGTGGAGATCGTCGTTGCTCGAGACGATGACGAACATCGGCTGCGCAGCCGTGACGCCGGCGGTGTACGCGTCGATCGACGCGAACTGGGGACGGTTGGTCGCGTCGTTGTTGAAGTGGGTGCCGATGAGCGTCTGGCCGGTGACCGGCGCGGTGTCGACGTTCGTGCTGCCGGTGCAGGTTCCACAGCCGGTCGAGAGATCGAAGGACAGCAGGGGCGAGAGCAGCACGCCCCGGACCTCGATCATGTCGGTGTTGTCCCGTACGGGATGGACCGTGCCGGTGATGTCCGTCACGCTCGAGCCCGTGACGTTGTCGTAGCCGGCGGCCGATCCGATCGTGATCCCCGCCAGCTGGGGATCCGGCGCGTTCAAGATCGCCTGGGTCAGGTAGAGCCCTCCGGCGCCGGCCATGCGAATCGCGCGCGTCATCTGGTAGATCCCGTAGCGGACGGCGCCCTGCGCGTCGGCCACGTCCTGCTCGCTCTTGTTGATCCGTGCGGAGGCGTCGAAGACCGCCAGGATTCCCAGCATCGCGATCGCGAGCAGGAGCATGACGACCAGCACTTCGACGAGCGAGAAGCCCCTCGCGTGTGCCCTTGCGCGTGCAGCGGGAAAGCGTGGAGGGCGGCCATGGGTTCTCACGGCGTCGGAACCGTCGACAGGTTGCCCGCCGGGCTCGGGTTCAGGAGGATGCCGGCGATCCGCGCCACGCGCGCGCCGATGCCGATGGCGCCGGAGTTCGAAACGACGGTCACGTCGATCCGCTTGTACTGGTAGACCTGCCCGGCGACCGTGATCTCGGTCGGCGTGAAGGCCGCGTTCGTGGCGACGACCGGACCGTTGTTGGTATCGATGTTCGGCGTCTGGTACTGGCGCACCTGGTACGTCAGCCTGAAGGGGTTCGTGATGCCGCCGGAGGCCGGCGGAATGCCGGTCGCAGGATCCGGCAGCACCGGCGGCAGATCGCTCACGCTGTGCATCCCCGCGGCCAGCTGCGCATCGTTGAACGGCAGGTTCATGAGCTGCTCGAGCCGGTCCCGGCAGAGGTTGTGGATGCTCGTGTACTCGTTGCCGGAGAAGTTGGACTGCACGCTGCCGATGAAGAGCGGCAGGATCCCGAGCAGGATGAAGCCCAGGAGCGCGAGCGCCAGGAGCATCTCGACGACGGTCAGGCCGCGCTGGCTCCGCGGCGCTCTCATTGCCACACCGTCGGCGTCACGACCTGGACCCTCCCCGTCGAGTTGGCCTGGATCGTGACCTGGTTCATGACCGGCGCGCCGACCGGGCCCTGCACCGTGATGATCGCCGGCGTCGGCGCCGGAGGCGAGATGATCCGCCCGTCGCCCCCGAACGTGACCTTGTTGTTCACCGGCAAGCTGACGAACCCGATGGCATTGACCGGGATGAAGGTCGTGCTCACGGGCGTCGGCGTCGGGGCCGGGGAGTTGTCGGGCGCGACCAGCTCGAGCAGGTGCTGCGACTCGGCTCCGGAAGCCGGCACGACCACGAGGCTCGCGTTCTGGTTCGCCCGCACGGCGCGCATGCGCGTGGCCAAAAGCGACTGCTGGATCTCGTGGGCCGCCGAGATGACCCTCTGCCGGCGCGAGATCCTCACGAAGGACGGAATCAGGACCGCGGACGCCATCGCGAGGATCAGCACGACCACGAGGGTCTCGATAAGGGTGAACCCTTTTTCCGCCGCATGCACACGTGCCGGGATCATTCGGGGCAAAGAAAGAGCGATTCCCGTGCCTGTCTCGCGAGGATGGCGCAAGCCCCTGATCCGACGAGCTTTGAAGTCATCGAGCCCGACGGCCACGACAGGCCTGCTGACGAAAAGGGTCACCTTTCGTAACGCCTCC
>Ga0335082_10003150_pt1 | contig 17895 bp, 14 predicted proteins | sample Lox_Sample_41_FD_206718 | JGI IMG/M metagenome (GOLD analysis project Ga0335082, IMG submission 206718) | Soil microbial communities from Loxahatchee National Wildlife Refuge, Florida, United States - Lox_Sample_4.1 | ecosystem: Environmental > Terrestrial > Soil > Wetlands | place: USA... | reverse complement strand
CCGCCGTCGAGGTGCCCTCCAACGCGGTCTATGTGCGTCACTATCGTCCAACGCGATATTCGCTTGCCAGCATCAGGCTCAACTATTCGAGGCTCGTTGCGGAGGCGGGACCTTGCGGACAGTGGCCGAGCGACTTAGGGCCGTCCCTCAAATCCGGTGACATAGAAAACCGGCCGTTTTGGAATCTCGGTTGCGCCACCCAGCGTAACCTCGCTTCCATGGTCGATAATCCGGCCGATCTCCTGCAGCCGCGCGGCGAGGTGCCGCGCTATGCGCCACGCCGCACGACCGTACTGAACCGTTACACGAAGGGCGAAAATCCCTCAGGCACTTACGTTGGTTATGACACCGGCAAAATCAGCGATCTAGGACGATGACCAAGCAAGCTCAACAAGTGGCTGTCGAAAACGCGCGGATGCCAGGCCCGGCAACCCACAGCGGCGAAGACACGCATATCGCACCTGCACCGAGAGTATCGGTCCAGGCCTTCTGCGAAACGGTTGAAACCGCCGCTGCTGTGCAGGCGGCCGGTGAGGATCGGCGTCTCGCGAAGGCACATGTGAAAATCCAGATGGGCGGCATTTCCGCGGCAACAGAGGCGTATCACAATTCGCCCACGCCAAACGTCATCTTGATTGAGACCGACAGCCGTACCGATGCCATCCTGGCGGGGCTCGACAAGCTGGCTGAGGTTTGCGATGCCGGAACACGGGTGATCGTTGTCGGGCGCATCAACGACGTCATGCTGTATCGCGGGCTCACGCGGCGCGGCGTCAGTGAATACCTCATTGGGCCGGTCGGCACCATCGACATCGTGCGCGCGATCTGCGGCCTGTTTTCTTCCCCGGACGCCAAGGCGGTGGGGCGCGTCGTCGCAGTTGTCGGGGCCAAGGGCGGCGTGGGCGCCTCCACTGTGGCGCACAATATCGCTTGGGCCATCGGCCGCGACCTTGCGCTCGACTCAGTCGTCGCAGATCTCGATCTTGCGTTCGGTACCGCGGGCCTCGATTACAACCAGGATCCGCCGCAAGGCATTGCCGATGCGGTGTTTTCGCCTGATCGCGTCGATACCGCATTCGTCGACCGCCTGTTGTCGAAATGCACCGAGCACCTCAGCTTGCTGGCTGCGCCGGCAACGCTCGATCGTGTCTATGATTTCGGCGCCGAGGCCTTCGACACAACGCTCGATTCATTGCGCAGCTCCATTCCCTGTATTGTTCTCGACGTTCCGCATCAATGGTCGGCGTGGACCAAACGGATGCTCGTCAGCGCTGACGAGATCCTTGTGGTCGCCAGCCCCGACCTCGCCAACCTGCGGAATGCGAAGAACCTGGTCGATTTGCTGCGCAATTCACGCCCAAACGACCATCGTCCGCACTACTGCCTGAATCAGGTTGGGGTGCCCAAGCGCCCCGAAATCACGCCGGCAGATTTCGCAAAAGCGCTGGAAACCGACCCGATCGCGGTCATTCCGTTCGAGCCGCAGCTTTTCGGGTCCGCCGCGAACAACGGCCAGATGATTGGCGAGGTGTCGGCCAGCCATAAGACGGCGGAAATGTTCCGTCAGATTGCACAAACACTGACCGGCCGCGCGGAGACGAAGCGTGCACGCGGCGGTCTATTCTCGCCATTGCTTTCCAAGCTGATGAAGCGAGCGGGCTGAAACCTGTCGGGAGTGTCTCGTCTTGTTTGGTAAGCGTGGCCCAACTTCAGAACCTCGCGCTCCCGCGCCGCCCCCGGCCTCGCCGGCGCCGGCAGTTGCGGCGTCAGCGCCGGCCGAGCCGCTCGCACCATCCGCCAGCGCGCCCATGGAAACCGGCCGCACGCCGTTTCCATCCGACGGCCTGGGCGCGCCGCTGGTCCCTGCACCGGCCAACCGCGGATCAGCGCCTGCCAATAACGCACCGTCCTCGATCGATACGCGCCGGTCAGAATCATACTACGAAACCAAGGGTACTATTTTCGGTGCGCTGATCGAGGCGATCGACCTCGCACAGCTGGCGCGGCTTGATGTTGAATCAGCGCGCGAAGAAATTCGTGACATCGTCAACGAGATCATCGCGATCAAGAGCATCGTGATGTCGATCTCCGAGCAGGAGGACCTGCTCGACGATATCTGCAACGACGTTCTCGGGTTTGGTCCGCTTGAACCGTTGCTCGCGCGCGACGACATCGCCGACATCATGGTGAACGGATCGGGCACCGTTTACATCGAAGTTCTCGGCAAGATTCAGAAGACAGGCATTCGTTTCCGCGACAATCAGCAGCTGTTGAATATCTGCCAGCGCATCGTCAGCCAGATCGGACGCCGGGTCGACGAATCCTCCCCGATTTGCGACGCACGCTTGCCGGACGGCTCGCGCGTGAACGCCATCGTGCCGCCGCTCGCGATCGACGGACCCGCGCTCACCATCCGAAAGTTCAAAAAGGACAAGCTGACGCTCGACCAGCTGGTCAGGTTCGGCACGATCACCCAGCAAGGCGCCGAAATCCTTCGCATCATAGGTCGCACCCGCGTGAACACGCTCGTATCGGGAGGCACAGGCTCGGGAAAAACCACCCTCCTTAACTGCCTCACTCAATTCATCGATAACGACGAGCGCATTATCACCTGCGAAGACGCTGCCGAATTGCAGCTCCAACAGCCTCACGTCGTACGATTGGAAACGCGGCCGCCCAACCTGGAAGGCGAAGGACAGGTGACGATGCGCGACCTTGTGCGCAACTGCCTGCGTATGCGGCCCGAACGCATCATCGTCGGCGAAGTGCGCGGCCCTGAAGCCTTCGACCTGCTACAGGCCATGAATACCGGTCACGACGGCTCGATGGGCACCCTGCACGCCAACAATCCCCGCGAGGCGCTGTCGAGGCTTGAGTCCATGATTACCATGGGCGGCTTTTCACTGCCCTCCCGCACCATTCGCGAAATGATCTGCGCCTCGGTTGACGTCGTAATCCAGGCTGCACGTCTGCGCGACGGCTCGCGCAAGATCACTCACGTCACCGAAGTGATGGGGATGGAAGGCGACGTTATCGTTACGCAGGACATTTTCCTCTACGACATGGAAGGCGAAGACGCCAAGGGGAACATTATCGGCCGGCATCGATCGACCGGCATCGGCCACCCGCGTTTCTGGGATCGTGCCCGCTACTACGGCGAGGAAAAGCGCTTGGCCGCCGCTCTCGACGCCTCGGACGTCTCCAACGAATCCATTCGGGCTTAGTCGGAGCAGATCGTGCAAATTGTTGCTGTCTTCTTCCTGGTCGCGGTTGCCATCGGCGGCGTGGCCTACGTATTTGTCTACCCGTCGCTGTCCGGCGAGCGCAAAGCCGCGCAGCGCATGCAAAGCGTCACCAGGACGGAACCGCTGGCGCGCGTGGCCCGCGGACCTCAAAAATCGCGTCGTGACATTGTCGAATCCTCGCTCAAGGATTTCGATGAACGCCGCAAAAAAAGCAAAAGCGTTCCTCTCTCGGTCCGAATCACACGCGCCGGGCTGTCCTGGTCGAAGCGGCAATTTGTCATCATCTCGGCGATCATCGGGCTGGCCATGTTCGCCTTCGGCTATCTTTCCGGCACCGGCCTGCTGGGCGCAGCGGGCCTCGGCTTTGCCGGCGCGTTTGGCGTTCCACGCTGGCTTTTGTCCTTTTTGCGAAAGCGCCGTGAGTCGAAATTTATCGAAGCGCTTCCGGATGCGGTTGACATCATTGTGCGTGGCGTCAAGGCCGGTCTGCCGCTGGGCGATTGCATAAGAATGATCACCGTGGAGGCGCCCGATCCGCTGAAGACGGAATTTCGGCTGATCATGGAAACGCAGGCCATCGGCATGCCGCTGGGAGAGGCTTGCGGCAAATTGTATGAACGGACGCCGCTGCCGGAGGCGAACTTCTTCGGGATCGTCGTGGCGATACAGCAGAAGGCGGGCGGCAACCTTTCGGAAGCACTTGGCAACCTTTCGAAGGTGCTGCGCGATCGCAAGAAAATGCGCGCCAAGATCCAGGCGATGTCGCAGGAGGCAAAGGCCTCCGCGGCTATCATCGGCGCGTTGCCGATCGCCGTGATGATCCTGGTCTATATCACCAGCCCAAACTACATCACATTGCTGTTCACCAACTCGATGGGTCACATCATGCTGGCCGGATCCGCCGTTTGGATGACGATTGGCGTCCTGGTGATGAAGAAGATGATCAACTTCGATTTCTAGGCACCGTTATGCTCGACTTTCTGATCAGCGCACTGAACGTCCAAACGCTCACGATGCTGCTTGCAGCGGTCGCGGCGGCCGCCACAGTGCTGACCCTGGCAATGCCCCTCGTCTACGTAAATCCACTCGACAAACGTATGCGAGCGGTAGCGCTCGAACGTGAGAAAATTCGCCAGCGCGAACGCGAGCGCATGTCGCAGGAAAATCAGAAGGTCAAATTACGGCAAACACCGAAACAATATGTCCAGACCATTGTCGATCAATTCAACCTCGGCAAATGGGTTGGTCAGGAAGAGGCAAGGCTCAAACTCATACAGGCTGGCTACCGTGGTCAGGCGCCATATGTGACGTATCTCTTCGTGCGAATGGTGACGCCCGTAGCGTGTTTCCTGTTCGCCGTGCTTTATCTGTTTGTCATACTCAAGTTTGATCAGCCAGCGACGATCAAGCTTGGGATCTGTATCGCTGCAGCCTATGTCGGCATGCAACTGCCGCTCGTTTTGCTGAAGAACAAGATTCAGCGCCGGCAGCTGTCAATCAAACGCGCTTTCCCTGACACGCTCGATCTGCTGCTGATTTGCGTGGAATCGGGCATGTCAATTGAGGCCGCCTTCAGAAAAGTCAGCGACGAAGTAGGCACACAATCGGTCGCGCTTGCGGAAGAGCTCACATTGACGACGGCTGAGCTGTCCTACCTGCCGGACCGGCGCCAGGCTTATGAAAACCTTGCCAAGCGGACGGATCTCGACGGCGTAAAATCAGTTTGCATGGCGTTACAGCAAGCCGAACGTTACGGCACGCCGCTCGCGACCATGCTGCGGGTGATGGCGCAGGAAAACCGCGATATGCGCATGTCGGAAGCGGAGAAAAAAGCGGCCGGGCTGCCACCGAAGCTGACCGTCCCGATGATTCTATTTTTCCTGCCGGTGCTGTTCGTGGTGATCCTTGGACCAGCCGCGATCAAAGTGATGGCTTTGCAGTAGCGACCTGTTGCCGCCTGTCCAGCCATGCGCCTTCGTTGTTTGCGGTCAGGATCCAGCGTCGGGCGCGGGCCCATAGGCGCGGCCCATTTTCTTCCAGTCGCGCTGCTGCGCAAGCATCTGCCGCAGATAATTGACATTGGCGGTGGCTTCATTCTCAGGCAGGTCGGCGCGGGCAATTTTCTCCGCTTCCTCGAAACGGCCACGGAGGCCGACCACCAAGGCAAGATTCTGGCGTACCTTGGGGCTCGCGTTGGGCTGTGCCACCGCCCGCTGAAGCGTGGCTTCGGCGTTTTTCAGATCTTTCGTCAGCAAGTAGGACAGCCCGAGATTAGAGAGCACTGTCGGTTCGTCAGGCACAATTTTGAGCGCGGAGGAATAATGCCGTTGGGCCTCGGTGTGGCGCCCTAACTGATCGAGCACCGCACCTTGCACGTTTAGAATATGCCAATCCGGATTATCGGGCGTGTGTGCCCGCTCGAGCGTCTCCAGCGCCTGCTGATATCTGCCGACATCAGCCAAAGCACGGCCGTAGGCACCCAATAAAGGCATGCTGTTCGGATTACGGATTGAGGCCTGCTCAAGCACAGCCGCGGCTTGTGCACGTTGATCGGTTGCGCGTAGCGCGCGCGCGTAGGCGATGGCCATACCAGCGTCGTTCGGATTATCGCGATATCGGGCTCCCAAACTGTCCAATGAGCGCCGCCATTCCTCCTGGCTGACCGGAGCAGCACGGCTGTCAGCTATCGAACCGGTGGTCTCGCGGGAGCCGATGTTAGAGCAGCCGCCCGCCGATAGGGTCAGGGCGGCCGCCACGGTGCCCGAGGCGAGCAGATAAGTGGCGCGGTTTCTCAGCGGCATACCCGAGCAATAAAACGTTAACCCTAACGGCTGGTTAACTTGAAAACTGGCCTTGATTGCGCATGATGCGCGATGTCGCGGAGTCATCATGCATCCCGCCCTTGTAAGCGCCGGCAGAACGCAGGCGATACCAATCTGGTTCGTTCACCCCGGGAACTTCGATTCAGTCTGCAAGGACATCGGCGAACGAGGACGTAGATTTGCCGCTGCCGCGGGCTTTGAAGCCAAAGCCGGCCGCCTGGTCCTTCTTCCTGCTGGGGACGGGACACTCGACGGCGTATTATTCGGGATTGAAGCCCCCGGTGCGGCTGAAATTGACCGCTTTCGTCCCGGCCAGCTGTCCGGTCTGCTGCCATCGGGCGTCTATCGTTTCGCCAATGCCCCGCACGATGCACGGTTGGCCGCACTCGCCTTTGCACTCGGTACTTACCAGTTTGGACGTTACCGCAAAGCAGAATCGCGCAACGCACGCCTTGTGATTCCGAATGATGTCGATGGCGAAGATCTCGGCCGCATTGTCGAGGGCGTGACGCTCTGCCGCGACCTCATCAATACGCCATCCAATGACATGGGACCCTCCGAGTTGGAGGCCGCCACCCGCTCTCTTGCCAAACAGCACGGCGCCAAGGTGCAAATCACGGACGGCGTTGCGCTCGCAAAAGAATTCCCGCTGGTGCATGCGGTCGGTGCCGGCTCGGCGCGAGCGCCGCGACTGATCGACATGACCTGGGGCAAGACCCGCGACCCGAAAATCACCCTGGTCGGCAAGGGAGTCTGCTTCGATACCGGCGGGCTGGACATCAAGCGCGATACCGGAATGCTGAATATGAAGAAGGATATGGGCGGAGCGGCAACCGCGCTGGCCCTCGCTCACATGATTATGGCGCGTGGGTTGAAAGTAAGGTTGCGCGTCATTATTCCCGCAGTCGAGAACTCGATCTCCGGCACCAGCTTCCGTCCGCGCGACGTCTACGTTTCGCGTAAGGGCATTTCGGTCGAAATCGGCAATACCGATGCGGAGGGCCGTCTGATCCTTGCGGATGCGCTCGCGCTTGCCGACGAAGAAAGGCCTGCATTGACGATCGATTTTGCCACGCTGACGGGCGCCGCGCGTGTTGCGCTCGGACCTGAGGTGTCGCCGTTCTTCACCGACGACGACGCACTCGCTGACGAACTCGCGCGCGCCGGCGCCGCAGAAAACGATCCGCTCTGGCGACTGCCGCTATGGCGGTCATATGAGACGATGCTTGATTCCAAGATCGCTGATCTCAACAATGTTGGGGCCGGTGGTCAGGGCGGCGCGATCACGGCCGCCCTGTTTTTGCGCCGCTTCGTCACCGCAAAATCCTGGCTGCACTTCGATATCTTCGCCTGGACGCCAGGAGCCAAGCCGGGGCGTCCGGAAGGCGCCGAGTGCCAGGTTGCGCGCGCCCTCTACACCCTGCTTTGTGATCGTTATTCCTGATGGTCGCGCTCGATCCCCGCGTAAACCCGTTTAGACCCGAGATTGCGGCAAAGCATTTGGAAGGCCAGGTCGAGGCCAAACGATTTGTTGAAGGTATTCGTCACCAGGTGATCGAGCCGATCGCTACACTGCGTCGCGCGCCGTCGCACGACGCAAGGCTCGACAGCGAAGCGTTGCTCGGCGAACGCGTGACAGTTTACGAAACGACCGAGGGCTGGGCGTGGGGCCAGTTGGAGGCCGACGGCTATGTAGGCTGGCTGTCGGCCAACGCCCTCGGGCCAGGCGGTCCGGCGCCGACCCACAAGGTTGCAGCACTGCGCGCGTTTGCATTTCCGGGGCCGGACATCAAGCTGCCCCCGATTGCGGCGCTGCCGATGGGCGCGCGGCTGACGATCGCTCGGCTGGACGAGCGCTTCGCAGTCACTGCATCCGGATGGCACGTGCCGGAAGTTTATCTCATGCCGATAAAGTCTCGGCGGTCAGATTTCGTCGCAGTTGCCGAACAATTCGTGGGCACGCCTTATCTTTGGGGCGGCAAAACCTCGCTCGGTTTGGACTGCTCGGGGCTTGTACAGGTCTCGCTTCAGGCCGCCGGTATTACCTGCCCGCGCGACAGCGACATGCAGGAACTGGCCGTCGGAAAATTGTCGTCACTCGCCAGCCTGCGGCGCGGAGACTTGCTGTTCTGGAAGGATCATGTCGCCATCGCTCGCGATCCTGAGACTCTAATACATGCAAATGCGTATCACATGATGGTCGCGTTCGAGCCGTCCATGGAGGCGATTGCGCGTATCAAGGTGGCGGGAAATGAAATCACCGCGGTAAAGCGGGTGATCTAGCGCAGCAGCCCGGCAATGCGCTCCCGGTTGAGCGCCAGCCATTGCAATCCGATAATCACCGGACTGCCGCGCATTGTGTGCCGTTCGAGCGCATCGATCATCGAATCGATTGAAGCGCGGTGAACATAAAGCTGCTCGCCGTCCGGCGTTATCAAAGGACCCTCCTGCGCTTTTGTGGCGTCGACAGCAGCAAGAAATATCGTGATCTCCTCGTCGGTGACCCCCGGTGTACTCAGAAAAGTAAAAAGTTCGACGACCTTTGCGGGAGCAATGCCGATCTCCTCCTTGCACTCGCGCCGAGCCGCTTCGATCAGCGATTCGTTCGCCTCGACTCGCCCTGCCACGAACTCGACGAGATCCCCGCGACCATTGGCGAGATGCGCAGGCAGGCGGAATTGACGGATCAGCACAAGTTCCTGGCGCGCGACGTCGACCGGTATCACGAGGATGACCTTGCCAGCGATCAGCACATCGCGCTCCTGCACGATCTGGCCGTCCTTGCCCTGCAAGGTAACGTGATAGCGATGATAGTCGCGATAGGCTTTGGCAAGCACCTGCGGGCGAGACACAACAATGTCCGCAGACAAATCTGCAAGCTCTCGCCGTTTGGACATCGGCTGTTACTGCGACACTATGCCCTCGGGGGCAGTTTCCAATTTGAAGGCAGCTGCGAACAGGGCGCGCGTGTAGTTAGTCTTCGGTGCCTTGAACAATTCCGCGGCCGCACCTTCCTCAACCGCCTTGCCGTTGCGCATCACCAGTAGACGACTCGCCAGCGCGGCCACCACACGCAAGTCATGCGAGATAAACATGTACGTCAGATCATGCCGCTTCTGCAGATCGCGCAGGAGATCGACCATCTGCGACTGTATAAGCATATCCAGCGCGCTGGTGGGTTCGTCGAGCACGATGAAAGTAGGGCCTAGAACCAGCGCGCGGGCGAGTGCGATGCGTTGGCGTTGGCCGCCGGAGAATTCATGCGGATAACGGTCGCGGGTTTGCGGATCGAGCCCAACATCGTTGAGCGCAGCGATCACTCGTTGCTCTCGCTCCGCTCGGGACAGCTGCGGATGGTGTACCCAAAGGCCCTCTTCGATAATGTCAGATACCGACATGCGTGGAGACAACGAGCCATACGGATCCTGGAACACGATCTGCATGTCGTGGCGGAAGGGCCGCATTTGCTTGAACTTCAGGCCTTCGATGGCATGCCCCATGAACACGATCGGGCCGGCTGACGAGATCAATCGGAGGATCGCCAGGCCAAGAGTGGTCTTGCCGGAGCCCGATTCACCGACGACACCGAGCGTCTCGCCCTTTCGCAATTCGATACTGACACCATCAACCGCCTTGATGTGTCCGACAACCTTGCGCAGCACACCGCGCTTGACTGGAAACCACACTTTCAGGTCTTTCGTCTCAATGACAACCGGCGCGTCCGGCCGGGGTGGCGCCGGATCAGGCTTCGGTTCGGCAGCCAGTAGCGCGCGTGTATAGGGGTGTTCAGGCGCGGTGAATACGCGCTCAACCTCGCCCTGCTCTACAATCTTTCCACGCTGCATCACGCAGACCCTGTCGGCAAGTTTGCGTACGATGCCCAGGTCGTGGGTGATAAACAGCATCGACATCCCAAGTTGGGTTTGCGTGTCCTTGAGCAACTTCAGGATTTGCGCCTGGACTGTCACGTCGAGGGCCGTCGTAGGCTCATCGGCAATCAAAAGCTCCGGCTCATTGGCGAGCGCCATCGCGATCATTACACGCTGGCGCTGACCACCCGAGAGCTGATGCGGATAGCTCCCGAGCCGCCCTGCCGGATCGGGGATGCCCACCTGTCTCAGCAGTTCGATAATTCGCGCGCGCGCAACCTCTCCTGTAAGCCCTTGATGCAATGACAAAATTTCGCTTATTTGTTTTTCGATCGTATGCAACGGATTGAGCGAGGTCATCGGCTCCTGAAAGATTATGGCGATGTCGTTTCCCCGCACTTCCCGAATTTCCTGCTCACGCATGGTCAGCAATTCGCGACCCTGAAACTTGATGCTGCCGGAAGGATGATGCGCCGCCGGATATGGCAGCAATTTCATAACGGACAGTGCGGTGATCGACTTGCCGGAGCCGGACTCGCCGACAAGCGCCATCGTCTCACCCTTGCGGATATCGAACGACACACGATCGACTGCGACCACCTCCCGGCTTCCATGTCCGAAGGCGATCGACAGATCGCGAATGGAAAGAATCGATTCGGACGCGCTCATCGGAATGTCTTTCTGGGATCGAAAGCATCTCGTACCGCTTCGCCGATGAAGATCAAAAGCGACAGCATGAACGCGATACTGAAAAATCCGGTGAAACCTAGCCACGGCGCCTGCACGTTTGCTTTGCCTTGCGATAGCAATTCGCCGAGCGAAGGCGAGCCAGGCGGCAGCCCGAAACCGAGGAAATCAAGCGCTGTCAACGTCATCACCGACGACGACAGGATGAACGGAAGGAAAGTCATGGTCGCCACCATTGCATTCGGCAAAAGATGGCGGAAGATGATCACCATGTTGGACACGCCGAGCGCACGTGCCGCCTGAATGTATTCGAAGTTGCGACCGCGCAGAAATTCCGCACGCACCAGGCCGACGAGGGAGACCCAGGAGAACAGAAGCAAAATACCGAGCAATACAAAGAAACCCGGTACCAGCACGGAGGAGATGATCAGCAGCAAATAGAGAGACGGTATCGAAGTCCAGATTTCGATGAAACGCTGAAACAATAGATCGGTCCACCCGCCGAAATAACCCTGTACAGCGCCGGCGGCGATACCAATGATCGATGAAACGATCGTAAGGGCCAGGCCGAACAATACCGAAATGCGAAAACCGTAGATCAGGCGCGCCACGACGTCGCGTCCGCCATCGTCGGTGCCTAGCCAATTGGTTTCTACTTCATCGCACTTGGCGAAGCCGTGGGTCGCGGCGAACTCGCAGTCTTTTTTTGTCAGCAGCCAGGTTGGTTTGGACGGAAACGGCGACGGGGGCTTGCTCACCTGCGTGTTGTAATAGAAACGTATCGGCGGCCAGACAATAATGCCTCCCTCCTTGTGGATCAGACCCATCAGGTAATCATCACGATAGTCGGCTGCGGTGCCAAACAGGTTCGGATCCTGCTCTTTGGCAAAGGCCGTGTCGGGGTAAGTGACGACAGCAGGAAAGAATGCCCGCCCATTTACAAATATAAAAATCGGCTTGTCGTTGCTGATAAACTCGGCGAACAACGAGACGATGAACATCGCCAGAAAAATCCACAGCGCCCAATACCCACGCCGGTTAACCTTGAAATTTTCCCACCGACGTTTGTTGAGCGGCGAAAGCGCAATCGCTTTTGTCGTTGGCGGCGCCGCCAACCCCATCGGTGAAACAGCTTCCTCTGGTGGCTTGATCCCGGCGCGAACGTCCACTCAGACCTCCCGCGTTTCAAAGTCGATGCGCGGATCAATCCAGGTATACGTGAGGTCGGAGATCAGGTTCACAACCACGCCAATGAGCGAGAAAATGTAAAGCGTAGCGAACACCACCGGATAGTCGCGATTAAGAACGCTTTCAAACCCAAGCAGGCCGAGGCCATCGAGCGAAAAAATGGTCTCAATAAGCAGCGATCCGGTGAAGAATGCATGCACGAAGGCGGAAGGAAATCCCGCAATGACTATCAGCATAGCATTGCGGAATACATGACCATAGAGCACCTGGTTCCTGGTACAGCCTTTGGCACGCGCGGTGAGCACATATTGTTTACGGATTTCTTCAAGAAACGAATTTTTGGTCAACAGTGTCATCGTGGCGAAGGCCGACAACGCCATTGCGATAATCGGCAGTGTCAGATGCCAGAAATAGTCGAGAATTTTCTGCCACCACGGTAATTGCCACCAATTCTCGGAAACGAGCCCCCGCAACGGAAACCAATCGAAGAACGATCCCCCTGCGAACAGGATGATCAGCAGGATTGCAAACAGAAAGCCGGGAATAGCGTAGCCAATCACGATTACGGTGGAGGTCCACACATCGAAGCGCGAACCATCGTCCATTGCCTTGCGGATGCCCAGCGGGATTGAAATCAGATAGGTCAGCAACGTCATCCAGATGCCGAGCGACATCGATACCGGCAACTTTTCCTTGATCAATTGCAATACGCTGACATCGCGAAAATAGCTCTTTCCGAAATCAAAGCGCGCATAGTTCCACAACATCAGCGCGAAGCGCTCTGGCGCGGGCTTGTCGAAGCCGAATTGCTTTTCAAGTTTCTTTATGAATTCCGGATCGAGTCCTTGAGCACCGCGATACTTGGAGGTCGTGGAATCAACTTGCGAGGCGCCCTGCGCCATACCGCGACTGCCAAAGTCTCCGCCAGCTGAACCCGAAATGCGCGAAGTTGCGCCCGTGTCCGCGCCCGTAAGCTTGGCGATCACCTGTTCGACCGGCCCGCCGGGCGCAAATTGCACGACGACGAAAGCCACCAGCATGATACCGAACATCGTCGGCACCATGAACAGAACGCGGCGGATGATATAGGCGATCATGCGTTCCTCAGTATGTCATCACTCAGCCCGCGCGACAGCCGCAGCGTTGTCATTATCCCTGTTGTTCCGATTTTTGTCGCGTTGCAGCGGTCTCTATCCTTTTTGTTCTGTTTTTGCCGCCTTGTAGCGATCATACCACCAGGTTTCGGGAATACCGCGGAAATATCGGGGTTTGCTCGCCGGGTGGCCGAAGACGTCCCAATAGGCGATCCAGTGCGACGCTTTGTACCAATGCGGGATCCAATAACGTCCGGCACGGATGACGCGGTCAAGCGCTTGACAGGCTGCCGTCAACTCCGGCCGCGTCTTGGCCGCTATGATGGTGTCGATAAGCGCGTCAACGGCTGGATCGGAGATACCAGCGAGATTCTGTGAACCTTTTGTCGCCGCAGCTTGTGATGAAAAGAACGTACGTAACGAATCGCCCGGAGTTGCCGAAAAGCTGAAGCGTTCAACTGTGATATCGAAATCATACCCATCCACGCGCGCGCGATATTGTACTGGATCGACGACGCGCAATGTGGCGTCGATGCCAAGTACGCCCAGATTTTTGATGTAAGGCAGGTGATGGGGCTGAAAAGTCGGCTCATCGATCAAAAACTCAATGGTGATGGGTTTCCCGTTTGGCAAAAAGCGCTTGCCGTTTTTGAGCGTACATCCGGCGTCAGTGAGCAGTTGCGCGCCGCGCCTGAGCCACTGGCGATCCTGCCCTGACCCGTCGGTGACAGGAGGCACATATGGTTCGGCGAACACCTCATCCGGGAGTTTTCCGCGAAATGGCTCCAGCAATGCGAGTTCGGCACCATCGGGCTTGCCTTTCGCCATCATCGGTGAATTCTGAAACACAGAATGCGTGCGGTCATAGGAACCATACATGATGTTCTTGTTGGTCCATTCGAAATCAAATGCATCGATCAAAGCTTCGCGCACGCGCCGATCCTTGAATTTGTCTCGTCTCGTATTGATGAACCAGCCCTGCGCACCCGAGGGCGTGTCGTCCGGCAGCACATCGCGCTTGACACGCCCATTCTTGAACGCCGGAAAGTCGTAACGTGTCGCCCAGGTGCGCGACGTGAATTCCTCGCGAAACAGATAGTTTTTTGCCGTGAAGCCTTCGAACCCGACCTCGCGATCGCGATAGTATTCGAAACGTACCACGTCAAAGTTACTCTGCCCGCGCGAAACAGGGAGATCAGCGCCCCACCAATCCTTCACGCGCTCATACTCGATAAAATGTCCGACCTGAAAGCGGCCAACTTTATACGCACCGCAGCCCAGCGGAATATCCAGCGTCGATTCATCGAAATGTTTCTTCGAATAATAGGCACGCGAAAAGATCGGCAATGCGGCAACAAACAAAGGAACGTCGCGGCCGCGATTTTCGGCAAAGTGCACGACAACGGTTCGATCGTCTGCTGCTTCCGCTCCCATGAAATCGCGCAGTTGCTGTGTGATGATCGGATGGCCTTTTTCTTTCAGCGTTGTCAGCGACCATGCGACATCATGCGCCGTGAGAGGCGTACCGTCGTGAAATTTTGCTTGGGCGCGCAGCATGAAACGATAGGTCAATCCGTCGTCGGAGATGCGCACGCTGCCCGCGGCGAGTCCGTACATGGCATCTGGCTCGTCGCCCGAGCGTGTCATAAGCGTCGCAAACGTAAGCTCCATGCCCTGCGCCGCATCGCCTTTTAGAATATAACTGTTGAGCGAATTGAAGGTCTGGAACGACTGATTGAATTGGCGGTTTGGGCCGATCTGCGAGAATACACCGCCTTTGGGCGCATTCGGGTTGACGTAGTTGAAGTGCGGAAAGTCTGCCGAATATTTGAGGTCACCGAAGGCTGACATACCGTGCCGGTCGGCGTTTTGCGCCAAAGCCGGAACCATGCGGCCGCCGGCAGCGGTTGCCGCCGCACCGGCGAAAAGGCTCAAAGCAGAGCGGCGACTTAAACCCATTGATTCAGGACCGTTGGGGCACTTTGGCCGCTTTTGCTGCATCCCACCACCAGATCGACGGGAATGCCGACGCCCCGTATTTCGGCATCACCTCGGGACGACCAAAGCGATCCCAACGCGCGGTGCGCTGCTTGCCATAAGTCCATTGCGGCACCACGAAGAAATTCCACAGCAAAACACGATCCAGTGCCCGGGTGGCAGCGACCAGATCTTCGCGATCCTTGGTGAAGATCACTCGTTCGATCAGCGCATCGATTGCGGGATTCCTGATACCAATCAAGTTCCGTGAACCGGGCTGGTCGGCGGCCTGTGAACTCCAGAAACCGCGCTGCTCGTTCCCCGGCGAAAGCGACTGCGCCCAAGAGGCGACGATGATGTCGAAATCCCACTGCCGCAACCGGTTCTCATACTGCGCCGCGTCGACCACGCGCACGCTCACTGTTATTCCCAATCGTTCCAGGGAAGGCTTGTAGAACAACACGAAGCGCTCGGTAGCGGGCTCGTCGACCAAAAATTCGACTGCGTATGGTTTGCCGGTCTTGGCATCGACCAGTTTGGTATCCTTCACCTCGTAGCCGGCTTCACGAAACAGCGTGAGCGCCTCACGGAAATTGCTGCGCACGGCTTCGGGATTGCCGCCAACCGGATTTGTGTAGGGCTTGGTAAAGACGTCGTCCGGTACCTTGCCCCGGACGGTCTCGAGAATTTCCAGTTCTTTCCCGGATGGCACGCCGGTGGCCGCGAGTTCGGTTCCTTCAAAGTAACTGGCAATGCGTTTGTACTGGCCGAAAAAAAGCTGTCGATTCATCTCTTCGAAGTCGAAGGCGAAATTGAAGGCGCGGCGGACGCGCGGATCCTTGAATTTATCGCGACGAATGTTGAAGGCGAACCCCTGCATCACGCCAATATTTCGCGTCGGAAATTCTTCCCTCACCACCCGCTTGTCTCGTACAGCAGGGAAATCATAGGAGTTCGCCCATTCCTTGGCGCTGTTCTCGAAACGCCAGTCAATCTGGTCACCTTTGAACGCCTCCAGTGCAACCGTGGAGTCGCGGAAATATTCGTAACGGATCGTCTGGAAATTTCGGGTGCCAACGATAACGTTAAGATCCTTGCCCCAATAGTCATCCACTTTCTCGTAAACCAGTGTCCGGCCTGGCGCGAAATCCTTGAGCCGATATGGTCCCGAACCGAGGGGTGGCTCAAGCGTGGTCTGCGTGACGTCACGCCTGCGGCCAGATTTGTCGGTGCCTTCCCACCAATGTTTTGGCAATACTGGCAGCTGGCCAACAATCTGCGGCAGCTCTCGGTTGCCGGGGCCGTCGAATGTGAAGGTGATTTCGCGTTCGCCTGTTTGCTCCACCTTCACGACATGCCTGTAGTAAGCGCCGTAGAAGGGGCTGTTCTTCTTCAGTACGTCAAATGAATAGAGGACATCGTCGGGTGTAATCGGTTTGCCATCGTGCCAGCGTGCTTTGGCGCGGAGGCGATAGGTAACTACCGAATAATCGTCCGCGTATCTCATGGCTTCCGCCAGCAATCCATACTCGGTCGATACCTCGTCGAGCGACGACGCTGTGAGAGTCTCAATGAAAAGATCGGTGCCGCTGGCGATGCTCCCCTTCACGCCCGCGACCACTGTATTGAAATTGTCGAAGGTACCCAGCGCGCTCTGGCGCACAGTGCCGCCCTGTGGCGCATCTGGATTGACGTAGTCAAAATGCTTGAATCCTTCAGGATATTTGATGTCGCCAAACAGCGACAGCGCATGCCTCCAGTTTTGCGCCTGAGCCGCTGCGCGGCCGATCGGCCACGGGCCCAACACGCCTAGAGCGGGTGTGGCAAAGGCAGCCGCGGTGGCACGCAGCACGGAACGACGGCTCAGTCTCATGCAGCTTCTCCGGCGACAGGCCGCCCCCGCAATGCAGTCGCGGGTGATTATGTCGGTTTTTCGATACCTCGCCAGCCGGGTGGGCGCGCAACGGGCAGCTGAAACGTCAATTTTCCGTGGCCAAACGCCGCAACGACCATCTTAACGAAAACAGCCGGGCAAGTCGCCCGGCCGTTTGGATGAGGTATGGCTGATCGACTATTTCTTGGCCGGCTCGGCGCTCGCCGGCGCCGGCGCGCCTTCCGCTGCCTTTGGCAGCGGGACCGGGCTGTCGGCTAGCGTGTGCAGGTAATCGATCACGTCGGCGCGTTGCTCCGGCCGGGACAGCCCGGCGAAAGTCATAGCCGTTCCCGGGACATAGCCGCGCGGATTGGCCAGGAACTTGTTGAGTTCGTCAAAGCTCCAATTGCCACCCTTGCTCTTCATCCCTGCCGAATAGTTGAAGCCAGCTTCAGATGCGCGCGGGCGGTTCACGATGTTCCACAAATTGGGCCCGACCCGGTTCGGCCCGCCTTTCTCAAAGGTGTGGCAGGCCTGGCATTGTTTGGCGGTCGCCTGGCCTTTTTCCACCGAGGCCTTGGCCAGCAACGTTTCGATCGGCTGCTCCGGCTCTTTGGCCGCGCTCTTTTCACCCTCGACCTGCTCTTTGACGGCGATATCGAAGCCGGGCTTGCTCGGCCTTTCAGGCGCGAAAATAGCGCCCGCACCGATATTGAGGGCAAGCATGATCAGACAGGTGCCGAGAATAGCGCCGAGGACCTTGTTGAGTTCGAAGGAATTCATCGAAGGATGGCTCCCGGAGCGGGAATTAAAGACGATGCGGGGCTACGACCGCCGGGGCCCCGGCAGCGGCGATGAGATACCGGTTTGCCTGGCCCATGGCAACCCGTATAAGCGCCTGCGGCATTATCGACTTTGCTCACGCGCGACCGGACTTTCCGGCAATCCCGATGCCAGACACAATCATCCTCATTCCGGCGCGCCTCGCCTCCACACGTTTGCCGGGCAAGCCGTTGGCGGATTTGAACGGCGCACCAATGATCGTGCACGTGCTTCGGCGCGCCGAATCCGCCAAAGTTGGCGAGGTCGTCGTGGCGACCGACTCAGAGGCGGTCGCTGCAGCTGTGGAAAAGGCTCGAG
>Ga0335082_10003149_pt1 | contig 17896 bp, 8 predicted proteins | sample Lox_Sample_41_FD_206718 | JGI IMG/M metagenome (GOLD analysis project Ga0335082, IMG submission 206718) | Soil microbial communities from Loxahatchee National Wildlife Refuge, Florida, United States - Lox_Sample_4.1 | ecosystem: Environmental > Terrestrial > Soil > Wetlands | place: USA: Florida... | reverse complement strand
TCCCGAAGGCCCGCCGAGCTCGCGATGGGCCTGGGACAGCGGTCCGGGAGAGATCTGGGCCGTCGCCGACGACGCCAGCAGCAATGCAAGGAGGAACATCAGCACGGCGGCGCGGCCCATCTCAATCCCGGTTTGCCTAAGGGAGGAGGCCCCAAGTAAAGGAGAGCGGGCTGGCGATCGTTCACGCGCCACGCGAATCTCGTCAGCCGCTTTCACCGTCGGTGCTCTCCTGGAGAGGGCTGGCCGGCGACACAGGTACATGTCCGCGTGCACACACCACCCCTCACGTTGTCTTGGAGAGGAGCAAGTTGCAGACCATTCGAAGCGGCGCGCTAAGCCGCCACAAAACAGGCAAAGACCGGCAGATCGGGGATGCCGCCGGCGCGGGCGGCTCGCGGCTGGGTCTTATGGACCCAGGCTGGGGTGCGGAGCGGACACAGTGATTACTCAGCGAGGAGGCTAGTCGTCGCGTTCGCCAGGCCGAGACTGCTGCTGCTGCTTCTGGCGATCCTGGCTGTCGCTTGAGCTTCGCCGCCCCGAGTTGTCGTCGTTGGAGGTGCGTTGACGATTGGGTTTGTCATCGTCCCGCTCCGGCGACTGGTTGGGACCGAACTGCCGCGGCGTGTCGGGCGCGGCATTCGGCGGGACATTGGTGCGGAAGCCGGGATAGATCAGTACGGGGCGCACGTTCAGCCCGAGACCAGCCACTTCCACGATCCCGTCGTAGACATAAACATCAGTCTTCCCTTTCTTGTCCACCTCGACAACGAACTCGGTCCCGCGCACGGTGATGACAGCGGTCGGAGTGCCCATGCGGAACGAGGGAGTGCTGCCGGTCTTCTTCTTGATCTTGGCGAGGAGATTGCCCAGGAAGAGCTCCAAGGAGAAGTGCTTGTCCCCCGCCGGGTCGGTCAAGGTCACGCGGCTATGCGGTTTGATCTGCACCTGCGAGCCGTCGAGCAGGTTGAGCACGGTGCTGCCCTTCCCGGTCTCGACCACGCTTCCAGGTAGGAGTTCCTGCCCGCGGCTGGCGGCGACCGCCAGGCCGGTGGGCGACTTGACCGACACCTCACCCTTCAACGCGGAGATGGTGACCTGGCCGACCGCCAGCGAAGCCTGTTGCGGTCCCGGGGCCTGGGCCGAGGCCAGCGGCAGCATCAGCAGCACGGCAATGGCAAAGCGAAGAACATCTCGATTCATACAGCCCCTCTGGCGGCGAGTACCTGCACCGCGGCAGGAAGGTGGAGTTCGAAGATCACACCGTCTTCGAAGTTGCGGACATCAACCGTTCCTCCGTGCTTCTCCGCAATGCGCTTGACGAAAGCCAGGCCCAGGCCCCAGCCGGTCTTCGCCGACTCGACATCGGAACTACGATAGAACGGATCGTGCAGTCGCGCCAGCTCTGATTCCCGCACCGGCGTGCCCCGGTTATGGACTCCGAGCGCCACTCCCGTCGCGGAAGCGGAACAGGTGACCCGGATCTCGGTCCCCGGCGTGCCGTACTTCACAGCGTTGCTGACCAGGTTCAACACGGCGCCGGTGATCAGCAGTTCATCCGCCATCACGACGAGGTTCGCACTCTGGTACTGAAGCCGCATGTCCGCCGCGGCTGCCAGCGGCTGCAGAATGTCGAACACCTGCTTGACGACTGCGTCCAGGTTCACCTGCTCGGAGCAGATGGGCCGCGCGCCCGCGTCCAGGCGCAATACGTCCAGGTAGCTGTTGATGAGGGCCAGCAGCCGCCTGGATTCACGGAAAATGGTCTGGGGCGCGCCGTCGCAGGCGGGAGATCCGGGATACTCCATCATGACCTGGGCAAAGCCCTGGATGGAGACCAGCGGCGTGCGCAGCTCGTGGGTGACGAAGCCAAGTGCCTCGGCGCGCGCCCGATCGCGGTCCACGCGGGCGGCCAGATCGGTCAGGATCATCACCCATCCGCCTCCTGGGGACAGCCTGGTCGGAGGCAACGGCACGACGCGGACAAAATAGAGACGCTCGCCCACATGGGCTTCACCCTCGACCTTATTGTCGTCGCCGACCAGCGGCGCATCGGGATGGGGGGACAGGCGGGAACGCACTTGCTCGAGCGGGACGCCGGTTCGTGCATCGTCGGCAAAGACCGCGGCGAAAGCGCGGTTGCTCAGAAGCAGGCGGCGGTCCGCGCCAAAGATGGCGATCAGGTCCTGCGTCGATTCCAGCAGGGTGCTGTGCAGCTCGTACAGAGAGCCGAGTTGCGCCTGCAAGGCGTGCAGCACGCTCAGACGCCAGGCAAGGTCTCCTGTCGTGGGCGATCCATCGCCGCCTCTCGCGGCCAGCCAGCTTCTCAACTCACGCAGCTGGCGCGTCAGGCTGCGCTCGACGGCCACAAAATCCGCGGAGTAGACCACCAGCGGGGCCAGCACAACCGCCAGCATCATCGACCCGACCGGAAGCAGGCGCGCAGCCTGGAGGAACGCCAGCCATCCCCCGGCATACGCGGCAGCCGCGATGGCCACCGCGGCCAAGGCGGCGAACCAACCTCGGAAGCGACCGAAGGCCAGCACCGACACGACACTGGTCAGAGCCAGCGCAATCGCTCTCCAGACGGTCGGAAGTTCGCGCAGCGTCCGCCCGTTCACGATGGCGTCGAAGATCTGCGCATGGACCTCGACACCCGGCATGGGGAGTTCGCCGTTCACTGGCGTCATGACGCGGTCGGTGATCTCGGCAGGTCCGAAGCCCAGCAGCACCGGCCGGTTCCGCACGCCATCCAGGCCGCGCCCCTGCAACACGGAGGCGGCAGAGAGGGTTTCGAACCCGCCGTTGCGGTAGGAGATCGGGGTCAGGATGGGCCGGGCGATCCGTAGGGGACCCGCATCGTCGGTCTCCTGGATCCCGTAGGCGGCGAGAAAGGCGGAGGTCCGTTGCGGATCGACGCGGCGGGCCAACTCGACCGCGAACGCCCAGCGCGGACCGTCAGTCGTCAATTCGATCGGGGGGAACCTGCGGCACACGCCGTCGCGGTCCAGCGGAGCGAGTGCGTGTCCGACCGCGCCGGCTGCGCCGGAAAATCGCGGCAACGGCTCCGTCCAGCGGGGACCCTCCGGGTAGGTCCCGATCTTGTCCGCCAAGACGGTGCGCTGGCCGAGCGCCGCCTGCAATTCAGCGTCGGCCTCGGGAGACTGCGGCTCGGAGAGAAGGATGTCGAGCCCGATGACTGATGCTCCCGCCTGCGACAGCTTGCGCGTGAGGCCGGCCAGGATGGTCCGTGACCAAGGCCATCGTCCGACCTGCCGCAGGCTGTCGTCATCGATGAGCACCAGGACGACACGGGACTGTTGTCTGGCAGGCGTGAGGCGGAAGTAGGAATCGGTCAGGCGCAGCGCGAGATCGCGAGCTACGGGCGCAACCGAGAGCGCGGCGCTGCCCACGAACAGCAGGGCAGAAAGCCCCAGTATCCGCCACCAGTCACGCCGCACTGCTCCGCTAGTCATACGTCATTCGCTGGAGCGGAGATCGATGCCCAGCCTCAGGGCCTTCTTATACAGCGTCTTGCGCTCAATGCCTAGGCGGCGAGCGGCTTCGGATTTGTTGCCGCGTGTTTCTTTCAGGATGCGTACGATGTGCTGGCGTTCGAGATCGAGGAGCCTGTCCGGGGGCACGGCGGCCCCGCCACGGACGGCCGGCTGCGAGGAAGCGCGGCTGGCCTCGGCCTCGATGTCGGCGAGAGTGATGCGGCCGGTCGGCGCGAAGATGGCCAGCCGGTTGACCGTGTTCTCCAACTCACGCACGTTCCCCGGCCACTCCCTGACCTGCAGTCGCTGAACCGCGTTCTTCTCGATGGTGACGTTGGTGTCGTTCTTCTTGTTGAACAGTTGCAGGAAATGCTTCACCAGCAGCGGGATGTCCTCGCGCCGCTGATCGAGCGAGGGAACGGAGATCTGCACCACGGCGAGGCGATAGTAAAGGTCCTCGCGGAAGAAACCGTTCTTGATCAGGCCGGCGATGTCGCGGTTGGAGGCAGCCACCACCCGCACGTCCACGGGGATGTAGGTGCTGGAGCCGACGCGGCGCACCTGCTGCTCCTGGATGACGCGCAGCAGCTTGACCTGAAAGCTGAGGGTGGTTTCGGTGACTTCATCGAGAAACAGAGTGCCCCGGTCCGCGGCCTCGACCAGCCCCTTGTGCGCCTTCTCGGCGCCAGTGAAGGCACCCCTCTCATGGCCGAACAACTCGCTCTCCAGCAGGGTCTCGGTGAACGATCCGCAGTTGACTGGGATGAAGGACTGATCGGCGCGCCTGGAGTGCTGGTGGATGGCCCTAGCTACCAGTTCTTTTCCCGTCCCGCTGGTGCCGGTGATGAAGACGTTGGCATTGCTCGGGGCCACGCGCCCGATCTCCTTGTAGACCTGGAGCATCTGCGGGCTTCGGCCCACGATGGCGGAGAATGGCGGCTCCGCTTCCTGGACCTCTTCATAGGTCCGCCGGTGAGCAAGGAAGGCGGAAGCGCGCTCGCACAGCTCACGGATCTGCTCCACCGTGACCGGCTTGCGGATGTAGTCGATGGCGCCTTCGGCCACCGACCTGGCGGCCGTCTCGACGCTGACATGCGCAGTCATGATTGCGGCGTACATGTCCGGCCGAAGCTCGCGGAGGCGAGCCAGTAGCTCGATGCCATTGGTCTCGCCGAGATAGATGTCCACCAGCGCGAGGTCGGCGTGATAGTCGACCAGGTGCTTTTCCGCCGACGCGGCGTTGAGGAACACCCGGCAGTCGTGGCCTTCGGCGGTCAGGACAGCCCGAAGGAAGGCACACGTATCTGCCTCGTCATCGATCACCACTACGCGTAAACGGCGCATGAAGTTGGGACTAGATTACTGCAAGTCTCTTTTGTAGGGAGCAATTCTCATGCCATACCGTGCTGCCAAGCCAGGCCTAATCGGGACGATCTCGAAGATAGGTCGGACCCGGCGCCAGATCCACCTCGATGGGAAGGAAGGGGGTGGGTTCGGCCACGAGCGTATTGACAAGATCGTGGCGCCGGCGCCAGAAGCCCTCAAAGACTCTTCCTTCGCCGCAATCGGCTTTGAACGGCAGCCAATCGAGCGGCGGGGCTTCCTGCTTTCCGATGGGGATGATCTGTACCGACCGAGTATCCCTGCGCAATCCGCACTGCAAGGCTTTGAGCGCGCTTTCTTTCGCGCTCCACAGCAAGGCCAGGAGCAGCCAGCGGCGGGGTTCCGGCGAGGCGGCGACCAGGTCCTGCTCAACCTCGGTGAAGTAGTCCGAAAGAAACGCGTTGCCGCGTGGCTCGATGGATTCCAGATCGCAGCCGAGCAGCGCTCCGGCGGGTGCCAGGGCACAGACCGCCTTCCCGGAACAATGGCTGAGAGAAAGAGAGAGGGCCGCAGGGTCCCCTTCCAGGAATGGCTGCGGCGCGCCCGACTCCGCGGCGCTTATCTCGATCTTCGACAGATGAGCCGCTTCGTCCGGCAGCCCCAGAAACCTGGCCACAGCACGTTTCGCGGTCCAGCGTCCCAGGCGCCAGTCAGTACGCCGCTTGGGAACCCGCATGGCGGCAAGCTGACGCGCCTCATCGGCGCTCAGCCACGATTCGTCGTCCCGCACATCCGCTTCGGACTGCTCCAGCCAATAGACATCCATGAACGGGTCAGACTGCCTCCGTCTCCACCGACATCAGAGCCTCGAGATGCTCGATCCGGGCCGGGTCTACCGCGCCGGGCAGGGCGATGGTCTTGTAACCGTGTAGGCGGATGTAGACATTGCCGGATGCGTCCACCACCTCGGCCTCAAAGCTCTCCTGAGCCGGGTCGGGAGTGACAAAGGCGTACAACCGCCCCTCGGCTTTTTCGGGCGAACCGAAGAACGACACGCGATCGATGTGCAGCGGCAGGCCCAGGCGGCCCTGGATGCCCATCTCCCACAGTCCGGCGGTCTGGAAGCAGAGCTCGACCAGCCGCGGGCTGAGCACCAAGGATTGCTCCGGCGGATGGTGGCCGGCCGGCAAAGTGTTGGACATGAGGCCGATGACGCGCTCCCCATCCCACCAGGCCCGCTCCATCACTTGATAGGCGGGACCGTGGAAGTAGGCCTTGTAGATGTCGGCGGCGTCGATGAGCGCTCCCACCGGCGTGCCCAGCGGATCCTTCGGTACGGGCCGCGCGCTGTCCTTCGACAAGCGCACGCGTCCGGTGAAGTGAGTGGTGAGCTGGGGATCCGGCTGGCCGGGTAGAGTCCGGCTGCCAATCAACGTGCAGTCGGCTACAAGGGCGTCGCCTTCGGCGCGGAATCGGGATCGGAGCGTAAGCGTGCGCTTCTCAGCGCGATAGAACTTGAAGGGCGCCAGGAAGTTCACATCTTCCAACGACGTTACGTGCCACTCCGGGATGAGACAGACAGCGGCCTCCGCGAATGCCTCCATTCCCATCACGCCCGGCAGGACCGGCGTTTTATCGATCTGATGGTCGTGCAGGAAGGGCTGCTCCTTGGGGTCCAGGGTGGTCTCGATGGTGAGGCCGGTGTGCACGTTCATACCGCTCAGTGTTCCGACCATCGGCCGAAGGTCCGGCAGGTTACCATCGGCAGCAGCCAGATCGAGGCCGCCGGTCGGGTCCCACTCGTTCAACATGATGCCGAGGCGCTGTCCGATGACGACTTCACCGCGCGTGCTTCCCGCGGTGAGTTCGCGCCGGATCAGGGGAATGCCGGCTTCGGGCGGGAGCATGTCGATGCCGGCGATCTCCATCATCTTGGGGATGGAGCCGCGGCTGGCCATGCCGATCCCACTCCACGCCGTCCAGTCGATCACGATGCCGCGGGCGTTGGGGAGCGTGGAGCGGAAACTCGACGTGATCTTGCAAAGGAGATCGTTGGCGGAGCTGTAGTCGGTCTGGCCGGCGTTGCCGAAGCGTCCGGCGATGGAACTGAACGCGACGGTCGCCTTCACCGGCATGTCTGCGATGGCGTGCAACAGGTTGAACCAGCCGTCGGCCTTGACGTCAAAGACAAGGTCGAACTCGCGCGGCTCTTTGTCGGGCAGAAGGCGGCTACGCTCCATGCCAGCGGCGTGGAGCAGCACATCAATGCGACCAGAGCGGCGGCGGACTTCGTCGACCACCGACGCCACGGCTGCGGCATCCGTGAGATTCACGCTGAAATAGTGGGCCGTGCCGCCAGCCGACCGCACTGCCTGGATCGCGCTTAGGGCGGCGTGGGCCCGCTCCAGCGCGGCCAGCTCTCTCTCGACCAGCGCCGGGGTGGCGCGCTCGCCGCGCGTCTGGATGCGCGCGAACAGATCGCGCTTCAGGCCTTCCTTGTCATTCACAAAGCGCTTGATGTCGGGGTTCGAGGGATCGGGTTCGGGCACCAGGTCCAACAGGTAGAAGGTGCCGCCGGAAACCGCTGCCAGGTCGGCCGTGATCGCCGACACGATGCTCCCAGCCGCGCCGGTGACGAGAAAGACGGAGTCCTGGTCGAGAGTCAGGCCGGGTCTACCGTCGGTGGCCGGTTGCTCCGCCAGAGCGACCGTCCACCGTCGCCCGTCCTTGTATCCGATCTCCACCGCGCCGCGGTCGCGAAGAGTCTCTTCGATGAGCAGCTCCGCGATCTCGGACGGCGTGCGTCCAGCTTCGAAATCGACGGCTTTGACCAGGGCGTCGATGCGTTCGCGTTTGTACGTCTTGGTGAAGCCGGTGACGGCGCCGCCCAGGGGGGCGACCGCGCCGGCATCGTCGTAGCCGTGTTGTCCGCCCAGCCGTGTCGCCGATATCAGGAAGCTGTTCGGTTCGGCGATATGCGGGTAAAGCAGCCGCATGGTCGCATACAGCGCCTTCAGGCGAACTTGGATCGCGTCGCGCCAGGTGGCTGGGTCCATGCTTTGCAGACTGCCCTCGTTGTCGAGCGCGGGAAGCCAGTAGACGCCCTGCACCGGGCCTGCCGCGAGCCAGGCTCCGATCTGCCCGGCCAGCGCCTGAGCGTCTGTCGCGTCTTCTAACTTGAGCACTTCAACGCCGAGCTTCGCCAGCCGCTCTGCGAGTGCATCTGCGACCCCGGCTCGGTCGGGCATGAGGACGACGCGCGTGCCCTGCCCTAGCATCACTTCCGTCGGTTTACAGATGCTGAGCGGTGGGCGGAGCACCGGCACCGGCACTCGGCGCGGGATGTTATTGGCTGCGTCAAGACTCGCCAGTTTCGGCGCACCCATCGGAATCACCGGTGGCGCCTTTTCCTCATCGGGCGTGAGCACTCCGCGCAGTCCGCCGGACGGCACAATCGCAGCCGGCTGCTTTCGACGGTCTTGCGCGAACCGGATCACGTGCGCCAGCGTCGGGAAGTCGCGGAGCTTCAAGTGCTCGTCGCGCGGGATGTCGTAGGCCGCGCGCACCGCAGCGAACATCTCCGCCTGTTTGACGGTGTCGATGCCGAGGTCTGCCTCGAGATCCAGGTCAAGGTCCAGCATGTCCTTGGGGTAGCCGGTCTTCTCAGCGACGATCTCCAGGACCTTGTCCTTGATGTCGTCGGCCGTCGCCGGTCGTGTCGGGGAGCTTGCTGCCAGCGCCACCGTAACGACCGGTTCGATCACGATCCGGGCCGGTTGGGGCATCGAAGACGGCGCAGCCACGGGCGCCGGTGCGCCCGCCAGGTCGGGCCGCTTTTCGAAGACAAAGCGAATGACGTGAGAGAGGGTCGGGTAATCGCGCAGCTTGCGGCTCTCGTCGCGCGGGATGTTGTAGATCTCGCGGATGGCGGCGAACATCTCCGCCTGTTTTACGGTATCGATCCCCAGGTCGGCCTCGAGGTCCAGATCCAGGTCAAGCATGTCCTCGGGATAGCCAGTCTTCTCGACCACCAGGGCCAGCACACGTTCTTTTACTGCGTCGGCGCTGCCCCCTGCTGGAGCCGCGGCGACCGGTTCCTCTGGGCTGGCCGGGATCGCTTGCGGTTTCGCCGGTCCGGGTATCACAGCAGCTGTCGGTGCAGCCTCAGTCTTCAAGTCCGGGCGCTTGTCGTACACGAAGCGGATCACGTGAGCCAGCGTCGGGAAATCGCGCAGCCTGAGCTTCTCATCGCGCTGGATGCCGTACGCTTCGCGCACGCTGGCGAAGACTTCCGCCTGCTTCACGGTGTCTACGCCCAGGTCGGCCTCAAGATCGAGGTCCAAGTCGAGCATGTCGGTGGGATAGCCGGTTTTTTCGGCGACGATGGCCAGGATGCGGTCCTTCACCGCATCTCCGCCGCCCGGCGCCGGTACGGCACCAGGAGGCATCGCCGGGGCGATGGTGACAGGCGCCGATGCGACCGCGGTCGGCGACTCAACCGGCTTGGCGGCGCGAACAGGGACACGCTCCTCGGCCTGGACCGGAGCGGTCACCGGAGCAGCCGGCGTCTGCGCAGCTGGTACGCGCTCGACCATCGTAGCGGGCTTCGCCACTGCCCGCCTGTCTTGTACGCGCAACGTGCGCTGTACGACCTCCAACTGGGGATCGGGCGCCCCGGCGACGCGTGACAACCAGTTCTTCCACGCCCCTTGATCGGCTACCCGCGACACATATCCCAACGATCGGGGATCCGGACGGGCGTGATCGGCGGATGGCACCCAGCGTAGCAGTGTCATGCCGATCTGGGAGCCGAAGCCGGCGGCCAGGCGCAATGCGTATTCGACCGGATAGATGCCACCTTTGGAGAGGTTCAGGCTGCCCAGCTCCGGATCGACTTCCTTGAAGTTCGGCACCGGCGGCACGCAGCTGGTCTCCAGAGCCTTGACCGCGACCACGTCTTCGATCCCGGTCCCCATGGGGTGACCGGTGAAGCCCTTGGTGTTGGCAATGACGATGCGATCGGCCGCATCGCCGAAGACATGACGCAGTGCGTGGATCTCCGCCGAAGCGCTTCCGCCACGGGCCGGCGTGTAGGTCTCGTGCGATACGAACACCATTTGCCGGGCGATCTCGCTGCGCCGGATGCCGTAGTCCTTCTCGGCGCTCGCGATCAGCGATTCCATGACGTCGGAGATGTGCTCCACGTTCAGCCGAGTACCGTGGAAGGCGCTGTTGGCGGAGGCCGAAGCCAGCACCTCACAGATCGGCCGCAGCCCGCGCTCGCGAGCGGCGTCAGCGGTCTCGACGACGACCGCGGCGGCGCCCATGCCAATGATCATGCCGTGGCGCCGCCGGTCGAAGGGGATGGCGGCTTCCTCGACGACTTCGTCGGTGGCTGCCGCGCCGCTGGCCAGGAAACCGGCGGCGAACCAGTCGATCAGGTTGTCGGAGGTGATGTCGTCGGCGGAGATGACGACTACCCGGCGGCAGCGCCCGGTCTTGATCCAGTCCTCCGCGATCGTGATGGCCTGGGTGGTGCTGGCACACGCCGCGTTGACCTGGGTATTGGGGCCGCGGGCGCCGATGAACTCCGCGAACTGCGAGTGTCCCATGGACAACACACGGAACAGGAAACGGCGGTTGAAGACGAACGGCTCACGTCCGATCTCGACCCGCAGTTCGTCGATGCGACGCTCGATCTCCTGAGTGATGGTGGAATGGCCATTCCCTTCGACCGAGCGCGCACGCAATGCTTCCAATGTCGACAATTGCTCGCGGCGTGCCTGGTCCGCGTGGTAGCGCGAGAGGTCCTGGGCCAACGAGTCGCAGCCGGGAAACGCCGACGCGAAGACCACGCCGGTGTCGTCGCGCAGCTCGTCCGGCAGCATCCACCGGTCGGGCAGCTGAGTACCTTTGCTGGTCGTCTTGTAACGCATGACCAGGGGGATACCGGCGTCGCGCAAGGCATCGATACCGGCGGCGAGCGCCAACTGGGTGACCCGGTCGAGAGCGGCGACGCGCTCCGCCGAGACCCCGAATTCCTCCTCGATATCGAGGCTGCCGCCCCGGCCTGCGAGCTTGATGACGTCGGCGATGTCGTCGATGGACTCGAACGTCGCGCCGCCGGCCTCGCTCTTTACCAGCCGCGTGATGTGCTTGTCGAGCATGGCGCGGCGGAAGCGGGTCGGAATGACGTCGATGAACTGGTCGCCGCGCAGGATGCGCGCGACATTCTCATCGTCGAAGATCTTATCGGTCCCGGGCAGGCCCAGCGCCGCCCCGGAGATCACCACGGGCGCTGCGGCGGGTGGCCGCTGACCATTCCCCTTCTGCCAGCCTCCGCGCTCCAGCGCGTCGGCCACGATTCGGCCCAGTTCGGCATAGTGTCCGTCAGCTGGTTGCGCCGCGGGCCCCGTGGGGCTTGTTGCGGATGCGGTCGCCGCAATCTCCGCCCGACGTTCTGCCTTGCCGTGTCCCAGGCCGGCGGCGTACAGGCCGCATAGCGCTTGATTGAATGCTTCGATTTCGCGCTTGGGGTGATTCGTGAACAGCGAGACGACATCGTCCTTGTCTCCCAGAACGTCATCGACGAAGCCCTGTAGGGCTCTCTTCGGGCCGGACTCGACGAAGACGCGAACTCCGGCTCCGTAGAGTGATCGCAGCCCCTTCACGAACTGTACGGGCGACGCGACCTGGCCGGAGAGGATGTCGAGCATCTGGGGCACGACGTTGGGCCCCATGGGATAGAAATCTCCGGTCACATTCGCGATGACCGGGATGCGAGGCGATTGCAGATGCAGCCGCTCCAGCACAGACCGCAGGGGCCCGCTGGCCGGGGCAACGATCGAGGTGTGGAACGCGTGACTGACGGGCAGACCGATCACGTGGAAGCCGGCCTTCTGGAAGGTGTCCATAGCCTGCTCCACCGCCTTGGTGGCGCCGCCGATCACCGCCTGGGTCCCGCTGTTGATGTTGGCGATCACAACATAACCTTCGACCGCCTTCAGGACACGCTCGATCTCCTCGAGCGGGGCAAAGATGGCGGCCATGCGGCCGTTGTCCTGCACCGAGACGCGAGTCATCTCGCGGCCGCGCGCGCTCACAGCCTCCAGAGCGTCGCCGAACGGCAGTGCACCGGCAGCAACCAGCGCGCCGTACTCGCCCAGGCTGTGGCCCATGGTCATGTCGGGGGCGATCCCGTACTCCGCCAGAAGACGCGTGATGGCGATATCGGTAGCCAGCACCGCCGGCTGCGTGATGGCAGTCTGACGCAGGTCCTGCTCTGCTTTGGCGACCGCTCCGTCGTTATGGTCCACGAAGATGTACTCGGTGAGCGGCTTGCCCAGCAGCGGCGTCAGCACGCGGTCGGCCTCGGCGAAGGTATCGGCGACGACGCGATCGAGGTCGCGCAACGGCTGCAGCATGTTCACGTACTGTGATCCCTGCCCGGTATAGAGGAACGCGACCTTAGGCGCCGGTCCGCGACCTCGGAACACTCCCTTGGCGCGCAGCGCCCTCCACGCTCCTCCATTGCCCGACTCGAATGCCTTCAGCGCCCGGGCCGACTTGTCGGCCAGCTCGGCGGCGTCGGCGTAGTCGATCGCCAGCCGCTCCGGCGCTCGCAGATCGGGCTCGGAGGGCAAGGTCGGCGCACGGCCCGCGACCGCATCTTTATTGATAGCGCGCAGCCGCTCGACCAGTTCGGCGTCAGACGAGGCGCCGATCGCCATCGCCCCGCGCAGGGGCGCCTTGCGAGAGGGAACCGAGGAAGAGGAGGAACCATTATTCGCCATGATCGCTGCCTCCGCCGTTCTGGGCGGCATAACGCTGACCGCGACAGAACGTTTGCCGTTCCCGGTCAGCCGCTGAGGAATGTGTTCTTCAAGAACCAGATGGAAATTGGTCCCACCGAAACCGAATGCGCTCACACCAGCACAGCGTGTGCTGTCCGGCGGCACCGTCCAGCCTTGCAGCTCCGTGTTCACGAAGAGCGGTGAATGTTGAAAGTCGATGTCCGGGTTGGGGCGGTCGCAGTGCAGGCTCGGCGGCAGCACCTTTTCGTGGAGCGCCAGCGCGGTCTTCAGCAGCCCGGCAGCGCCGGCTGCCCCCTTCAGATGCCCGATGTTGGACTTGACGGAACCCAGGGCGATCGAATGCGCTGCCAGGTGGAACGTGCTAAGCACCTCGGCCAGGCTTTCCGTCTCAACCAGATCGCCGACGCGGGTGGAGGTCCCATGCCCTTCGATCAGGGTCGCGGACGCCGGCGACAGTCCCGCGTTCTGCCAGGCACGTTCGAGGGCCAACTTCTGCCCGATGGGGTTGGGGGCGGTGATGCCCTTCCCCTTGCCGTCGCTGGAGCCCCCGATGCCGCGCAGCACGGCGTAGATCTTGTCGCCATCGCGCTCGGCGTCGATCAGGCGCTTCAGCATGAAGATGACGGCCCCTTCGCCCATCACGAAGCCGTCGGCTCCCTCCGCGTAGGGACGGCTTCCGGTCGCCGACAGGGCGCCGATCTTGCTGAACTTGATGAAGGTGGAAGCGCCCATGTTGTGGTCCACGCCGCCGGAGATGGCCAGATCGAAATCGTTTTCCGCCAGAGCGTCCACCGCCGAGCTGAGCGCCGCCATCGACGAGGCGCACGCCGCGTCCACCACGTAGTTGGGACCGCGCAGGTTGTAGAGGTTCGCGATGCGTCCGGCGATGCAGTTGGCCAGTTCGCCCGGCATCGTGTCCTCGGTGATCTTGGGGAAATGCCGCTCGATGCGCTGGTGGAACTCGCGGGTGATGTCGCGCCGCAGCGCTTCGGGAAGCGACGCAAAGCCCGCGGTCGCCTCCAGCTCCTGCGCGTATTCCGGGAAGTAGGCGCGCAGCACGGTCAGGAACTGCTGCTCGCCCGCCATGGCATTGCCCAGGATCACTGCCGTGCGCTCCGGATCGAGCGCCCGCTTGGGATAGCCGTAATCCTCCAGCGCCTCACGAGTCGCGGCGATGGCCCACTTCTGGGTCTCGTCCATGGCTTCGGCAACGCGCGGTGGGATGGGAAGGTGCCACTTCACCGGGTCCCAGACCTGCTCGCGGACCCAGCCGCCGATCTTGGAATAGGTCTTGTCTGGGGCGCTGGGATCGGAGTCGTAATAGAGGGCTGGGTCCCAACGACCGGGCGGGATCTCGCGAATGCTGTCGTGACCGGTCTTGATGTTGTCCCAGAACCTGGCGACGCTGGGAGCATCGGGCAGGATCGCACCGACTCCGACGATCGCGACTGCACTGCGCACCGTGTCTTCCATGGGTGGACTCCTCTGTGGCACCCTACGTGGCCTTCCCTGAGCGGCCGAACAGCGTGTCGGCGGCGGCGTCCATGTCAGCGAGCAGGCCAGCCTGGGCGCGATGGATGGCTGCCAGTCCTGATCTGGTTTCAAACTCAGCAATGTCTGGGCCGCTGGCGGCGCCTGCCCCGACGATCCAGCGCAGCCCCTCCTCCGCCACCTTGAACGCGGCTTCGCGGGCGAAGATCCGGCTCAGCGATGCCAGAGCTGCGGGGTCAAAGCGCCGGCTGGCTTTCGGGTCCAGGCGATCCTCGGCAGCCCATATCGCCTTTTGCGCCAGGCTGCCCGCGCATTCCGCGTAGGCGATCAGCTCTCCCAGCCGGAGCAGGATGTGCTGGTAGCGGGTGAGTCGGCCGAGGCGGGCGCGCTCCATCACCTCCGCCAGAGCGTGAAGCGCGAGGGCCGCCACGTCGGCGCCGGCCGCCGGATGCCTCGCGTGCAAGCCTTCCAGGCGCCGTGCCTGGTCGTGGTAATGCTGCCCGCGGGTCTTCAGGTGGAGCTGCCAGCGGTCGCGGCTGATGGTCATCTCCATGATCTCGGAGGTGCCTTCGTAGATGGTGGTGATGCGGACGTCGCGCTTGATCTTCTCGACCTTGTATTCGTGGGTATAGCCATATCCGCCGAGCGCCTGGATGGCTGAATCGGCGGCGAGGTTGCCCGCCTCCGACGCCAGGTACTTGGCGATGGATCCCTCGGTATTCAGATTGCCTTCGCCGGAATCGATGCGCAGCGCGCTTTCCTCGATGTAGGCCCGGCTCGCCTCCAGGCGGGCGACGTGCGGCACGATCAGCTTGTGGGTATACCCCTGCTTCTGGGAAAGCGGCGATCCGGCCTGCACCCGCTCGGCGGCATAAGGGATGGCACGATCAAGCGCGGCCCAGCCTGCGCCCAGTCCAAAGGCCGCGACCATCAGGCGGGTGTAGCCAAAGACTGCTTGTGCCTGCGTCAGCCCCTGGCCTTCGGTCCCTCCGACCAGCCGGTCGGCATCCACGTAGACGTCGTCGAAGGAGAGCGCCGCGGTGTTGCTGGTGCGGATGCCGTGCTTTTCTTCGGGCTGGTCATGACTCAGGCCGGCAGCCCCCTTCTCCACGATGAACCAGCTGGGGCCGCCGGGCGCGCTGGCCAGGACGCTGTAGGCGTCCGCGATCCCGCCATTGCTGATCCACTGCTTGCTGCCGTTGATCGTGTAGCCGGCGATGCGCTCGCCGTCCATCACGCGCTCCGCCGTGGTGCGCAGGGCCGCGAGGTCGCTGCCGGCTTCCGGTTCCGTCGCGGCATAGGCAAACAGGAGACCTTCCTGGCCTATGCGCGACAACCAGTATCTCTTCTGCTCGGGAGTCGCACCGACGCTGATGGGCTCGCTGCCCAGGAACGTGGCCAGCACGGCGGTGGCGATCCCCAGATCGACCCGTGCCATCTCCTCGCAGATACGGTAGACGTCGAGGGCGCCGCCGCCCATTCCGCCAAACTCCTCGGGGATGAACAGGAGCTGGATGCCGAGCTCAGCGCCGCACATGGCACGGACGATATCGAGAGGACACTCGTCGCGCGCGTCCCATTCCAGAAGCTTCTCGTCCGGAAGGCGGTCCTTGGCGAAATCCTTCAGTGACTGGAGGGTGAGCTCCAGGCTCTCCTGGTCCAAGCCAGGAATGGCACGAGCCATCGGGCGTCCGGAGTGATCGCTGTGTTCTTCGACAGGACTGGGTGTGACTACTGAAGTGTTGACCATGTTTTCCGCCTTCATTCGCGCAGGGCGCGACCGGCGATGACAACAAATCGCAGCCGCGCAGGCATTCGCCGGCTGTGGAGAAAAATTATCCGTCCCGCGTGCGCGGGGGTCTGTGAGGCGGGTCACAGGCTCGTGGCAATCGAGCCAGACGCCATCTTGCGCCAGGTTCCTGCTCCGTCACGAATCCGCGTGCCTCACGTCACAGACTCATGGGGCCAAATGTGGAAAATTTCCCCTGAACGGGCTTGCCCGTGCCCGATCCTTCGCAACGTCTCTTAGTCCGAGGACATCGTCATGGAGCGTGGATCCGGAAGTGCCTTCGAAAGCATCGAGAGCGCGCATGAATACCTGGCGCTCTTGACCGAGGTCGTGAACGACGCCAAGAAAACGATTGCAGCAGAGATCGGGAATGGGAGATCCAACGGCTCGCGTCGCGGGGACGCACTGCAGATCGCGAGCTATAACCTCGACAAGCTCGAACTCCACATCGGCCGCTCGGTGCGGATCCTGAACGACCTTCGTTCCCTGCGCAGGCTGTTGTTCGGCGAGCGCGCGCAGGCTCAAGCGAAACCAAGGCTGGTCAGCGCGGCCGTGATCGACAAACCGGCGCCGGTATTCGTGACCGCCCCACTCTCGCAGATGGCAGCGCCGAAGGCCGGTCGCAAGAGCGTGCCGGCAGCATGAATCCGAGGGCTACGATGGCAGCGGCAAAGATCTGTCCCGAGCTGTACACCATCCCCAGACCGGATTTTCAGACCTGGCTGCGCGAGGTCCGGAACATCCTGCTCAGCATGGACACGGACATGGACCAGTGGCAGGGGAACTGGCGATTTGATTTTTACAGGGAGTACGAGGCGGGAGCGCCGGCACTGACCGCCGCCGCGCATGCCCATGCGTTCTGGTGGCAAGAGCTCCTGCAGGAGTCCTGGACCTGATCGCAGCCGTGGTGCTGTATTCCAACCCGTTGGCCAGGGAGACCGGCGCATGAAGCCACCGATGCCGCAAACGCAGGACCATGACTGCCTCTCCTTCGGAGACGCGCTGTTCCTTCACCTCGAACGACCCGGGATGCCGCTGCACGTCGCATCGCTGGCCGTCTTCGAGGGCCAAATCGAAGGCGACGCTTGCGCCCGCTTTGTCGCCTCGAAGCTGCCACTGATCCCGCGATACCGGCAGCACGTCGTGCCGGCTCCGCTCAACCTCAGTCTGCCGGTCTGGCAATACGATCGCGCCTTCGATGTCCGGAACCACATCCGGGAGGTGAACCTTCGGCGCGGGACCATGGCCGAGTTGAGGACGGCTGCCGCCCGCATCCTGAGCGTGCCTCTCGATCGCGCCCGGCCTCTGTGGGACATGACCCTGTTCCGCGGGCTGAGGGAAGATCGTACCGGCATGCTGATCCGCGTCCACCATTGTCTGGCCGACGGGCTTTCCGGCGTCGGGCTGATGCATACCCTGCTGGACTCGGAGCCTTCCAGCCCGCCGCCGGCGCGCAAGCGGCTACCTCCTGTACCGAACGGGCGGCCTGCGCAATCGCTGATCGAAAGCGCGGTGGAGGCTTGCTTCTCGACGGTCGAGCGCGTGCTCACCTCGCAATCGGAGTTACTGCAGTTCGCCCAGCAGCTCGTCAATGCGGCGGCGAAGGAGCCTGAACCCTCCGGTGAGGAGCTGCCTCCCGGCCTCAACCAGAATGGCCATCTCCCGTCCGTGGACGAATGGAACCGCCTGCTGCCGGAGCTGCTGGGGGCGGCCGAACGGCTGCCGTTCAACGTTGTCTGCTACGGTCCGCAGAAGTTTGACTGCGCGGAGATCCCGCTCGCCGATCTGAAACAAGCGAAGCACCTATGCGGCGCGACCCTCAACGACGTCGTACTCAGCCTGATCACCGCCGTGGTCCAGCAGTACGTGCGCACGCGCGGGGTGAGGACCGGGGCAAGGTCGCTCCGCATCGTGATGCCGGTCAGCGTGCGCACCAAGGCCGAGGCGGGAGAGTTGGGAAACCGCATCACCTTCGTTCCGGTGAA